>Ga0307476_10000838_pt1 | contig 20963 bp, 20 predicted proteins | sample atmos_gasesECM2C_2_FD_203314 | JGI IMG/M metagenome (GOLD analysis project Ga0307476, IMG submission 203314) | Hardwood forest soil microbial communities from Morgan-Monroe State Forest, Indiana, United States - atmos_gasesECM2C_05 | ecosystem: Environmental > Terrestrial > Soil > Temperate...
TCCAGCCGAGCACCTCGCGGGTCTTGATATCGCCGTCGGCAAGCTGAACCATGAATCGCTTCTCCCTTTTTCGCGCCCATCATAGGGGCAGGGCGAGATTGTTGAAGCCTAGCAAGCCATGCTTTTGACCAGCCGTTGCCTCACAGTCTCATCCCCAGATAAGTCGCTGCGAAACAACTTCGAAGCAGTCTCCCTCCAAAAAAACAATCTTGCCATTTAGCAGGCCACCAACTGATTGGAGTTCGCGTGTGCCCATACCCAGTTTAGTGCCTTGAAGTAGTCCGGTAGAAAGGGACGCGAGGCCCAAGCGTTCCATATTAATTGAGTTGTAGCCGAATCCCAAACAGCGAACCTGCTCGGCTTTGGCTAGAAGCTCCTTCGCTCTCTCGAAATCCCTATCGCGTCCATCACTTATGTCTTCGTGAATGATTTTTATACTGCTAGCCGCGACCGTGAGCGCAGATTCGTTTGTTATTGGCTCGTAAGAACGAGAAGGATTGCCCTGCCATGGAAGCCTTCCCAGGGAGCCGTGTAAGTGGATGATGGGGATGGCGGATATTGCCTTGGCGCATTCATCGTCTGACTTATCGTAGGAATTCTTCAAAGAAGTGAAAAGAAAATGTTCAACCGTTCGATCGTAGTTAAAAGTGACGATTGACAGTTTATTTGCACCGAACTCATCGAAAGATGTATTCATGTTGTTGTACAGATAACGCAACCAATTTCGATTGTCGAAACGAAATAATTGCCAAGAGTGTTCCTTTCCGATCAAGATTTCTGCCGTAACTGCCTTTCCGATTGGGATCAAGTCGGTTCGATGTTCAAGGAAGGCGTCAAGAGAATTTTTGCCCGAGTAGTAAAATGTGTCTCGAAAATTCAGGAGCTGCTCCGCGGGTATGCCGAATCTGGTCAGGGATTGGAATTGTTGTGTATTCGGTTGAAGTAGTGTGTACACAGCATTTGACAGGTCAATTCCTATTGGAAAACCGAACGGCTCACTCGCGCCGGCACCGAGAATTAATACAGTTCGCTTGTTGAGCATTTTTCGACTTTTGATTCAATTCAATCACGAGGGTGATAAATTGAGCCTGCCATCAAGCCTCCAGCGGCAGCAATCAACTCTACAGCGGACGCAACTGCGATCTGCCAATCATGTAGCCGAGCTACAAGCCGTTGCACGTCGAAAAAAGCTATTAGGCTTTCCGACCTTCGTGCCATTTCACTAGCGCCGGCAACATCCGATCTAAAGCAGCGCGTGGCAAATCTACATCGTTATGTCCATACTTGCCGAATTCGCTCTTTTCCAACCTTTTCAGATGGACGTGATTTCTATTGTCCCACATCTTGCTTAGCTCATCACGATCGCTGCCGTCGATAAAGTTACGCTGTACGGCCGAATTCAATCGATCCTTAAATTGAGCACTGGGGCCGAATCCTGCTTGACCTGGAATCGTGAGTACCGCTTCCGTAATAGTTGCTAGGGCGATCATCGCTGACTTGAGCACCATTTCTCTTGCGGTGAGGGTAATTTCGGTCCGCTTTGTCATCCACCACAACATATCGAGATGCATGAAGGCGTAGGCGCAACTCGACGCCTTATCGTGATCTAGGTAGCTCGGGCAGATGGCGCGATATTCAGTGGACGTTTTCAAAACGCCGCGCGGGAAGCGAACCTTTGCATCGTCGCGATCGACTCTCTGAGTAAAGTCGTGAATGTCTTGGAGATGCTGACTCGCTGAGGCTACAGCGATAGCTAACTCAGTATCATTTTTTATTGGCATTGACCCTCCCGATCGGGGCTACACGCGCGTTACCGCTGCGCACGCTAGCCGCCGCTAGGACACGGCAGACCTTTCGACTTGAAGTTCCTTCTGACGGAGAAAGTGGGTTTATTATGACTCCCGGTTAGCACGTGCAGTGCGCGCCGCTGAAACTTTAAACATATCGGCCAGCCTTTATATGGCGCAACGCAGGCGTTACGCTACCGATGATGAACGTGGAAATAGCAAATCGTGGAATTGGCGAAGCACGCTTTCCGTAGCGCGCTCGAATTTCACTATCTCAGCACACCGGTTGATTGTTAAAGCTAAGAGAAAAATGCCAATCCCATCGGCTATCACGATTTGTATCCACTCCGCGAAATGCAGATAGGTCCATAACGGCTTCGGGCCACGGAGCGGCGACGCTGTTGTCAAGGAGTAAGCGTCCGCCGCAAGCATTGCAAATATTGCAAACGCTGGAAGGAATAGAAGAGCAATATTAATTGGACGAATTGGAGCGATGGAATGCTGTCGCGCCGGAGGTGGTCGAATAATACTGATCGGATCATCGCCTCCGATCGTTGTGAATACCGTGTAAGATGCGACGCCATGATACGCCAGCAAACACACATCCTCGGCTTTGTTTTGATCAGCGTCAATGAGCAAAGTTGCAATCAGGTGATTTTCGCGACGCATACAATAAAAGAACCATACTGTTAGGATGTAGAGCCCGAGCGAGCCCAGAAGGGACGCGTCACTTTCAGCCAGATTGATTCCCAAAAGGGAAATGTTGATTCGTGAGTTCTCAGCCCAGATTCTTCTCACTTCCTTACGCATGTCCAGAATTTCACTTGATACCGGACTGGAGTGGTCATCTTGGGCGAAATTGCCCAGCCAGGAAAACTCGCTATTGTAGATAGCAATCAATAGAGCGACGGAAATAATAGTGCATGCGAGAAAGGCAAATCGGCTCCTGACCTGCGCGTCGCGGGCGGCCTTAATGCGAATGTCCCATTGGCTTTCGTTAGACAAGAATGCTCCTCACCTTCTTTTACCATGAGTAGCATTTGTTGTGCTTACACGCAATCGGTTTCGTGCGCCTAAACGACTCCGGGTCAGCGGTTGCCGGCTCGATCCTTGCTGTCGTCAATCGGCTCGGCAGGTTCACACGCGGTTCGCGTCACCTGCTTGGCGGGCTTCACGAGGCGCGCCGCAAGAATTGCTCACGCGCAATCTGTGGCCGCTGTTCGATCGGCGCGACGCGCCAGCGAAAAATTCTCGCAGTTAGTTTTGTGAATCAATCATTGAAGAAGTTTCCTGATATGGGCTCATAGCTGGATGGGACCCGCCGCTAAGATGGGACCTGATGAAAAAATCTTCGAATGGTTCGTGAGACCGCTAAATCGGCCCGAAGTGTGGCAATAACGCCTTGAAAATAATGCAGAAAATCCTATCTAGGAGAAGCCGATAAAGGTGGCGCAAAAGCCCCCAATCGGCTATGAAATTCGCAAGCGATTCGTCCAGGAAATTTACCTTTGGCAGACGACGACAATCTCCCGCCCAGCGACGGCGGCCCCTCCGACATTCGCCCGGTTTCGATCACCGAGGAGATGAAGAAGAGCTACCTCGATTACGCCATGAGCGTGATCGTGGCGCGCGCGCTGCCCGATGCGCGCGACGGGCTCAAACCGGTGCACCGGCGCATCCTCTATTCGATGCACGAGAACGGCTACGAGTGGAACAAGCCGTACCGCAAGTCGGCGCGCGTGGTCGGCGACGTCATCGGTAAATATCACCCGCACGGCGACCAGGCGGTGTACGACGCGCTGGTGCGCATGGCGCAGGATTTCTCCATGCGCCTGCCGCTGATCGACGGCCAGGGCAATTTCGGTTCCGTCGACGGCGATGCGCCGGCGGCCATGCGCTATACCGAGGTGCGGCTCGAGCGCGTGGCGGGCTCGCTGGTCGAGGATCTCGACAAGGACACCGTCGACTTCCAGGCCAACTACGACAATTCCGAGCGCGAGCCGGTGGTGCTGCCGGCGCGCTTCCCCAATCTTCTGGTCAACGGCGCCGGCGGCATCGCCGTCGGCATGGCGACCAACATCCCGCCGCACAATCTCGGCGAGGTGATCGATGCCTGCGTGGCGCTGATCGAAAACCCCGCGCTCTCGATCGAGGATTTGATCGGCATCATTCCAGGCCCGGATTTCCCGACCGGCGGCATCATTCTGGGCCGCCAGGGCATCCGCGCCGCCTACCATCTCGGCCGCGGCTCGATCATGATGCGCGGCAAGGTCGAGTTCGAGACCCTGCGCGGCGAGCGCGAGGCGATCGTCATTTCCGAAATTCCCTATCAGGTGAACAAGGCGCATCTGGTCGAGCGCATCGGGGAACTGGTGCGCGACAAGAAACTCGAGGGCATCTCGGCGCTGCGCGACGAATCCGACCGCGACGGTTATCGCGTGGTCATCGAAATGCGCCGCGACGCGGTGCCCGACGTGGTGCTCAACCAGCTCTACCGCTTCACCGCCCTGCAATCCTCGTTCGGCGCCAACATGGTGGCGCTCGATAACGGCCGGCCGTTGGTGATGAACCTGAAGGACCTGCTGCGGGTGTTCATCGCCTTCCGCGAGGAGGTGGTCTATCGGCGCACGAAACACCTCCTCACCAAGGCGCGCGACCGCGCCCACGTGTTGGTCGGTCTCGCCATCGCGGTCGCCAATATCGACGAAGTGATAAAGCTCATTCGCGCCGCCAAGGACGCCAATGAGGCGCGCGAGGCGTTGATGAACCGCGACTGGCCGGCGAAGGATGTCGCCGCCATGGTCACCCTGATCGACGATCCGCGCCATAGCGTGTCGCCCGCCGGCGCCACGCGGCTGTCCGCCGAGCAGGCCAAGGCCATTCTTGATCTGCGGCTGCAGCGGCTCACCGCGCTCGGCCGCGACGAAATCAAGGCCGAGCTCGACAAGCTCGCCGCCGAAATCGCCGACTATCTCGACATTCTGCGCTCGCGCGCCCGCATCCAGACGATCATCAAGGCGGAACTTGCCGCCATCAGGAGCGAATTCGCCACGCCTCGCCGCACCGTGATCATCGATCAGGAAGGCGAGATGGAGGACGAGGATTTGATCCAGCGCGAGGACATGGTGGTCACCGTGTCCCACGCCGGCTATGTCAAGCGCGTTCCCTTGTCGACGTACCGCGCACAAAAGCGCGGCGGCAAGGGCCGCGCCGGCATGCAGACCCGCGAGGAGGATTTCGTCACCCGGCTGTTCGTCGCCTCGACCCACACGCCGGTGCTGTTCTTCTCGTCGCGCGGCCAGGTCTACAAGGAAAAGGTCTGGCGGCTGCCGCTGGCGGCGCCGCAGGCGCGCGGCAAGGCGCTGATCAATATTCTGCCGCTGGAGCAGGGCGAGAACATCACCACCATCATGCCGTTGCCCGAGGACGAAAAGACCTGGGACAAGCTCGACGTGATGTTCGCCACCACGCGCGGCACGGTGCGGCGCAACAAGCTGTCGGATTTCGCCGACGTGCGCCGCTCCGGCATCATCGCCATGAAGCTCGACGAGGGCGACGCCATCGTCGACGTGCAGATCTGCACCGAGAACGACGACGTGCTACTGACTTCGGCCGCCGGGCAGTGCATCCGTTTTGCCGTCGACGACGTGCGCGTGTTCCAGGGCCGCACCTCGATGGGCGTGCGCGGCATCAATCTCGCTGACGGCGACAAGCTGATTTCGCTGTCGATCCTGCGCCACCTCGAGGCCAGCGCCGACGAGCGTGTCGCCTATCTCAAGCGCGCCAATGCGGTGCGGCGCGGCAGCAACGGTGAGGGCGAGGACAACGGCATCGACGCCGAGGAGGCCGATGGCGCCATCGAGCTCGGCGAGCAGCGCTACGTCGTCATGTCGGAAGCCGAGCAATTCGTGCTCACTATTTCGGAAAAAGGTTTCGGCAAGCGCACCTCGTCATACGAATACCGCACCACCGGCCGCGGCGGCAAAGGCATCGTCGCCATGTCGATCACCGAAAAGAACGGCCGCCTCGTGGCGTCGTTCCCGGTCGAGGAAACCGACCAGATCATGCTGGTCACCGACGGCGGCCAATTGATCCGCTGCCCGGTCGACGGCATCCGCATCGCCGGCCGCTCGACGCAAGGCGTGATCGTGTTCTCGACCGGCGAGGGCGAGAAGGTGGCGTCGGTCGAGCGGCTGACGGAAGAGGCCGAGGAGAACGGCGGGGAGTGATCTCGTCATTCCGGGGCCGAGCCAACGGGTCCGGAATGACAAAGTGCGTGCATGGAACTTTTCCCACCTCGCCGGATTAGCCCGTGGGCATCTCTGTCCCGGGGATTTTTGCTATGAACCTTTCCAACCAAAGTCTTCTGGTCATTCTCGTTGTCGGCATCGTCGCCGGCTGGCTCGCCGGCCGGGTGATGTCGGGCGGCGGGTTCGGCCTGATCGGCGATCTGATCGTCGGCCTGATCGGCGCCTTCATCGGCGACTGGCTGTTGCCGCAGCTCGGCATTCACCTCGGCGTCGGCATGGTCGCGCTCATCATCAACGCCTTTATCGGCGCGGTCGTGCTTCTCTTCATCCTCCGCCTGGTCAGCGGCGGCGGTTGGGGCTATCGCCCGCGCTGGGGCAGGCGCTGGTAACGCCCGCGGCCTAGTTGACCGGCGGCCAGCCCGCGGCCGGATACGGCACGTGCATGGTCATGATCACGATCGGCGCGCCGCCGGTCGGGATCACCTGATGCGGCGTGTTGGCGGGGATGATGATCATGTCGCCCTTGACCACCGCATGCGTGACGCCGCCGGCGATCGATGAGCCGCTGAGATTGTTGGCGTTGACGCGCTTCTCGTCGACCAGCTTGCCGTCGGTGACGATGTTGCCGGTGCCGTCGATCACCACCATCAGCTCGGCGTCTTTTTCGTGAAACGCCGCCGGCGAGGTGCCGGGACGGTATTCGAGCTGCGCCTTATAGGGCGCCAACAGCAGGATCGGCTCGGCCACCAGCGGCGCGTCGCCCTTGCGGTCGGCCTTGGCCTTGTCGATCAGTGCCATGATGTCCTTGTTGCTCATGAAGGTGTTCAGCGGCGCCGCCGCCTGTTGCGCGAATGCGCTCGAGGCCAGGGCGGCCAAGGTGGTAATGAACGTGACAGCGATGATGGATGTGCGCATGGAAGTCTCCCGGTATCAGCGCGATGACGCCTCATATGAGTAGAAAAATGCCGCGGCCGATACAAGTGCCGATTGTGCCGTTGGGCTTGCGCGCGCGTCCGGGGCGGCTAACATCGCAGCAGCGCCGTCGATAGAAAGTATTGCAATGACCACGCCGATTACGCTCAAGGACATCACCATTCACCCGGTCGTCGAGCAGCAGGGGCCGTTCTTCGACGTGATGGGATTTTTCCCGACCATCACCAAGGAGCTGCTCGACGACAACCGCTCCTGGCTGCAGCCGACCTTCATCGATGCGGCCGACAAGCTGATGCTCTGCATCCAGAGTTTCGTCATCAAGACGCCGCACCACAACATCCTGGTCGATGCCTGCGTCGGCAATCACAAGCCGCGGCCGACGCGGCCGTTCTGGCACATGATGAACAGCGATCGTTTCGAGAAGGGGCTTGCCGCGGTGGGCCTCACGGTGAACGACATCGACTATGTGATGTGCACGCACTTGCACACCGATCACGTCGGCTGGAACACGAAACTCGAAAACGGCCGCTGGGTGCCGACATTCCCGAAAGCGAAATACATCATGGCCGACCGCGAGCTCGAGCACTGGACGGCGCGGCAGAAGGACAATCCCGACAGCGTGCCGTGGATCACCGACTCGGTGCTGCCGATCATCGCCGCCAAGCGCGCACAGATCGTCAAAAGCGATTTCGTCTTTAATGAGCAGGTGCAGTTCATCCCGACGCCGGGCCACACCATCGACCATTACTCGGTGCTGGTCGGCCGCGCCGGCGCCGACGCGCTGATCACCGGCGACATGATTCACTCCCCGCTGCAGGGCAAATATCCCGAGCTCGGCATGATGGCCGATTACGATTCACCGCAAGCCGGAAAAACGCGGCGTAAAGTGTTCGACCGTTTCTGCGAGCAGCCGACCATCATGTGCGCGACACACTTTCCGGCTCCCTCGACAGGCCGGGTGCGGCGTTGGGGCGATGGCTTCAAATTCGTCGATGCGCCGAATTGAATGGCCACCCGGCGCAAACAAAGGCGCCGCTCCACGCGATTGATCAGAAAAAGCACGCCGGGGGCGACCGAATTGGGGTCTTGCCTCACTGATGCGACCCGCGAGGTCGCGCCCGGCAAACCGTCCGTGTGCTTGCCGCTATGCTGCAGTCCGAACGAGTACCGCAGCAATCGTCGCGGCCTTTTGACCCGGTGGTATCATTGCGACCTCCGTGTCCAACAAGGTACACCGAAAGTTTGGACCAAGGAGTTGGATTGTCAAGCAATCAATCGGCGCCGTGCCGAGAAAAGTTTTCGCTCGCCTTGGGGCGGGAATCGGAACAATTTCGCCAGGATGTGGTTTCGTTGCGCTTCACGCCTCTCACGCGTTGCGCCAAGGGATGCCAACGTCTCGCATGTGTGATAGTGTGGCGTCATGACCGAATTACGCGATCGTGACAGTGTCGCTCATCCGCACCACCACACCGAGCGCTGGAAGCATGACGGCGTGCGCGTCATTCCCGGCAACCAATTGGATCCCAACGTGCCGTCAACGCCCGGCATGGACCGCAAGGCCGCGATCAATTTCGCCCGCGCCGGCGCGCAAAAACTGTGGGCCGGCACGGTGACGATCAAGCCGGACGCCAAGACCGGCGCGCATCATCACGGCCACCTCGAGAGCATCATCTATGTGGTGCGCGGCAAGGCGCGCATGCGCTGGGGCGAACACCTGCAATTCACCGCCGAGGCCAATCCCGGGGATTTCATCTTCATCCCGCCCTATGTGCCGCACCAGGAGATCAACGCCAGCCCCGATCAGGTGCTGGAATGCGTGCTGGTGCGCAGCGATGGCGAGGCCATCGCCATCAATCTCGACATCGAGCCGGTGGAGAAGCCGGAAACCGTGCTGTGGGTCGATCCGATCCATCGCGATGGCGCGGTGAAGCCTTGAGCCGCGCCGCAAGCGCGCGGTAGAGCATGATCCGGAAAAGTGGACGCCGGTTTTCCGAAAAGATCATGCTCCAACGAAAAAACCTAGACCATGATCCGATTCAATTTGATCGGATCGTGGTCTAGTAACAGACATTGCCGACGACGTTGCCGCGTCTGTCTTTGATGATCATGGAACATTCCAGGCGCTTGAGCGCGGCCTTGGCGTCTTCGTTGCCGAGCGCGGCGGCCTTTTCGTAATAGCCCTTGGCGGCTTTGGTGTCCTGCGGTCCGCCGCGGCCGGAGAGCACGAACGAGCCCAGCCAATCCAACGCCTCGGCGTGATTTTGGGCGGCGGCCTTTTCGAACATCGCCCGCGCCGCCACATCGTCCTTCGGGCCGCCGGTGCCTTCGGCATACATCACGCCGAGCTGGTACTGCGCCTCGGCGGAATTCGCTTCCGCCGCTTTTGCCAACATCGCCCTGGCCTGGGCGGGATCCGCAGGCGGTCCGCCGCCGCCGGCGTTGGAGAGCGCCGTGAGACGGGTCACGCCGCGCGGATTGCCGGCTTCGGCGGCGCGCTCGAACAGCTGGCGCGCCTGCGCCTCGTCTTTGTCGACGCCGGAGCCGGCCGCGAACAGGATGCCGAGTTCGACCATGGCCGCCGAGCTGCCTTTGTCGATCGCCTTGCGATAGGCCGCAACAGCCTCGGCCAGTTGCCCATTGGCGGCGTAGGCGCGGCCGAGCTGAAACAGCGCCCGGCGCGACGACGGCGAGGCGACCTTGCAGAATTTTATCGCGGTGGCGACGTCGGACGGCGCGATCTCGGTGGTGCCTTTGGCGTCCGCCGGCTTGTCCGGATCGGTGGGATCGGCGGCGAGCCGGTCGCACAGCACGAGATCGGCCGATTGGGCGCGGGCCGGCGACTGCGCGACTGACAGTGCAAGCGCCGACAGGCCGAATAAGCAAGCGATCGAAACGGCGCCGGATCGATGCATCATGGGGTCGATTTTATCATGATCGGCGCCTGGCGCGCACCGTGGGGGCGCCGTCAAACCGGCTTTTCACCGAGAATGGTCAATCGTCGCATCAGGCGGCGCTCGGCGGCGCTGAAGTCGGTCCGGGCGTGCAGCGTACAGCGGTTGTCCCACATCAAAAGGTCGTGCGGCCGCCAGACATGCTCATAGATGAATTGCGGCTGCTCCTGATGATCGAACAGCACGTCGAGAAGCGCTTCGCCTTCGGCGTCCGGCAGTCCGTCGATGGCGACGGTCATCAGGCGATTGACGTAGAGCGCCTTGCGTCCGGTGGCCGGATGGGTCCTGACAATGGGATGCCAGTACGACGGAACGCCGTCGCCCAGCTTGGTGCCGCGCTTCATCGAGGCGTTGTCGTAGTCGTAGGCGTTGAGCGCGTTACGGCCTTCGATGCGCTGTTTTATCGCCGCGGGCAGCGTTTCGTAGGCGAGGTAGGCGTTGGCAAACAGCGTGTTGCCGCCTTGGCTCGGAATTTCCAGCGCATACAGGATCGACGCCATCGCTGGCCGTTCCTGGTAGCATTGGTCGGTGTGAAAATGCATCTCGCCGTCGGGCAGGGCGCCGATCTGTTGGCCGTTCTCGCGGATATTGGAAATCAGCATCACCGCCGGATTCTTGGTCGTGTAACGCCGCGTGTGGCTCACCGCCGGCGGCCCAAACCGCTCGCCGAAGCGGACCTGATCGTCCTCGGTGAGATGCTGGTCGCGAAACAGGATGACGAGATTGCGGTGCCAGCAGTCGAGCACCTCGGCAAAGGTCTCATCGCTCATCGGCGCGCTCAGGTCGACGCCGATGATTTCGGCGCCGATTGCCGGCGTTAGCGCGCGCGTGCGCAATTGCGCCGGATGTCCCGATGTCGGCGCATCGAGCGCTTGCGTGATGCTCATGACTATCTCCCTGCTGTGGGCCGCGTGGCACGCATCGACATATTAGCACTTTTGTCGCTGCGACATTCGGGCACGGAGCGTACCGGCGCGATGCGCGATTAATAGAGCAGGGGCGGCCATGGAGGACGACATGGCTGTCGATATGGTGCTTTGGGCTCTGCTTGCGGCAATGGCCGGCTTTCTCGCCTTGGGCTGCATGGTGACGCGACGAACAACGGCCGGTGGGCAATATCGCGGCCCGCACCATTAGCGGCGGGCTATTGCCCCCTTCGCACCGTGCTGGCGAAACGCTTGGCTTCCTCGGCGGCGCGGAAGAGCGCCTTGGCCTTGTTGATGCATTCCTGCTGCTCGAACGCGGGATCGGAGTCGGCGACGATGCCGGCGCCGGCCTGCACATACATGGTGCCGTCCTTGATCAGCGCGGTGCGCAGCACGATGCAGGTGTCCATGTCGGCGCCGGCGGAAAAATAGCCGACGCAGCCGGCATAGAGCGAGCGCTTCTCCCTCTCCAATTCGTCGATGATCTGCATGGCGCGCACCTTTGGCGCACCCGACACCGTACCGGCGGGAAAGCCGGCGGCCAGCGCGTCGAGCGCATTGCGGTCGCGGCGCAGCTTGCCTTCGACGTTGGAGACGATGTGCATCACCTGGCTGTAGCGCTCGATGAAGAACTGGTCGGTGACGGTGACGGAGCCGATCTCGGCGACGCGGCCGACGTCGTTCCGGCCGAGATCGAGCAGCATGAGATGCTCGGCGCGCTCTTTCGGGTCGGCGAGCAGTTCCGCTTCGAGCGCCTGATCCTCATGTGGCGTTGAGCCGCGCGGCCGGGTGCCGGCAATGGGGCGGATGGTGACGGTGCCGTCGCGCGCCTTGACCATCAGTTCCGGGCTCGAGCCGGCGATGGCGAAGCCGCCGAATTCGAGGAAAAATAGGTAAGGCGAAGGATTGACGCGGCGCAGCGCCCGGTAAAGCGCGAACGGCGGCAGCGCGAACGGCGCCTCGAAGCGCTGCGACAGCACCACCTGAAAGATATCGCCGGCGGCGATGTAATCCTTGGCGCGCAGCACCATGGCTTTGAATTCTGCCGGCGTGGTGTTCGAGCGCGGTGTCACGTCCAATGGGCCCAAGTTGACATCCGCCGCCGCTTTGTCGAGCGGCCGGTCGAGCGCGTCGACCACAGCGGAGAGACGCTCGACCGCGCGCGCGAGCGCGGCCTTCGCCGACAGGCCCGCGAGCGGCCGCACCGGCGAGACCACGGTGATGGTGTCTTTGACGGCATCGAACGCGATCACCAGGGTCGGGCGCACCAGCATGGCATCGGGGATGCCGATCGGGTCGGGCGCCTGAGCCGGCAATTCCTCGATCAGCCGCACCATGTCGTAACCGAGATAGCCGAACACGCCGGCCGCCATGGGCGGCAGCTCGTCGGGCAGTGCGATGCGGCTTTCGGCGATGAACGTGCGCAGCGCCTGCAGCGGCGGTTCGCTCATCGGCGCAAATGCCGCCGGACTGCTCGCCGGCGCCCGGTTGAGCTCGGCGCGTTCGCCGTTGGCGCGGAAGATCATGTCGGGCTCGAGGCCGATGATCGAATAGCGGCCGCGCACCGCGCCGCCTTCGACCGATTCGAGCAAAAAGCTCATCGGCCGGGAGCCGGCGATTTTCAGGAATGCAGAGACCGGCGTTTCCAGGTCGGCAACCAGCGTCGTCCACACCACCTGCGGCTCGCCGGCCTCATAGCGGGCGGCGAATTTCTCCGCCGGAGGCTCGATCTGCATTCAATTGGTATCCGGCGCGCTGTTGCCCAAGGCTTGCTGAAGCGCAGCCTGATTGACGGTGGTGCCGAGATCGTTTTCCAGCCACGCCATGTATTGGCCGAACACGTCGTCGCTGACTTGGCGCGATACCATCTCGTTGAGCGCTTTGCCGTCCGGCGAGTTGGCCTCGAAGCTCGGCGTTTTGACGTCGGTCACGCGGAACACGATCCATTGCGTCGGCTTGTCGCCCTCGGCGCTGGCATAGGCGTCCACAGCAGTGTGGAAGATGGCGTCGATCATGCGAGCCGAAATCGTCGCCGGCGGATTGGTGCGGGTGATGTCGGCCGCGGTTTCAACTTTGATGCCGTTGGCAGACGCCATGGCCTCGAGCGTGCCGCCGTTTTTCAGCTTGTCGAGGATGTCGGCTGTCTTGGCCTTCAGCCGCGAAGCAACCTCGTCGTCGCGCCACTGCGCCTCGACCTGGCTTTTCACCTCGTCGAGATTGCGCTCGCGCGCGGGCGTGATGCCGGTGACGTCGTACCAGATATAGCCGCCGTCGGCCTCGAGCGGATCGTTGTCGACGCCGACGTCTGTTGCGAACGCGGCGTTGATCACTTCGGCCGCGTGGGGGAGGCTCTCGATCGGCTTGCCGGCGGGGTCGCGGCCGGAGCGGTCGATGGCGTCGTAGGTGGCGACGGGCAGCTTCAATTTCTGCGCCGCTTCCTCGAGCGAAGCGCCGCCGGCGCGGGCGTCTTCGATCTTGTCGTGGATTTCCAGGACGGTTTTCTTGACGCGCGCCAGAGCGATCTCGCTGCGGATTTGCGGCGCCACGTCAGTGAAGCTTTTGCCTTCCTCGGGCAGGATCTTCAGCGCGGTGACGATGACATTGCCGAAACGGCCTTGCACCGGCGCGCTCACTTCGCCTTCCTTGAGCGAAAAGGCGGCATCCGCCACCGCCGGATCGATGATGGTGGATTTCGGCACCGTGCCGAGGTCGAGATCTGGCTCCTTGAGCCCGCGCTCGGCCGCGAGCGCGGAGAACGTCAGCCCGCCCTTGATGCGCTCGCTGGCGGCCTGCGCCTCGGCCATGGTGGGAAACACCATCTGCTCGATGTGGCGGCGCTCCGGCGTGATATAGCGGTTGCGGTGGCTGTCGAAGTTCTGTTTGACGTCCTCGTCCGACACTTCGACGGTCTTGGCGAGCTCCGCCGGCGTCGCCGTCACGATCGCGACCTTGCGGAATTCCGGCGCGCGAAACAGGATCTTGCGCGCATCGAAATATTTGCTGAGCTGTTCCTCGGTCGGAGGCGCAATGTCGCCGGCCTGCGCCGGACCGAGCGCGACATAGGCGATGCTGCGCTGTTGGTTCTGAAACTGATTGATGGCGTCGAGCCAGGCGTTCGGCAGCGGGATATTGCCCGAGACCGAATCGATGATCTGCCGGCGTAAGGTCAGGTTGCGCTGCTCGGCGACGAAGCGCTTCTCGTTGAAGCCGGCATTGCGCATCGCGTCATCGAACCGGGCACGGTCGAACTGGCCTTGCTGGTTCTGGAACGACGGATTGCTGACGATGCGCCGCGAGACTTCATCGTCGGAAACGCCAAGCCGCATTTGTCGCGCGCGCTCGTTCAAGCCTGCTTCGGCGACCATCTCGCTCAAGACCTGCCGCGGCACGCCACGGGCCATCGCCTCGTCCGGCGTGATCACATGGCCGGACTGCCGGCTCATCATCTGCAGCGCATCGTTGTAGGTCTGCCGGAACTGCTCGATCGGGATTTCGTTAGAGCCGATCTTGGCCACGGTCGAGCGGCCGAAACCGCGAAATATGTCGTTGATGCCCCAGACCGCGAAGCTGCCGGCCAAAAGCGTCATCACCACACCCATGACGATGCGGCCGAGCCAATTCGCGGAGGCTTTACGGATACCTCTAAGCATTACGTTCCACGCTCTGGAGTAGGGTGCTTAAGCCCCTGGTTAAGCACTCAGTTAGACACTTGGTTGAACCCTTGGGCCGAAGCCGGCGCATCATAAGGAGCGCAACGCTTTACCGCAACCGACGGGGTTTGCAGATAAAACGCCTCTTTTCCGTCCGCAACCGGTCTGCTAACGGCTCTTTGTCGCAGGATTTTTTGGGCTCAATGATGGCGTGCCGCCCGCTGGTCGCTGGCAATTGGAAAATGAATGGGCTTATGGCCTCGGCCGGCGAGCTTGAAACCATCATCGCCGGTGTCCGCGGCCTGTCCAACGCCGACTTTCTCATATGTCCGCCCGCCACGTTGGTGGCGCGCTTTGCGGCGCTGGCGCGCGGTTCGCGGGTCGCGATCGGCGGCCAGGACTGCCATGCCGAACCGGCCGGCGCCTATACCGGCGACATTGCCGCCGAAATGCTCAAAGACGCCGGCGCCAGCGCCGTCATCGTCGGTCATTCCGAACGCCGGCATTATCACGGCGAGACCGATGCCATGGTGCGAGCCAAGGCGCTCGCGGCGCGGCGCGCCGGCCTTCATGCCATCATCTGTGTCGGCGAGACGCGCGCCGAGCGCGATGCCGGCAAGACACAAGCGGTCGTACAAAAGCAGCTCGACGGCTCGCTCCCCGATGGGCTTGCGGATTTCGTCATCGCCTATGAGCCGGTTTGGGCGATCGGCACCGGCCTGACGCCGACCAATGACGATGTCCTCGCCATGCACCGCTTCGTCCGCGAGCGGCTTTGCACGCGGTTTGGCGACGCGGGGCAGGGCGTCCGTATTCTCTACGGCGGCTCGGTCAAGCCGGCGAACGCCAAGGACCTGCTCGGCATCGACAACGTCGATGGCGCGCTGGTCGGCGGCTCAAGCCTCAAGGCCAACGAGTTTCTGGCGATTGCGACCGTTTATCGCTAATCTTTCCGTTGCCGCCGGCGCTCGAGACCGGCGGCGTGGGAGGACGCCATGAAAATCCATCGCGCGATTGTCGTCGTTGCCGTACTAGGGCTACCGCTGCCGACGACTGCGGCCCGTGCGGCGGACATAAAACTCCTCGAGGGCAACGCGCTGAACGCTGTGATGGAGGAACTCGGCCCGCAATTCGAGAAAGCGACCGAGAACAAGCTTGTCGTCACGCTCGGAACGTCCGCGCAACTGAAGGCTCGTATCGAGAGCGGCGAGGCATTCGATGCCGTGCTGCTGACCAAGGCGGCGCTCGACCAACTCGCCACGGCCGGCAAAGTCGCGGATGCGCCTCGTGCCGCAATCGCGCGCGCCGGCATCGGCGTCGCCATTCGTAAAGGTGCGGCCAAGCCCGATCTGAGCAGCACTGACGCCTTCAGGCAGGCGATGTTGAATGCAAAATCGATCGGCTTCGTCGATCAGACGCCGACCGCCGCTGCGCTGAAGGCCATATTTGCCAAGCTTGGCATTGCCGAAGAGATCAAATCCAAGATCAAGCCGCTGAGCATCCAGGCCGCAGTCGCAGTCACCAACGGCGACGTCGAAATCGCCATGACCCAGATCAGCGAGATTCTGCCGTATCCCGGCGTCGAGCTCGCGGGCTCGCTGCCGCCGGACATTCAAACCTATACGACGTTCTCCGGCGGCATCAGCGCCGCGGCCAAAAATGCCGAAGCCGCAACCGCACTGATCAAATTTTTGACCTCGCCCGGCGCCAAGGCGGTGATCACGGCCAAGGGCATGGAGCCGGGCTGAATGCGGACGTAGAAAGAACCGAGACAAGCGGGACCCTTGGGCGCAAACCGCGGCGAGCCCCGTCCTACATCGAACCGCTGCTTATATTGAGGCGGTTCGAACACGACTTCTTCGTCGCTGCCGCAGACACATTAAGCGCCGCCTATCGAGGGGCGGCGCTTTTAGAATCAGTCGTCGTCATCGCGGCACGATGGGCGGCGACGCCATCGGGTCGGACTGCGCCGCCGGATGGCTCGAGTAGTTCGCCGCGGTCTGCACCTCCGTATTGCCGGCGCGATAGACGATGATCCCCGCAGCGATGAAGGCGAACAGCACAGCCGCTAGGAACCAGTAGCCGGCCGCGTCGGTCGCTCGTCCGTCGTCGAGACGGCGTTCGAGTCCGTAACTGTCATAATCGAAATCGAGATCGGGTTTCTTCACTGGCTGGTCCATGACGGCCCTCCTTTGCATCGAAGGCAGTGGAACAACGCGCGACAGCCCTGCCGGGGCAGCAGCGCAGTCATGCAAAGTCCCGGGGAGCCGAGTTCCCCAAAGTTCCTATGGCCCATTCCGGCCGATGCCGGTTGGGTCTATTGTCATTCCAATAACAATCGATAGCGGTGCGGCGTCGCGCCGTGAGGGGAGGGTGTGATGACCGACGAGACGATTCCACGCCGGAGATTTCTTGTGGGCGCAGGCCTTGCCGGCACTGCCGTCGCGACCGGTTTGGCCCAGACCGCACCCGCGGAAGCACAAACGCCGGCAGCAGCGACAGCGGCGCCAGCGCCGCAAGGGGAACCGCTGCTACTGCTCAACGAGTCCGAGCACGCCTTCGTCGTCGCCGCGGTCGATACCATTATCCCGGCCGATGAGTTGTCGCCGTCGGGCAGCGATTGCGGCTGCGCCACCTATATCGACCGCCAGCTTGCCAGCGCCTGGGGCGGCGGCGCCAAAATGTATCGCTCAGGTCCCTATTTCAAAGGCAAGCCCGAGCAGGGCTATCAGCTGCCGCTGACGCCGGCCGAGTTTATCACCGCCGGCATCGCTGCAGCCAACGCCTGGTCGCGCAAGACTTATGGCCGCGACTTCGACCGGCTCGATCCCGATAAACGCATCGAGGCGCTTACGGCAATGCAGGAGGGCAAGGCCGCGTTCGACAATTTCAACTCGCGCGCCTTCTTCGCCCGCCTCTTGGCGCTGACCATGGAGGGCTTCTTCGGCGATCCGATCTATGGCGGCAACCGCAACATGGCGTCGTGGCGGATGCTCGGTTATCCCGGCCTGCCGGCGACCTACGCCAATCTCATCGACGAGTATCGCGACAAACGCTACGTCGCCGAGCCGCAATCGATCGCGGACTTTTCCTGAAGGGGAGGCGAACATGGTGACGCGATTGAAAGAAGTCGATGCGGTCACGATCGGGCTGGGTTGGACCGGCGCCATCATGGCGCGTGAACTGACCAAGGCCGGCTTGAACGTCGTCTCCCTGGAAAAAGGCCAGGACCGAACCCCGGGTGCCGATTTCGTCCTGCCGGCGGTGCGCGACGAAGTACGCTATGCGGCGCGTCTCGAATTGATGTGGGACAATTCGATCGACACCCTGACGTTCCGCAATTTCGCCAACGAGCAGGCGCTGCCGATCCGCCGTATTGGCGCGTTTTTGCCGGGCGAGGGCGTCGGCGGCTCCGGGATTCATTGGGGCGCACTGCATTGGCGCTTCCTGCCGTCTGATTTCCGCATCCGCAGCGCGCTCACGGAGCGCTACGGCGCCAACTCAATTCCTGAAGACATGACCATCCAGGATTGGCCGGTGAGCTATGACGAGATGGAGCCGTTTTACGATTACTTCGACAAGATCTGTGGCGTGTCGGGCCAGGCCGGCAATGTAGGCGGCAAGAAAATCGACGGCGGCAATGTGTTCGAGGGCCCGCGCAGCGCCCATTATCCGAACGCGCCGATCAAATCGAGCAACGCCGGGCTGATGTATGCCGCGGCGGCCAAGAGCCTCGGCTATCATCCGTTCCCGGCACCGGTCGCGATCGCCAGCGCCCCTTATGCGAATGCGGAAGGCGTACCGCTGGGCGCTTGCGAATATTGCGGCTTCTGCAACCGCATCGCCTGCGAGACCAACGCCAAGGCCTCGCCGAATTCGACCATCCTGCCGGCGTTGCGGCTCGATCCGAAGTTCGAGATCCGCACGCGGACATTCGTCACCAAGCTCAACTACGACAAGGCCGCCAAAAAAGTCGTGAGCGTGACCTACACCGACATGCGCAACGGTGAGGAATACGAACAGCCCGCCGGCATCGTGCTGCTGACGTCCTACGTGTTCGGCAACGTGCAGCACATGCTGCTCGCCGGCATCGGCGAGCCTTACGATCGCGCGACCGGCAAGGGCGTCGTCGGCAAGAACTACGCCTACCAGTTCGAAGCCGGCGCCAATGCCTTCTTCGAGGATAAGGAGCTCACGCCGTATTGGGGCTCGGCCGGCATGGGCGTGGCGATCGACGACTTCAACGGCGAGACCTTCGATCACGGCGGGCTTGGCTTCTTCGGCGGCGGCTATATTGCCTGCAACACCGCCTCCGCGCCGCCGATCGCCGGCCGCACCGTGCCGCACGGGACGCCCGAATGGGGCTCGGAATGGAAGCGCGCCACCGTGAAGTGGTACCACCACGCCGCCCGCTTCAACACCCAGGGCTCGGTCTATGCCAATCGCGAGAATTTCATGGACCTCGACCCGACCTACAAAGACGCATTCGGCCGGCCGCTGATCCGGCTCACCTACAATCCGCCCGACAACGAATTCAAAATGTCGGCGTATCTGTTGCAAAAGCTCGAAGGCGTCATCAAGGCGATGAATCCGACCCACTACGAGATGCATCCGCGGCCGAAGACATTTACCGTGGTGCCCTATCAATCGACCCACAATACCGGCGGCACCATGATGGGCTCCGATCCGAAATCGAGCGTGGTCAATCGTTACCTGCAAGCCTGGGACGCCCATAACCTGTTCGTCCAGGGCGCCTCGGTGTTCCCGCAGCAGCACGGCTACAATCCCACCGGCACGGTGGGCGCGCTGGCCTATTGGTCGGCGCGTGCGATCACGACGAGCTACCTCAAGAATCCGGGACCGCTGGTTCACGCCTAGGGGGCAATAATGCACACGAAGAAAACGGGCGCCCTGATCGGCGCCGCGGTTGTTCTCATGGCCGTGGCCACCACGCCGGCAGCGGCCGCCGACGCCGCCCACGGCAAGGTGGTGTTCCAGACCTGCGCCGCCTGCCACAGCGACAAGCCGGATGCCATCGGCCCGAGCCTGCGCGGCGTGTACGGCCGCAAATCCGCGGCGCTTTCGGATTTTCGTTATTCCAGCGCCATGATGCGCGCGGGCCTCACCTGGGACGACGCCGAGCTGAAGGCCTACATCAAGGACCCGCAGGCCAAGGTGAAAGGCAACCGCATGCCGTTCGGCGGCCTGAGCAACGCGGCGGATATCGACGACGTCATCGCTTTTCTGAAGGAATACAAGTAGCTAGCGGCGGCTTGGACAGGCATGCCGGGAGCGGTCGGCCGCGCCACTTCAGCCATGGAAAATCCCCGTTGGATCATGTAGAGACCGCCGCGGCTGCCTATATGAAACGCGGGCGGCGGACGGACATCATCGATGCTGAGCGTCATTATCGTCATCCACCTCATGCTGGTCCTCGGCCTGATCGGCGTCGTGCTGTTGCAAAAGTCCGAGGGTGGTGGACTGGTCAGCTCGACCTCGGGCTTCATGACCGGCCGCGGCACGGCAAACGTTCTGACGCGCACCACGGCATTTCTGGCCGCCGGCTTCTTCGTCACCAGCCTGTTGCTGTCCTGGATTGCGGGTTTTGAGCGGAAGCCGGCTTCGATCATCCGGACCGGCGGCGCGCCGGCCCAGGAAACGCCGGGCGGACCGCCGGTAGCACCACCCATCAGTGGCGGTGGCGGCGTCCTCGACATGCTCAAGAAAGGGCCGGGCGGCAACGCGGCTCCGGCACCAGCCCCCAGCGGCCCCCAGGTGCCACAGTCGCAATAGGCGATTTCGCTACCCATTTAACGCTGCAACAGGCGGGCCCCGCGATGACTTTCGGCGTCGCCTGAGGATTTCGGTTGAAACCCTTGCGGTTCAAGAGGTTTTAGGTGTCGGCGCGGGTCGGGTTGCGATGCGCGGCAGATATTCCGGAAAATCGCTCGTCGAATCGTGTTTGGAGGGCTAAAGCTTAAGTCCCATGGCGCGGTACATTTTCATCACCGGCGGCGTGGTCTCCTCACTTGGCAAGGGTCTGGCTTCCGCAGCGCTCGGCGCGCTGCTGCAGGCGCGCGGCTACAAGGTCCGCCTGCGCAAGCTCGACCCCTATCTCAACGTCGATCCCGGCACCATGTCGCCGTACCAGCACGGCGAGGTTTTCGTCACCGATGACGGCGCCGAGACCGATCTCGACCTCGGCCATTACGAGCGCTTCACCGGGCGGCCTGCCACCCGCAGCGACAACATCACCACCGGCCGCATCTACCAGGACATCCTCACCAAGGAGCGCCGCGGCGCCTATCTGGGCGCCACCATCCAGGTCATTCCCCACGTCACCAACGCCATCAAGGATTTTATCCGCGACGGCAACGATGATTTCGATTTCGTGCTGTGCGAGATCGGCGGCACCGTCGGCGACATCGAGGGTCTGCCGTATTTCGAGGCCATCCGGCAGATGGGC
>Ga0307476_10000839_pt1 | contig 20926 bp, 18 predicted proteins | sample atmos_gasesECM2C_2_FD_203314 | JGI IMG/M metagenome (GOLD analysis project Ga0307476, IMG submission 203314) | Hardwood forest soil microbial communities from Morgan-Monroe State Forest, Indiana, United States - atmos_gasesECM2C_05 | ecosystem: Environmental > Terrestrial > Soil > Temperate...
TCTCGTGCAGCTCGCTCGGCTGCCACGTGAGCTGCGGCAGGTGAGCCGCAAAATGCACCGCGTGCTGTCCCGTGCCGCTGCCGATCTCGAGCACACGGTGGCTGCTCGCGAGCTCGCGGCGCAGGACGTCGAGGATCGGGCCCTTGTTGCGCTCGCAGGCTTCCGATGAAGTCAGCATCGGACGAGTCTGCGACAATGCCGGCATGCAAGCCATAGATCTGTTGCTCACGCGCCGCTCCGCCCGGACCCTCACGGATCCGGCTCCGGATGAGGCGGCACTCGCACTGATGTTCGCGAGCGCGGCGCGCTCACCCGATCACGGCAGGCTCCGTCCATGGCGCTTCGTCGTCGTGCGTGCCGAGGCGCGCGGTCGCTTCGGTGATCTGCTCGCCGACCACCTGCGCCGCTCCCACCCGCAGGTGGCTGCGGAGACACTCGGGCGTGAGCGGCTCAAGGCCTTTCGCGCGCCGCTGATCGTGGTGGTCGCCGCGCACGGCAATCCCGGCGTGAAGATTCCGGTCATCGAGCAGACACTCTCTGCCGCGGCCGCCGCCCACGCGATGATGCTGGCTGCCTTCGCGCTGGGCTTCAATGCGATGTGGAAGACCGGTGGTCCAGCGTACGACCCCGTCGTGAAGTCCGCCCTCGGTCTGGAAGCGGACGACTCGGTGGTCGGTTTCCTTTACCTCGGTAGCGAGCGCGAGCGTGTCCCGCACGTTCCGGGACAATGGCGCGACCTGGTGCGGGATTTCGCGCCTACGGCTTGACCACCGCGAGAATTACGATCGCGAGCAGCAGGATTGCCGGTACCTCGTTGAACCAGCGGTACCAGCGTTGCGAATGCGCACGCCGGCCCGTACGTAGCGCCAGCATCAGCCGGTAACACCAGCCGTGATAGCCGATCAGCGCGGCGACCAGTAGTACCTTCGCGCGCAGCCACCCCATGCCGAGATACGCCGGGGAGGCGACGATCATTGCCATCCCGAAGAACACCGCGAGCAGCGCCCCCAGGCTCATCATGAAATACAGCCGCCGCTCCATGACGATGAAGCGTGCCAGTCCGGCCTGGTCCGTCGTCGCCACGTGGTACACGAACAGCCGTGGCAGATAGAAGAGGCCGGCGAACCAGGTGACCACGAAAACCACGTGGAGGGCCTTCAGCCAGAGCATGGGGCGATTGTAGCCAAGCTAAGCGTTCCCCGTGCCCGCTCTGGTAGCATTCACCGCCCTGTACTGTGGACCACCCTCACCAAGATCCCACCATGACCAACACGCCGACCACCCCAGCCACGTCCTTCCCCAGCAACATCGAGATCGCTCAGCGCGCCAAGATGCGTCCCATCGTCGAGCTGGCACGCGAGCGGCTGGGGATACCCGCGGAAGCGCTCGAGCCCTACGGGCACTACAAGGCGAAAGTGTCGCTCGATTACGTTGCGCAGCTCGAGGGTCGCCCCGAAGGCAAGCTGGTGCTGGTGACGGCCATCTCGCCGACGCCGGCGGGCGAGGGGAAGACCACGACCACGGTGGGGCTCGGTGATGCGCTCAACCTGATCGGTAAGCGCGCGATGCTCTGTCTGCGCGAGCCGGCGCTCGGGCCGGTATTCGGCGTCAAGGGCGGTGCGGCCGGCGGCGGTTATTCGCAGGTGGTGCCGATGGAGGACATCAACCTCCACTTCACCGGCGACTTCGCCGCCATAGCACTCGCCAACAACCTGCTGGCCGGGCTGATCGACAATCACATCCACCAGGGCAATCAGCTCGGCTTCGACGTGCGTCGCATCGCCTGGCGGCGCGTGGTGGACGTCAACGACCGGGCGTTGCGGCAGATCGTCATCGGCCTCGGCGGCACCGCCAACGGCGTGCCGCGCGAAGACGGTTTCGATATCGTGGTGGCGTCTGAGGTCATGGCCATCCTCTGCCTCAGCAATTCGCTCGCGGACCTGAAGGAACGTCTGGGCCGCGTCGTCTGCGGCTATCGCAGCGACGGCTCCGCGGTGCTCGCGCGTGACCTCAAGGCGCATGGCGCGATGACCGCACTGCTCAAAACGGCGATCGCGCCCAATCTGGTGCAGACGCTCGCCAATAACCCGGCCTTCATACACGGCGGGCCGTTTGCCAACATCGCCCACGGCTGCAACTCGGTGATCGCCACGCGCACCGCCCTCAGGCTCGCCGACTACGTGGTCACGGAGGCGGGATTCGGTGCCGATCTCGGCGCCGAGAAGTTCATCGACATCAAGTGCCGCAAGGGAGGCCTCGCGCCGCGGGCAGCCGTGGTCGTCGCGACCGTGCGGGCGCTCAAGTATCACGGCGGCGTCGAGCTCGCCGATCTCAAGACCGAGAATCTCGCTGCACTCGAGAAGGGCCTCGCCAACCTCGAGCGGCACGTCGACAACGTGGTCAACCAGTATGGTCTGCCGTGCGTGGTGGCGATCAACCGCCGCGCCGAGGACAGCGAGCGCGAGATCCAGTTGCTGATCGAGCGCGTAGCGGCGCACAAGGTGCGTGTCATCAGTGCGACGCATTTCGCGCAGGGAGGTCCGGGGGCGGTCGATCTCGCCCGCGAAGTGGTGCGGCTGTGCGAGGAGCCGAACAACTTTCACTTCGTGTACGAGGACAAAGCGACCCTCTGGGAGAAGATGAAGGCGATCGCCACACGCGTCTACCGCGCAAGCGATATCACCGCCGACAGCAAAGTGCGCGCGCAGATTCGCTCTCTGCAGGAGAACGGCTACGGCCACTACCCGGTATGCGTCGCGAAGACCCAGTACTCGTTCTCGACCGATCCGAAGCTGCGGGGTGCGCCGGAGAATCACGTCGTCAACATCCGCGAAGTGCGTCTCGCAGCGGGCGCCGAGTTCGTGATCATGATCTGCGGCGACATCATGACCATGCCGGGGCTGCCCAAGGTGCCTGCGGCCAACAGCATCGACGTCGACGCCCAGGGACGCATCACGGGACTGTTCTGAGGCAGCTCGCGTCCGCGCACGGCTTGCGGTCGATTCACCGGCGCCATGCCGTTCTGCGAAGCCGATCCCTGGCGTTTGCAGTACTTCGAGGGCGTGGCCTCTGCGCCGGAGGTGCGCATTCCGACCGAGGATCCGGACGCCTACGCCTGGAATCCCGGGGAGCGCTGGGTTTACAACAAGCTGCGGATCGCGGAGTCGCAGGGACTTCTGTGCGCGCCACACGGCGTCTGTCCGCCTGAGTTCCCGGTATTCTCGAAACCGATCACGAATCTTCAGGGCATGGGCGTCGGCAGCCGCGTGCTCACCGACCTGGAGCACTATCGACGTTCGATGACCCCGGGCCACTTCTGGATGACGCTGCTCGAAGGCGAGCATGTCAGTACGGATGTGGCGCTGGTCCGCGGCGAGGCGAAATGGTGGCGCCATTGCCGCGGGCGAGCCGCCGGCGGCGGCACCTTCGATCACTGGGTGATCGAAGCGCCGGCCCGCCCGCGACTCGAGGCTTATCTCGGTGAGTGGGCGAGCCGGCACCTTCCCGACTACACCGGCATGCTGAACCTCGAGTCGATCGGCGGCCGGATCATCGAAGCGCACCTGCGCGTCGCCGACCAATGGCCGGACCTCTACGAGACCGGATGGCTGGAGGCGGTGGTTGGGTTGTATGCACGCGGGGAATGGCGGTTCGCCGGAGGCGCGCGGCGCGAAGGCTATAGTCTCGCCCTGTTCGGTCCGCACGGCCGCAAGTACCGTCATCCCCCCGAGCAGTTGGTGGCGGCGGTACGCGGCATGCCCCAGGTGAGGAGCGTGCAGATCACCTTTCACGAGGACCGGCCGGCCGCAGCGCATGCGATGCCGCCCGGAGGCTTCCGTCTCGCCGTGATCAATTGTCTCGACCTCGAGGCCGGGCGCGCTGCCCGCCGGGCGCTCGCCGAGGCGTTTCGTCTCGAGGAAGTCCTTCCCGCCTGAATGCCGCCCGCCTGAATGCCTTCCCCGCGAGGGCGCTCCTGGCGCACCTCAATCCGTCGGGCGCTCGCCGGAGAACTTCACGGGCGTCGCGCCCTCAACCGGGCCGATCGTCGCCTTGTCACTCACGTAAAGCTTCACCGGGCGCTCGAAGTTGAGCGTGCCGGCGACCACGGTACCCTCCATGATGAGGACTCGCGGTATCGTGTCAGGAAGCGGAGAGGTCTCGGATGGCTTCTCGATGTGAAGTCCGCCCTCGACGTGCGCGTTCGGGCCGAGCTCCATGCTGCCGGTGACGGTGTTGATGCCGCCGCCGACGTGCGCAGCCGCGATCCGGATCAGGCCGTTGACGTTCTCCAGACCCCCGATCACCTCGGCGCCGCTCTCGAGCGTGACCTTGCCGTTCACAGTGTGCAAGTTGCCGCTGACACGCGCCGACTGAGCGAGTGCCACGGAGCCGTTGACCGTATGCAGCTCGGCCGCGCTCGCGTGCGCCTCAAGAAAGATATTGCCGTTGACGGTGTGCGCACGGCGCACGACGGCGTTCTGGCCGATGTGCACCGAACCGTTCACCGTGGAGACGTCGTCCCGGTGCTCGCCCGCGGGGACGTCGACCGAGCCGAGCACCTTGGCCGTCCCGGAATCGCCCGCGATATCGCAGCCCCCCAGCAGGCAGAGGAGAGTGCCCGCTGTAACCAATCGCTGCCAGATCATGCACCGCCACCCTTCGTGATCTTATGGGAGAATCCACTGATGCGAGCCAAAAGGAAAGTCCCGGCGCACCCGAAGGAGATCCTGGTAATCGATATCGGCGGCGAGCACGTGAAGTTCCGCGTTGGTTCGCACGGAGCGATCGATAAATTCGTATCCGGGCCACGGATGACGCCGGCCCGCATGATGCGCGAGCTGCGCAAGCTCATCCGTGGCCAGGAATTCGACGCCGTATCGATGGGCTATCCTGGCGTGGTCTTCCACGGACGCATCGCCGGGGAGCCTCACAACCTCGGCAGGGGATGGGTGCGCTACGATTTCGTGCACGCGTTCCGCAAGCCCCTGCGCATCCTCAATGATGCCGCCATGCAGGCCATTGGCGGCTATCACGGTGGCCGCATGCTGTTTCTCGGGCTCGGCACCGGGCTCGGGGCGACGCTCATCATCGACGGCGTGGTCGAGCCCACGGAAGTCGGTCACATGCCGTACAAGCACGGCCATACCTTCGAGGACTACGTTGGCGAGCGCGGGCGCAGACGGCGCGGAAACAAAAAATGGCGCAAGGCGGTTCGTCATGTGATCGAGGCGCTCAGAGCTGCTTTCGAGGCAGACTACGTCGTGCTCGGCGGCGGCAACGCCGTGCGCCTCAAGAGGCTGCCGAGCTATGTTCGGCTCGGTGACAACCGCAACGCCTTCGCGGGCGGCTTGCGCCTCTGGCGAGAGCGCCGCGGCTTCGTCAGCGCGGCCGATGCCGCGCGGCGGCGCGGCCGCAGCTGAGCAGATGACGGCCGCGCCAGGCGCTCCGGGCATGGCCCCGACCTGGAGCAGCAGCAACAAGGAAATGGTTGGCTGTGCGCTCGGCATGTCGCGGCTGTGGTTCACGATCGGCGGCGGCGTCGTCAACGAAGTCTATTATCCGCGCGTCGACATCCCGCAGATCCGCGACCTCGGCTTCATCGTTGCCGACGGCAAGGGCTTCTGGGTAGAAGTAAAGCGGCTGTGGCGTCACAGACTCGAGCTCGCCGCTCCCGGCGTGCCGGCGGCGCGTATCGTGCACCGCCACGAGCGCTTCGAGCTCACTCTACGAGTCACGCCCTGTGAGCACCGCGACGTGCTGCTCATCGAAGTCGACCTGAGCGGCGATCCCTCGCTCAAACCGTACGCACTGCTTGCTCCGCACGTCGGTGGAACCGGCCTCAACAACCGCGCGCAGGTTGGCTGTTACGGAAATTGGCGCATGCTGTGGGCAGAGCAGGGCCCGTTCGGGCTGGCCCTCGCGGCGGCCACGACACGACAGCGCGATGCCTTCGGCCGCGCGAGCGCGGGCTTCGTCGGCAGCAGCGATGGCTGGCAGGACTTCGCCCACGACGGTGTGATGAGCTGGGAATACGACAGCGCCGGTCCCGGCAATGTCGCCCTCATCGGCGAGCTGCCGCAACAGTCGGTGCTGGCGCTCGGCTTCGGCAGCAGTCAGGAGTCGGCGGCGACGCTCGCCATCAGCGCCCTCAGCGAGCCGTTCGCGGTGTCCTGGGAGCGCCAGGTGAACGCCTGGAGCGACTGGCACACGCGCCGCGGCGCGCAGTCGCTGGCTGCGAGCGTTCCGACGGCAATTTTCGAGCAGGGGCGCATCTCCACCATGGTGCTGCGCACTCACCAGGACAAAACCTACCCCGGCGCGATGGTCGCCTCGCTGAGCGTTCCCTGGGGGAACACACACGAAGAGCGGGGCGGCTACCACCTGGTATGGCCCCGCGACCTGGTCGAGAGCTCGGGCGCGCTGCTCGCCGTTGGCGCCGCGCGCGAAGCTCGCAATACGCTGCGCTACCTGCTCGCCACGCAGCATGCCGACGGCCACTGGAACCAGAACCAATGGCTCGGAGGCAAGCCTTACTGGCAGGGTCTGCAACTCGATGAGACCGCTTTCCCCGTACTGCTGGCGGTAGGGCTCGACGAGCGCAGCGCGCTCGAGGGCACCGAAGTCGCAGACATGATCCACCGCGCGCTCGCCTTCCTCGTCCGCCACGGTCCCGTGAGCGACCAGGACCGCTGGGAGGAGGATGCGGGCGTCAACACCTTCACGCTCGCGGTGTGCGTCTCGGCGCTCGTGGCGGGCGCCGCCTATCTCCCGGCCGACGGACGTGAGCTCGCGCTCGCCTTCGCCGATTACTGGAACGCGCGACTCGAAGACTGGACCGCAGTGCGCGACACGCCGCTCGCACGCCAACACGGCGTGCCGGGCTACTACCTGCGCATTGCACCGCCGCAGGTCCTGTCTGATGAGCGTGGTGCCTGCGCCGTCTGCGCCGTCGTGCCAATCAAAAACCGGCAGAGCGATCCTAACCTGCGAGCGAGCGAACAGGTTGCAAACGACTTTCTGCAACTGGTGCGTTTCGGACTGCGCCGTGCCGACGACCCGCTGATCGTCGCCACCGTCAAGGTGGTGGATGCACTGCTCAAGGTCGACACGCCCTCCGGCCCGAGCTGGTACCGCTACAACGAGGACGGTTACGGCGAGCACGAGGACGGCAGCCCCTACAACGGCACCGGCCGCGGTCGTCCCTGGCCGCTGCTTACTGGCGAGCGCGGGCACTACGAGCTGTGTTGCGGGCGCGACCCGCTGCCGTACCTGGAGACGATGACGCGCATGGCGTCGATGGGCGGGATGCTGCCCGAGCAGGTCTGGGACGCCGCGCCGATCGCGGACCGCGGGCTCGAGCCGGGCCGCCCGACAGGGGCGGCGATGCCGCTCGTGTGGGCGCACGCGGAGTTTCTGAAGCTGGTCGCCTCCCGCGCCCTGGGCCGTCCGTTCGACCGCCCGACAGCCGTGTGGGACCGTTACCGCGGAGAGCGCCCGACTCTTACGCGCGTCGTCTGGACCGAGCAGGCTCCGTCGCAGGAGCTGCCCGAGGGTTGCCGGCTCACGATCGCGCTGCGCGAGGCCGGAGCGGTGCGCTGGGGGCTCGACGGGTGGCAGGAAGTGCGCGAGCAGGATACGGTCGCGAATTCGCTCGGACTGCACGTGCTGGAGATCGAGTCGCCCCGGCTGCATGCCGGGCGGCGCATCGACCTGACCTATCGTTTCGGAGCGAAATGGGTCGGGCGCGACTTCACTGTGCGCGTCGTGCCGCGGCAGCCGCAGTCGGAGTAGCCGGATGCCGTTCACGCTGGCGCATCCTGCGGCGATATTGCCGCTGCGCCGTCTCAGGTGTCTGCGCACGGCGCCGCTCGTGATCGGCGCGCTCATTCCCGATCTGCCGTACTACATGCCGGGAGGACTGCGCCTGCGATCGCAGACCCACAGCCTGGCGGGCTCGCTCACGGTCGATCCGCTGCTGGCGTTTGTGGCTCTGGTGGCCGTGTTCCTGCTGCGGGTGCCGCTGACCGCATTGCTGCCGGCGCGGGCGCGCTGGCTGTGTCTGCACGCGCTCGCCCCTTTCCGCAGCCGTCCTCTCGAATGGCTGATCGCACCGCTTGCGATCGAGCTCGGAGTATGGACGCATCTTTTCTGGGACTCTTTCACCCACAGCGACGGCTGGATGGTGCATCGCGTGGCCGCGCTCAGCGCGCCGGTGACCATCGGTCCTTATACGAGCACCGTCTGTCACGTGCTTCAGTACCTGAGCTCGGTGCTCGGGCTCATCGTGCTCGCCGTTTGGTATCTGCGTCTGCCCGCGCCGCCGCCTGCGCCTGACAGCCGCGGCCGGGCGCGCTCCTCGGCTGCGCCGGCGTTGCTGCTGGCGGCCTCTGCTGCAATCGTAATCGGGGGCGTGCAGGCGACCGAGCACTTCGCGCGCACGGCCAGCGTGTATCGCACGCTCGAGGTATTTCTGACGCATGGCCTCGCGTGGTTCGGGGTGCTTTACCTGGTGGCCGGAATTACCGTGACGCTGCAGGCAGTACACGAGCGCGAGTCGGGGCTCGGCGCATAAGCGTCACTGCGACTGCGGCTTGCCGAACTCCATCGCCCAGTACACGCCCGCGTCGCGATGCCGGGCGACTGCGAAAGCGACGCCCATCTCGGTGTAAAGCGGATCCATGAGATTCGCGCAGTGATCGGGGCTGCGCAGCCAGCCCGCGACCACTTCCTCCGGAGTCATGATGCCGCTGGCGAGATTCTCGCCGACCTCACGCCAGCGGTAGCCGCTGCGAGTGATCCGCGTGGCTGGAGTACTGCCATCGTGACCGTTGTGGCTCATGTAGCCATACGTCGCCATATCCTGCGCATAGAGCAATGCTGCATGAGTCAGTGTGGCATTCAGCTTGAGCGGGTCGACTGCCGCGTACGGCGTGGGTCCGCAGCGGCGTGCCTGGGCGCGAGCCTGATTGATGAGACTCAGTATCCGGTGGACGATCTCGGCCTGGTCGTGTGGTGCCGGCGGTGTGAAGGGCTCAGCGAGTGCGATCCACACGACGTTGCCGCGCCGCCAGGAGCCGATCTCCCTGAAGGTGGGATTGGCGAGCTGCTCACAGTACTGTCGCGCGATCACGGCTTCGATATTGCCGCTCGAAGGCACGCCGGAGATGCTCACGGAGAAGGAGCCGACCGCATGGTAGTCGGCGAACTGCTCCGCTGTGCGCAGATCCGTGCCCTGCGACAGCCGATGGGCGACCTCGTCGAGCTTGGCATTCTCCCGTAGCGGCGCCATCCCCCGGTGGCTGCCGCCACAGCCCTCGTAGCGCAGCGCGTTGACGGCGTCGATTATGTCCGCTCTGCCACACACGGGCGCGAGCAGCGCGAGCAGCGCGGGCAGCAGCAGTCGGCGGGGCTGGCGCCGGATCCGCGGCTCGGTCATTGTTGCTCCATGACAGCGGCTGGCTGGGATCCCGAACAATTTACGACGACCGGCTGGCCGTGGCGAACCGGGAACTCGTTCCGCCTACTCGACGGCGGCGGCGAATTCTTTCCGCGGATGTTGGCGGCGATCGACTCGGCAGGCAAGTCGGTGCTGCTCGAGCTTTACCTGGTTCGCTCGAGCGTGATCGCCACACGCTTCTTCGCCGCGCTCAGCGAGGCGGTGCGGCGCGGCGTGCGGGTGTGCGTCGTGTTCGACGGCTTCGGCGCGCTCGGACTTGGCCGTGCGGACCGACGCAGGCTCCTCGCCGCGGGCGTCGAGCTGCGCTTCTTCAATCCGCTCAAGTTCCACAAGCGGCTCGGCAACCTGTTGCGCGATCATCGTAAGTTACTGGTAATCGATGACCATACCGCGTTCGTCGGCGGCGCGGGCCTCACCGACGAGTTCGCGCCCGGCGGCCGACGCGGCCCGTGGCGGGAGCTGATGGTGGAGATCTCCGGTCCGGTGGTCGCCGATTGGCAACGTGCCTTCGCACGCACCTGGCGTCGCTGCGGCGGAGAGCTCTCTCCAGCGGAGTCGCCCAGCGCGCCGCACCCCGACGGTTCGCCGGGGCGGCTGTCGCTCTCGGAAGCGCGCCAGCGCTCGGTGCTCGCCAGCGGGGTGGTGCGTTGCATCGATGGCGCGGTGCGTCGCGCATGGATCATGAGCGCCTACCTCGTGCCGTCGCGGCGCTTTCGCAAGGCACTGCGGCGCGCGGCGCGGCGCGGCGTCGACGTGCGGCTGCTGGTGCCCGGCGCACGCACCGATCATCCCTGGGTGCGGCAGGCCGCACGGCGCTTCTACGGCAAGATGTTGCGCAGCGGCGTGCAGATCTTCGAGTACCAGCCGCACATGCTGCACGCAAAGGCCATTCTTTGTGATGACTGGGTCTCGATCGGCTCGAGCAATCTCGATCGCTGGAGTCTGAGGTGGAATCTCGAAGCCAACCAGGAAGTAGCGGACCCGCGCTTCGCCGAGGCCATGGCTGCGCTGTTCGAGCGCGACTTCCTCCTCTCGCGCGCCATCAGCCGCCGTTACTGGCGCCAGCGTGCCTGGCTCGATCGGCTGCGGGAAGGCATTGCGGGTCTTCTCGATCGACACCTCGACCGCTGGCGACGGCCCCGTCGTCCCTGACTAGCGCGTCGGCGCCGCGAAATACAACTCCGTGGTGCGCACGAACGAGAGCAGAAAGGGCTCCATCGCGCGCATCTGCGTCTCGTGTGCGCGTAGAGCGATGAGCTTGCGATCCTCCTCGGCCGGCGCGAGCTCGAAGTCGGCGTACGTGAGGCCCTGGCCGGCCGGCGGCGCAGTGAGCGGTATGCCGGGCAGCAGACCGCGTGGGCTTGGCCAGCCCTCACCACCATGCACGATCCAGTAACGCACCTGCCGCTGTTCATCGTCAGCGGCACCCACACGGCGCGCCGCGATCGTGAGCAAGCCCGCCGCGCGATGGTCGGGATGCTCATCGAGCGGGCTCGGCGCGAGGATCAGCGTGGGCCGGACGCGCTCGAGCACCGCTGCGAAATCCTTTTCGAGACTCTCGCCCGTGTAGGGGTGGCCGGGAAAAAGCGCCTCGGAGTAGGGCACTGCGTCCACATCGGTCACAGGGGACCGGTACGGCGTGGCGCGATGCTCGCGCAGCAGGGCGAGCAGACCGCGGTCGGGATAACCGAGAAACAGCTGCCCGGCCGGGGGCACGCCGAGCAGAGTAGCCGCGGCGCGCGCTTCCCTGATGCGCGCGTGGCCGAGTTGACGCGCCGCGGTGGCACTCGGCAGCAGCGAACCCGCGGCCAGCATCAGGCCAATGCGCTCGGCGTCGCCACTGGTGATCCACAGTACGCTCACCTGACCGCCGTCGTGCAACACTCGCTCGATCAGGCCGGCGCAACAGAGCGTTTCATCGTCGGGGTGGGGAGAGACGACCAGTAACGAGGTGTTCGTACCGAGGCGCGGAAGCATGAAGGATGCAGCAACCGGATGTGTTGGCGGAGCCGGTGCCGGGCCGCCGCAGCTGACGAGCAACAGGCCCAAGGCAGCTGATGCCACCAGTGTTGCAGCTGATGGGCGCAGTGCCGCGGTTGCAGCGCTTTCGGTGCGGCGATACACGCAGCGAGTGTCGCACGCAGCGCGAGGATTTCGTTAGAGTGCGCACGCGCCCGCCCCGGACACCACGCGAGCGAAACATGCAGAGGAAAGCACGGTGCGACCCAAACTTGCCTATCACGACCCGCAATTCATCGACTCGGACGAAGGACGCCCGGTCCGTATCGTCTCGGAATATCTGGCGCCGCTACGCGCTTTCGAGGCCGCTGGCGTCAGCGCCACCGTGGTCTTTTTCGGCTCGGCGCGGCTGAGTGCGGACGGTCCCCTCGGGCATTACCTGGACGAGGCCACGGAGCTCGCACGGCTGCTGACGCAGTGGAGCCGCGCGGAGTGCGATGAACGGCTGGTGATCTGCTCCGGCGGCGGGCCGGGGATCATGGAGGCGGCCAACCGCGGTGCTGCGCTCGCCGGCGGTCGCAGCGTCGGGCTCAACATCGGCCTCCCGCACGAGCAGCGTCCCAACCGATACATCACACCGGACCTGGTGTTCGAGTTCCACTATTTCTTCATGCGCAAGCTGTGGTTTGCGCATCTGGCGCATGCACTGATCGCGTTTCCGGGCGGCTTCGGCACCTTCGATGAGCTGTTCGAGATCCTGACACTGGCGCAGACGCACAAGCTCGACCGCTCGATTCCGGTGTTTCTCTACGGCTCGACTTTCTGGAAAGAGGTTGTCAACTTCGATGCGCTGGTGCGCCATGGCACGATTGCATCCGAGGATCTGAAGCTGTTCGAGTTCGTTGACGACCCGCGCGGCGCATTCGAGCGGATGAGAGAGCGCATCGAGCTGGCCCCTGCAGTACCGGCGAGCGTGGCATTCGCCAAGTCGCGCCGCCCGGGCGCTGCAGACACCTAACCTAAGGGCAGCAGGGGGGGCGGCACGCGCTACCCCTGCTGCTGCTGGCGCCGCTGCCTCTGCGCTGCCGTATGTCCGCGCGCGTGTTAGCTCACACCACGCGCAGCGTGGGGTCGACCTGCGCGGCCCAGGCGAGCAGGCCCCCCTCGAGGTTCCCCGGGGCCGAGAGCCCCGCCCGCAGCGCAATCTGGCACGCCGCCATGCTGCGCCCGCCGCTGCGGCATATGAATACCGGTGCGGCGTTCCGCGGGATCTCGTTGAGCCGTTGCGGCAACTCGCCGAGCGGAATGTGTAGCGCGCCCTGCAGATGGCCGGCGCTCCACTCGTGCGGTTCGCGCACGTCGATGAGCGGCGGAAGGCCGGCTTCGCTCGCGGAGGCTGCCTCGAGAAGATCGCGCAGCGCCTGCGCCGACAGACGGCGCAGTCCCTCGGGGGCCGACGCACGCGGCGCGTCACGGGGCGCGGTGATGCTCGGTGCATCCCCACATACCGCACAGTCGGCGCGCCGCTCGATGCGGAACTCGCTGAAGCTCATCTCGAGTGCGTCGTACGTGAGCAGCCGCCCGGTGAGCGGCTCGCCGGCTCCGGTGATCAGTTTGATTGCTTCGGTAGCCTGCAGCGTGCCGAGCACTCCCGGCAGCACGCCGAGCACGCCGGCCTCGGCGCAGTTGGCCACCAGACCGTCCGCTCCGTGCGGAAAGACGCAGCGGTAACACGGCCCACGTTGCGGCACATAGGTCATCAGCTGACCTTCGAAGCGATGAATCGCCGCCGAAACGAGCGGTCGCTTGAGCAGCACGCAGGCGTCGTTGATGAGATAACGCGCCGAGAGGCGGTCAGTCCCATCGAGCACCAGGTCGTATTGGCTGAATATTGCACCTACGTTCGCAGCGCTCAGCTCGAGCGCGTGCGCGATGACGCGGATGTCCGGATTGAGTCGCTCGAGGCGCTCGCGCCCTGCTTCGGCTTTCGGCTTTCCGAGAGAGTCGGTGTCGAACAGCACCTGACGCTGCAGGTTGGAGAGGTCGACGCGGTCGCAGTCGAGAAGTCCCAGCGTGCCGCAGCCGGCGGCGGCGAGGTACAGCGCCGCCGGTGAACCGAGACCGCCGGCACCGACGATCAGCACGCGCGCCGCCTTGAGCCTCTCCTGCCCGGCGGCCCCGATCTCGGGCAGCGCCAGATGGCGCCCGTAGCGTTCGCGCTCCTCGCTCGAGAGCGTCATCGAATCATCCTCCGGATAGCGCGCAGCGAACCCACATGGCGTGAGAATCGTCGCCGCGGCCGCGCGCTGTCAACGGCGCAGCATGGGCGCCTTCAGGCGACGACGGGCTGGCAGATGAAAAGGTGCGCCGGCAGCACGTTGAGGGGTTCGAACCTGCGGCCGACGTATCCAAAGATACGCTTCAGGTCCTGTAACACGCGGGTCGAGAACTGATAGACCAGAAATGCGCCGTGGGGCTCGAGGACATCGCGGGTCTTGCGCAGGATGCGCTCGCGCACCGGGGCGGGGATGGTGCTGAAGGGAATGCCTGAGATTATGTAGTCAGCGCGTTGATAGCCGCAGCGCCGCAGCACGTCCTCGACGGAGGCCGCGGATCCTTCCACTACCTGCAGTCGACGGTCGCTTATCGAGCTGCGCAGGTAGCTCACGAAGTCCGGGTTCATCTCGATCGCGATCAGCACGCCGTCGGGCCGCATGCGTTGCAGCACTTCGCGGGTGATCCCGCCGACTCCGGGGCCGTACTCGACGATCACTCGCGCACGGCCGAAATCCATCGGTTCGAGTAGCTGCTTGATGAGGAAGCGCGAGCTCGGGACGATCGATCCGAGCATGCGCGGATGCCGGAAGAAATTGCGCGCGAACAGCAGCACGTTACCGCTCGGCGTCCGGGTGAGGGTCTTGAGGTTGTTCTGCATATTGTTGCCGTAGCTCGCCACGTCCTCTCTATAGCAATAAACGCCGACCGATACCACTGCGGCCTCCCCGGAGGCGACCCTCCGAAGCCGACCCGTCCACGTCTCAGCCGCGATGCGCACTAACGGCCGAGCTTCTCATCGCAGCGCCCCATCGATACCGTTCTTGGAGGCGGCACCTCGCGGCGGCTGCGCCCGAACGCAGGGCAGGCGGCAAGCAGTGCGCGTAGTGTTAGCCCGGTGAGGCGACTACAATCCTGCCGAACTCGCACTGGCCCGCGCAACTATCGCGCAGCTTGAGCCGAAAACGAGGCCCGCCCCATGATTCCACGGTCGCGCTTGCATGTTCCTGCCCCGCCGGCCCGACCCGGGCAGGAGCCCGACTTCAGCTACGTGCAGATCTCGCCGGCCGGAGCCGTCAATCGTCCGGACGTGACCGCCTCGGTCCGCGACATCGAGCCCCTCTCTCTGGAGATGGTCCGTGTCCTCGGCGATGACCATCGTGCGGTGGGTCCCTGGAACCCACACCTCGAGCCGGGGGAGCTACAGGTGGGACTGCGGCACATGCTGCTGACGCGTCTCTTCGATGACCGCATGCAGCGGATCCAGCGCCAGGGACGCATCTCTTTCTACATGAAGTCGACGGGCGAGGAGGCTGTCGGAGTGGCCGGCGGCATGGCACTCGAGCCCGGCGACATGCTCTTCCCGTCCTACCGCCAGCAGGGTCTGCACGTGGTGCGGGGCCGCAATCTCGTCGAGCTGATGTGTCAGTGCCTCTCCAACACCCACGACATGTGCAAGGGCCGGCAAATGCCCATCATGTACCACTGGGGTAGGGGCAACATCTTTACAATTTCCGGCAATCTCGCTACTCAGTTCCCGCAGGCGGTGGGTTGGGCGATGGCCGCGGCCATCAAGGGCGAGGACCGGCTTGCCGCGAGCTGGATCGGCGAGGGGTCGAGCGCCGAGGCGGACTTCCATTACGCGATGACCTTTGCGGCCGTGTACCAGGCGCCCGTGATCCTCAACCTGGTCAACAATCAGTGGGCGATCTCCACGTTCCAGGGCTTTGCGGGGGGTGAGCACCGTACCTTCGCACAGCGCGGACCGGGATACGGCATTCCTGGAATTCGGGTCGACGGCAACGACTTTCTCGCGGTCTACGCGGTGACGCAGTGGGCGGCACAACGCGCGCGCCAGAGCGGTGGCGCGACCCTCATCGAGCAGGTGACCTACCGTGCGGGTGCGCACTCGACCAGCGACGATCCCTCGCGCTATCGGCCCAAGGAAGAATGGCGGGCGTGGCCGCTCGGCGATCCGATCGAGCGTCTCAAGCAACATCTGATTGCACTCGGCGAATGGTCGGATGCCCGCCACACGGCGCTCGAGAAGGAGCTCGAGGCTCACGTCGGCGCCTGTTGGAAAGAGGCCGAGTCCTACGGCACGCTGACGAGCGGGCCCTTTCTCGACCCCCTCACGATGTTCGAGGATGTCTTCAAGGAGATGCCGCCGAATCTCGTGCGTCAGCGCGAGCAGATGCGCGAACTGCGTGAGGCTACAGCGGCCGCGCCGCACATCTCGCCCGCGGTGCAGGGAGGCTGAGCCGTGGCACGCATGAACATGGTTCAGGCGCTGAACTCGGCGATGGACGTGATGCTCGGCCGGGATCCGCGCGTGGTAATCCTGGGCGAGGACATCGGCTTCTTCGGCGGGGTGTTCCGCGTGACCGACGGCCTGCAGCGCAAGTACGGCGAGCACCGCGTACTGGACACGCCGATCGCCGAGGGCGGCATCATCGCCGCCGCGATCGGCATGGGTGTCAACGGATTGAAGCCCGTAGCGGAGATCCAGTTTGCCGATTACATCTATCCGGGATTCGACCAGGTCGTGAGCGAGCTGGCGCGACTGCGCTACCGCTCTGCGGGAGAATTCCATGCGCCCGTCACCATTCGCACGCCCTGCGGCGGTGGTATCCGCGGTGGACAGACCCATTCGCAGAGCCCTGAAGCGATCTTCACGCACGTCTGTGGCATCAAGGTGGTGATGCCGTCGAATCCTTATGATGCCAAGGGCCTGCTGATCAGCGCGATCGAAGACGACGACCCGGTAGTGTTCTTCGAGCCGAAGCGCATCTACAACGGGCCATTTGACGGCGATCCCAACAAGCCGGCCGTGCCCTGGAGCTCGCATCCGCGCGGAGAGGTGCCCGACGGTCACTACATCGTGCCGATCGGCCGCGCCGGCATCGTGCGCGAGGGCAACGACGTCACGGTGCTTGCCTACGGCACCATGGTGCACGTCGCGGAGGCGGCGGTGCGCTCTCTCGGCATCGACGCGGAGATCGTCGACGTGCGCACGATGGCGCCGCTCGATGTCGACACTGTATGCACTTCGGTGAGCAAGACCGGCCGTTGCGTCGTCGTGCACGAAGCCACGGGCTTCGGCGGCTACGGAGCTGAGCTGGTCGCGACGGTTCAGGAGCAGTGCTTCTGGAGCCTCGAGGCGCCGGTGCTGCGGGTTACCGGTTGGGACACACCATACCCGCACGCCTTCGAGTGGGAATACTTCCCGGGTCAGGCGCGTATCGCCGCAGCTCTCAGGCAGGTGCTGGAGACGCAATGAGCAGATTCGTATTCAAGCTTCCGGATCTCGGCGAGGGAACGGTCGCTGCGGAGATCGTCGCCTGGCGCGTGAAGCCTGGCGACACCGTCGCCGAGGATGACGTCGTCGTCGAGGTGATGACCGAGAAGGCGGCCGTGGAACTGCCGGCCCCGGTGAGCGGCCGGGTCGTCTCGACGACCGGAGCGCCGGGAGACACGGTGGCGGTGGGCGCCGAGCTGATCGTACTCGAGATTGAAGGGGGCGCTGCCGCGGCGGGCGCGTCGACGCAGGCTGCCTCCACGCATGCGACATCCTCGCATGCCGCACCCTCGCAACCCGCGCGCGCACCGGCCGCCCAGACGCAGAGCGCTGCCCCCTCACCGCCACGCGCGCCCGCGGCCAGCAAGGCAAGCATTCCGGGCGGCAACGGTGCCGCGGCGCCCGCGAGCGGGGCGGTGCCGACCGAGCGCGCCCGCGTGGCCACTTCGCCAGCGGTGCGCCGTCGCGCGCACGAGGCGGGTATCGATCTGCGACAGGTTGCGGGATCCGGCCCCAATGGACGCATCGTGCCGAAGGATCTCGAAGCCTATGTAGCAAGGCGCCCGCAGCCGACGCCGCTGCGCCCGGGACCCAAGGCCGTGCCTTCCGAGCGTGCCAGCGAGTCTCGCCGGGCACCGGCGGCGGCCGGGCTTGCCGCCGGGGCCACCGAGGAGATCAAGGTGATCGGTTTGCGGCGCCTGATCGCGCAGCGCATGAGCGAGGCCAAGCGCAACATTCCGCACTTCGCCTACGTCGAAGAGCTCGACGTGACCGAGCTCGAGTCGCTGCGGCAATACCTCAACAGCAAGCAGGCGAGGGGAGCGCCGGCGCTCACGTATCTGCCCTTTCTCGGGCTCGCACTGGTGCGCGTGCTGCGCGACTTCCCGCAATGCAACGCCCACTACGACGCCGAGCGCGGCGTGATCGTGCGCCATGGGGCGGTGCATCTCGGTATCGCTACCCAAACTCCCGACGGACTCAAGGTTCCCGTGGTGCGCGATGCTCAGGACCGATCGCTCGCGGATCTCGCGGCCGAGATGCGGCGCGTGAGTGAGGCTGCGCGCACCAACAAGGCGCGGCGCGAGGAGCTCACCGGCTCAACCATCACCATCACCAGCCTCGGCAAGCTCGGCGGAATCGCCAGCACGCCGATCATCAACGCGCCCGAGGTCGCCATCATCGGCGTGAACCGAGCGCTCGAGCGACCGGTGGTCGTCGATGGCGCGATCGCCATCCGTCGCACGATGAACCTGTCCTCGTCCTTCGACCATCGTTTCGTCGACGGTTACGACGCGGCCGCAATGATCCAGGCGTTGAAGGAGTGCCTGGAGCATCCTGCGACTATCTTCATCACCGCCTGATGCAGGCCCGGGCGCGCGGCATGCGCGGGGCGAGGTTTACCGGCATCGTGGGCGGGCTCGCGCTGCTTGCGGCTTGCGGCGGCGGCGGGGGTGGGGGTGGGGGTGGGGGCGGCTCGGCCGGCGGTTCAGGGGGAGCGCCGGCCTTCACCTCGGTGACGCAGGTAAAGGTCTCGCAGCCGACCACCTATGCGGCTGACTGCGCCGGAGCCGCGCAGGTCGGAACACTCTATCCCAACACGGCGCTCGAGCCTTCGCTGATCATCAATCCCACCAATAGCGCCAACCTCGTCGCCGAGTGGCAGCAGGACCGCTGGTCGAACGGGGGCTCGCAGGCGCTGAACCTTGCGGCCTCGTTCGACGGCGGCATGACGTGGACGGTGAGCCACGCGGCGTTCTCGCTCTGCAGCGGCGGCGCTGCCGACAATGCCGGCGATTTCCAGCGTGCAAGCAACGGCTGGCTGACGGTCTCACCCAGTGGCGTCGTCTACGCGTTGTCGCTCTCATTCGAGGGCTCATCGCTCGAGGCCGGCTCCTCGAGTGCTCAGCTGGTCGCGCAATCGAGCGACGGCGGCCGCAGCTGGAGCCTGCCAGTTGCACTGATCAGCGACGGCGCCGACTTTTTCGACGACAAAGGCTCGATCACCGCCGACCCGAACGACAGCAACTACGTGTATGCGGTCTGGGACCGGTTGGAGAGTGGCGCGAACTCTGGCGGGCCGAGCTATTTCGCGATGACATCCGACGGCGGCGCGAGCTGGCAGAGTGCGGTGCCGATCTACGATCCCGGCCCCTCGAATCAGACCATCGGCAATCAGATTGTCGTGCTTCCGGGCGGCCAGCTCATCGACATCTTCACCGTGATAGTTGTCATATCGGGCAAGCAGCTGTCGACGCTCGGGCAGATCCAGTCGAGCGATCACGGCTCGACCTGGTCTGCCGAGACGAGCATTGCGCCGCTCGTCTCGGTCGGCACGGTCGATCCGCTCGCGAATCAACAGGTGCGCGACGCCTCGCTGCTGTTCTCCGTCGCTGTCTCGACGCAGGGGACCATCTACATCGCGTGGCAGGACTCGAGCTTCTCGGGGGGCAAATTCGACGGCATCGCCCTGACCCACTCATCGGATGGTGGTCAGACGTGGTCGCAACCGATCCAGGTGAACGCCGACACGAGCACGCCGGCTTTCGATCCGACGGTTGCGGTGGCTGCCGACGGCTCCATCGCGGTTACGTACTTTGATTTTCGCAACGACAAAAACCCCGGTCAGATGCTGACCGACTGCTGGCTGGTGACCTCGAGTGACGGGGTCAACTTCGAAGAATCGCATCTCTCCGGTCCCTTCGACCTCGATCTCGCGCCCTATGCGGATGGCGAGGGTCAGTTCATCGGCGACTACCAGGCCCTGCGGATCAATGCGGGCGCGGCGCTACCGCTTTATACGCAGACACCGGCGAGCGGCACACAGGTGAGCAGCGAGGTGGTCCTCGCGTTGCCGACGGTGTCGGTCGCCGCGGCGTCGGCACACGCGCAGCGCGCGACCTTCCGCGCGCGCCCCACGCCCCGCGGCATGAGGCTCGATGCTGCCGCTCATGAGCGCATCGCGGCGCATATCCGTCAGGTGCAGGCGCAACGTCTCAATCGCGGACGCTGAGTATCGGCGTACGTCGCGCCTCAGGAGCCGTGGGCGGGCGCGCCGGCGTAGGTCTTCTCGCCCGCTTCGATCCTGAGCGTCAGACGATTCTGTGACGGCGGCAGCGGGCAGGTCGCGAAGTCATTGAGCGCGCACGGCGGGTTGTAGGCCTTGTTGAAATCCAGTCGCGTCACGCCGCCTGCAGGCAGCGGCACATACACGAATCGTCCGGCGCCATAGGTTTCGTGGCCGCTGGTAGCGTCCGCGAACATGATGAAAAGCTCCTTGTCATCGGCTTGCTCGAGCACGGTGTCGAGGCGCCACTCGCGGCCGTCTCTGCTGAACACCACCGCTCCGGGGGACACCATGTCGTCCTCCATGCCGAGGATGTTGACGATGCGGATATGGTGCGCGGGCGAGTAGGGCTCGAAGCGTGCATCGAACACCCAGCCGAGACTGACGGGAAAATAGCTCAGGCCCTTGAAGCCGAGCCGGTGCGGGTTGTTCAGATCGCGAACGCGCACGCCGAGATTGCCGGCGCGCTCGATGACGTAGAAGCGCAGCGTGCCGCTTGCGAGCACGGTGGGCTTGCCGGTCACATCGGCCGCCAGCTGCAGCGACCGCACCGGCTCACCGTCGTGGGTGACGCCGCTTCCGGGCCGGGCCTCGAAACGCACCTCGTGCCCGCTGACCGTGAACGTGCCGGCGGTCGCGGCGAGCGAGGGATTGTCGAGAACCAACGAGTTCGTGGCTGCGCGACCGAAGGTATTCTCGCCGCCCTTGAGCCAGAGAAGGCCGGCGAGCGTGAGCCAGCCGGTGTCGCTGGTGAGCGAGTCCAGGCGCTTGAGGCGCCACTCGGCGACCCCGCTGCGCTCCGCCTGCAGCGCGGCAACGCCGGCGGGCGGCCGCGCCTTCGTGGCCATGGGCCCGGCGAGCAATGCCGACAGAA
>Ga0307476_10000840_pt1 | contig 20882 bp, 15 predicted proteins | sample atmos_gasesECM2C_2_FD_203314 | JGI IMG/M metagenome (GOLD analysis project Ga0307476, IMG submission 203314) | Hardwood forest soil microbial communities from Morgan-Monroe State Forest, Indiana, United States - atmos_gasesECM2C_05 | ecosystem: Environmental > Terrestrial > Soil > Temperate...
GAGTTTGGCTTGAGCGACGAGGGCATTGAGTATCCCTCGGTCCAGATACGACCGCTTCTGTTCCACGAGGAAGGAGTAGGTTCCTTTGGGAGTGCGCACCTTGAGGGTGCCGTCGATTCCTTGATCGCCGCCACGGTTCTCCGGAGAGAAATCCAGATCGCTGATGAAGTGCAGGGTCCGGAGCTGCTCTAGAAAAGGAGTCAATGGAGGTTCAACTCGCATATCGTCCATTATTATGCCATGTCCATTACTAATGGACAACAAGAAATGTGGACATGGGCTCCTGAAGGGGACGTGAGCGCGGCTACCCGGCGAAAGAGTCGGATTGGTCGGTCCCACCAGAACGGATAACGGAGATGCTCCTTAGTGTTGTATTCGCTAGCCATCTCGGACTTGATCGAGTCTGGCTTCGGTGTCCGCTCTTTTTGCTTGGCGATCCCAGTCTTCGGCTATGCGTTCGAGCAGAGCTTTCGTTCGTGGCCAGTTTCGGGCGGCAGCGGCCCAATCGCGATACTGCCTGGCGAGGCCTCTCTCTTGATTTCCACCGTCAAACAGTTCCTTTCTAAACGATCCTCGCTGATTGAATCGAGAGATCATAATTCCCACTTCAATTTGATCGGCTGCCAATTCCTCGATCAGATCTCGAATCCTCTTGGCCGGCCATGCTCCATCGTCGGTATCAGCAGGCGCGTAGGCCAAGACCTGGCCAATTTGCTGGTCCGTAATGACCGCTCTATCGGCCACTTTGGCGAGTGCTCGCACTTCGGAGATCCAAGCGCGAAGATGGTCTAGATCTCCTATTCCTGATGAGAAACCGGGTACCATCTTCATTGACTGGAGCACTTGGTATCCGAGCCTGGCACGCAACTTCCGGTCATCTGTAATCGGTTCCTTGGGTCCTGACGAAGGTGCAAAAGCGTCACAAATGATTTTGATGAAGAAGTCAGGTGAACCAGCAAGTATCTGGTTCAGTGCCACTGGCTCGGCTTCAAATTCGAGCAGCGGCAGATACTCGTATTCGAATGCGGCAATCTGGGCAAGATCTGTGTCCTCACGTTGCTGCAGGGCTTGAATCATATGTACAAGCTGGTAGTGGATACGCTGCAACTTTGAGGGATCTGCGTTCAGCTCTCCGATGAGGCCACCCAGCGTTGCGATGCATTGTAATGTCGAGAGCGCCGCTTCGTCATACCCGATCATGTCTAGGATTGCACTGAATCGTCCAATTTCTGAATATTTGCCGAACGCAAACAATAGTTCATCCTGAGAAGACGGCTTAAATGCCCACTTGCGCTTCCAGTATTCCCTTTCGGCTTCAGGCGAGACTTTCATAACGACACGCCAGGTCTGACGATTGTCTGGCCATCGCAAGAACAAATCGGCAGCGCTATCTGGGCCAAGAGTGGATGCAAGCCGCACAATCCAATCGTCCCATTCCGCGCCGTGCGACTGGTGCCCCATTGCAGACAGCGCGATCGCGAAGTCGATATTGACTGAGGATTCGGGCTGCAGGCCAGCTTCGAGAATCTGTTTCAATAACTCCAGAGAGTCTGTGGCTTGCGCCGCGGCGATACCTACGAAATGTGGTAGCTTCGCAGCCTTCGCCAGCTCCAAAACAGCCGCTATTCCGTGGCGGTTGAGCAGTTCGCGAACTGCATCGGTACGATCACGGTTTGCCTCCTCTATGTAGTCTTGCCCTTTCGGCATTCCCCCCTGAGGTGCGTAGTCGTTGAACAACCATAAGACTTGCCTTACCGGATCGCGCGGTTCAATTTCCTTACAGACCTTCTCGATTGGCCCCAGCTGATCCTGGCCCATTGCCCAGTTTGCTTCCTTGAAACTCCGGTGTTTCTGCACCAGGTCACGTAATCCGGTCCACAGCTTGAATGCCTCTTCCTCAGCTCTCGCACCTTCGACTGAGCTTTTCATCGCGGAGAGAGCATGCTGCCGGGCAATGGGACTCAGGTGAGGCAGTCGCTCGACGAGTGCCGAAAGTGCGGAAATGTCCGTCCCGGCAAGTTCTACCGCCAGATCGCCGTACCGTTGGAAGGCAGTGTTCGCGTCGCCGTATGTGACTGGCTTACTTTGGACGTCACCGAAGCCCCTCAATCGTGGCTTTGCAGTCGGGCTGGAATGATCGAATGGTGTTGGCAAGAGAGCCATAGCCAGCTCCAAGCCCGTTTTCTTAGATGCTAAACATATGGAGCGACAAACAGCAGTGCGTTCTTCGAGTGATGCGTAAGTGTTGGGTCTCCACGCCAGGAATATCTCGCGCAGGCTATGCAGTGGGCGATTCGTCGTTGATCCCCCTGGATCGTGTTCAGCGAGTTTCATCAGTATGGATGCCGCTCGATGCAGGTGCTTCGGGCTCCAGGCCATTGTCTCCAGCGCCCAGAGGATGTAGGTGTGCGGACTGAAGGAACTCAAGAATGACTGGTCTTTCCTGTCACGGAAAATGATTGGTGTCCAGACGGCACAGTCACCCCCGAGCACGCGCTCGAGGGCGGATGCCAAAGGGAGTGGAGCTGCCTCCGCAAGCATTGGGAGCTCAGACTTCAGACTTGCGATCAGCCGGATGTCCTGCACAAGGCCGGGCAACGATCCTATTATGTCGTCAACAAACTGCTCTGGGTTTGCTCCAATGACCCTGAATTTGGCAGCATCGTGAAGGGCGGAAATAAGCAATAGACTTCGAGCGAGGCCACGCCTAAGCCACTCTGAGTGGTGGAAATCCGCTCCTCTGGTTGGAATGATTGGCTGCTGGTCCTCCGGGACTTCGAGTGTCAAGTCCATCTCGCCTAGGACTTCCATGCAAACGTCACGAAAGCGCTGCTGGGCAGCTGTGTCGATCAGAGGACCCAAAAGGATGAAAGCATCTGTTGGCGAGCGTAGGGTCCAGACAGCTCCATCAAGATCGATCGGCGGATCGGCGATCGAAGCAAATCTGCGTGCGGCCCCATCGACGTTCGCATAGCCTGTGTTGCATAGCTTTTCCATTTCCGCGCAATCGTACTTGTTCCATGCGTCCCAGCCGCCCGCCAGTACAAACGGCGCCAGAGTGGCTTCGCGATGCCATTCGGGGGGATGCGCAATCGCACTTGCATTGAGCCGGGATAGTACTGTGACACTCCTCCCGCATCGCGTCGACAGCCTGAACGCTTCCTCGTCATCGAGTCCCATCGACTTTAGCCCAGCTGCGAAGTCTGTTGTATTCATGCGCTCAAGCAGTTCGGCCTCGCCGGCGCGGTCTTCACTTCCAAGAGCTAACGTCACCTGGCTCGTTCTCGCAAGCGCAGGTCCGACACTCGCAGCTGCAGGCGTGAGAATGAAGTTGAATCCATTTCTGGTTGGTACGATTCGTGCGATTTCGGGGGTCTCGATAACAAGCGTTTTCGAAACGAGGAACTCGGAAGTCTTTGAATCTGCTTTCATTATCGAAGCGGCGATGAACGCGATGGCTTCTGAAGCTGAGTCCGCCTGCCACTTGGCGGTGTCTTTCACTCCTTCGCTCAGTGATTGACATAGGCGCTTCGCCTTTTCCTCGCGTCCTGCAAGGAGGAGGTCCTCTTTCAGAACGGGGTCGAAGTTTAGTCGGTACTCTTCCCAAAATTCCGGAATTGTCCTTATGCCGATTGGCGGGATAATTCCAAGTTCCTTGGCCAGAGTGAGAGCAACAGCGGGGGACTCTGAAAGCCATAACTCAAGGGAAGTCGCATCTAGGACGCGCACCTTCAGCCAACCTTCAGAGGCGCGTGCTTGCTCCCATTTCTCCGGTCCTCCATCCCATAACCGTGAAGTAACAAACGTAAACGTTCGTTTTGCGCGGTCCTCCGCACTCATCGCGTCCGTTCGTTTCTTGAAATCGTCCGAGGCCTTTCGCTCGTAATTCTCCCCCGTTCCGAACTCCCAAATGGAGATGCCCTCCGGAACAAACGTGGTCCCAGTCACAACCTCGGCGACACCGTCGAACCCATGCGTCTGAGATGCATCGCCAGACGGAAAACGGTAGGACTGCAGCGTCGGGCAAGAGGAACAGATAAGAGATGCGACAACACCAGGTAGATTCGCTCTCGCTGTAAGCGAACTGGACCATGCCTCCAGGTTGGATGCTTTAACGAGGTTCATTCCAGGCATGTGCGTTGTTTACCTCTAGGGAATGATAGTCCGGGAAGGCTCAGGACGAATATGCCGTTACCAGCACTAAGAGGGACGGGCGGCCCAATAGATACAGGTTTCGCCGCTGAATTTGTGTTTCATGGAATGCTCCATCATTCCATTTTACCAGCCGCTATGAGATAAGAGATTCCAGAAATTTCAACGTTTTCCGCTGAATCTCTTTTCCGCCCGTGCCTCGTAGACGGCTGGTTCGAGGTCTCACGCCGTTACGATACCAATGCCACAGAACATTGTGCAGCTTACTCAGATCAGTCACGAGTCGGGCCAATTCTCGCGTATTCGTCCGCGCGAAGATACCACTCATGTCCATCCTCTGTTTGTGCGCGTATCGCTTGTCGCGTATCTGCTTGTAGCATTTTTCATACACCTGGCGTCGCACTTCTACGAACTGCTCAAGCCGCTTGAAATCTGAGGCGTTTGGCTCTTTCACATCTTTCATGAAGTCATCAACCAAGTGGCTGGCGTTCGCCAAATCCTTTTCCTTGCGTTGCCTCAAAGCGGCCTTCGAGAAAATCGCAGGATTCTTTGCGGCGAGCCTGAGAAGCCGCCCGACGTTGTGGGTATCTTTGCCCCGATCAAAAATTCGCCCCAAAGCGATCAGAGAATTTGCCTGGATGGAACCGAGCGCCACGACCCAGAATCCCGCGTCTCTATTCAACAGATCATGGATTCTTCGACTCTTACGGGCGGCCGCGTGAACAGTGCGCCAGATGTAGAAGCACTGAATAGCCTCATCAACGTCGTTGTCGAACACCCGCAGTTCGTTTTGAAACTCTGCTTCGGGATTACTTACCGCATTCGTCATCGGAGATGGTCCGCACGTTAACAAATCACTTGAACAACCAAGCCCAGACCGCTGCCCAGAATATCTCCGCTGGCTTCAGGAGATGCTGAAAAACCCAACGTGCAACCTGTTCGCCGACCTTTTCAATTTTAGCGACCGTGCGATTCTTGTATCCCTTGCACTTGATCGGGCAACTTATGAACGGTGCCCAACTCGGTATCACCATGTAGGTTACCGGACTTAGACGACCCACTTTCCTGCTCGGCATTTCGAAGGCTTCCGCAATTCCTTCTCTGTCGAATCTGCCTTCGTCGCACATGGGCATGTACAACCGTTGATGTTGCAACTGAACCGGAGCACAGCGTAGGTGCTCGCAACGCTGGCGAAACTTCTTGTCCTCTAGAAACTCCTCAACTGAATTCTGATCGCCGAAATTGGTGGCCTTCGGCTTGGGAGCTTCGTCTAAATTGAGTTTTGTGAAGTTCACTCAGTACCTTGATTGAATTGTATACCTGCACGTGTAGACGAACAAAGAGCGAAAGCGTAGGATGCTTTCATGGGCGGGGTCGTGTTGACGGGGCGTTCGGTAGTCATGAATAATCCGCTCGATGACGAATTTCGTTGATGACGAAGACGAGGAGGAACCGGTCGTTCCCGCCAATTTCAAATCCCGTGAACTCACGGCTGAGGTCCTCAAACTTCTGACGGCATCACTCGCCTTTGCCGCGTCCGTAATCGCCCTTGTGTCCAAGTATCCCTGGTTTTCAAAGCCATGGATACTGGACGGAATCATTGCTCTTGGTCTCCTCGTTCTTGTATGGTTCGCAAAGCCCCGCTTCGCTCATTGGCTGCACAAAATCAAACGGCGCAAACGCGAAGACCAATTCATCGCAGCCAACGAAGCTCGGCTGCGAGAGTTTGTGGAGCAGTTCGCCGAGTTCCTCTCCGATAACAACACGCGGTCGTTGCGTTATATCGTCAGATCGGCTTGCTCCCAAAACGCAACGGAGGTCGAGAAGATTCTCGCCGGGGACTACATCGGAAACTGGTTCTTCTCCTTCCGCGAACAGCTCATGTTCCCGACAGAGTCTCTCGAACAGTTCTTGGCCCGCTGTAGAGAGTTCACAAACCTCGTGCAACAGTTCAATTCGAGTTATGCTTTGCGAAGTCAGAGGTTGTTCACTTCTGCCGCAACTCCCCCGCCAGAGCATGTACTTGACGAGCTAGAGGGATTCCGTGAGGACTACAATGCCTTCCTAAGGAATCTGGAGCCCTGGGCAAAAGGAATCGCGGGATACCTGCAATCAATTGGAGTCACTGATACGCCTACGCAGTGGCGGCTCACGCCCGTCACCTATTTTGACAAGCCAAAGTCATTCAAGAAGTCCCAGCTCGTAACGAAGTAACCTAATTCGGGCCGCCGGTCGCTTGTTTTTCCCTTCGATGCCGGCAAAGTTTCTTGTTGACATTGGGATTGCCGCTATTTGAGACGCCCCATCGGGCCCGAAGGCATGCAGAATCTCTGCAAGGAAAATGACAGAAGGACAAGCAGTGGGATAGAAAGCGTCTTCCTATTCGCTTCGCGGGCTTTTTCGAAAGGAATAGGGTTACGAACGGCGGAGTGGAACTCACGTTCCAACCTTGACGCCAGTTGTTAGAACTCCGAAACCTCCGGCCTACGCGGAGCGGCTCACAATCGGAGATCGATTGATCACGTGAACCGACATGCTACAGGTGCTGGCATACGCGAATCTAGCGTGCACTCCGAAGGTGATCGCGTGCCTAACCTATCCTTGTTCACCTGAAAGCTGGCACTCTCTGAAGAAACGTGGGCGACTCATCCATCGAGCGTCACTGTCCGCTGGCTCGCGATTCGGTTCAGTTATGGCTCACGGCGGTACCTATGGCCGCAGCAGTTGATGCGATCTCTACGCCGATTGCAGATGAACTACGGATCGCATTGGGCTGGATTTAACGTTTTCGAAGCGACGATCTGGCGACTTCGGATGTACGGCGGCATCAGGTTCGGCAGCGATCCCCGTGTCCCGTTTCCTGCATCGCTCGCGGTAGACCTGACTGGACCGGACTCGTTGATTCATCAGCTGCAAGCATTGATCGCCCCACCTCCTGTGCCGACGAGACCCTCTGGCGTCATCGCGACCGAGTAACGTGGATCATCATCTGTGGCGATAGGGTCCCCGCCGCCGTAAGATCGTGACTCCCTCGGCACTCCTGCGGCAGAGCGGTGTGGTTCTCCGGACGGTGCGACACGCGGCAGCCCGGTCGGCACTGACAGAGGTAATGTTGCTGTATTATTCCCCACTAAAAATGGCTGCCCTTGATGGGTCAGAACGGGATTTCTTGACTACGCTGTCCTCGCTCGCCAGTACCGTCGTCACCGTGGCCCACGCTGCCTACTGTTTAACGAGAAAGCAATGACGAGGCCGACTCGATCGTTGGCCCGGTAATCGCATTCCCAGCCCGCCCAGCCGATTCCTGTCGGGATCGCTTGATCGCCTTGGGGAAAACGAATCTTGCCCCAAAGTTACCGCTTAAGGAGCATCGGCCCCCTAGGGTCTGACTTAGGAAGTTTGCCTTGAAGTGGCATGCCGGGTTGCTAGAATCCCCCTTAATGGAGGCTAGGTCTGTCAGCCGCATCAGTTCAATTGTAGTCGTGTATTCTCCACCCAAAACGCAAAACCCTAAGCCCGATCTAAAGGCGGCGTTGTAGCCAGTCTTGACAATAAAGCATTCGAAGAATATGTTGGTCGCCAATCGGTGATCGGAAGAGCAAAGACCGTCCGGTCTTTGCATCCGAGGGGGCTTCTTCTCACCGGCTTCCCTAGGATATTACTGTCTCCTTCTGGCGTGGCGTTTGACGCGCCGAGGGAGGTTTGTCGAATGCCGCGGGTGGCGAGTCGCCCGCGCCCATTTGTGAAGGTCGCAGTCCGTGTTGCATGAGGAGATCGAACATGAAAGGGAACAAAGTATTGACAGGCGATTCCGTTCCCGACTCTGCAAATCGAAAAACGAAGAAATCTCGACGAAAGGCTGCGACTAAGGCTACTAAGACTACGCTCGCGACACAGGGAGCAAAATCACTTATGAGCATAACGCCACTTCAGTACCCTCCCCACATGGGGATCTTGATTCTCGACAACAGCGCACTTGAAGCCTTCCTTGGCCAACGTGATTCGACTGGCACCCCTATGCAGACGCTCATGATGCTCGATCCCACAGCGTCGGGCGGATATAATCGGGCGCAAGTTACAGCTGCCTATCAGCGCTTTTCTGCGTATCCGAACGCCCAGAACCGACCCCCAATCACGGTCTATGGATTCTATGCATACGCTCCTGGCACTACCGTCCCTCTGCTGCATGTTGTCTAAGGTGGGTTGAATGAATTGGTCCAAAGTCGGCGCCGTCGTCCTGCTCGTCAGCGTGGTGGATCTCGTTTCATGCTTACCCCATAAGCCTAGCGCTACGGTTGTCACGGTTCCGAGCCTATCAGCGCCGGACCAACTCAAGGCAGCCCAAGACCAGCTTAATACCGCGGTACAGCAAAAACCGCAAGTTTACAATGGGATCTATTTGGAAGGCGTCAAGGTCTATGACGAGGCCGCGCTCGAAAGCCTTCTAAGCGCAGCGAGGACAAATCTCGCGCAGCTCAATGGTTTCGACCAGGCCAGCCTCATCGGTCATTTGGGCGCGATTCAAGGCTCAACGGCTAATCAGTCGCAGAACGCGCTCCAGGTGACGGGGCCACCGCAGTGGGGTGGGGTTACTCCTACTAGTCCCAACACGCCGAACAATCCCACACTGCCGGCTCCGTCGGCAACATACACGTTACCTTCTACGTTCCAGACCTCTGCCGCAGATTTCCTCAACGAGCAAATGCAGTTGAGCATGCAGATGATCAACCTGCAACTACTACTCGGAGGGTCCTTCAACGATCAGTACGAGCATGACTCGAACATCGCGCGAATCCGCACAACTCTTGGGTTTCCAATCAACATCAGTGTCCCTCCGGGTTTTAAGTATCAAGGGGCCGTTGCGGAGGTGGACATTTCGGTGTGCGCGCCGGATACCGTTTCAACGTCAGATCTTGCTTCAAACGGCGGGCTCTCTCTGGTTACTCTGCTTCCTCAAGAGAAAACCTACAATGTTGCGAGCCTTGTAAGCAAAGCGTCCTCGGTCGGCGGGGGGGTCGTAGCGGGAGTTGTAAACGTTGGGGGAGGAATTTTGCGAAGCCGGCAAACTTACTACCTCGTCCAGGATACCGACACCCTGGCTCTTCAGCGCGTGCCCCAGGACAATTGCCGCCGCTCAACCGATCCGAACGACACCACTAAACCCGTGGCTTTTGCTTGGCAATTCCGTCCGGTACTGGGACAGAAAGTCGTCCGCGACGGATTACGGCAGACCTTCGCTCAAGTCTCCTTTCCGCGAGATGTTAGTAGTAATTCACGCTCTCCCCTTCGAATACTGGTGCGAACGGGATGGCGACACTACGACGCAAGAACGGGGCGGGTAGGAAACGAGATCGACCCGTTTAATATCCAGCTTCTCAAGGCTGACAGATTTCACTTGCGTCCGTGTCCTCAAGATGTCCAAGCTAACGACAACGGCGACGGCACGGTCACTGTCCTGGCAATGGGCGCGTTTAAAGCAGGAACGCGAGTGCGAATTGGCGGAGTGGTTCAGGACAGCACCGTCTCGGGCTTTGAGCAAAACCAACGGTACCTCAAATTCATAGCGCCCGCCTCGTCATTAGGGATATACAGCGCCTACTTGCTCAATCAGGATGGCGTCGAAGCTGAAGTCGTCAATGAACCTCCGGATAATCCCCGAGCATGCGAGTCCAGACCTCGGATACCCAGCCAAGAACCTGCGATTTTGATTTTGGACAGCATACGAGCAGGCCAGCGTGATCAGCACGTTAGGCTCATGGGATTGGGGACACACTTTACTCGTGCCCTTCCCACAGCCACTTTCGCTGCACCTGGTATAACCGTGAGCAATCTCCAGGTTGACGATGATACGCATCTCACCATGAACTTGGCCGTTGAACCGTATGTGCCAACGGGGCCAATGGACGCGAACGTAGTGACCGGATCAGAGACTGCGCGAGGGAGAGGAGTGTTAACCGTCATTCCCAGCGAGTACATCGCTTGCATCAGCCTCACGCCGTCCAGTCGATGCGCCAATCCCGTTGTCGGCCAGCAGGGACAAACCAGCCACGTAGTGATTACGGGGGCATTCACTACTTTTACTCAAGGTTCGCCCACCGTCTCATTTGGTGCGCCTGGTATCACCGTTAGCAATTTGGTCGTCAACGACGATACGCATCTCAGCATGGACCTGACAGTAGCGCCAACCACACCGCCGGGGCCAACGGATGTGAACATAATAACTGGATCAGCGACTGCTAGTGGCGCGGGTTTGTTCACGGTACAAGGTGTGGCAAGAATCGAGCCGTTTAATGATTCGACATCCTTGGTCAAAATCACCCTGCCTCGATACAACTACTCCCCGCGCGACCTGGAGATGGTAGTCATCGGTTCTCACGTGCTTGGTCTTCGTGACGCGCCATTCTACATGCGGTCTGACGATGAACTTCAGTTCTTGGTGACGAACGATCTGATACGAGCCAATCGTCAAATACTCTGGAAGAGGCTCTTCACGTATGACTCGCAGACTTATCGGATTATCTTCCCACCCCTTGAACCCACGGGAATTTCGGATTTTGCGGTCACGGGCGTCACTCTCGTTTCGTACACCGCAGGATCAGCTGGCTCCGCTTCTCCAGGAGCATCCGTCGCTTCAAACGTGATAGTCTCGACGGCCTCCGAGACGGCAACTGGGCCAAGTCTGTTCACGGTCGGCAATGGAACACCAAGCATCACCAGCGTTAGCCAAGCCAGCGCCCAGCCTGGCGAAACGTTGCGCCAGGTAGTGATCACCGGCGAGTTTACGCACTTTATGCGAGCAACGCCCTCTGTGACACTAAGTAATCCAGGTGTCGTCGTCGGCAACGTATCAGTGTTAGACGACACGCACTTAAGCGCGGATTTTACTGTCACGCCGCTTGCCTCTAAAGTAGCCTCAAACATCACTGTAAGAGCGGGGTCTGAAGTCGCCGTTGGCGGCGGTCTTTTCGCTGTGGGCAGCGGCACCGCGTTAATCGCGGGCGTCATCCCCGCAAGTGGGGACCGCTCGCAGGCGGTCAACGTCACAATCACTGGAACGTCCAGTCGATTCGTGCAAGGCCAGTCCACCGTGAAGTTGAGTAAAGCCGGCGTGGAGGCGAGTAATGTTGCTGTCATTGACGGTACGCATCTAACAGCGACGTTCACGATCGCCGCTAACGCGGTGCCCGGGTCTTCAACCGTGACCGTGGTTACAGGATCAGATAAGGCTGTTGGGACTGGCTCGTTCACTGTCGCTCCCAGCCTTCCGTCAATTGCAAGAGTTAGCCCGGCCGCAGGTCAACAGGGACAAACTATTAATGGAGTTGCAATCACTGGGACATTTACGCATTTTACGCTAGGACCACCTGCAGTGACCTTCAGTAATCCGGGGATTACGGCCACCAACGTGGTCGTCAGCGATGATACTCATCTCACCGCGACCCTTAACATCGCCGCCAACGCGGCAGCGGCTGCATCAAGTGTGTCAGACACGTCCAATGCTTCGCCAAAAGCAACAAACACTTATGCCATCGTGGGTTCACGGTTGTCAGGTCTTCGCATCGTCGTTCCGGCCGGTGTGCCAATCAACGAACCCCGTGCGGATACGTTGGTGACTTTCTCCCTGACCGATGATCAGGCAAAGGCCTACAAGAGTATCGTCGTGCAACACAACACGGACCAGCTTATCGTTGTAGCTCTGCCTGCCCCGCCTGCCGCACCTGGGGCCTCATCGACGCCCGCCCCGAAGCCGTCATGCAAGAAGCCAGCAACGGGCATTCCCATTGGTATGCCTAGCGTGACGCTCGCTGGAACCGGTATGAGTCAAGTGGTTGACGTTCGCTACCTGGACGCACCGCTCGTGTGGACATCCAGTTCGGACACTTCACTCACAATCCAGCAGTTGCCAACTCTTGTACCGCCGGGAATCGAATTGACGTTCGTCCTTGGGGATAGATCTATGGTCTCCTGTTTTGTCCCGGTTCAAGCGCCTGGAGCAAATTGATGTGCCGAGACGATCGATTATCGCTCGCGCGCAAATCGCTCCTTGAACGGACAGTTTTTGGTGTCAAGAAATGAAAATAAAGATGAAGATCCCTTATCTCTATCTCTTATTTGCAATTCTCGTTTGCAACTTAGCGAGCGCTCAGAATACGCGCGAGTACCTCTTCATCGCCCCAGGCGCTCAAAGTCCAGTTGGAAGCGAGGCCGGGACTACCCATGGCTACGGTCTGGGTGGAGGAGTGGAGTTGCCACTTACGCCCTATTTCGGCGTTGGAGCGGAAATTGGTGGCATGGTTCCCGGCAAGGGGAAGGCCTCGAATACGATTGGCATTTTCTCCGCGAATGGTTACGGTCACCTGGGCCGTGACAGAACCTTCGACCCGTTCATCACGGGCGGCTACTCCCTGCTTTTCAATAACTTTACGGCGAACGGGGCCAACTTTGGCGTCGGCACAAACTACTGGTTTCGCGAGAATGTCGGATTCCTCCTGGAAGGGCGAGACCACTACGCGAAACTGCAGGGAGTACCCACACACATCTGGGAATTTCGCATCGGCTTGACGTTTCGATAGTTGTGAGATGGGACGAGTGCCACGGCGTCGGCCGCGAGATCTCGCCCTGGAGGTCACCTTCATGACTCAGAGCAAGCGAGTCCGCGTCGTATTTGCTTTCGCTCTCCCACTCTTGTTGTTGCTGTTTGCTAGCTCGTGCTCAACACAACGCAGTGTTCCTGACGATCGCACCGTCTGGTTTGTGCACGCCACCGACCCCCACCTTTACCTCTACACAGCGGAGGATGCGACGGATGCCGTCAGGAAATCAACCGCGTTCCAAGAGTCGCATGACCGCGACGTCCTGTCCGAGTTCTTTCAGGACGTTCGCACATTACCCCAAACCTCGGGGCCGCCGGCTTTCATTCTTATTACCGGGGACTTCGGTGTCGATCCGTGTCTGATTCCGAACTCCGATGCTCTCAAGAAACCAGAGAAAGCAAGAACTCTTGATGACTGCGTGACAAAATTTGACCCGAAGAAACGCGATGACGAGGTCGAAGCGCTTAGTACGCTCTTCTCCGCCAGCCCTGTACGGAATGTTTATTTCGTAGCCGGCAACAATGACTTACCACTCGAAACCGCCGATGACGCTGGCCTCGCATACTTCAATCAGTTCTTCCAAGATGTTCAAAACAGGATCTCCGCTAAGAATGCCGATGTACGCCTTCATAATCTGACTGGATGCTATGGATCGAGGGGTGGCGCGATTTCTGATTGTTCGCCAGACATTCCGGGCACGGCTTATCGAATGATTGGTTTTCCTTCATACTCCTTCAAGAATAAGGAACCGGAACACGAGAGAAACCCAGCTTTGCAAACCGCTCAATTCGCAACGTTTCGCGCTCTTCTCGACCAGGCAATCAAGGACGGCAAGAAAGTCATCATTGCCACTCACATTCCTGAGATGGACGATCCGTATTATCTTGCCCGTGCACGCTACGATGACATAAAGCCAGAAGCATCGATCGACACGGACAAGGACAATCCACGTTCCATTTATTCCACGTGGAACGTTCAGAAGTCCCTGCTGGATCAGTGGACAGGGGCCTTGGCATCGGATTCTGTGGTCGCCGTTGTCGCTGGTCACCTTCACGATGGTCACAAGGAGATCTATGAGCGCCCCTATTCCTGGTCCACTCTTAAGGATCAGCAAATGGGCTTTCGAAAACTCTTTCTTGCCCCTCCCCTGTCCGTCAAGAATCAAGACGGTTCTCCGATCCAAGCCCGAGGCTTTACCGTCGTCTCCCTCGACCCCGATCACGTGAGCAACCGCTTCTACTGGTACGATGGCCTAACTGCTACCTTCAGCCACGATCCTTTCGTTGAGCCGGACTTCGGCATTCAACGCCATCGACCGTCCTTCGTACGTCAAATTGCTGGATGGTTCGTGTGGCTTTGGGATGTGAATACCGGGCTCGATCGCGTCGCCACGTTTCTGATCGCGTTGCTGACTGCTTTTCTCACCGTCGTTGCACTCTGGCAGATTCCTCCCTCCGACGATCCTTTGGTCAAAAAGCCTGCAGGCACCGACCAGAAAGACGCCGCCCCGAATACAAAGGGCGCCGGTACCGATGGGGAGTCCTCTCCATTTTCCACTCGGTTTGGAAAAACGATTATCGCCGGATTCGGGGGATTGGCTGTTTCGGAAGTAGCGAAGGCGCTAGGCAATAACCCACTAAATGCCGATCTCAAATGGTACTACATCGTTTGTTTCATCTCCTTTTTCTTCATCCTGCTCTTGGGCCTCAACCTGCTCCGCGCGGGGGCCGAAGCATTGCGCTCTCGCGTGGCCATCATTCATTACCCTCTTGCTCGTGTGTCCAGCCAAGCTTGGCCCGTTTATTGGTTCTTCCGCATCAGCCATTGGTTTTTTTCGCTTCGCGTTCCTTTGCTCACCTTCTTCGATACTCTCATCAACTTGACCCAGGGCAAGAATCAGACCAGCACGCGTGCCTTTTCTGATGCCGTTATTGATCAGCAAGCGAACGTCATTCGCGTGGCCGACGCTATTCGCAAGAACTTGAACGATCTCATCGAATTTAAATTGCGGCTGGCGCCCGAACAACCTCAGGTTGCGGGGCAAGCTTCAGCAGCGATAAAGTCCGAAGCATCCAACAATTCCGAGGGGCTCAAAGAATCGAATGCTTATCTGCCGCGGGTGCGGGTCAACATAAGCGTGCTCTCCGCCGATCAGTCCTCAGTTTTTTATATTTCGCGCACTGCAGGGAGCTCCGTACTTCCATTCACGAAACATTCGGTAGCTTGGGTGTCAGTATTTACAGGTAAAATTCGTTGGTATAACTCGCAATATGATGACAGGGGGAAAGACGACAAAATAATTCTTTTCGACAACAGCAAAGACACGATCCCAGGAGACGAAGCTAGGGTTATGCTCGATTCGCATTATCAGGAACGCGACCAGGACTACAAAGCATTTGTCATGTTTCCCGTTCCCTGGCCACAGCGTGCGTTTGGGAGCAGGTACATCAAGGGCGCCATTCACATCTCCTTCCGTGACGACGAAGATTTCGACAAGATATGGAGACTGGACACAGTCAAACCTGTCGACGCGGAGATACCGAATGAGAAATTCAAGACGTATCCGGAACCACACCGCCTCATGATTGAAGATTGGTGCATCCCTGATGACGTGCGGACAGCCTTGCAAAGCGCGAGCACGGTTCTTGGCGAATTGCTCCGGGGCTTTAACGAAGTCATTTACGAAAGCTATATCGAACCGGATCAGAAGATCTGAATCATAAGGCCCCGCCTTAATGAACGCCTTCCGGGTTAGACTCAAGAAGCTTGGCGCTCCACTTGACGCACAGCGTCAGTAGACCTATACTAATATTCGCTTTTCATTCGCTGCACAATGTTAGGAGTTTCCCGGTCATGGCCATGACCGCTGCCACGATACACTCTATGCCGCTCAGCGATCATGCCCTCTTCGTTCTTGAGAAGCGCTTCCTTCTGCGCGACGAGAGTGGGCAGTTGATAGAAGATCCCTCAGGCCTTTTCCGCCGCGTTGCCCGTGCCATCGCTGTAATCGACGACAAGTATGGCGACTTTCGGCGTGAAGAATCTGAGGGTGTCTTCTTCGATCTCATGTCTTCTTTGACCTTCCTTCCCAACTCTCCCACACTGATGAACGCCGGGACTTCGCGCGGACAACTGGCAGGGTGCTTCGTTCTGCCAATTGAAGACTCGATGGAGTCTATCTATGGAACGCTGCGCGATGTCGCCTTGATTCAAAAAACCGGAGGCGGTACTGGCTTCTCTTTTTCGCATCTGCGCCCTCGTGGAGACTACATTCAGTCGACGCGCGGCGTCTCCAGCGGGCCGGTTTCTTTCATGCGTCTCTATGATTACTCCACGCAGATAAATCGTCTCGGTGGCACACGCGCTGGCGCAAATATGGGCGTCCTCCGCCATGACCATCCGGACATCTTGGAATTCGTGAACTCCAAAAAGATTGGCGAGAGCCTTTCCTCCTTTAACATCTCCGTAATGGCGACGGATGAATTCATGTGCGCCATCGACAGTGGCAAAGATGTTAAATTGCGCTTCCCGGCCGATGTCGGATACTCGCGCAGCAAGTTTTCTGCGCGCAGTCTGTTCGATCAAATCGTCGCCAATGCATGGGAAACCGGCGACCCCGGTCTTCTTTTCTACGACCGCATTAACGCCGCAAATCCCACGCCGCACTTCGGTCCACTTGAAGCCACTAACCCCTGTGGCGAGCAACCTCTGCTTCCGTACGAATCCTGCAATCTCGGTTCGATCAACGTCGCCCGCTTCGTTCGCTCCAGAGCAATCGATTACGATCGTCTTGGTGCCGTTATTGCTCACGCCGTCCATTTTCTGGACAACGTTCTTGATGCCAATGTCTACCCAGTCGAAGCTGTTCGCCGGATCACTCTTGCCAACCGCAAGGTTGGACTGGGCATCATGGGATTTGCAGATCTTCTCGTCGAGCTACGCATCCCCTACGCCTCACAAAAGGCGCTTAGTATCGCCGAAGAACTCATGGGCTTCGTTCAAGAGCGGGCTAAGCTTGCTTCCGAAAATCTTGCGAGGACCCGTGCTCCTTTTCCTTCCTATCCGGAAAGTCGTCTCGCTTCCACTTCTGGCGCACCTCTGCGCAACGCTTGCGTCACCTCCATCGCTCCCACCGGCACTATCAGCCTTCTCGCTGATTGCTCTAGCGGCATCGAACCCTTTTTCGCTCTCAGCTATCGCAGGGAAGTCATCGGCTCCACCAAAATAATCGATGTTCAACCGGCGTTGGTCCGCTTCCTGTCGGAGAAAATTCCGGATCCCGAGCCAGTTCTGAATCGTATCCGTGCCACCGGTCGCCTGGATAGCGCTCTGGTTCCTCTCTCTCTTTCCGAACTCTTCGCCACCGCTCACGAGATCGCCCCCGAGTGGCACGTTCGTATGCAGGCCGCCTTTCAACTTCACACCGACACTTCCGTCAGCAAGACCATCAATCTTTCGAACTCAGTCCGTCCGGACGCTATTGCCGATGCCTATCAACTCGCGTTTGAGACTCGCTGCAAAGGTGTCACCGTTTTCCGCGACGGCTGCAAGAATCGCCAGGTTCTCCGGGCCGGTTCCGGCGATGAGCCCTGCCCCGAATGCAGCGAGCCAATGATCATGCAAGGGGGCTGTCAAACGTGCCCCTCTTGCGGTTATAGTATCTGCAACGTATGAAGACTCGAAAGACACCCAACTCTTATTCGAGGATGAACGCCACATGATTTTCTATACCCTCAGCGACTCCGCTTTCACGCGCCTCTATCGTGAAGAACTCGAGATGTCTTTCTCTGCGATGGACTGCCTACTTAACGGTGAAAAGGCCGTCTACGCCAGCACTGAGCTGACCACGGGGCAGCGTCTCTACAACGCCATGCGGCAATGCGGAGTGAAGACCGTTGCGGAATTGAAGCAGATCAAGGGAAAAGACTGGTACAGTGCCAACATCTGGGACGCCAATCTGAAGGCCGGCTCGGAATTTGCTTCTCGCGTTCGCGTCAATCTTGGCCGCAAGTTCATGGTCGTTACTCCTGGGCCTTTCACGGCTCCCGGCTGGACCCAGCCCGAATATCTAGCCTTCTGGGAGCAGCTTGTACGGACCCGGACCGGCGCAGTCTGGTTCAATCTCAATTGGCAATACAGCAATGGCTGCACCTTTGAGTTTGCCGTCGCTGTGGACGCTGGTGTGCCCGTATTTGACTGCGAGGGCCACGCTCTCGACGCGCGTCAAGGCGCCGAGTTGGTCGATGCTGCCATCCAATCGCTCCTGAAAGACGGGTTTGACGTCGCCAAGCTCCGCGAAAATCTGGCCAGACTGCAGCCCCCTGTGTTCGCGTCCGCTAGCACCGACCATCCTGCCGACACATCGTTCGGATGATATACATTCGATATCTGTTGGCGTCGATATCGTGTTGCTTGCCGGTGTCGAAGCGCGTCTAACCTAACGGCGCCCAGGATGTATACGACTCTGTTTCGAGTCGCCGTCTGCCTACCTTTGTAAGCGCCTAGTGTGTCACAATCTCAACTCTTTACAGGCGATCCTATGAACACCTTCTGGAACATCGGGTGGCTGACTGTGGTGATGGTGAGCCTGTGGCGGTACTTCGGATTCGTCTATTTCGATCTGGCGGATTTCAAGCCCGCCTCGAAACTTCGAAAGGGCTGGGGGATTGTCCTCTCGTTTCTGGTCCCGACTTATGCTGTTTCGCTCAGTGACGCCAATCCCAAGCGCTTTGTTCTGGTCGGCATTGCTGTGACCGCGATACTCACTCCGGTCATCTTTCCCGAGATGGATCCACCAGAAGCCGAGTCGATTCAAGATTGGTTGTATCTGCATACAGTAGGAGCGTGGTTCGCTGATCTCTGTGGCAGCGCGGCGATCTATGGAATCGCTGTCGTATGTAGCATCTTGGGACGTTTCTGGATATATGGATATGCTGGGATCGCTGGCATTTTCGCTGTGAGTCGCTCACTGTGGATCAGAATACAAGAAGAGAAGGTGCCGAATGCAGCCGCCCCCTCACTGCTCAGCCTCCTGCTCATACTGGCGGTCGTCTTCACATGGATAGGATTCGTGTTCGACTCAGTTAATTCCGGGATCCATGGAGCGGGACTTAGCCGAACTCACTGGCAGACTGACTTTTCAGAGTTGTACAAGCCCACCCTCGAAGGAGCAATCTTCGGATGGCTGTTGGCTCGATGGCCGTGGTTGGGTTGGCTCCGACGCCGACACAATTGATGTTCTGTCTGCACGCGATCTGGACGCGTGGCGGCGAGCCAACCTCGGTTGGATAGATAGTTTTTTGCGAGTGTGGTTTTTGCGCTGCCTGCGGAAGCGGGAGGACGGTTGACACGCCACTCCGGAATGGTGCTGCTACGCTGGAAAGGTAATTTCTGTTTCCTGCTCGGGGCTAAACGCCGACCTCGACTGGCAGACCCGCTTCATCAAAATCCTTGCATTCAAAACCGCCAAGCTTGCCCGGATATCCGAGTTGGTTTGAAATGATTCGGGTCTGGCCGATCGTCTGATCGTCGCATTCATGCGTGTGGCCATACACCCAGAGGGCCGGCTGGTGGGTCTCAATGATCTCCACCATGTCCAGGGAATTGAAGGCCGGCGTGAGAGGACCGCCCTTGTATTTGGAATTGGGATTGATGACCGGTGCATTATGGCTGACAACCACGCGCGGACCACTTAGATTCTTGCCAAACCAATTCAGCAATTTCGACGCGAAGTTTTTATGTAGCTCAATAGAATCTGCTGGCGTGAAAGGCGTTTCGTCGGGGTTATAGATGAGGCAGTAATCATTCATTTGAGAGCGGGCGGTCACCATGGCGCGCGAATCACCGCCGTTGAAATCCGTCCACATCGTGCCGCCGAAGAAGTTGACACCCCCGATGCTGACCTCTTCATCAAGCAGCAGTTTCACCTGCGAATGTCTGTCTTCGAGCCACGCCTTGAATCTGTTGTCTTCTTCGTTCATTGGTCGCCGCGTGTAATATTCGTGGTTTCCCGTCACATAGAGGACTGGTTTCTTCCACTTTCGCAGAATCTGGTCGAGCGGCTCATAATCCCTGAGCGTTACGATATCGCCTGCCAGAATCATGACATCTCCGTTCACTGCCGGCGGCAACATCCAGCCCGAGCCAAATTCAAGATGCAGGTCGCTATACGTAATGATTCTCATGCTCGTAAGAGAAAGCTTGTTTGAACACGTCTTACTCAAGTCCCAGATCTCTTCCGACAGCGGTTCGACTCGGCGCGGAGCCCGGTCGTGGAAGTAACAATCTGACATCCCCCGGATAGCTGAATAATAAGCCGAGGCGCAAAGGCCAGTGTCAAGGCTCTTCGACCGCGAACGCGGCGCGCGAAGCGCGGCCTTGACACTGGTCGGGCCTCGGCTATGCTCTGGCTATCCGGGGCATGTCATTCGGGAATGCTGCATCACAGACCTAAACCGAAAACCTGACTGATCTGATTCGTGTGCGCGGTTTGTAGTTCTATTTTATGTATCGCTGGCTCTTGCTGAATCGCGTACGAATGGGACACATCGGGGCTGGGTTCCTGCCCCAGCGTCGCTGCATTATGCGTATAAATCTGCGCGTCATAGCGTCCACGCGAGACGAACACATAGGTGAGCCTTTGCGGGTGACGGACAGCTTCTCATCGGCCACCGCTGCTCAGCGCCGCGCTTCGTGGTCTTTGAGGCGGTCCCGCGCCACACGCGCCTTCTGCTTCTTGACCTCGTCCACGATCCCGTCGAACCCCTCTTGCGTCATTGCCTCGCCCTTCGCCAGCGGACCCAGCAGGTTCACCAACAACAGCCGGCACGCCGTGATTTCCACCATCTCCGCACTGGGTCGAAGCCCCGTCTTGTCCTGTTCGATCTCGCGCAGGATCAGCCCGCGGATCAGCTCCGCCTGCGTCTCGTTCCGCTTCGCCGCCAGCCCCTCCAGCTCGTGCAGTTCCGCCTCGTTCAGCTTTGTCCCCACGTGATGCACCCGGAACCGCGCCCGCTTTGCCGCTTCCGCCGCAAGGTTCTTCTCATCGAGCAGCGCCATCGCTCCAACCTCCCAGCACCCGCGTTTACGCAAGGAGTCACGGGTTTCCTTACGGAACCCCCGCCCACGCTATCTATT
>Ga0307476_10000841_pt1 | contig 20864 bp, 15 predicted proteins | sample atmos_gasesECM2C_2_FD_203314 | JGI IMG/M metagenome (GOLD analysis project Ga0307476, IMG submission 203314) | Hardwood forest soil microbial communities from Morgan-Monroe State Forest, Indiana, United States - atmos_gasesECM2C_05 | ecosystem: Environmental > Terrestrial > Soil > Temperate...
AGCAGCCGGGTGGATTGTTCCCGCCACTTCCCCAATTTCATCTGTCGCGGATTTATGGCGGCTAAGCATAAGCATGCAGTCCGGGCAGCAAGTAAGTCACCCCAAAGAAAGTGAACATCACTACGGCAAAGCCGAGGATGGCGAAATAAGCGGCGCGGCGTCCACGCCATCCGCGAGTGACGCGCATGTGCAAATAGCCGGCATACACCAGCCAGGTAATCGCTGCCCAGGTTTCTTTTGGATCCCAGCTCCAATAAGAACCCCAGGTGCGGTTGGCCCAGTAGGCGCCAGCGGCGATCATCAGGGTGAGTAATGGAAATGCGATGGCAATGGTTTTGTAGGTAATGCGGTCGAGTTCCTCGGCGCTGGGCAACATGCGTTCGAGATCGTGGCGGCGCCACAGGAGCAGGAGATACAACAAGGAAACAAAGATTCCGCCCGCCAGGCCCGAGAGAATGAATGGGCTGGCAGCCAGACTGGTTGAGAACAGGCCATCGGCATCGAGCGAACCGTAGCGACCGTCGCGAGCGCGCAGCAGAAAGAATACCAAGGCCAGTACTTGCAGCAGGATGCTTACGAACACCGCGCGGTTGGCGATGTCGATGAGATTTTCTTTTCCGGTCTTGCGCCACATGAGGTACAGGGCGAGGGGCGCGGCCACGGCCGCGAGTACAAGCAGCATCAGCCAGCCGAGATCGGGGATTACGATAAACAGGCGCGCACCTTTGGCTATAAACATTTCTGACTTCCGCTCCGGATCCCAGGCGATGACGCTCAAGCCTCCCCATTTCTCGAAGCGAGTCAGAACGCCGAGGTAGGTACCGATGCCAAAAAGGCTGGTCGCGGCGAGGAAGGTCTCGGTCTTCATCTTGTCCTTGATGAGAAACATCATGGCCAACGCGAAGCTAAGCGCACAAGCCGCGTACGCCAGCATGGCCAGGGTGACGTGGACGTGCAGCCAGGTAGATTGCAGCGCGGGCACGAGCGGGTGCACTTCGGTGCGCAGCAATTGCATCAGCACCACGCCGACGATTGCGACGGGCATGGTCACGGTGCCGATGACCTTGACTCCGAATTTTTTCTCGGCAATCAATGTCAGCACCGCGAGTGTCCACACGAAGCTAAGCAACATTTCGTAGATGCTTGCGAACGGCGGGTGTCCCGATTCGTACCAGCGATGCGCGACGGCGCCGGTATTGGCGAGCAGGCCCGCCCACGTCGCCAGGGACGCAAAGCGGATGTAAGAAGGAGTGCCGGTGACCCCGAAGCCCAGATAAAGCGTTCCCGCGCCCGAATAGAAAATCAGCGCTGCGTAGAGCAGGTTGGAATCGTTGAGCAGATTGCCGCTCTTGACCACGTTGAGAAATGCCATGAACAGCAGGAAGGCGACTCCTAATCCCACCATTACCACCAGCGTTGTACCTGTCGCTGCTGGGTGCTGTTCGGCTCTTGCAAGTCGTGCCATAGATCCTCCGGTGCCGGATTTACTTTCCAGCGAGTGAAGTCACAGGCGTCTCCGCGCCTGCCTTCGATGAAATTTTGAGCTCGGTTTTAATTTGTTCCACCAGTTCGCGGAAACGTTGCTCAAACACATCTTTGTTCTTGTTGGCGGTTCCGCCAATCCAGAGCATCAATTGGCCGCGGGCATCGCGTACGGGCGCAGCCCAGACTCGTGTGTGGACGAAATAGAAGACCACCGCCAAGCCAAGACCCATGACCAGCACACCCGCCCACACCGACCACTGCCCGGGCTCATGAGAAACTTCGAGGCCGGTGAAGTAGGCCATCTGCAGGTCCTTGCCTTCGAAGGTGTAGGGCGAGGACGCGTTCTGCTCGAAGCCGGGGATCGCGGGCAGCCAGAAGTCTACGGCGTGATTCGATTTCCTGGATTCCACCACCAGGCGGGCGGCGGGGTTTTCCAGGTCGCTGGAGCGGGCGTAAATCTGGCCGTCGCGCACTACATAGTCGGGAATAAATTCAGCCAGGCGGACCGTGGTATCGGAATCGAGCGAAACCGTCTGGTCGAGGCCGATCGCGATGTCCTGGGGCGCTTTGCCATCGCGCGGAGTGGCTGCGAGCACCAGCCTGTCGATCTTTCCGGTATTGCCGTAGCTGGCTTGATAAAAACGTATGCCGCGATAAACCAGGGGATCGTTGACCACGATCTGCTTGCGCAGAGCTTCGCGCCCATTGTCCAGAACCACCAAGTCGGACCACCAGCGTTTCGGGGTACCGTCGGCGTAGTTCTCCTGGCCGGCGCCGTCACAGCGGACGGCAAATCCCAGATCACGTTTGCTGCCGTTCTGCGCCTCCACTTGGCTGGACTGTTGTCCCCGGTTCAGAGTGACGAACCCGCGCCAGCCGTACAAGGCATCGACGATGCCACCGAGAAAAATAAGCAGCAGACTCGCATGCACGATATAAACTGCCAACTCTGAAAGGCGATGGCGCTCGCCGAAGAGAGAAAAACTGTTCTCGCGGACAATGTGCTCCGCCCTGAAACCTGCCTTGTGAAATACGCGTTCTGTGACGCTCAGGGCTTGTTCTTCATCTTTAATCGGAATCAAGACATGATTGGGGAGGGCGTTGCGAAAAGTTTCGTCCGCGCTCTTATAAGGACGCGAGAAAAATCTCCATGAGTTGGGGAAGCGTTGCAGCGAGGCGACAATGATGCTGAGACTGACCAGGCTTAGCAACAATACGAACCACCAGGCATGGAAAACGTCAGTCAGTCCCGCGCCGTCGAGCAGGCGCAGCACCTGGGGCGAATAAGCGCGCTGCATTTCATCGGCCTCGGTGGCGGGACGCTGCAGAATCACCGTGCCCGCTGCCGAAATGATGACTACGAGAATGAGCAGAACGACGCCGGTCTTAATCGCGCCGAGGGATTGCCAGATTTTCCGCAGTGTTTTCCAAGCTGACGACTGGATGGTTGCGGCCATGTATTTCACCCCATTTTCGGGGAAAGCACGTTGCGCGCCATCGCCGGAAATTCCCGGAAGTTGCTGAAATTCCAGAGCATCCGCCGGGCTGAGGTAGAGACTCGCGAAACAGGGCGTGAGCCATATCACACAGCGGATTGGACTTCTACGGGAATTTGACGCAGACGGGCGGCCTTTGGGGCAGAAGCTAAAGGAATTAGTTTCGCGGCTCAACTGACGCGGATGGTCTTAAGAATTCCTTTCGAATGCCTGCATGTGACAGAAATCACGGATGAATGTGGGGCAGCTCACAGGCGGAGAACACGAATCCACCTGAGGATTCAAATCGAACTCTTAACTCCTAAACATCGATCGGGTGGGATCTGGTTACTTGCGTCATTTTGAACATTGCAGTGTGGGAGAAGCCCCATTGTGATGAAGTTTTCAATAGTTGCGATTTCCGATAGAGTGGGTGGCAATTCCCAACTGATTTTATTGCAGCGCTTTACGGGGCTATCAGGAAGACCCTGGAGCGGGCCGCTTAAGGCGAGAGGCGTGCACAAGGCGACATACGGAGGAGTGGTAGGAGTGGCGTTGGAACCCAAATCGAATTGCCCGACAGATTACAAGCTAAACGCAATGAGTCGCTTCGTCGTGGCAGTGGTCTTTGTATTTATCTGCATCGGCCGCGTTTCAGCCGCGAAACATCCGGTCCCACTTGACCCGAAAGCCGATACCTCCACCTGCCTCGCGTGCCATGAAGACAAGACCAAGGGGAAAGCAGTGCACTCCGCGATGGCAATGGGATGCACGGACTGCCATGAGATTCGCAATACCAAAGAGGCGACCTACGTTAAGCTGATCACGACCACACCTTACGCGCTGTGCTTCACTTGCCATGCGGATAAAAATGCCGCTGACATTAAAGGAACGGTCCATCCTCCGGCGGTGCGCGACTGCCTGAAGTGTCATGATCCGCACTCATCGGACAACAAGTTTCAGTTATTGAAAGCGACCTCGGGGGACGAGAAAGAGAATCTCTGCTTGAGCTGCCACAAGACCGGCATGAACGTGCCGGAAAAAGGCAGCCGCCATGCGGCCCTCGATATGGGATGCGAAACTTGCCACCTCACCCACAAAACCGGCGAGATCGGCAAGGCGGAATTTGACTTTCATCTGACCAGCGCCTCACCGGCGCTTTGCCTGAATTGCCATGATGCCAAGAGCGCGGACTTGCAGAAGGCGCACCAGAACCAGCCATTCGATAAAGCCGACTGCCTGACTTGTCACGATCCGCACCAGTCGGCCGCACCCAAGCTGATGGCAAAGTTCATGCATCCACCTTTTGCGGACAAGCAGTGTGACGTTTGCCATGCGCCGGCGAAAGACGGGAAAGTGGTGTTGACGCAAACGGATGTCAAAGCATTGTGCGTGACTTGCCACGACGATAAAGCCAAATTGATTGAGACTGCCAAAGTGCAGCATCCGGGAGCCGCGGGCGACTGTACCGACTGTCATAGTCCCCATGCCAGCCGCCAGCCGGGACTTCCCAAGACCAATGCGGTCGAGATCTGCCTGGGCTGCCACAGCGATATTGCCGATCTGGCCAAGAAGCCCGTGCATCACCAGCCGGCATTCACGCAGGGTTGCGCTACTTGCCACGAGCCGCACGGAGGCAACAACGATCATCTGCTGCGGGTCAAGGGGAACGGGCTCTGCCTCGAGTGCCACGGAACGGACGTGACACCGCAGAAATTGGAAGCGGAGCATTTGATCACGATTTTTGACGGCAAGGTAAAACTGCCGGAGGATTACTTCCAAAAGAACCAGGTGGTAAATCTGTCGCTGAGGTTTGGGCTGGGGCATCCGGTGCAGGGCCATCCCGTTTCAGACGTGATGGATCCAGCGGATGTAACTAAGGTCAAGACGCACCTGGATTGCCTGAGCTGCCATCAGCCGCACGCCTCGGCGCAATCGGGGCTGCTGGTGAAAGACCAGCAGAACAACATGGCGTTCTGCGATACCTGTCACAAGAACAGGATCAACATGCGGGACACAACGACAGGAGATTAGAAATGTTCATACTTACTTCCAAATTGAATCGCAGAGGCAGAAGGCTGGTAGCACTGGTGAGCCTGCTGATTCTGGCATCGCCGGCCTCGATGTATGGCGGCAAAAAGAAGACAGCCGATGCCACTCCGCAGCCGGCGGCCCCGGCCGGGACCCCGGTTGATCTTTCGAAACTGGTTTGGCCCAATCCGCCTAACATCGCGCGCGTCCGGTGGCTGAACTACTTCGCCGGCATGAAAATTGACTATACTCCGGCCCCTACCACGAAGCCGAAACAGAGTTGGATGGATCGCGTGGCTGGTACCAAGCAGGTGGATAACGTCGATAAGCTCAAGACGTTTCCCTGGCAGTTGATCAGACCGTACGGGATTGCTATCGACTCCAAAGGATTGGTGTATGTGGCCGATCAAAAAGTGGGAGCGGTTTTCATCTTCGACACTGAAACCCGGGACGCCACGCTTATTAAGAACGGCGTGGACGCGCATTTTGGTTTGATTAATGGCGTTGCCGTTGATGACGGCGATCGCCTTTTCGTCTCTGATGGCAAGATGCATCGGGTGCTGGTCTTCAACCCCAAACATCAAGTCGAGGGCCAGATTGCCGAAGGATTGGTGGATCCGGTGGGAATGGCGGTCGACAATGAGAACCGGCTTCTCTATGTCGTCGACGAGCAGCAAGACATTGTCCAGGTTTACGACGCGGACAGCCTCAAGCTGCTGCGCCACATCGGGACCCCAGGCAAGAAACATATTCTGACCACGCCCGGCGACTTTGGCGGAGCCTCAAATGTCGCGCTCGACCAGGACGAAAACGTTTATGTCACCGACACCATGAATAATCGCGTCGAAATCTTCGATGCCGACGGCAAGTTCATCAGCGAGTTTGGCAAGCACGGCGATGGTCCGGGATACTTTGCCAGGCCCAAAGGCATTGCGGTAGATTGCGATGGGCACATCTGGGTAGCCGATCAGTACCAGGACCGGGTGCAGGTGTTCAACCGCGATGGGCAACTGCTGACTTATATCGGCGACGTGCACGCGAATGGTCTGGGCCAGTTCAAGGCGCTGGTTGGCATTGCCATTGACAAACAGAATCGCGTATTTACCACCGAACAATATCCAGGGCGCATGCAGATGTTTCGCTACATAACCGACGCCGAGGCGGCGACAGAAAAAGCGAAGCGCGAGGAGGACTTGAAGAAGGCGGCGGATGCGCGCAGGGGAGTCGCGTCGAACACTGCACCGAAGGCGGCTGAGACGCCTTCAACCACGCCCGAAGCGGCAGCGCCGGTGCAGAAACCGGCTGATGGTCCGGCGCAGAAATCGGTCACGGCGCCGCCCAGCTAAAGACCGTTCCCTCAGGCGAGGTCGACTCGGACAGTCCAACCTTAGTTCTTTGAGGAAGCGTCACAACCAACACTCGATGAATCCGTTAATGATTAGGCCAACGCTGCTTGGCCTTGCCGGCGCTTTAATAATCGCGGTGCGCTGGTTTCAGCTGCGGCGGAGCGTTTCGCCCTGGACGCTGGCCCCAGCGGTCCTATGTGTGGCTTATGTTTTCTTCCGAGCTTGGCTCTTCGGTCGGCAATCCGCAGTCTCCTGGTATACCTTCGACCTGTACACGCTTTATGCCGACTTGAGCTTTGGATTCAATCCCAGCCTATGGTGCAACCGCTGGGTAGAGCGCTCTGGTTTGTATCCGATGGTCAGCGTAATTTACGAAAGCTTGATCCTTGCGATCGCAGCTACCTATGCGCTCTCGCTTGAACGGCGCGGGCAGCCGGCGCGGGTTCTCGCTGTGATGCTGCTGGCTGGAATCGTCGGCATCCAGGCATACCGCCTGCTTCCCGCGTGTGGGCCGGTTTACCTTCTCGGATCGGAATGCTTCACCGGCGAGCTTCCCGCAAGTTGCGCCACACTTGCGGCTGCTGATCTGCGCCCCATCGGACTGAATCCATCGTTTCCGCGCAATGCCATGCCGTCGCTGCATGTGGCGTGGGCTCTGCTTGTATATTGCGTGTGGCGGGCATCGCGCTGGCATTGGCTGGCACTGGTTTACGTCATCTTGACCGCGTTGGCGACGCTCGCTGGAGGCGAACATTATCTGGTGGATCTGGTGGCAGCGTGTCCCTTTGCGCTAGCCATGTGGGCCATTTGTTGTCTGCGGGTATGGAGTCCGCAGCGCGTGCTCACGATTGTCGGGAGCGTGTTAGGACTTTTGCTTTGGATATTCATCATCCGCTTTTCTCCTGAACTGCTGTGGTCTTCTATCGTTCTTCCGTGGCTGCTTTCTGCCTTGCTGGTGGGCGGCTCGATCTACGCCTTTGGGCTCATCAGCAAGACTACCTAATTACGGGTTCGGATCCGGCCGTATTGTCCCAAGCAATGAAATTCCTTCGGATTATTACCTTGTAAGTGTTGAAAAACGCTACAGCTGGTGGCTGCTCCATGGGTCTTTTCACCAATCCCACTGTGGGAGAAACCCCATCCTTGGGAGAACTATGCCGTTGGTAATTCAGGTCCTTCTGGGGCAACTTCTCGTAAGTCTAATCCTTGCAATTACTTAATAAATAACCCCTTGAAAAAAGCGTAGGCAAACTATGCGGTGGTCCTCGTGCAATGTAGCTATCGGAGGTTCAAGTGGACCTCGAGAGTTCAGTAACCATTACCAGAAGCAAAGATACGACGCTTCATCATAGATTCCTTAAGGAGAAAGTATGAAAAAAAGTCTGATAGTCATGTTCATGATTCTGGCTGTCGCGTCATTCGCCGCCGGGCAGATTGGGGCAGTGGCGACGCAGGATATCCTGGGCGCCCACCTCAACTATGGCCGTGGTTGTGCGGCCTGTCACGCACCACATAGCGGCGCATGGGGCAACGGCGCCAACAAATCCAAAGATACCGCTGCCGGTCAGTCCATTTTGTGGGGCCAAGACGTAGGCAACCTGTACGGACAGACCATCACCACCGCTGGTGGCCGCATCGAAGTTCTGCCGAGCCAGGCGGACTTCATCGCTGACACTAAACCCGATGTGAATGGCCTTTTGACCTGCCTCAGCTGCCACGACGGCAACTGGGCCCAAGGCGCCATGATGAAAGACGCAGTTTACGAGACGCTACCCGGCACTTACGGAACCTACAACACGATTCCGACCTTGCTGGGCAACGATGGCGACGGCGGTGGCAACTACCTCGCCAACCACCCGGTGGGCTTGAATGCTACCGTGTCTTGTGGCGGGCGGTGGAATTGGGATTGCACCGAGACCAATGGCAAGATCGCAATGAACGGCCCCAATTCCTCGCAGTTCGTAACCAACTATGGCTTCTTCGTGTCCCTCAGCGCGTACAACAACACCGCTGTGGTCACGTGCACGAGTTGCCACAACCAGCACATCATGAACGTCGTTAAGGTCACGACTGGCGCGACGAGTGGTTTGCCGAGTGGCTATTACTCGACAATGTTCTTCATCAACGGCCCCTATAACCCGGCTAGCGGCACAGCAAAGTCGAACCAGACCGCGCAATACTGCCGTCAATGCCACGGTGGAGAAGCCAACGAGTCGAACGGTCAAGGACAACTCGGCACGATCTTCTAAGTTGTCTACGATTAACCACTGAAGGGAGAGACAAAACCTCTCCCCTTTTTTATGAACGAGGATGGCATTTATGAAACCCCAAAGATTGGTCCGCCCCCTGCTTCTGACGGCGCTGCTGGCAATCACGGCGACGGCACAACAGATGGCGGTCTCCCACTCGCCGACCGGTGCGGCGAACGTGACCAACGCAAGGACCCAAATTACGGACAAGCCGGTGGCGCGGGTGAACGGAACAGTATTGACTGATCGCGACCTGCAGCGCGAGATCTACACTATGTTTCCCTATGCGGCCCAGCACAACGGCCAGGTTCCTCCGGAACTGATGCCGCAGATACGGCAGGGCGCGCTGAAAATGATTGTCTTTGAAGAACTGGTTTACCAGGAAGCGATGCGGCGGCAGATAACGGTACCGCCGACGAAGTTGCTGAAGGCCGAAGCCGACTTCAAGAGTCAGTTCAGCACTCCGAGTGAGTACCGGCAATTTCTGAAGCAGGAGTTTCAGGGCTCGGAGAAGGCGCTGGACAATAAGATCCGGCGTTCCTTGCTGATTGACACCATGCTGAAAACCGAGGTCGACAGCAAATCAACTGTCTCCGTGGCCGAGGCCAGAGCTTACTACGACAAGAACCCGGCCCGGTTCCAGTATCCCGAAGCCTTCGCCTTTCAGACCATTTCATTCCTGCCCCCGGACAAACCTACCCCGGAGAATTTGAAGGAGCTGCGCAAACGCGCCGAGGATGGGTTGAAGCAGGCCAAAGCGACCACGAGCGATGAGCAATTCGGAATGCTGGCGGAGAAGATCTCGGAAGACGATTACCGGGTGATGATGGGAAACCACAAGGCGGTGCCCCGCGAGAAACTGGCTCCGCAGGTGGTGCAAGCCCTGTTGGCTATGAAAGAGGGCGAGGTCAGCGAAATCATCCAGATGGACCAGGCTTTCACGATCATCCGGCTGAACCAGCACATCCTGGCGGGAAAGAGGAAGTTCGAGGATGTGAAGGCTTCGCTGCTTCAGGAATTGCAAAAGAAAAAGGTGGAAGAAATACGCGTAGCGCTGGATCAGCGGCTACGCAAGAATGCCAAAGTAGAAGAGCTGTAGCATTGTCTTACCGAGCGGAGCGAGGGATCTGCAGATTCGCGCAAACTGCAGATCCCTCGCTTTGCTTGGGATGAAACGTAGCCAGCTACGTTTCTACAGGCTCGGTCCGGACGCCTTTCCTCCGTGATTTCTGCCGCCGTGGCAATCCTTGCGCCAAATGCCTTATTGGCCTTGTTTTAGCTGGGTTATATACCCCAGAACCAGCCATGCTGATGCCCGTATGAACTTATTCATCTCTTTGCTTATCAATGATTTAACTGGAATCACGTTTTGGCTGCGGACGTGCTTTTGTTGTTGTAGACATTGGCTGGCGCCCTCGCAATCGCGCCGTTGTGGGAAGCCAGGAGCAATCCAAGACCGAATCTGCTTTCGGAGACAGCAGGGAGTTGGTACCAGGTGGCGGGAATTCTACGAAACTCGAGTTCTGTGCTAGTGGGACTTCTCCTGCTGGCGTTGCCGGCTGCAGGACAGGTCACGCTCGGCGAACTCAGCACCAACGCCAACGGGACCATTTCCGCGGGCTACAACGGAGATTACGGAAACCAAATCTCTTCCGATCACAGCCTCGCCTTCGGTGGATCGGGGACACTCAATGGCTTTTACTACAACCCTAACTTCGTTTCTTTCACGGTTTCGCCTTACCTGAACCAATCGCGCGATAACTCGGCGTTCCAATCCCTTTCCAATGCCAGCGGAGTTAACGCGTCTAGCAACATTTTTGGCGGCAGCCATTTTCCCGGGTCCATCAATTTCGCCAAGGGTTACAACAGCGAGGGCAATTTCTCCATCCCCGGCATAGCCAATTACACCACGCACGGCGACAGCGAAACCTTCGGAATAAATTGGGCAGAAATGGTTCCCGGCCTGCCCACGCTTTCCGCCAACTTCCAGATGGGAAACAGCCAGTATTCGATCTATGGCTCTAACGATAACGGGACTACGGACAGCCATTCCTTCAGTCTCAGATCGGGATATAGACTGAAAGGCTTCAACTTGGGGGCCTATTTTGGGGATGGAGCGGGCCACTCAGAAACACCGCAAATTCTCGAAAATTCGTCGGAGCCGCTGCTCACGAGTTCAAGCAGCCGGGACTATGGATTTAACGTGGGACATGCCCTTCCGCTTCACGGGCAATTCGCTAGCGCCTTCGGCAGTTCTGAGTTCGGTTCTGACTTTGCTGGAGGCAACGACACCGGTACGGTCGATGTTTACACCGGATCGGCGATCTTTCAGCCAACCCAGAAGTTCAGCTTTTCGTTCAGCACGGACTATTCCTCCAACCTTTCGGGAAGCTTGTACGAGGCGATCGCGGGCGCCGGAGGTGTGGGTCAGCCATTGAATTTGGGGCAGGGAACGCACTCTCTGGATCTGGTGGGCAACGCCAGCTACTCACTTATGGCGAACATGCAAGCGCAGGCCTTCGCCGATCATCGCGAGCAATTCTACCTAGGTGAGAACTACAGCTCCAGTTCCTACGGCGGGGGCTTAACCTACTGGCGGCCGCTGTTCGGCGGAAGCTTTAACGCTGCCCTTAGCCTCAGCGACAACACCGCCAGCACTTCGAACCAAAACTCCCTGGGGGTTAATAGCACAATGAATTACAACCGTCGATTCTCCGATGGTTGGGTCGTGGGAGGATCGTTCGGCTATTCCCAGAATGTGCAAACTGCATTGATAAGCTACCTAACCTCCGCTTACAGCTACGGAGGAAACGTGAGGAAGCGCTTTGGAAAGTTTGGATGGAGCGGGGGCGCCACAGTGACTAAAACGCTCTTGACCGAAGTGGCGGGATCGTCGAACACTAGCGAAAGCTTCAACACTTCCATTTTCTATTCGCACTGGCTCACGGCCAATGGAAATTATTCGAAAACGGACGGAACCGCAATCCAAGGCGCATTAGGGTTAATCCAAAATCCAGTCCCTCAGCCCATCCTGCCGACGAGCGATCTGATTCTCTTTGGCGGGAAGAGTTATTCGTTTGGTCTGAGCAGTAGCCCGGTGCGCCGGCTGTCGATCGGGGCGAGCTACTCCAGGGCAAACACCGATAGCAACATCGTGGGAGTATTGTCGAACGATGACTCGAAGATGATCAACGTCATTGTGAATTACCAGTTCCGCAAGATGTACTTCACGGGCGGGTACAGCAATCTGGTGCAGGGATTCAGCGCGTCGGGACTGCCGCCGGCGAATGTGTCATCGTTTTATCTGGGCGTCAGCCGATGGTTCAACTTCTTCTAGCGTGTAGCGACCGTGGCAAGCGGGTATAGGATTGGGAAAATATGGGGATACGAATGCGGGGCACGCGCACGCTGAGTGCAATCTTCATTCTGCTACTAGTTCTGCTGCTTCTCCCGATTACGGCCTGGACGTCGCGGAATGCGAAGCCTGCTGACAACGAGTCCGGGCCTCCGGAACTTGAGCTCGAGGGCGGGCGCAAGCTGACCTACGAGCGCAGCTTCGGTTCGGAGCGCGAAGTGAGGCCGAATCGGGGCTTCTGGCACCGACTGGTGGACGTCATCGCGGGTGAGCCCGACTTCAAGAATTTGGTCCGGCCGTACAGCATAGCTACCGATTCGCATGGGCGGGTCATCGTCACCGATCCGGGTGCTGGAGGCGTGCACATCTTCGATTTCGCGCAACAGAAGTACAAGTTTCTTGAGCGCCGGGAAAAAGATAAGGACGCCATGCTGGGGCCGCAATGCGTTGCGGTCGATGCCAAGGACAACATCTATGTGACGGATTCGGAAACGGGCAAGATCTTCGTGTTCAACTCCGGAGGAAGATATCTGCGGGCGATTGGCAGCTTGAAGGGCGGCGAAGGTTATTTCAAGCGGCCTACGGGAATTGCCGTGGATTCCGCAACGCAACGCGTCTACGTGACCGACACTCTGCGTGACCAGATTTTCATGATGGATATGCAGGGCAACATCCTGCAGACGATTGGAAAACGAGGCGGAGGCGATCTGGAGTTTAATTTTCCGACCGAGCTACGACTGAACGGCCCGGATCTGATCGTGGTGGACGCGATGAATTTTCGCGTCCAGGTGCTGGGCCGGGATGGAGCCTTCCACTACACCATCGGAAAGCTTGGCGACAGCAGCGGAGACATATTTCGGCCGAAGGGAATCGGCGTCGACTCGGAGGGCGATCTGTACGTCGTGGACGGTTTGTGGGGAGTGGTGCAGGTATTCAATCGCGAGGGACAGCTGCTTTATTACTTCGGTCAAAGAGGCACGCGCGCGGGAGAGTTCCAGTTGCCAACGGGGTTATTCATCGACCGCGATGACCGGATTTTTATTGTGGACTCCTACAACCGACGAATCCAGGTATTTCATTATTTCGGCTTGAAGAAGACGTCCAAGGAAGGAATGTAGTGAGGGCTAAGTTTTTACTCGCGTGCCTGATGGTACTGTTGCCCGCGAAAACCTTGCTGGCGCAGTTTACCGGGGACGTCATCGGCATGCACGATTTGGGTCCGGGAAGCAAATCTCCGATTACCGGCGCTCGCCCCGATTTCTGCATGTACTGCCACGAACCACATTCCAGCCTGGGAGGCCGACTCCCGCTGTGGAATCAGAAGCTCACCGTCCAGAGCTACAGTTTCTACACCAGCGACACCGAGAAAAACCGGGGAACACAGCCGGTGATGGGAGCTGATAGCAATCTCTGCCTCTCGTGCCACGATGGAACCGTGGCGCCAGGAACCACAGTCGTGTATGGCCAGGTGACCATGCAGGGATCGATGTACAGCTACGATATCTTTGGCAGCAATCTGCAGCCTTCGCACCCCTTCGCGTTCGCGCTTCCCTTGAAAGACAACATCGATCTGACTGCATCGCTAGCCTCCAAGGGAATAACCGGAGACCCGACCGGGGCAGTCCGCCTGATCAATGGCAACGTTGAGTGCACATCGTGCCATAACGCGCATGTGCAGGCAAAGGATCTGATCTCGCAGAATTTTCTGGTTCGCGATAGTTCGCGCGGCCAGATGTGCCTGGCCTGCCATGACCCAACCCGGCAGATGGCGGGCAAGGTGAACCCACTTGCCAATTGGGCCGCGTGCGCGCACGCTTTGGTGCAGAACAAAATTGCTCCTCAGGCGAACTTGGGAAGCTATACCACGGTGGCACAGGACGCATGCATTTCCTGCCACGCTCCACACAATGCCCAGGGCCCGGCGCGGTTGCTGCGCGGACCCAACGAGCAGGATTGCATTGCCTGCCACAGTGGGGGCTCGAATATCACGCCCGCGCCTCCCAGCGTCTTTGCCGAGTACACTGCGCCCAAGGTCGGCCATCCCTTCCCGACCAGCACCACCCCGCATGACGCAGCCGAGAGTTCAATCCTCAACAACAACCGGCATGCCACCTGTGTCGATTGCCACAATGGGCATGGATCGGCCCAAGTGGGAACGTTCCCTGTCGCTCCCCTGATCCGCATTTCACAGAAGGACGTCACCGGGATCAGCGCCACCGACGGCACCACCGTGCTTAACCCTGCCGTCAATCAATACGAGAACTGCTTCCGTTGTCATGGAAGCAGCGCCGGAAAGGCAGTTCGGCCGATCTACGGATACCTCCCGGTGCGCGCAGCCTCGGCCGGCGATCCGTTGAACATCATTCCACAATTCAGTCTCACCTCCGCGTCGAGCCATCCTGTTACTCACGTGAGCAGCAGCCCGCTGCCGCAACCTAGCTTGCTGAGCAACATGTTGAATCTCGATGGCGTAACCCAGGGGCGCGCCATGGGAACCCAGATTTTCTGCACCGACTGCCACAATAGCGACGATAATCGAGAGTTCGGAGGCCCGGGTCCGAACGGCCCGCACGGATCCAAGTGGACTCACATCCTGGAGCGCAGATACGAGTTCAGCCAGACAATCGCACCGGGCCAACTGGTCACCAATCTATTTCGCAATCCCGATCTCAGCGTGAACGGGCCTTACGCCCTGTGCGGAAAGTGCCACAGCCTTAGCAATATCATGACGAACGCCAGCTTCAGCCAGCACCAGAGCCATATCAATGCCGGCTTCACCTGTTCAACATGTCACACCGCGCACGGCATAGGCGGTACCAACCCGAATATAACCGGCCAGCGGCTGGTGAATTTTGACGTCAACGTGGTTGCCCAAAATGGAGCAGCCCCCATTTCCTACAATCGCGCGACGAACACTTGTACGCTGGCCTGCCACGAAACCGCGCACAACCCCAATGGTACCGTCGCCGCATTCGGTTCGCGTCCCGCTGGGGGACGAAAGAAGTGAAGGCATAAACGTGGCCACGGCAACCGCGATCCAGACCAGCATCGAAAAACCTGCAACCATTTTCTCCAAGCTGATATATCCGATCGCTCTGCTGGCTTCGTTGTCGATCTGGCTGCTCGCGTTGCGAGCGCCTCTCTGGTTAGACGAGACCTTGCCTACTGGCAGGTCAGCGGCGATTTCTGGAAGATTTGGAGCCGCTCGGCGCTTCCGCGCACCTCGCGGATGAGGCAATTGTCGCTGTCTGCGATAAAGATGTTCCCCGCGCTGCCTACCATGACGCCGAAACGATCATTGAGTTGCGCGCTGGTCGCTGGGCCGCCGTCGCCGGAGTAGCCTGCGTTGCTATTGCCGGCAATCCCAGGACAAGTCTCGGCCGCAATCCTCTTCGCCACGACTCGTATTCGGGCCGCCGGATGGTGAATTCCTGGGTTGTATCAGCAAACGCGTGTGCGCGGAGCGTGCAGCAACCACAAACCCCCATTTACATGTGCGCTAGAATTTCGTAGCTCATGTGACTTCACCATTCTTCCCATGCGCTCGCTTGATTCAGCCCACTTGAACAATGAGCAGTCTTACTGCAGCGGCTTTGCCGGCGTGCCCGGCTTTACACCCGCATGTTTTTTCGCCTGTGCCATCAATTCCAAGACTTTGTCTTTACCTTCGTAATTCGGATTTGTGTCCAACAACTTCTGCCATGTGGCCAGAGCTCTGTCGATGTCCATCTTGCCCTGCCACTCGACGACCCCGAGATTGAACAAGGTGTTGGCTTTGTTCGGCTCGTAAGAGAGCGATTTCTGGAATTCCGCGATGGCGCCGGCGGCATTTCCGGTGTACCAAATGGCGGTTGCCATATCGGTTCGAACACCGGTGTTGGCTGGCTCTTGCTTCAGCGCTCGCTGGTAGTAATCGATGGCTGCGGGGAATTGCTGCGCGTCGTAATAGACATTCCCAATCTTTTCCAGAAGGCCGACGTTGGCCGGGTCTGCCTTTAGTTGCTCGATCATCGGTCCAGCCTGGGTGTCCGCCATTTTCTGCATCTGAGCCGGACTTGGAGTTTGGGTGCCTGCGTCTGTAATCCCGGCAGACGGAGCAAACGCGCTCACGGCCGCGGTCGCGACTGCCGGACTCTGAGATCCGCGGATGAACCAGCCGCCAGCGACTCCCACCAGCAGACAGATCACCGCTAACACGTAAGCCTGCACGCTCGTCCATTGCTCAATAGAAGTTGCTCGATTTGCCTCTGTCATTTCTCGGTTCTCCTGAACTAGTCTTGTTTTCAAACAACAGCCGAGGCCAACGCAGTTGTAGAGCTAAGTCTTCCCCTGCGTCTGAACGTCGGCGATGAGTTTCTGTACTGCGGCTTTGCGATCTGCACTTAACTGCGGATTCGACTTCAACAACTCCCGCCAAGCCACCAGTGCTCCTTTGCCATCCTGTTTTCCTTGCCACTTGATCATGCCGAGATTGAACAGCGAGTTGGCATCCTTGGGTTGATATTGCAAGGCCGTCTGAAGCTGGCTGATCGCCCCGTCCACGTCACCGCCGTAATACAGGCTTGAGGCCAGTTGAATGCGTATGGGAACGTTTTTTGGATCCGTCTTCAGTGCTTCGTCGTAGTAGCCGGCAGCGTCTTTGAATTGGTGCGTGGCTTGATAAATGTTTCCTACCTGCTTAAGCAGGTCGGCGTTGGTGGGATCGCTCTTCAGCTTTTCGAGCAATGGTGCTGCCTTCTTATCAGCCATATGTTTCATCTGATCAAGGCTCGGCATCTGCCCGCCCATGCCAGCGGGCGTGGCCGGTGATTGGGCATTGGCAGCAGGCTGCATCGCCGCAAGCGATTGCGATCCGCGGAAGAGATAACCGATTGCAAGCCCGACCACCAGGCAAACCGCCGCCATCGCGTAGATCTGGCTCGGTTGCCAAACGGGTCCGATCCTCACTGGTTCGACTGATTCATTCAGCATGCGTCGTTTCTCCTTCGGGTCTCCCCACTGTCATTCAAGTGCGTGGCCAGCAAACTCTTGTAACTCAAAGGCACCCCATGTACCACTTTGCAATCCGCGAAAGCCAGTTTCCAAAACCCTGTTTTCATCAGGTTGGAGCGGGCACTCTCGCATTTCCTTGCGAGTCAGGGCTGATTTCGCGTCTTTCTCCGCAGCCACCGCGAAATTTGCCCCGCCGCTGTGACGCTCAAACACGAGCTTTATCCTTTATCCTTGTTCAGCCTACGGGCATGAAGGTAGAAGCACAGCGCAGGACATCACAGACAAGTGTGATCTAAGTCACACGACAGAACCAGATCCCTCGCTTTGTTCGGGACGACAATTCACAATGGGATGTAGCATCAGTGAAAACGGTCTGAATGTATCCGTCGTGGCCTCACTCAAACTTGCGCCAGTTGCACAGGACTCGAGCGATCATAAGGCGTAAATGCCAGCAGACGCTCGCACTCTTCCTCGGAGGCGATATCAGCGCTTACTGCGCCGCGCCGCAATTCAGCTGGCAGCATCCTGTCAAGCTGGCGGATGTAAGCACGCGCAAGCAAATAGGTCCCGCGCGGATTCATACGCGCGTGTTCGTAAAATAGTTCGCTGCCCGGAACGTCATGCTCACTCTCCGCGGCAAGAACCGCGGCCCCATCAACTATGCCGACTCCCGACAGACCGCGAATCACTTCGTTCAATCGGCTATCCGCGCGAAAGCGAAGTGTGTCGAGATCCTGGGCGCGCACGAAGCGATCCTTGGCCCCGGCAAAATCACCAAGTGCCCACAGACAACGCGCAATACGAAACTGGAGTTCAGCGTGCTGAGGATCGATCCCTGCCGCCGAGAGGTATAGTGTAGCCTGACGGATTGGCCGCGAGCGGACCTTTGCCAGGATCACGGCGGACAACAGGAATGCTAGAACGTACGAGATGATTCGAAACAGGCTTCCTCCGTGTGCGCTGAAAAGGTTAGGCAGCTCGCGCAATTTGGCGAATTCTCGCAGCGAACTTTATTCACGCGGGCGAAACAAGAATAATGGCGCGGGCACGTTGCGAAGCTGGGTATGGAGTTGCCCGAGCCATACAGATGGTCACGCCACTCAGTTCGCATTTTCCCCACGCGAGTGATGTTGATCACGGTAGCTGCGGAGGCTCTCTGCGGAAGTATTTCATTTCAAATAGGCTCGTTCACGTCGCGCCTTTACAGCAAACCAGTTCCGACATAGAGTTAGACCGACAGTTGAACCGCGGAATTTTATGTCACGACCTTCCTTGGATCACAATCAGCCGTCACCATCACGATCAGCCAAAACCATGGTTGAGGTCCTGCTGTCCAGCGACCTCCTCGAAACCCTTCCGGACGCCATCGTGGCCGTCGATCAGGCTGGAACGATCGTCCAAGTCAACTCCCAGGCACAAACCCTGTTTGGCTATGACCGTGACGAACTGATTGGCCAGAAGGTGGAAATGCTCGTACCCGACAGCTATCGCCGGCAACACCATCATCATCGCGAGAATTTTGTGCAAGCCCCGAAAACGCGACGCATGGGAGCCGATTTAGATCTTTACGGGAAACGGCGCAACGGCACGGAATTCCCGGTGGAAATCAGCCTCAGTCCAGTCTCCTCCGAAAACGGAACATTCGTCCTAAGCGCGATCCGCGACATCAGCGACCGCAAGCGAATCGCCGAAGAACTGCGAAGAGCCAACGAAGAACTGCATCAGAAAACGGCCGAGCAGTTGGGCGAATACCGTACCAGACTGGCTTCGATTATTGATTCGTCCGAAGACGCGATCCTCAGCAAAGACCTGAGCGGAATTATTACGAGTTGGAACAAGGGAGCCGAGCGCATCTATGGCTACGCGCCAGAAGAAGTGGTCGGCAAACACATCTCCCTTCTAACGCCCAGTGATCGTCCCGACGAAATTTCGGAGATTCTCAATAAAATTGCGCGCGGAGAAAGCACCGAGCACTACGAATCAATGCGCGTCACCAAGGACGGACGCCACCTGAATGTCTCTATTTCCGTCTCTCCGTTGCGCAGTGCGACCGGTGAAATCGTAGGAGCGTCCGCGATCGCGCGCGACATTACCGCCCAGAAGCGCGCTGAAGGCCAGCTTCGCCAATCCCAAAAAATGGAAGCGATCGGCCGCCTCGCGGGGGGCGTGGCGCACGACTTTAACAACGTCCTCGCGATCATCAACGCCTGCCGGGAATTTCTTCGCGACCGCATCGAGGCCGGTTCCGAATCGTCGGTCTACATCGACAATATCAAAAAGGCAACCGAGCGGGGCGCGTTATTGACCAAGCAACTGCTGGCCTTCAGCCGGACCTCGGCCATCCAGCCCCGCGTCCTCGATTTGAACGAACGGTTAAAGGACATCAGCAAGCTCCTGCGCCCGCTCATGGGAGACGATGTCGAGATTCTCGTCGCCACAAAATCCCCCGCAGCCGTGGTCGAGGCCGATCCCGGCCAGATCGACCAGATCGTGATCAACCTCGCAGTAAACGCGCGCGACGCCATGCCGCGTGGCGGAAAGTTGATTCTCGAGACTGGCGCCGTACGATTGGATGAGAACTTCGCCGACCAACATCAAACCCTGAAACCAGGAAAATACGTCCTGCTCGCCGTCAGCGATACCGGCAGCGGCATGGACGAAGCCATCATCTCGCGCATCTTCGAGCCCTTCTTCACCACTAAAGAGGTCGGCAAAGGAACTGGTTTAGGCTTAGCCACCGTATATGGCATCGTCAAGCAGAGCGCCGGCCACATCCTGGTCTACAGTGAACCCGGACACGGAACCACCTTCAAGATCTATCTGCCCAGCGCGGAGCACAAGCTCGGTCTCGCATCCAAATCTGAACCGGAGACCGTCAGCCCAAAACGGCAAGGAACTACCATCCTGCTGGTCGAAGACGACGAAATCATGCGCAGCTTAACCAAACAACTTCTCCAGGAACACGGTTATACCGTATTCGAGGCGAACGATGGAAAGTCCGCACTCGAATGGATGCAGTCTCATCTCGGACCCATTGACTTGCTGTTGACCGACGTGGTGATGCGCCGCATGAGCGGTCCCGAATTGGTGGAGCGCTTGAGCGCTTCCCACCCCACCTTGAGGGTCGTTTATATGTCAGGTTACACCGGTGAACTGATGGCCGAGCGGGAAGGGTTGCAGCGCGGCATAACCCTGCTCGAAAAGCCTTTTACCCGAACCGCTCTGCTCAATACCATCCATGCCGCAATGGGTGAGAGTGAGGCCAAGCACACGTAGTCTCAGACGCCTCGTCCGTGTCCCAAAAAAGGGTTGCCGCAGAAAAGATGGCCCCAACTAGCTTGACACGATTAGTGACAAGGCATACTGTTCACTCCCATGAGCGCAGGCTCCCGAATGCCTGTCGTTCCCATAACCGAATACTCAGTGATGGGGATCACACACTGCTGTGTGAAAGCACCCAGTTCCAGGCATCATCCCGGTGAACAATCCGTGAATACTGTTCGGTGAAATCTAATTTTGCCATTTGTTTTCTTAGTTTTACACGACTTGGGGAGAACATTTAGTCCGGCCGCGCGAGTGGCGACGCACATGCCAAAGTAGTTGTGAGCGGAGGCACCACATGGCCACACACACCGTAAATCATTCTCAGAAACTGACGTCAACCGACAAAACTTTTTGCGATCTTCCCCCAGCCGTAGCCGAGGCCGTAGAGCAAGAAGCTCTCACGACCACCTATCCCACGGGAGCGGTGTTGTTCGCCGAAGGCCAGGCTTCACGCGGAGTATTTATCGTACGGCGAGGCCGGGTGAAGCTTTCTATTTGTGGCAGCGACGGCCGCACGCTGATTCTGCGAATTGTAGAGGCGGGATGTCCGTTGGGCGTCGCCGCAGTAGTTTCCGGACGCCAGTACGAAGCCACGGCCGAGACTCAA
>Ga0307476_10000842_pt1 | contig 20838 bp, 19 predicted proteins | sample atmos_gasesECM2C_2_FD_203314 | JGI IMG/M metagenome (GOLD analysis project Ga0307476, IMG submission 203314) | Hardwood forest soil microbial communities from Morgan-Monroe State Forest, Indiana, United States - atmos_gasesECM2C_05 | ecosystem: Environmental > Terrestrial > Soil > Temperate...
CGGGGTACAGCGCCGTGGCCTTGCCGCCCGGCGCGATGTGCAGCACCGCCCCCTTGCTGTAATCGACCTGCCGGCTCATGCCGACGTCGATCAGGAACAGCAGGCCGTCGAACTTCGCGCACACCGTCCCCTGCGCCCGCTGACTGCCGTCGGAGAATTTCACCTTGCCCGGCTGGTGGCCGAGGACGAAGTGCCTCACGCCCAGCGCCTTCGCCCACTCGGCCAGCCGCGCCGGTCCTGCCGCCGCATCTTCCGTCGCGCTCTTTTGCCACCACGGATAGGGATGCAGCCGGGCGTTGAGCAGCGTCCACAGCGGCGTGTCCGCGTCCTCGCCGATCAGGAAGCCGTGCGCGTCCACCCATTCCTGCAAATCGGATCGCAATTGGGTCAACGTCCGGCCGCGCGTGTCGCCGGCGTGGGCGAAAAACCAGTCGCCGACGCGGGCGGCCATCGGCAGTTCCCGCAACCATTTCCCCAGGCCGAGCGCATCGGTCCCCGCCGCGACGTCTTCCGGCTTGAGGTTCTGCGCCCGCAGGTCCGCCGCGAAGTCGGCCGTCTTCTCGCTCGTCGGGTCGTTGAGGAAGTCGGCTTCGTGGTTGCCCATCGTCACGACGACGCGGCCGCCGTCCGCCTCGGCCGCCTTCTGCAAGGCCCGGAACAGCTGCACGACCTTGACCGACGCCGGCCCCTTGTCGATCAGGTCGCCGGTGCAGACGACGATGGCTTTGCCCGCTTTCCAATGCACGTCGGTGGGGGAATCCGGCGCGGCGGAGATGAGGCCGGCCGCGGTCAGCAGTGCGGCGAGGCGGTCGTAATCGCCGTGGGCGTCGCCGACGGCGTAGAGGTCGGCCGGGGCGTCCATCTCGACGACGGCGGGATGCGCGGTCCAGTCGCGGGCCGCGGGTTGCGCCGCAAATCCTGGCGGTGTTGGGATCAGGCAGAGGACGGCCGCTACGACGGTCGGTGGGATGCGCGGGGTGCGGAATCGGTGCATCGGGATGCTCTGTGGGGATGCAGCCACTGCTCCGCCTGCGGCGGCGGAGTCGGCGCTGTTATCGTATAAGCGGCTGTGGAGTTATCTGTGAATTTCGGATGAAAGCCGCCCGGCGCTGATCCCTACACCGTCGCCGGATCGACCACAACGATGCCTGGGCCGAACGCAGCCATGCGAGCGAAGTCCGAGACGTTGAACGTCAGCAGGTGCGTGACCGCATGCGCATGGCATACGGCGACCAGCCGGGGGCGTCGTGGACCCGCTTCCCGATAACGCCCAACGCGCCCACGAGGGTCTTCCAGGCGCGATAGATGTCCGGCGTGTCCGGCAGCAGCCGAAACATCGCCTCGAATCCCGCCGCCTGCGCCCCGCGGCTATAGCCGAAAGGCCCAGGCCGTTCTGCGCGACCGGGCGGGTGGCGACGTTGCGGAATTCCACGAGCACCTGTGGGGTGACGTGCAACAACTCGCCGCGGCGATGCAATTCCACCATGGCCCGTGAGGCCGCGGCGTGCTGCGCGTCTTTTACGTTGGCCAGCCGGATCGGAGTATTTGTGTCAATCAAGTAGGCCATTAGTCGTACATCTCTTCCCTGCTCAGCGCTTCGTCGGACAAAGACACCCCGCAATCCAGCGCCAGTTCCAGCAGGCCGCGTTCCCACTCGTCGCGCGGCTGCAGCTCCGGCGGCGTGAGGAAGCGCACTCGCAAGGCGCTCAGGGCCAGCATTTCAGGGGTGACGCCCCGGCGGTCGGCCGCCGCCTTCAGGGCGGCCTCCAGTTCAGGGCCCAGAGTGATTACCATGATCGCCTCCGCTTCGGTTCGGGCGCCCGCCGTATCCTACCGACCGCGGCCGTCCTCCGCTCCATGTTCTCTCGCCCGGCGCCGCAGGTCAAGCCGCCGTAAGATTCCCGTATGAAATCCCGCCCCTCTGGGAAATAACATAAGGATGGTGCGGAGGAAGCACGCCATGCCGACGGGTCCCGTTCACGGCGTTCTCGATCACGTCCGGCGGGCCGCCCTGCGCGAAGAGGACGCCGCACTGACCGACGGCGAATTGCTGACGCGCTACCTCGCCCGGCGCGATGCGACCGCGTTCGAGGCGCTGGTGCGGCGGCACGGGCCGATGATCCTCGGCGTCTGCCGGCGCATCCTCCGCTCCGAGGCCGACGCCGAGGACGCCTTTCAGGCCGTGTTTCTGGTGCTGATCCGCAAGGCAGCCTCCATTCGGCCGCGCGAGCGGACGGCGAACTGGCTGTACGGCGTCGCCTGCCGCACGGCCCAGAAGGCGCGGGCGGCGGCCGTCAAACGGCGGTTGAAGGAAAGGCGGGCGGGGGAGATGCACCGGCCCCAGACGCCCGACGACCGCTGGGCGGAGCTGCTGCCGCTGCTGGATCGGGAATTGCACCGGCTGCCGGATCGTTACCGCATCCCGATTATCCTGTGTGAGCTGGAAGGCAAGACGCACAAGGAGGCGGCGCATCAGCTCGGCTGGCCGGTGGGCACGGTGTCGGGCCGATTGTCGCGGGGACGTGCGGAGCTGGCCCGGCGGCTGAAGCGGCGGGGCGCCGCGCCGCAGGATCTGGCGCCGGCCGTCGTGCCGCCGGCCCTGACGGCGTCCACGGTGAAGGCGGCGACGGCGGGCGCGGCGTCGGCCGCGGCGATCGCCCTGGCGGAAGGGACGGTGAGACTCATGCTGGCGATGAAACTCAAGGCGGCGACGGCGGTAGTGCTGATGGTCGCGCTGGCGGGCGCCGGGGCCGCCGTCGCCTGGGCCGCGACGTCGGGCAAGGAGGGGCGGGCGCCGATGAATCCCCATGCAACGGCCGCGCCCCAGCCGGACAAGGCGCCGGAGACGCCGGCCGACGCCGATGAACTGGCGATCCGCGATTACATCGCCGAGCTGCGGGCCACGGTCAAGAACCCAAGCGACGACCACGCGGTCTACCGGATCGTCATCGACCGCCGATTCCACAAGGCCGTGACCTGGGCCGCCCGGCACGGCGAGGACGCCCTGGTGGTGGAGCTGATCCAGGATTATTACGGCCCGGGCAACCCCGACCGGGGCGGCACGGCGCTGACGTGGGCCGCATGGCTCAACGACGCGGAAACGGTCCAGATCCTGCTCGACCGCGGCGCCAAGGTGGACGCCGCCGACGCCGGGGGCCGAACCGCCCTGCACATGGCGGTTGACTGGGGCGCGGGAATCACGAAGCTGCTGGTGGACAAGGGCGCCGACGTCAACGTCCGGACCCACGCCGGCGAGACGCCGCTGATGTTCGCGTCCGCCGGCAACCAACCCGAGGGCTGCCAACCCGAGGTCGTGCGCATGCTGCTGGACAAGAAGGCGGACGTCAACGCCCGCGACGACGCCGGCCGGACGCCCCTGATGTACGCCGCGGAGAACGGCCGGCTCGAAAACGCCAAGCTGCTGCTGTCGGAAGGCGCCGACGTGCGACTCAAGGACAAGAAGGGCAAGACGGCCCTCGACCTGGTGAAGCCCGCCGACAACTTCCTGAAGTGGACAGGGGCGTGGACGGAGAAGGGCCTGAAGGCGGCCACGGCCCGGGCGGAGCAGGACGCGGAGGCGCTGCGGGCCTTGCTGAAGCGGGCCGGCGGCGGGGATTGAGCGATCTGCTCGGATTGGACCGCGCCGGTAATCATGGCAATTCCTGGCGTACCTGTCGGCCGCCGAACCTGTGCGTTGAGGCATAGCCTATCCGCACCATCCAGATTTGCGCTTCGGGGAGGCGACCGCGCAGTTTGTCGCCCGCCTTCCTTTCATCGGCGGCAATCTCGTACGCGCCGGTTTCGATGTCGATGGCTAGAAACTTGCCGACGTCCTTGGCCGTGAGCTTGGGGAGAATATCCTTCTCATAAATGGCGTCGCCGCGCCTCGCGAACTCTTCTTTGCTGTAACGGGGTTGGACAGAGCCCATAATCTTTCTCCTGGTCTTCGGCTGCGCCTTCTACTTCTCGTCCAGGCCCGGTTCAGGCCACTCTTTAAGGTCCCATTTGTAGGACTCAGTGGGGTGCTGCTGCCGCCACCACCTTACATAATGACCGTTGCAGCAAAAGTGCTGTTCCCCCTCGTCGGTTTCGACGGCGATCCCTTTCTCCACTACCCGTCCACAGCTGCATTCGCCCGGTACGTTCAGCCTCGGCTGCCGGCTTCCATGCCAGGGAATACGGGCGTAAAGATACCCTGGCTCGTGTAGGCCGACCATGCAGATCGGGCCGTTCGGCGTCGGTTCCCTGGAACGACAGTTGGCGCAATAGGTCCACAGGGCTTTTGGGATTTTGACGCCGCGAATAGTGCAAAAGGCGTTGTTCAACCGCTCATCCGACGTATAGTCGCTCCGCCCCCACACGCCTTCATTCGCGCGGTTGAAGCCGCACACCCCGCAGTTGTCGAATCCCCCGTTTGGCATCGGCGTTTCCTCGATTGAAAGGCGGGCCGCGACAGGAGCCCAAGCGACCCAACCGCTGATTCTACAGCGCCGCGCTTGATGGTCCCGCCCATTTCCTCCCGCCCTGCAAGCAAATTCCTGCGCGAGCCGCCTTTTCGGCCGCAACTCGTTCGATCGGATATCCGGGATACAAACTCCCGCCCGCCCCCTCTATAGAAACAGCAGTGACGCCCCGGACCCATTCCCATGGACGACCGCGCTCTATCCCGTTTGCTCCGCGAAATCCGCGACGCCGCCGGCGACGGCGTCGGCGACGCCGAGCTGCTGGCGCGCTTCGCCGCGACCGGCGACGAGGCCGCCTTCGAGCTGCTCGTTCGTCGGCATCAGCGTCTCGTCTTCGGCGTCTGCCGCCGCGTCCTCAACGACCATCACGACGCCGAGGACGCTTTTCAGGCCACGTTCCTCGCCCTCGCCCGCAAGGCCCGCGGGATCGGCAAGCGCCAGGCGGTGGCCGGCTGGCTGTTCCGCGTCGCCTACCGCGCCGCCCTCGCCGCGCGGGCCGGCCGGGCGCGGCGGACTAGCCGAGAGCGGCCCGTTGCGGCCGCCGAGAGCGCGGCGGCGCCAGCCGACCCGGCCGCGCTGCCGGAGCAGCGCGAGGCGTGGGCCGCGGTGGACGAGGAGGTGAGCCGGCTGCCGGAGCGGTTCCGCGCGGCCGCGGTGCTCTGCTATCTCGAAGGCAAGACGGTGGACGAGGCGGCCCGGCTGCTCGGTTGTCCGCGCGGCACGGTGGCCAGCCGATTGGCGCGGGCGCGGGCAAGGCTGCATCGCCGATTGAGCCGCCGCGGCGTGGGATTGGCGGTCGCGGCGCCGGCGGTGGAGGGGTTTCCCACGGTTTCGACGGCGGTGTTGGATGCGACGAGCAAGGCGGCCGGGCGGGGCGTATCCCCCACGGCGGCCGCACTGGCGCGGGAGGTTTTGCAAGCCATGTTCTGGAAAAAAATCACGACCGGCGCCGCGGCGCTGGCGGCGGTGCTGGGCGTTTTGCTGATCGGCGGGCTGACGGTGTGGATGCGCGCGAGCGCGGCCGTTCCGGCGGCGGGGAATCCTCCGGCGGCGAAGGCGGCCGCGCCGGACAAGGACGCCGCGGCGACGGCCGTGACGGTGAGCCGGCCGGTACGGCGCGAGTTCACGCCGTTCGAGGATCTCACCGGCCAGCTGGAACGGCCGGAACCTGTGCCCATCGTCGCCCGCGTCAGCGGACGGTTGCTCGACCCCCCCCACGTCACGACGAACGACGAAGTCAAGAAAGGCGATCTGATTTGGGAAATCGACCCCGCGCCGCTGAAGGCGGCCCTCGCCAAGGCGGAAGCGGCGCTGGACGCGGCGCCGGGGCCGGACCGTGCGGCGGCGAAAGCCGCCGTCGAACGCGCCCGCCAAGATCTGGAGGGCGCCCGGATCGTCGCGCCGGCCGACGGCGTTATCCATCAGCTATGGCGCCCCGGCCCCGGCGACACGGTCGGCGCCAGCTGGGAGAGTCCGGTTGTTCTGGGAAACATGCTGCGCCCCCGCACGATGGGCGTCCTGTTTGAGATGGACGAACGAAGCTACCTGCGCTTCCGGCGGCTGCTGGCCGGGCGCGAAGTGCAGGCGGAGAACGGCCTGCTTCACATCGGCCTGACCGACGAAGAGGGGTTTCCGCACGAAGGGATGATCGCCCGTTTCATGGATCAATTTAATGCGAAAACCGGCACGATCGACGTCCACGGCGTCTTCCCGGATCCCGATCGTCTGCTTTTGCCGGGCATGTTCGCGCGGGTACGCCTGCCGATGGGCAAGCCGGCGCCGGCGCTGCTGATCGCCGAAGAGGCGGTTTTCGCGGACCAGGGCAAGCACTACGTCTGGGTGGTCGGCGACCACAACGCCGCGGAGCGGCGTGAGCTTGAGCTGGGCCAGCACGACGGCGACCTGATCGTGGTGAAGGAGGGATTGAGTCCGGACGACTGGGTCGTGGTCGCCGGAGGCAAGGACCTGCACGCCGGCGACAAGGTCGAGCCGAGCCGCACGGCCATGCCGGGGTCGAAGAACGAGTAGCCCGCAGCGCAGGGGAGCACGCAGCGCCAGCAAGTGTCTGCACTTGCTGGCGCTGCGTGCTCCCCGTGCTATTCCGTGGAGGCGTCGCGGCGCAGGAGGTCGTAGTCGTAGGCGCAGGCGGGGCACTTGGCGAGGTGATCCCATTCCGCATCGGTCGGCGCCCGGCCGGACGCGATCTGAAGCAGCTGCCGGGCCTTGAAACATTCGGCCTCGTCGTGCGAGACGAAGTACCAGCACCAGACGCAGGCGGCGCAGTGCTCCTCTTCGGCGGGGGTCCATTCGGCGCCGCGAAAGAGCTTCTGGGCGCGGACCAGCATCAGGCAATCATCCCCATTAGGGATCGGTTGATAATCGGCGAGGACGTGCTTGTGTTTTCGTTTGGAGGGGGCCAGGGGGGCGGCATTCATAACCATGTTCCGCCGCGGCGGCGGCTCCGGTTCGGCGCAGATACCGGCACGGCCTCCATACCTCCGGGATGGGAAAACGGTTCCCGCAACTATTGTATACGATCCGGCGGTCGGTCTGTTCAAGATTTCAGGTGAGGTCAGGGATCGGAATTGGGCCGATCGGCGAGGCGCTCCAGCGCCGCCTTCGCTTCCCCCGTCTGACGCGATCCCTCCGCGCCCTTGGCCAGTTCCCCCAGCAGCCGTCGCGCTTCCGCCGTGCCCATGTGCTCCAGCGCCTCGACGCCGCGCAGGCCGCGCACCTGTTCCGCATCATGCACCAGGCCGTCGAGCCGCCGCACCAGCTCTTCCAGACGCTGCCGCGCCTCGGCAGATGGCTTGCCCTCCAGCGCCCGACGCAGCGCCGGCTCCGCCAGGTCGCCGAGCTTGGCTAGCTCCCCCGACGCCTTCTCGCGCGCCTCGAAGTCATCGGAGTCCAGCCCCGCCAGCAGCCGGGCGATCCGGTCCGCGTCCACCACGGCCGGCCGCAGACGCTTTCGCAGGAACGCCACGCTCGCCGCCGGGTCGGCCGTCAACCGCCAGCCGGCGCGCCATGCCTTGCCGGCGTCGGCGTCCGCCAGATCGTCCCACAGCGACGCCAGCCGCTCCGGCGTCAGCGTCTTCGGAGACTTGTCGTCGACCAAGCCGGTCAGGTCCCAGATGAGGGCGGTCGTGTCGTTGCTTGCCGATATTAGCCTGGCACCATCCGGGGAAAAATCCACCGATCGGACCCGATCGCGGTGGCCGATCAGGACGACCCGCACCTTGGCCGTGCTGACTTCCCAGAGACAGACGGGGCCGTTGTCGCACCCGGCCGCCAGCATCCTACCGTCGCGCGAAAAGGCGAGGCATTCCATGAAGCCAGTGGCCTGGGAGTCCTTGGGCGCCGTCAGCGACGCCGCCTGCTTCGGCCCGGCAGGGTCCCACAGGTCCACCTCGTGGGCAGATTGACCGATCACGGCAATCCGCCGTCCGTCGGGCGAGAATTGAAGGCCGAATCCCCCCCAGGTGATCGGCGTCGGCCATTCGGCGACTTCCTTGCCAGCGGCCACATCCCACAGCGACATTTCGGCGCCCCCGTTCGCACCCGTCGCCGCGTCATGCTGATGTCGCAGGACCACGAGCGATTTGCCGTCGGGCGAGAAGGCGAACTCCCCAAGGCCGTTGTCGTCGATGGGGATCCGAGAAGCCTTTTTTCCCGTCGCCGCGTCCCAAAGCTGGACGCCGGTTCCGAAGTTGCCTCTTAAGGCCAGCAGCTTGCCGTCCGGCGAGAAGACGGCCGTCCAGGACTTGTCCTCGCCCCCGTCCAGGTCGGCGCGCTTCTTGCCCATTTCCAGGTCCCAAATCTGTGCATCGGCCTTGAAGTTGATCAGGGCGGCCGTCTTTCGGTCGTCGGAAAGAACGATCTGGTAAGACATGGGGTTGCCGGCCAGGCCGGCGACGTCGATCCGGCGCAGCACCGTTCCCTTGGCCGCGTCCCACACTCGGACGACGTGGTCGGCGCAGCCCGTGAGGGCCGTCCGGCCGTCCGGCGCGAAGGCCGCCGTGCAGAGCATGGCCCGGTGCTCCCCCACCTGGGCCGCGTCCTTGCCCGTCTCCACGTCCCACATGTGGAGCAGGCCGTCGTAGTCGTCGGCGAAGGCCAGCCGCTTGCCGTCCGGCGAAAACACGGGGTCCGCGATCCAGCCGGCCGCGCCCAGGGACGGCAGCTTCCGAAGCTCCTTGCCGGTGGCGGCGTCCCACAGGCCGACTGACGGCGGCGCGTCGTCGTCCACGTCCAGCGAGGCGATGAGCTTGCCGTCCGGGGAGAAGGCGACTGCCCGAACCGTCCCTTGGGCAACGCGGAACGACCGGAGCGTTTCACCGGTAGTGGCGTCCCGCAGCGCGAACGACCGGCGATCGTCCCCGGCCCAGAAAAGCCGCTTGCCGTCCGGCGAAAAGCCGACGGCCGTGAACCGCGTGGCCGTGCCTTGGTTCAATTGCTGCTTGAATAGCTCCTTGCCGGTCGCGACCTCTAGCACGCGCAGCTTGTCCGGCGGCAGGCCGACGACCAGCCTCTTGCCGTCGGGCGAAAACGCCACGTGGCAGTCGCGGCCCTCGCTGTCCTCCTGCTCGCGCAGGATTTCCTTGCCGTTCGCCGGGTCCCACACGCGGACGACGCCATCGTTGCCGACGCCGGCCAGCGATTTGCCGTCCGGCGAAAAACAGAGGAAGTGAAAATAGGTGGATTCGTCGTCGATGCGCCGAAGCTCCTTGCCGTCGGGGATGCTTACGAAAACCACCCCCTTCGTCTCCCACCCCGCGTTTAGCGCCAGCGATTTGCCGTCCCGGGCCAGCGCAAAGGCGGTGACCGCACTCGGCGGCCGGAACATCGCGGTTTCGCGGCCCGTCGCCGCGTCCCAGAAACGAATGACCTTGTCGCCGTTCATTTCGCCCGTCACCAGCGTTTTGCCGTCGGGCGTGAACGCCAGGAATCGGGCGCAGGCCCGCCAGCGCACCGTCCCCAGCCGCAGCAGAGCGCCGGCCGGCAGCGGATCGCCGTGCGAGTCGGTGCGGGGCGCTTCATCCTTGTCGGCGGCCGGCGCCGCCGGGGCCATCAGGAGCAGAGCGGCCAATACCACGGCGGAAGAGAGACGGGCCATCGGCGGCGCTCCAGGATTGGGGATATGTGCGTTTCCTACTCCGCTAAGGATACTCCGGCATGGGGCGCCAGTGCAAAGGAAATGCGATCGGGGCCGCGCTCGCCCATTTTCCTATCTATTTATGCGAATATTTCGTGCAGCACGTCCAGGAAGGTTTTGAGGTCCATCGCCGGGTCGTAAAGGACATGCTCCCGCAGCCGCAGCACGCCGATGCTTTCCGGCCCGGCGAAATCGCCGCGGACGATTTGCCCGGCTTCACGGACCTTGTCGTTGTCGGCGTACCGAATGCGCGCCTTGCGGGCGAAGTCGTATTCCGGCTCGGTCGTCATGGCGACGACGGCGTACAGGTCGAGGGCGTGGTGGCGGCCTTTGTCCTTTTTCGGATCGGGATCGTCCTTGCGATCGCGCAAGGCGAACAGCTTCATGAGGGCGTAGGAGAAGGCTTGAGGCAGACAGACCAGGGCCTGATATTCCTCGCCCGTTGAGCGCCGGCCCTGGACGAGGAGGGAAAGGGGCTCTTCGTCAACGCCGACGGCCTCCGGTGTCTCGTGGGCGTGCAATCGGCCCTTCTTGCGGGATTTGGGACGAACGCGGGGAGGCTTTACTTGCACAAAACGCCGGAACGGCTCGAACGGGCCGACCAGCAGGTCCACCTTCACTTCGGCCTCTTGTTCCCCGACGCGGATCGTCCGCAGGAACTGCATATATTCCGCACCCGGAACAGCGACGTATCCAAGGCGGTCGAGCGCGTCGGCGATGGCATCGAATTGGTTCTTGTCCGCGACGATTTCGGCTCGGAGAATGACGTCCAGGTCATCGGTGGGCCGAACAGCCGGCCACCCTGGCGGGTCGATCAGCGTGCGCTCGCCGGTTTGCTCCAGCCGCTCGCGCTTCAGGTGCATGCCGGAGCCGCCGCCGATTGTCAGGGACGAGTTGGCGTCGCGCAGCTCGTAAAGCAGATCAAGGAGACTGCAGCGGAGAAGAGGCGGCGGTAGCTTCGGCGTCATAGGCGTAATCCCGGGATGGGTTGCTTCAGGGTATGCAAAATGAGAGTTTTAACCTTCTCCGCCATCTCTTGCTCACGCTTGCCGCCCGTCGCCAGTTCAACGTAGGTTTGCACCGTGGAGGCGTAAGGGACGCCGCCCACGACGCACCGGCCGAAATAAACCGTGTCGTCGTTGGTTTCAAGGAGTTCCAGGTCCGGAAAACGCTCCTGCTCGCGCACGTCGCCGTCGCGCTGCAGACGCCCAACCAACGCCGCGAGGTCACGACAGTAGAAGGACAGCATCGGTTCGCGTGGCAGTTCAGCGTAGAGCCGCCGAATAGATGAAGCGCCCGTCAGGACTCGCGAGACCCGGTCTTCTGGCAGCCAGTCCGGTCGCGGCTCCATTAGCAGCACCTCGGGTCCGCCGTTGGTTATGGTTTTACCGACGAAGCGCTGCGTCACTTCGGGCGGCCGGTAGTTCTCGACCAACCGCTGCAGCAGTTTTTCCGGCTGCAACAGGCGGATCTCACCGGTTTGACGGCCGACGATCAACTCCTCCTCCAGACGGGCTAGCACCTTCGATGCCGTCGAGAGAGTGACGGCCGTGCCTAGCTCTTCGACTTTCTCCCGGATTTCGCTGACGGCGCCGTAGGTTGGCTGGATCAGGAACACCCGAGCGACAAGGGAGCTTGTCCCACGAAAGATATTCTTGATCGGAAATGATTGCCGATACAGGTTCGGCTTCCCCGCTCGGCGAACCAGCCATTCCCCCGGCACGGCGACGACGCCGTTGCCGCACAGGTCCAGCCCGCTGACGCCTTCACGCTCCAGTTGGTCCAGCCGCTCTTCCGGCAGGTAGGGCACGAGGACCATGGGCCACAGCGGCGGCCGGCTTAGGCGGCGGACCTGATCGGAGGCCGCTTGCACCTCCGCAGGCGTGGACTTCGACTTATACTCGACCGCAAAGAGGCGGCTTTGATCGTTCCAAGTCAACTGCAAGACGGCGTCCGGTCGGCCGCCGGGAAGGCGGCCGTCTTGTTCCGGGCGGAGGCTAAGGGAAAACGGCGGAAAGGAAACCTCTCCCCGTCGCAACAGCGCCGCCACGTCTGCTTTGCCAGGTGCTTTCCTCAATTTCACCATAAGCGCCGTCCGGTAAGCTGCTGATCCGTCGAAAACGAAATGAGACGCCTTGTCTCAATGCGCTGACTCGATTTCCTATTATAGCGCATTTTCTGACGCAAGAAAATGGCTAAATTCAGGAAATCAGACCTGGGCGAATTCATCTGGTGAAGATGGCGGCCCGGACAATTCGGCCTATCGCCCTGTACAATACCCATAGCCCCTCCCCCCTGGGGAGGGACCACATCATGCGTCCGTGTTGGAAGCCCAGTAACCCGAAGGAGGTGAGCCTATGGCTACCGCGACCTGGATCCGCGAGGAGCTGGATCGGCAAGGCGTCGCCTACCAGGAGCTGCACCACCCCGAGGCCTTCACGGCCCAGCGGGTGGCCCAGCACGAGCACGTCAGCGGCCACCGCGTCGCCAAGGTGGTCTGCGTCATGGCCGACGGCCGGCCCGTCGAGCTGGTCCTGCCGGCCAGCCGGCGCGTCGATCTCGATCGGCTGCGCGATCTGCTGCGGGCCGACCTCGTCCGCCTGGCCAGCGAAGAGGAAATGGGACGCTGCTTCACCGACTGCGAGATCGGCGCCGTCCCGGCCCTGCGGCACTGGAAGGGAGTGGACGTCGTCATGGACGGCCATCTCTGCCGCGGCGGCGACATTTTCCTCCTGGGAGGCACGCACCGCGACGCCTACCGGATGCGCTTCGACGACTGGTTCGCCCTGGTGAATCCCCGCGTCGAATGCTTCTGCGAGCCGGAAAGGACGATTCGCTGACGCGCGCACGTACCAGCCCGCAGCGCAAGCAAGGGTTCGTCTGAATCCCTTGCTTGCGCTGCGGGCTGGTACGAACCGCTTAAAACACCGACGGCAGCCCCATCGCCCGCCGCCACGCCGACAGCTGGCCGTTGTGGCTGGCGTGGTGCCCGGTCATCAGGGCGGCCACCAGGGCGCCGACTGTGGGGAAGCGGTCGCGGATCCGCTCCGGAGCGGGCTTGGCCAGCGTCTCCGGCGTCGCCTTCTGAGCGGCCTCGCCCAGCCGGGCGAAGGCGTCCTCCAGCGTCTTCAGCAGCTCCGCCTTCGACGGGTAGCGCGACCGCTCCGACGACGGCTGCGTGCCCATGCCGAACAGCTCCTTGTAATTGGCCGGGCACGACGGCGGCTGACCGAGCTTGTCCAGCGCCACTTCGCCGGCCGCCCAGGCCATGTGGCCCAAAAGCCACGCGGCGTGGTTCATCGTCTTGCCCGGAATCGGCTGGGCGCACATCTGCTCGTCCGGCACGTCCGCGACCGCCTTCTGGCTGTACCAGAGGTTCGTCTTGAAAACCGGCATAATGAGATCCATCATCGTCGCTGTCCTCCGTTGTCTCAGCACGCCGCGCCAGCAAGTGCTGGATGGTCGTTACGCCCCGTGGTAATCGATCTCCTTCACCTCCAGCGCATACTTCTGAATAAATTCCTTTCGCGGCTCCACTTTCTCGCCCATGAGCGTGCGGAACAGCTCGTCGGCCTTCAGAGCGTCGTCGAGCTGCACGCGCATCAGCGTCCGCGTGTTGGGGTCGAGCGTCGTCTCCCACAGCTCCTCGGGGTTCATTTCGCCCAGGCCCTTGAACCGCGTCACCTCCATGCCGCGCTCGCCGAGCCGGCGGACCTCGCCGACCAGGTCGCGCAGGTGGTTCAGCTGCCGCCGCTGGTCGCCGGCGTCCAGCACCAACCGCGGCGCCGGCTCCCGGCCGGCCAAGCGCAAGGGCGGCAGCAGGTCGGTCGGCGCCAGGCCGAAGCGCCGCAATTCCTCCAGGCCGCGGTTCACCTCGCGGACCTTGTGCAGCTCCTTGGGATAATAGCGATCCTCGCCGTTGCCGTTGGTCTGCGAGTCGTCGCCGACCACCAGGTCGTGGCCCAGCTCCTGCGCCTTGCGTTTCAGGTACTCGCCCTGCTCCTCCAGCGTGTGGAACCACTCGTCCTTGTGCCGGAACGTCACGCGGTACATCGGCAGGCCGCGGCCGTCCACTTTCGGCAGCCGTTCCGCCAGATTCAGACCCAGCCGCTCCACGATCAGCAGAGCGTCGTCCAAGCGGGTCATCGCTTTCACCAACGCCGCCAGCTCTTCGCCCTGGATGACACGAGGCTCGGCCGAATCGCCGGGCGACGGCAGTACGGTCAGCCGCGTCTCCTTGAGGCCGCGCTCCATCAGCTCGGCGCCCATTTCCTCCGCCGTCGCCACGAAGCGCACGTCCTTCTTCTGCTTCACGCGGTACAGCGGCGGCCGGGCCACGAAAATCCGGCCGTCCTCCACCAGCTTCGCCATCTGCCGATAGAAGAACGTCAAGAGCAGCGTGCGGATGTGCTGGCCGTCCACGTCGGCGTCGGTCAAGATGATGATCTTGCCGTAGCGCAATTTGGCGACGTCTTCCGTGTTGCCGATGTCCACGCCGATGGCGGAAATCAGGCTGGTGATCTCGGCGTTGTTCAGCAGATTTTCCAGACGCGCTTTTTCCACGTTCAGCGGCTTGCCCCGCAGCGGCAGGATGGCCTGATACGTCCGGTCGCGGCCGCTCTCGGCGGAGCCGCCGGCCGAGTCGCCTTCCACCAGGAACAATTCCCCCTCGTCACGGTCGCGGCTGGTGCAGTCGAACAGCTTGCCGGGCAGGCCCCCGCCGGAAAGAATGCTTTTGCGATCCTTGAGCGCCTTCTTGGCCTTGCTCGCCGCCTCGCGCGCCTCCGCCGCCAGCGCCACCTTCTTGATGATCGTCTGCGCGACTTTCGGGTTCTCCTCCAGGAACTTGCCCAAATGCTCCGACACGACGCCGGCGACGATGCCTTCGACTTCGAGATTGTTCAGCCGCTTCTTTTCCTGCGAATCGAACTGCGGCTCCGGGACCTGCACGCTGATGACGACCGTCAGCCCCTCGCGGAAGTCGTCGCCGATCGGCGAGACGTTTTTGAACAGCTCCTCCTTGGCGCCGTAGCCGTTCAGCGTTCGCGTCAGAGCGGTGCGGAAGCCGCTCAGATGCGTGCCGCCGATCGAGTTGAAGGCGTTGTTGGTGTAGCAGCGGTTGCGCTCCTCCTCGCCGCGCGTGTACTGCATGGAGATCTCCACCGCCACCTGATCCACGGTCTTCTCGATGTGGATCGGCGGATGAATCGGCTCCTCCATGCGGTTGATGTACTTGACGAACTCCGACACGCCGCCGTCGGCCTTGAAGGTTTCTTCTTTGCCAGTGCGTTCGTCGTGCAGCGACAGGGTCAGCCCCTTGTTGAGGAAAGCCAATTCGCGCAGACGGTCCTCCAGCGTGTCGTAGTCGAACGTCACTTCGTGGAAGATTTCCGGGTCGGGCTTGAACTTCACCAGCGTGCCGGTGCGCTTCGAGGCGCCGATGTCGCGGACGGGGGTGACGGCCTTGCCGCGCTCATACTCCTGCATGTACGTCCGGCCGCTGCGCTGCACCTGGGCCTCGGTCCACTCGCTCAGGGCTGTCACCGCCTTGGCGCCCATGCCGTGCAGACCGGCCGAGACCTTGTACGTCCCCTTGCCGAACTTGGCGCCGGCGCCGACGGTCGTCATCACGACTTCGAGCGTCGGCCGTTTCTCCTTGGGATGCTCATCGACGGGGATGCCGCGGCCGTCGTCGGCGACGCTGAGGCTGCCGTCGAGGTTGATGCGGACGTTGATGTGCTTGCAGAAGCCGGCCAACGCCTCGTCCACGCTGTTGGCGACCAGCTCATAGACCAGGTGATGCAGTCCCTTGGTTCCCGTGTCGCCGATGTACATGCCCGGCCGCTGGCGGATGTGCTCGAAGTCGCGGAGCACGTCCACGTTGCTGGCGTCGTATTTATCCGCGGCGGCCTGGGCGACTGCCAATTCCTCGGGAGTGCGTTCGGCGTCGATCGTCGCCGTTTGGTCCTTGCTCATTATCGAGTTCTCCGCTCGTTTCCGTCGTTCATGCCACCGGGCCGGCGCGGAAGCGCAAATCGGTCACCGGCGTGTTGGGCAGCCGGCCGCGGAGGTCCTCCAGCAGCCGGCGCTTGTGGAAGCAGGCCAGCTCATGCAACAGCGTTGCATCGCCGACCGTCACTTCCAGGACGCCGCGGCGCAGGGCGGCGACGCGCGTCCGGGCGGCGAAATCCGGGCCGACCGTCTCGGCCCAGGCCTTCTCCAGGTGCAACCGCCCCTGCCGGCGGCCCCAGCCGCGGGCGGTGAACAGGCGGGACAGAATCTCGCTAAGAGGTTCTGGGCCTCGGCCGGAGGGGTCACGGCGGATGGGCATGAGATCCTCCGGCGAAAAGGCGAGCGGGGGGCGTAAGCCCCCTGATTCAGCACGCTATCGTCGGTCGAGTCAATAATCAGGGGGCTTACGCCCCCCGCTCGCCCATCTCCTTACGCCGGCGCCGTCCCCAGCGCCGTCGGCACCACCAAATACGAGTAATCCTCCCCGCAATGGATCAGCACCGGCGTCTCCGGGTCGATCAGGTCGAGGATCAGCTCGGCGTCCGGCGGCACGACCTTGAGCATCTGCGTCAGCCATTCCGGGTTGAAGCCGAGGTTCATCGCCTTGCCCTCGTAGCCGACCGGCAGCTCGACCTTGGATCGGCCGGTGTTCACGCCCTGCGCTTCCAGCGTCAGCTTGTGCTTGCCGAAACGGAAAGCCACGCGCTTCGTCTCGGCGTCCACCATCACCGCCGCCTGGCGCACGGCCGACAGCAGCGGCGCCGCCGCGATCGTCGCTTTCAACGCCGGCTTCTTGGGCAAAATCTGCTGATAGGGCGGATAGCGCCCCTCCACCAGCCGGCTGTACACCACCGCCCGGCCGGTGCGGAACAGCACGTCATTGGGCCGAATGCAGACTTTTACGGTCTCTTCCGGATCGTCCTGGAGGTTGCGCTCGAGCAGGCTCATCGCCTTGGTCGGCACGACCGGCGACTGTCCCTTGGTGGTGTGCCCGCCCTGGACCGTGGCCGTGCCCTGGGCGATCGCCAGCCGATAGCCGTCGCTGCCGACCAGCCGGGCCGTCTCGCCGTCCAGGTCCCACAGCACGCCGGTCATGGAATAGCGCCCCGTCTCCGGCGCCACGGCGAACAGCGTCCGCCGGATCATCTCGCGCAGCGAGCCGGCCGAGATTTCGTGGTACTTGTCCTCGGCGAAGGTCGGCCAATCGGGGAACTGGGCCGGGTCTTCGCCCGGCATCTCGAATTCCAGGTTCGGCCCGCGCACCGTGCAGGCCGCTTGATCCGCCTCGATGCTCAGCTCCTCGTCGGTCGTCTCGCGCAAAATGGCCACGAGCCGCGCCGCCGGCAGAATGGCCTCGCCCGGCTCCTCGATGGTCAGCCCCTGCACGTCGAGCCGAATGCCGACTTCCAGGTCGGTGGCCATGAGGGTGCAACGGCCGTCGCCCGCCACGGCCTTGAAGTTGCGCAGGATCGGTTTCACCTCCCGGGCCGGCAACGCCGCGCTGGCCAGCTGACAGGCGGAGAGCAATCCTTCTCGACGGCAACGTGCTCGCATGGTCGTCCTCCGGGATTCCGGGCCGGTAGGGGCGGGGTTACCCCGCCCCTGCACACGCCCTGCGTCCGTTCCCCTGGGAATCAAATCAATCCTTTTCCATCCCCAGCAGCCGTATTCAGGTCCGCCGGGTTTTTGTTGACCACCGCCTGTGGAACGCCGCTTCTCTGCATGGGCGAACAACCTGCGCCGCGAGGCCCGCTGTGGAAAACCTGTCGCGCATTGGTCGCGCCGTCGTCATCGGCGGTCGCGCATTTCCGACTACTGCGGCGGGTATCGGCGAGCCGGGTGCGTAAGCACCCGGAGGAATCCAGGGCGCATCCACTGCGCGACAGCTTTTCCACCGTTTCATTCATCTCAGGTCCGTCTGCAGCTCGCGCACGGCGCCGGACAGAACCAGGTCGTCGGCGAGCGCCCGCTCGACCTTGCGGCAGGCGTGCAGGACCGTGCTGTGATCGCGGCCGCCGAAGTAGGCGCCGATCTGCTCCAGCGACAGGTCCGTCAGCCGGCGGGCCAGGTACATGCCGATCTGCCGCGGCAGCAGTGTCTGGCGCGAGCGATCGCGTCCTTGCAATCGATTGGCCCCGATACGGAAATACCGACCGACGCGCTGGGCGATCCGTTCCACCGTGGCCCGCCGAGCCTCGGCGTCCGTCCGGAACGATTCGACGACGATCTCCAAACCGACCGCCCCGCCATGCATTCGGCTCAGCGTCTCCAGCCGGGCGACGGCGCCGTCCAGCTCCCGGCCGCTGCCGCCGATGTTCTGAGTCAACCAGTTCAGCACGGCTCGTTCGACGTTCAGCCCCTTGCGAGCGATGCGATCCTCCAGGAAGGCGAATCGGCTGGCCGGCCCCAACAATTCCAACCCGACGATCAGCCCGGCCGCCAACCGGCTTACGAGTCGCGCCGGCAGCTCCAGGCGGGCCGGTCCCACGGCCGCGGTGAAGATCAGCGGAACCTGGCGTGCGAGTCCACGATCCAGGAGCTGCACCACCGCTTCGACGGCCCGCGCGGAGAGGCGATGCACATCCTCGACGGCGGCCAGATCGGCCCGGCGGGCGGCAGCGAGGTCGGCCGCGGCTTCCTGGGGGTCGCGGTCGAAGTCCCCCGCGGTGAGAATCACGACCGACGAACCGGGTTGGCGCTCGGCGACGCGGGCGGCGAGTCCGGCGACGAGGTGGGTCTTGCCGACGCCGGCGGGTCCATGCAGGAACAGCGGGTTGAATTCCAGGCGAGCCGGGGGCGTCAGCCCCCTGATCCGATCGCCCTCAGGGGACTTACGTCCCCCGCTCGCCAAAACCGAGTCGGCGACGCGCTCCACGGCGGCGAGGGCGGAGCGATTTTCCGGCAGGGACACCCACTGGGCCAACGTCTGCATGGGTGTTCAGGTTCCTCCGGAACGGCCGGGCCGAGAGCATTCCTGCGCTGAGTTTATTCTAGCGAAAAAGGGGGGTCGTCACAAGGGCAAGCGAGGCGACGGAAGTGGTTGATTTTCAAGGGGATAGATATGGCAGATATGGGCCGTTCCGAAGCGTCATTTCGGAAGCCTCGCGAACACCCGCGCCTCAACCTCGGCCCATGGGCGCAAGGCCGTTGGGTCGGCGTCCATCAGGGCGAGTCGGCGGTCCAATTCGCGGGCTTGTTCGTCGGTCAGGTCGGGCGGGATCCGGTCCCGAGGGAAGGGTTCCAGTTCATTGGACGAATCGGGTTTCATCGGATGCTCCTTGGGGCGCGACCTCGATGCTTCCGCAACGATACGGCGCCGTGGGGGTCGGTGCGGCCCGGCTGCCCACGACGTCCCCTTTATGGGTGCGGCTGGTCGGCTGCAGCGTCTGCTTCGGCGGAATGGCCGTTGGCCTTGAGCAGTCGGGCCAGCGCCTCTACCTTCTCCGGGGGGAGCGCTCGCACGATTTCTTCCGCAGACATGCCGGCGAGAATTCTGGCGAGACTCTCGCGGGCGTATTCTTTCAGTTTGTCGGGCATGTCAGGCTCCTCGCTGTATTCCTTGAATAGATCGTAAAGCAGTGTGCTCGTCTCTGGAGAATGCGGCTGGTAATGCTCCCGCCCGTAGCGGAGCAGCTCCTCGCGGGCGCTGAACAGGTGCAGCATGGCGTTGTTTTCGTGCAGCGGCAACTGATGCGCCACGATCACGCGCATCCGCAACGCCAGCCCCTGCACCTCGTACACACCGGCCCGCAGCGGCGTCAACGCGACCTGCTGCGCCAGGTTATGCGGCCAGCGGGCGCACACCGCGAACAGCCGGAACTCGTCTTCCGGCAGCAGGTCGTCCAGCGACGGGCTGGCCTGCTTGCGGTAGTTGACGAAGTGGCCGACCAGCTCCCATAGCGCCCAGCCGTCCAACGCCTCCTGGTGCGACTTGAAGGTCACCAGGTTGTGCCCCGCCAGATCCTCGAAACCGTCCGGCAGCGGCCGGGGAAGCGTACCGGGCCCCTTGCGGATGAGAACGACATCGACGAACTGCTGCTTGAGCGACAGGTCCAGCTCCGTCTCGACGGCGACGGGCGTGTCCCGGAAGAAGTCGATCCAGGACAGGCCGAACAGCCGGTGCAGCGGTCGCGTCTCGCTCATCCCCACCCCGGCGGCCTTCTCGTTGGGCGTTGCTATTGTACGCCGGCCGCCGCTGACGCGGAAGCGCGGCACGCCGCCCCTCGGGCAGCTGGCCCGCTGCTGCGCACGGCTCAGCTTCTGTTATCTTGAATGGGCCCTTTTTCGACTGATCCGGCGGGGATGGGGAGGAAATGGATAAAATAGCGGGGACCTGACGCGACCTCGGCGGACGTTCCCGATAACGAAGAGGAAAGCCGTGAACGAGCCCGATCCCGTGAATCGGCCGATCGTGAAGCTCAGCCGTTCGGGCCGGGTGCTGCGGTTCGCTGCCCTGGCGGCGGTCGCTTGCGTCGTCATCGGCGGCGTTGCCTTCCTCGTGTTTCCCGACGAGGGACCTCTGCACTGCTGGATCGAGAAGTGTTACGACGGAAAGCCGGCGAAATACTGGGTCAACGCGCTTCAGGATAAGGACCCGAAAGTAGTCAACAAGGCAATGGACGCGCTGTTCGAGATCAAGCCGCCGTCCAAAGAGGCTGCGCGGACCCTGCTGGCCATGATCAAGGCGGATCCGGACCCGAACAGCTTGCCGGACACTGCAATCGGCAAACGCCCCGAGCTGGCTTCGATCACCCTCCAGCGGATCTTGCGCTCGCTCGGCCCCGACGCGCGGGAGTTCATTCCGGACGTTATCGAGTTGCTGCACAGCCACGGCGTGTTCCACCGGATGCGCGCCTGCAAGCTGCTCGGCGAGATGGGGAGCAACGCCCGGGAAGCGGTCCCCGAATTAAGGCGGTCGCTGTCCGACGCGTTCCCTCCCGTGGCTAAGCTGGCGGCCGAGGCGCTGCGCTGCATCGAGTCGGGAAGGGAACCCCATTGGATGTATTAACGCCGTAACGTGAGGTTGACGAAGCCATGACGCGATTCCGAGTGATAAATCGGATAAATCGGGATAAATCGGTGTCACATCTTTTTTCTCTTAAAAAGATGTGACACCGATGTGCGCCGTGCCAAGGCGTAGTCCTTCAGTGGGTGCAATTCCCACCCGGCCAACTTCTCGCTCCAGCCGGTAGCAATCGGGGCGGTGGTGGA
>Ga0307476_10000843_pt1 | contig 20822 bp, 22 predicted proteins | sample atmos_gasesECM2C_2_FD_203314 | JGI IMG/M metagenome (GOLD analysis project Ga0307476, IMG submission 203314) | Hardwood forest soil microbial communities from Morgan-Monroe State Forest, Indiana, United States - atmos_gasesECM2C_05 | ecosystem: Environmental > Terrestrial > Soil > Temperate...
CGGTGGCTCCCCCGGGGCTCGCTCAGCTGCGCAACGGTCTCCGGCGGAGGGGCACCCGACCCCTCCCCCACCGTCAGTCCTCGGCGAGGACGCGGATCGTGCGGCCCTTGCGGGCGGTGAAGAAGTCGACCTTGCCGGGCCGGGTGGCGAAGATCGTGTGGTCGCGGCCGAGGCCGGTCCCCTCGCCAGGCCAGAACTTGGTGCCGCGCTGGCGGACGATGATCTCGCCGCCGTGGACCTGCTGGCCGGCGAAGACCTTGACGCCGAGCATGTTGGGATTCGATTCGCGACCATTGCGGCTCGACCCGAGACCTTTCTTGTGCGCCATGCCTAGGCCTCCTCTTTCTCGGCTTTTTTGGCCGGGGCTTTTTTATCCGCCGCCGGTTTGGCCTCTTTTTTCTCGGCGGGGGCTTTTTTCGCCGCCGCTTTGCCGGCTTTGAGGCTGGTCACTTCGAGCTTGGTCAGCTCCGAGCGGTGGCCGGCGCGTTTGCGGTAGCCCTTCTTCGCCTTGTATTTGAAGACTTTGATCTTCGGCCCGCGCAGGTGCTCTGCGACGGTCGCCTCGACTTTGACTTTCTCGAGCTCTTTCGGCGCCGCGATCACGTCGGTGTCGCGGAACATCACCGCGCGCAGGGCAACCTTGTCGCCCTCTTTGGCATCGAGACGGTCGACGAGCAGGGACGTGCCCTCCTCGACCTTGTACTGCTTGCCACCGGTTTCGACTACTGCGTACATGCTCACTCTTCTTTGCTGCCTTGTTTGGCGCGCGAACGCCCCCGGCCGCCCCGGCGGCCGCGACTGCGTTTACGCGAAGGAGCGTCGGATTCTAGCTCGGAGCCGTTTTCGCCGCCGCCTGCGGAGCCGTTGGGGGAATCCCCGCCCAGCAATGAGGCGACCGCGGCCGAGCGCTCGACCTCCTCGATCCGCACCAGCTTGCGGTCGCCGACGTAGCGACCGCCGCCGGTGACGCTGACGATGTAGGAGTCGATCCGCGCAACCGCGTCGTCGGCGTTGTACATGTGCGGCTCGTCGATCTTGACCAGGACCTCCTCGCCGACCTTGAACGGGAGCGCCCGCTCCTCGATCTCCTCGCGGGTCCCGGACTCGACCACCTCGAAAGTCTCGATCGCGAGCGCGTCGCCGCCCTCGAAGTGGAAGCGCTTGCCGGTTTCGTTCTCGAACTCGGTCAGGCCGCTGTCGGGATCGGTCAGCTCGCGCGCCACTTTCGGGTTGACGCGAATCAGGAAGGCCTCGACGTCGGCGTGCTCCTCGACGATTTCGCGCATCTTGCGCAGGCCGTCGAGGGCGACGGTCTCGGCCGAGAGGACGACGCCCTCCCCGTGACAGGTCGGGCAGGACTCGGTCAGGATCTCGCGGACACCGTCGGTGACGTTCTGGCGCGTCATCTCGACCAGGCCCAGCGGCGAGACCTCGACCACGTAGCTCTTCGACTTGTCGGCGTCGAGCGCTTTGCGCATCGTCTTCAGGACTTTGTCGCGGTTCGAGGCCCGGGCCATGTCGATGAAGTCGATGACGATGATGCCGCCGATGTCGCGCAGGCGCAGCTGCCGCACGGCCTCCTCGGCCGCCTCGGTGTTGACCTTGGTGATCGTCTCCTCGAGGCCGCCTTTGCCGCGGCCGGTGAAGCTGCCGCTGTTGACGTCGATCACGGTCAGCGCCTCGGCGTAGTCAATGATCAGGTAGCCGCCGGAGGGCAGGTCGACGCGCCGGTTCAGGGTCGACTCGATCTCCTCGTCGATCTTCCATTTCTCGAACAGCGGCTTTTTGCCCTCGTACAGCTCGACCCCGCCGACCAGCTCCGGCGCCGTGCGCTGGAAGAAGCCGGTGACCCGCTCGAACTGCTTCTCGGAGTCGATGATCGCCTTCTCGAACTCGTTGAGGAAGACGTCGCGGAGGACGCGGACCGAGAGGTCGGCCTCCTGGAAGACCATCGCCGGCGCCTTGACCCCGTCGGTCCGCTTCTCGAGCACCTCGTTGAGGCGCTGCAGGTAGGAGATCTCGCGGACGAAGTCCGATTTTTTGGCGCCATGGGCGGCGGTGCGGACGATCAGCCCGCCCGGCCCCTTGTAGGTGTTGTCGACCATCTTCCGCAGCCGGTCACGCTCGGAATCAGAGAGGCGGCGACTGACGCCGACGCCGGAACCCTGCGGGGCGTAGACCAGGTAACGGCCGGCGATCGAGACGTTCATCGAAAGGCGGGCGCCCTTCGTCTTCAGCGGGTCCTTGACGACCTGGACCAGGATCTCCTGGCCCGGTTTGATCAGCTCGTTGATCCGCCGCCCCGAGCCGCGGCCGCGCTTCGGCGCCTGCTGGCCGTCGGGGAGGACGATCTCGTCGACGTGGAGGAAGCCATTGCGCTCGAGGCCGATGTCGACGAACGCGGCCTCCATTCCGGGCAGGACGTTGTCGACCTTGCCCTTGTAGATGTTGCCGACGATCGAGCGTCGGCCACGGCGCTCCATGTAGAGCTCGGCTACGTCCGCTTTGCCGCCTTTCGTCTTCGACTCGAGGACGGCAACGCGGGTCTCGCCGCGCTCGGCGGAGACCAAAATCGTTTTTTTCATTTAGTTCAACTCAGTTTCGATGGATAGGTACGCAGGGCCGGATGCCGAACACTGGCATCACCAGGCGAACCTCCCCTTCTGACTGAGATGCGCTTGGACGTTGATGCTCTGAAGGACGCCTACCGCGAGGAAGGTAGCGAGCACGGAGGACCCTCCGTAGCTCATCAGCGGTAAGGGGATCCCGGTGATCGGCATGATCCCGAGGTTCATCCCCACGTTGACGAAGACCTGGAACAGGAGCGTGACGGCGATGCCGCCCGCTACAAGGGTTCCGTAGGAGTTCTTCGAGAGCGTCACGATCCGCAGCGCCCGCCAGAAGAGCAGGGCGTAAAGGGATAGGACGAACGCGGCGCCCATGAACCCGTAGCGCTCACCGATCACCGCGAAGATGAAGTCGGTGTGCCGCTCGGGAACGAAGTCGAGCCGCGTTTGGGTGGCGTGATCGCCACGGCCGGTTTTTCCACCGGAGCCGATGGCGGTAACTGATTGAGCCTGTTGGTAACCCGCACCCTGTTCGTGTTCGTGCGGGTTTAGGAAAGAAGTCAGACGTTCCTCCTGATAGCCCTTCAAGACGGGGACCCCAACTGCGGGGGCCACGACGAGGACCAGGGAGATAAGCGCGACGAGCGCCGCGCCGATGATCGCAAAGTGCGTCCAGGGGACACCCCCAAAGTACATCACGGCGAGCGTCGCGGCGACGAACACCATCGAAGTGCCGAGGTCGGGCTGCAGGAAGACGAGCGCCGCCGGGGCCAGTCCCAGGACCAGATAGCGCAGCGTGCGCTGGGTCGCGGAGCCGCGCCTGGCACCGTCGATGACGAAGCCGGCCAGGGCGAGGACGAGCAGGAGCTTGCCCAGCTCCGAGGGCTGGAAGCTGAAGAACGGGAGTTCGAACGAGCGGCGTGAGCCGCGGGCGGCGAAGCCGAAGACGAAGACGAGGGCGATGCTGGTGCAGAGGAAGGTGTAGATCCCGACCCGCAGCTCGCGGAAGCGCGAGTAGTCGATCCGGGTCAGGATCAGCATCCCGAGGACGCCGAGCAGGCCGTAGATCAACTGGCGGTTGACGTAGTAGTCGGGTTGGCCGGGGACGTCGTTGGTCGTCGCCTGGCTCAGCGTGAAGACGCTGAAGCCGACCAGGGCGAGGGCGGCGAAGGTCAGCGGCCAGTCCATGTGGGCGAGGCCGAGCCGCTCGCCGATGCCGGTGTGGACGGCAAAGGGCTGGGGCCTCATCTGTCGGGCGCGGATCGTGTTCATCTATTCGGTTCCGCCGCTGCTGCTGACTTCGGTCGCTTGTTTGTTGAAGTAGGCCTCGAGGATCTGCAGCGCGGCCGGGGCTGCGGATTCGGCGCCGAAGCCGCCTTCCTCGATGGTCACGATGGTGACGATACGCGGGTCAGGGTACGGAGCGAGCGCCGCAAACCAGGACTGGTCGGCGTGTCCCGGCCGTTCCGCGGTGCCCGTCTTGCCCGCGATCGGCACCGGGAAGCCGCCGAAGATGCCGGCTGCGGTGCCGGGATCGACCTGCGCCGCCTCGTGCAGGCCTTCGAGGATCGCTTGCCGAGAGCCAGGGTCGATTTTGACGTGGCGGCGCGTCTTGAATTTGAATTCCTTGATCACGCGCCCGGCGGCGTCCTCGACTTCCTTGGCCACGTGCGGAGTCGGCACCGTGCCGCCGGTCCCGAGCGTGGCGTAGGCCATCGCCAACTGCAGCGGATTGGTCTGCAGGTCGCCCTGCCCGGTCGCCAGCTGGACGTTGTCGCCGGCCGACCAGGGGCGTTCGGTTTCGCCGTTGGCGAAGAGTTCGTCGCGCCATTTCTTCGACGGCACCAGCCCTTCCGATTCGTTGCCGAGGTCGAACCCGGTCGGGCGCGCGATCCCCATTTCGTGCGACCAGTGCTGGAGGAAGTTCTTGTCCCACATCTTCAGGCCGAGTTCGTAGAAGAAGACGTCGGAGGAGACCTGCAGCGCCGGGACCAAGGTCAGCGGCCCGTAGGAAGCGCCGCCGGCGTTCTGGAATTTCTGGCCGGCGAGTTCGATGAAGCCGTTGTCGAAGATCGAGGTCTGCGGGGTGATGACCCCGTCTTCGAGGGCCGCCAGGGCGGTGATGATCTTGTAGGTCGACCCGGTCGGGTAGGAGCTTTCGGTGGCGCGATTGAGGATCGGCGCCGCGATCGGGTCGTTGACCAGCGCGTCGTACTGCTTCTGCGTCATCGGGTGGGTGAAGATCGAGGGGTCGTAGGTCGGGAACGAGCCCATCCCGAGGATTTCGCCGTTATCGATGTCCATCGTCACGAAGGCACCGGGGAGGCCACGTTCGGCCAGCGCCGCTTCGCCCGCCGACTGGATCGCCGGGTTCAGGGTCAGCACCAGGTTGTCGCCCGGGGTCGGCGGTTCGGAGACGAGCTGGCCACCGGGGGTGGGCTGGCCGAGCGCGTTGACCTGGATCCGGGTCACCCCCGGCGTTCCCCGCAGGTACTTGTCATAGACGTACTCGGCGCCGCTCTGGCCGACCTCGTCGCCGGGCTCGATGTTCTTGTAGCGCGGTTCTTTCAGCTCGTCTTCGGAGATCTCGCCGACGCTGCCGACGACGTGGGCGGCGCGGCTGCCGTCGGGGTAGCGACGGACGAAGATGCGCTCGACGGAGACGCCGGGGAAGCGGCGCTGGTTCTCTTCGATGTAGTAGACGAGGTCGTAGCCGACGTCGCGCCGCAGCGTGATCGGCGCCCCGGCGGCGACTTCTTCCTGTTCGCGGATCGTCCGCCGCACCTTCTTCAGCGACATGTGCGCGAGCTGCCCGAGTTCGGTCAGCTCCTTCTTTTCCGCGGCCGGGTCGTCGGGCAGTTTGTCGGTGCTGAGCAGCAGCGCCAGGCTGGTCCGGTTCTCGACCAGGATTTCGCCGTTGCGGGCGAGGATGTCGCCGCGCGGCGCCAGCACCCGGTATTCGCGGGTGCGGTTGTTCTGCGCCTCGGCCAGGTAGTGGCCGCCGTCGAGCACCTGCAGGTTCCAGAGCCGGAAGAAGAGGACGGCGAAGAGGGCGACGGCGACGCCGCCGAGGACCGCGATCCGCAGTGAGAGCCGGCTGCGACGGGGGATGTCGTCAGGGCGGGGAAACACTCTGCCTAGGCTCCCAAGACCGTCGGCCGGCGCGGGCGGCGCGGCGGCCGCACCGGCTCCTCGACCAGCGCCGGGCGCAGGGCCCGCTTGACGCCAAGGTAGATCGGCCAGCCGAGGACGAAGGCGAAGGCGCTCTGAATCAGCATCTGGCGGATCACCAGCGGGCTGACGCTGCCGTCGAGGCCGAGCATCAGCTCGACCGCGCCGAAGCCGAGCTCGGCAAAGAGGGTGAGGACCATGCAGAGCAGCGGCGGCACCAGGCTGGTGTGGATCTCGAAACGCTCGCGGAAGAGGCCGGCTAGGTAGCCGACCGTGAGCAGCACCAGCGAGCCGCCGCCGAGCGTCTCGATCAGCAGGCAGTCGAGCAGGAAGCCGATCGCGAAGCCGCTGACGGCGCCGGTCAGCGAGCCGCCGAGCAGGCCGAGGCAGACGACCAATGCCGGCAGCAGGTCGGGGGTGGTGTGGAAGACAGCGACCTGGGAGAAGAAGGTGAGCTGGAGCAGGACGCCGAGGATCCCGATCAGGACCAGCCGGACCACGATCTTGGGGGTGACGATCACTAGCGCGAGCCCCCGGTCAAGACCTGGACCAAGTCGAGGTTGGCGAGGTCGGCGTAGGGCCGCAGGTGGACCTGCTGCTGGGCCTCCTGTTCGACGATCCCGGCTTCGGTGATTTCGCCGATCGGGATGTTGGGCGGGAAGTTCGAGGCCACTTCCTGCGCTTTCCAGCCGGCGGTGACGACCGCGAGGCCGGCGTGGACCTTCTTGGTCGAGTCGATGAAGTCGAGGATCATGTCGCCGGGGTCGCCGACCGAGGGCCGGACCACGCCCTGGACGCCCTTCGGCACGACCTTCGCCGAGACGGCGCTGGAGTGGTCGGCGATCAGCGTCACCTCGGAGCTGTTCGGGGTGACGGCGTTGACGGTGCCGACCAGGCCGTCGCCGTTGACGACGGGGTCGTTGACGTGGACGCCGTCGCCGCTGCCGGCGTCGAGCGTGACGTCGGAGAACCAGACCGTGGGCGAGCGCGCGATCACCCTTCCCGTAACCGGGTCATAGCCCGAAGGGATCGCTCCGCTTTCGTCGAGTTCGAGCAGTTTTCTCATCTGCCTGTTTTCCGAGAGCGCCGCCTGGGCGCCAACCGCCTCTTTGCGGGCGCTTTCCAGTTCGGTGTGGAGCTTCGAGTTTTCGCCCTTCGCGTCGAAGGTCTCGTCGAACCAGTTGACGAGGTCCCGAGCCGGCTTCAGGGCACGGTCGCCGGCCGACTGGATCGGGCTGAAGATCGTGCTGACGCCGCGCTGGATCCCGTTCGAGCCGCGGCTGTAGGTGATCGTAAGCAGCGCAAACGAGCCGATTATCAGCAGGGCGAGCACCGCGCGGCGGCGGCGTACTTGCTTTCGATACACGTGAAAACGACCTAGCTCTGGTTCTTCCTACGGGCCCGGTGGATCGCCTCGAACTCCTCGAGCGATTTGCCCGAGCCGATGGCCACGCACGTCAACGGCGACTCTGCCAGTCGACAGGGCATCTGGCACTCGTCGCGCAGACGCTGCTCGAAGCCTTGCAGCAGCGCGCCACCGCCGGCGAGGGTGATGCCGCGTTCCATGATGTCACCCGCGAGCTCCGGAGGCGTTCTGTCGAGCGTCTCCTTGACCGCGTCGACGATGTGGCCGACCGGTTCCTCGAGCGCCTCGCGGATCTCCTCGGAGCCGAGCGTGACGGTCTTCGGCAGCCCGGCGACGAGGTCACGGCCGCGGATCTCGGTCTCGATCTCCTGCGCCAGGCGCGAAGCGGAGCCGACCTCGAGCTTGACCTTCTCGGCCGTCTGGGAACCGATCGCCAGTTTGTAGGTGCGTTTGCAGTGGCTGACGATCGCGTCGTCGAGCTCATCGCCGCCGACCCGGATCGATTGCGAGACGACGATCCCGCCGAGCGAGACGACCGCGACCTCGGTCGTGCCGCCGCCGACGTCGACGATCATCGACCCGGTCGGCTCGGCAACCGGCAGGCCGGCGCCGATCGCCGCCGCCATCGGCTCCTCGATCAGGTAGGCCTTGCTCGCCCCGGCCGAGAGGCAGGCCTCCTCGACCGCCCGCTTCTCGACCCCGGTGACGCCGGAGGGGACGCAGACGACGACCCGCGGATGGGCGAACCGGAACGAGTGGACCGATTTGATGAAGTGGCGCAGCATCTGCTCGGTGACGTCGAAGTCGGCGATCACCCCGTCCTTGAGCGGCCGGATCGCGCGGATCGAGCCCGGCGTGCGGCCGAGCATGCGCTTCGCCTCGGTCCCGACCGCCTGGACCTGGCCGTCGGCCGAGTCGATCGCGACGACGGAGGGCTCGGAGAGGACGATCCCCCGCCCGCGCACGTAGACGAGCGTGTTGGCAGTGCCGAGGTCGACCGCCATGTCGCGGCCCCCAAGCCGCGCCAACCGGCTGAAGAAGCCCATTGGAAGATGAAATCAGACGGACTTAAAAGAGCCCTGGGGCGAGCTCGGCGAGCAGGCCGACCGGAAGGCCGACGACGTTGGAGACGCTGCCCTCGAGACGCTCGACCAGAGTCGAGCCGAGGGTCTGAATCGCGTAGCCGCCCGAGCGTCCCTGCCACTCGCCGAAGCGCACATAGCGCTCCTTTTCCTCGTCGGAGAGCTGCTTGAAGACCACAGTGGTCCGTTCCAAGCCAGAGCGCTCCTCGCCGTCGACAAGGACGACGAGGCCGCTCAGTACCTCGTGGGCGCAGCCCGACATCCGGTCGAGATAGGCACGGGACTCGGCCGCGTCGGCGGGCTTGCCCAGCACCTCGCCGCCGAGGACGACGTCGGTGTCGCAGGCGATCACCAGCGTCTCGGGTCCGACCGCTACCGCCCGCGCCTTGCGGCGCGCGTTCTCGACGACCAGGTGCTCGGGGTCTCCCCCGTCGAGCTCATCGACCCCAGGGACGACGACCTCGAACTCGATGCCGAGCTTTTCGAGGATCTCCCGCCGCTGGGGCGAGCCCGAGGCTAGGACAGCTCGGGGAACCAGATCGAGATCTCGCGCTCGGCCGACTCGTCGGAGTCCGAGCCGTGGACCATGTTGTAGGTCACCTCGAGCGCGAAGTCGCCGCGGATCGAGCCGGGCGCCGCCTCGATCGGGTTGGTGGCGCCGATCACCTGGCGCGCGGCCGGGACGGCTTCGACGCCCTCGAAGACGATCGCCGCCAGCGGGCCGCCGGTGATGAACTCGACCAGCTCGCCGAAGAACGGCTTCTCGGTGTGCTCGGCGTAGTGGCTGTGGGCGATCGCCTCGTCGGCGACGAGCGTCTTCAGGGCGACGATGCGCAGGCCCTTGCGCTCGAAGCGGGCGATCACCTCGCCGGTCAGGGCGCGCTGGAACGCGTCAGGCTTGACGAGGATCAGGGTCCGGCTCACGGCGGGGGCTCCTTTGTTCAGAGGTGGGAGTGGGTGGCTCCTCGGCGCCGGCCCGGCTCACGGGCTCATTGCGCGGAGCAGCCTCGGTTGCTTTCCCGCCCTCGCCGGCCGGCGCTTTTTTGCGCCTCGAAGTCCGTTTCGGCGCCTCGCGCGAGGCCGAAGCCTCGGACCGGCGCTCGCGTTTCTGCGGCCGGCGCTCGCGTTTCTCCTGGCGCAGGGCCGTCTCGCAATAGGGGCAGAGCCCCCAGCGCGGGTCGACCGGCTTGCCGCAGCTCGGGCAGGGATCCTTCAGCCGCCGCTGGCAGTTGGGGCAGCGGAGGAAGTTTTTCTCGATGTGGTACTCGCAGTTGGGGCAGGTCTGGTCTTTGAGCTGCCGCACCCGCAGCTCCGCGGCGCGAATCTCGAGCTCGCGCTCGTGGGCGTCCTCCAGGTACTCCGGCGGCCGCAGGATCGCGTAGACGGCGGTGCCGATGAAGGGGAAGAAGGAGGCGACGGTCGCGCAGGCGATCAGGAACGGGTCGGAGATCCGGCGGCGCGCGTCCAGGTACGTGTAGACGATCAATGCCAGCCAAAGGACAACCAGCATCAGCAGGAAGAGGGTGGCGGCCAGGTTGAGGCCGTTGTTGGTGATACCGAAGATCGCTAGTGACATTTGGGGCGCCTACCCGGGTAAAGGGAGCGGCAGTCTACTTCGCCGCGATCTCCGCGAACCCTGTTAAGGGCGCACGATCGATCGTTTTCCTCAGAGGAACAGCCTTCCAAACAGGTAGCCGACCCCGAAGAAGACAAGGATCACGATCGCGACTACCGCGGCGACGAGCCCCATCATCGACAGCAACTGGGAGCCGGCGCCGCGATCCATGACCAAATCCTCGCACAGTCGTTCTACGTTCCGAGGCCGCCCTCAGGTCCCGCTCGCGCCGAGGATCGCCCGGGCGGGCCCGATCGCATAGTGGGAGCCGGCAACCAGCAGGGCGCCCTCGGGCGGCTCGGCCGCGAGTGCGCGCCCGCGCTCCAGGGCCGCCTTGAAATCCGGCTCCACCTCGGCATCCAGTCCGGCCGCCGCGCAGGCGGCGGCCAGCTCTGCCGCCGGCCGCGAGCGGGCCCCGGGGCGCCCATGGCCTTCCAGCGCCGCCGCCGGGATCTCGGTGCAAACAGCACGATCGAGGACCGGCGCCAGCTTCGCGATCATCGCCTTCGCGTCCTTGTCGGCGAGGATCGCCAGGCAGGCAACGAGGCGGCGCTCGCCGGCAACACCGGGAAGCGCCTCGGCGAGGGCGGCGAAACCGTCGGGATTGTGGGCGGCGTCAAGGTAGGTCGGCGGCCCTGCGGCGACCTGCTCGAGCCGGCCGGGAACTGTGACGCTGGCTGCCACCGCGGCCACCGCGGCGGGGTCGAGCTCGCCGAGAAACGCCTCCGCCGCGCTGATCGCAAGGGCGAAGTTGCGACGCTGGAAGCGACCTGGCGCCCGCACCTCGATCTCCGCCCCGGGGTCCTCGGGCGCCTGCACCAGCCGCGCCCCGCGCTCCGCCGCGGTCCGCGCCGCCAGCTCAGCGACCTCGGGCGAGAGCCGGCCAAGGACGAGGGTGGTCTGGTCGCGCAGGACGGCCAGCTTCTCGGCCGCGATCTCGAGCTCGGTCTCCCCCAGCCACTCGGTGTGGTCGAGGCCGACCGAGGTGAGGACGGTGACCCGCGAAGGAATCGTGTTGGTCGCGTCGAGACGGCCGCCGAGGCCGGCCTCGATCGCCGCTGCCTTGACACGAGCGTTGGCAAGGGCGACGAAGGTCGCCGCCGTCGCCGCCTCGAACTGGGTCACCGTCTCGCCCTGCTCGAGGGTCCGGTTGACTCCCTCGGCCGCCCTGGCGACGGCGGCGACCGCCGCCGCCCAACGCTCGGCGTCGACCTCCTCGCCGTGGACCAGGGTCCGTTCCGACCAGCGCGCGGCATGGGGCGAGAGGCAGGCGCCGGCGGCGACCCCGTGCGCCTCCAGCAGTGCCGCCGTCATCCGCGTCACCGAGGACTTGCCGTTGGTGCCGACGACGTGAATCGAGCCGAAGCGGTGCTGGGGCAGGCCCAGCGCCGTCGTCAGCTTGTGCATCCGCTCCAGCCCGAGCCGCCAGCCGATCGGCTCCAGCGAGTCAAGATAGGTATCTGGGTCGAAGCTAGCCAAGCTCTGCGAGTTCGCTGCGGTAACGCTCGAGCTTGCCGCGCTCCTCCTCGACCACCTCGGCCGGCGCCTTGGCGACGAAGCCCTCGTTGCCGAGTTTGCGCTCGCCGCGCTGGACCTCGGCTTCCAGCTCCTCACGGCGCTTGGCGAGCCGCGCCGCAACGGCCTCGGCGTCGAGCTGCTCGGAGGCAAGAACCCGGACCGGGCCGATCGAGGCGACCGGCTCGGAGCCGACGCCGTCGAACTCGAAGCGCGAGAGGCGGGCAACGAACCCGGGTGGCTCGACCCCGTCGGTCGTCGCCGCCAGCACCGCCGCCGCCGGCACCCCGGCGAGGTCACGCCAGGCGCGCAGCCTCTGGGTCAGCCGGATTCCGCCCTCGACGTCTTCCTCGGCGGCGGCGTCGTAGAGCGCCTCGTCGGCGACCGGGAACGGGTGGACGACGAGGTGGCCCTGGCGGGCAGGGTGGAACGACCAGATCTCCTCGGTCACGAACGGCATCGTCGGGTGCAGCAACCCGAGCACGCGTTCCAGCGCGTAGAGCAGCGTCGCCGAGACCTCCTCCTCGCCTTCGTAGAGCCGCGGCTTGACGATCTCCAGGTACCAGTCGCAGAGGTCGCGCCAGAAGAACGAGTAAGCCTCCTGGACGGCGTGGGCGAAGTCGTAGGTCTCGAGCTTCGCGGTCACCGAGCCGACCGTCTTCTCCAGCCGCGAGAGGATCCAGCGGTCCTCGACGTGCAGCGGCCGCGGCGCCGGCTCGACCCCGTCGGCGACGTTGAGCAGGACCAGCCGGCTCGCGTTCCAGAGCTTGTTGGCGAGGTCGCGGCCCTGCTCGACCTTGGCGTCGGAGAAGCGCACGTCCTGGGTCGAAGACATCGCCAAGAGGCCGAAGCGCAGCGCGTCGGCGCCGTGCACGTCGATTTCCTCCAGCGGGTCGATGCCGGTGCCGAGGCTCTTCGACATCCGGCGGCCGTCGCGGGCCTGGATCACCGAGTGGACGTAGACGTCGCGGAAGGGGACGTCGCCGGCGAACTCGATCCCGGTCATGATCATCCGCGCCACCCAGAGAAAAAGGATCTCGCGGGCCGTGGTCAGGAAACTGGTCGGGTAGAAGGCGCGCAGCTCCGCCGTCTCGTCGGGCCAGCCAAGGGTGGCGAAGGGCCAGATCGCGGAGCTGAACCAGGTGTCGAGGACGTCTTCCTCCTGGCGCAGCTCGCCGCCGCAGCGCCCGCAGCGCTCCGGCGCCTGCTCGGCGACGATCGTCTCTTCGCAGGGATCGCAGTACCAGACCGGGATTCGGTGACCCCACCAGAGCTGACGGGAGACACACCAGGGCCGGATCTCCCGCATCCAGTCGAGATAAACGCGCTTCCACTGGCCGGGGGCGATCCGCACCTGGTCGCGTTCGACGACCTCGATCGCCGGCGCCGCCAGCTCGTCCATGCGACAGAACCACTGCAGCGAGATCAGCGGCTCGATCCGCTCGCCGGAGCGGTGTGAGAAGGGGACCGAGTGGGTGTAGGGCTCCTCAGCGCGGAGCCTGCCTTCGGCCCGCAGCGCCTCGACAACCGCCTTCTGCGCCGCGGCGATCGTCAGCCCGGCGTACTCACCCGCCGCCTCGTTCATGCGGCCGTCCTCGCCGATCACGGTCAGCTCCTCGAGTCCGTGCTTGCGGCCGATTTCGAAGTCGTTGACGTCGTGGCCGGGGGTGATCTTCAGCGCCCCGGTGCCGAACTCGGCGTCGACGTGGTCATCTGCGATGACCGGAATCCGGCGCCCGAGGAGGGGCAGGATGCAGTGCTGGCCGACGAGGTCGGCGTAGCGCTCGTCGCCTGGATGGACGGCGACGGCGGTGTCGGCAAGCATCGTCTCCGGCCGCACGGTGGCGACGGTCAGGACCCGGTCGGAGCCCTCGACCGGGTAGTCGATCGAGTAGAGGGCGTCTTCGACCTCGCGGTTCTCGACCTCGAGGTCGGAGATCGCCGAGCGCGAGCCCGGGTCCCAGTTGACCATGTAGTTGTCGCGGTAGATGTAGCCCTTGTCGTAGAGCTGCTTGAAGACGCGGTAGACGGCGCGGACGTAGTCGGAGTCGAGGGTGAAGCGCTCGCGCTCGTAGTCGCAAGAGGCGCCGAGCCGCTTGTACTGCTCGACGATCCGCGAGCCGTACTCGGCTTTCCACTCCCAGACCCGCTCGACGAAGGCCTCGCGGCCGAGCTCCTGGCGGGTCTTGCCTTCGGCCTTGAGCGCTTTCTCGACCACCGCCTGGGTCGCGATCCCGGCGTGGTCGGTGCCGAGGATCCAGAGCGAGTTGCGCCCCCGCATCCGGTTCAGCCGCACCAGCGCGTCCTGCATCGAGCCGTTCAGCGCGTGGCCCATGTGCAGGGCGCCGGTCACGTTCGGCGGCGGGATCGCGACCGAGAAGTTCTCCTCCGGCGTGCCGGTCGCCTCGGGGTGGAAGTAGCCGCCGGCGATCCACTCGGCGAAGATCCGCGCCTCGACCTCGGTCGGGTCGTAGCGCGTGGCTTCCTCGAGCTTCTTGCGGTTCCCGGCGCTCATCGCGGCGAGTCTAGCCACGTGTCGGCGAGGGTCGGAGAGACCCTCAACCGAACCTCCCCGCTGTTGTGAGGGCGAAGGTCTCTGCGCCCTCTCCCGCTACGCGGATTCCTCGCCCAGCTCGTCCGCGGCCGGGCCGATGTCCTGCGGCGCCGCCTCGGTCACCAGCGTCGGCCGGCGATTCTGGGTGATCGTCTCCTTGGTGACCACGCACTTGGTCACGTCGTTTCGCGAGGGCAGCTCGAACTGGACGTCGAGCAGCGTCTCCTCGAGGATCGAGCGCAGGCCGCGGGCACCGGTCTCGCGTTCCAGCGCCTTGTCGGCGATCGCCTCGAGCGAGTCCTCGGAGAAGACCAGCTCGATGTCGTCGAACTCGAAGAAGCGCTGGAACTGGCGGGTCAGGGCGTGCTTGGGCTCGGTCAGGATCGTCGTCAGATCGTCGCGGCTGAGCTGGTGGATCGCGGTGATCACCGGCAGGCGGCCGATGAACTCGGGGATCAGGCCGTATTCGATCAGATCCTCGGGCAGCACCTGCTCGAACCATTCGCCGGCGTCCTTCTTGACCCGCGAGGAGATCGCCGCACCGAAGCCCATCCCGTGGTCGCCGACCCGGCGCTCGATCACCTTGTCCAGCTCGGCGAAGGAGCCGCCGCAGATGAAGAGGATGTTGGTGGTGTCGATCGTCAGGAACTCCTGGTGGGGGTGCTTGCGCCCCCCCTGCGGCGGCACCGACGCGGTAGTCCCCTCGAGGATCTTCAGCAGTGCCTGCTGCACGCCTTCGCCGGAGACGTCACGGGTGATCGACGGGTTGTCGGCCTTGCGCGCGATCTTGTCGATCTCGTCGATGTAGATGATTCCGGTTTCGGCCTTCTTGACGTCGAAGTCGGCGGCCTGGATCAGCTTCAGGAGGATGTTCTCGACGTCCTCGCCGACGTAACCGGCCTCGGTCAGCGCCGTCGCGTCGGCGATCGCGAAGGGGACGTTGAGGATCCGGGCGAGGGTCTGGGCGAGCAGCGTCTTGCCGCACCCGGTCGGGCCCAGCATCATGATGTTCGACTTCTGCAGCTCGACGTCCACCTCTTCGGACTGAGCGATCTGGACCCGCTTGTAGTGGTTGTAGACGGCGACCGAGAGCGACCGCTTGGCAGCCTCCTGGCCAACCACGTACTCCTCCAGCACGTCGTGGATTTCGCGCGGCTTCGGCAGGTTCTCGAGCTCGAAGGCGGGCGGCGCCGTCAGCTCCTCGTCGATGATCTCGTTACAGAGGTCGATGCACTCGTCGCAGATGTAGACGCCCGGGCCGGCGATCAGCTTTTTGACCTGGCGCTGCGACTTCCCACAGAAGCTGCAGAGAAGTTGCTCGTTCGAGTCAGTGGGACGTGCCAGCGGAATCCCCTCCTATCGGGATGATCGATGAACTCCGGCTGGGGCTCCAAGAGCTTAAACGGGACCACCCGCCGGTACGTGGGTTGGTGTTACTGCGGGCAGCCCGGGTCCCCTCCCCGTGGTCGTCGCCTTGCGCGCGGCGCCGACCCGGGTGGCGATACGGTGGGGCCGTGTCAGACGGGATCCAGATCGCCCCGGTCAGCGCCGAGCAGTACGAGGAGTTGCTGCCGCTGATCGCCGCCTACCAGCGTTTTTACGAGGTCGAGGAGATCGAAGAGGAGCGCAACCGCGACTTTTTCCGCCGCTTCCTCGCTCCCAGTGAGGACGGCCTCCTGCTCGGCGCCCGTGCCGACGGCCGCTTCCTCGGCTACGCCTGCCTCTACTGGCACTTCAGCTCGCTCTCGGCACGGGAGGCGGTGCTGATGAACGACCTCTTCGTCGAGCCCGACGCCCGCGGCGGCGGCGTCGGCCGCGCTCTGATCGAGGCCGCCGCCGAAGTCGCCCGCGAGCGCGGCGCCGCCTACCTCGAGTGGTCGACCGCGCCCGACAACCACACCGCCCAGCGCCTCTACGACTCGACCGGAGCCGAGCGCTCCGAATGGGTCGAGTACGAGCTCGGGCTCTAGCTCCTGGCCGGGGGCAGCCGGTCAATCATCCGCATCAGACCCTCGATCATCGCCCGCCGTTCATCCTGCGCTTCGCGTCGGTCGGCAACTAGTTCGGCGAGTTGCACTTCTTCCCGCTTGGCCTGCTCCCCCATCCCTGCGATCACGGCTTCGAGCCGCGCCTGGGCTTCTTCTTGGCGCGCGATTGCGTGATCGTGGCGGATACGCAGCTCCTCCTGCCTGGCCACGGCGGCCTCCTGTCGGGCGATTGCCGCTTGCTGGCGTGCAACTGACTCCGCGATGCGACGATCGAGCTCAGACAATTCCTCTCCGGTCACGCCCTCATTGTGCCACGGCGAACCGCGCGTGGTACGCGCACAGCGGGCCAATTTCGAAACCCGTTAGCGTCGCCTTCCGCAATGACCGCAAGGCTCGAAGAGGTTGGGCGCGACGCGCCCGAGGTGCGGGCGCTCTACGAGGTCTTCATCCGCGAGTCGGACGGGCCGCTCGGCGATGCGGTCGACCTCGAGGCGGAGATTGCGGCTGGGCCGCCGGCCGAGCTGGGCCGGCCGGGCGGCGTGCTCCTGCTCGCCCGGGTCGACGGCGAGCCGGCTGGAATCGGCGGCGTCCGTCATCTCGACACCGACGTCGCCGAGGTCAAGAGCATGTTCGTCGCCCCAGCCCACCGCGGCACCGGCCTCGGCCGCCGGATCCTGGTCGAGCTCGAGCGGATCGCCGCCGAGCGCGGTTGCCGCGCCATTCGCCTCGACACCTCCAGCTACCTGACCGAGGCGATCGGCCTCTACCGCTCCGCCGGCTACGCCGAGGTCCCGGCCTACAACGGCAACGAGAAAGCCGACCTCTGGTTCGAGCGTCAGCTGTAGCGATCCCAGCGCTGCAGTTCCGGCTCCGGGTTGACCGGGACGCCGTGGACGTGGATCTCGAAGTGGAGGTGACAGCCGACCGAGATCGCGTTGCCGGTCTCGCCGACCGAGCCGACCCGCTCGCCCTCCCAGACCCACTCGCCCTGCTTGACCAGCGCCGGCCGCGGCAGGTGGGCGTAGAAGTAGCTGCGGTCCTCGCCTTCGCCATGAATCAGCAGGTAGTTGCCGTACAGCACCGGGTCGTAGCCGACCTCGCGCACCCGCCCGTTGCGGACCGCGACCAGCGGCGTGCCACAGGCGGCGACGACGTCGAAGCCCTCGTGGGTGCGGCCGCCGCTGCGTGGTGCCCCGAATTCGCCGATGTAGCCGCGCGCCCCGTGCGATCCCTGAACCGGAAAGACGTGCCCGTAATAGGGCATGCCGCCGTCACGACCGACGATCTTGGCCGCAGCCGGCACCGCTGTGACCGCAAGGAAGGCGGAAGCGAGAAGGGCGAGGCGCTTCAGTGGTGCTCGATGACGCGGTCGACGATGCTGTACTCCTTCGCCTCCTCCGCGCTCATGAAGTAGTCCCGCTCGGTGTCTTTGGTGACCTTCTCGAACGGTTGCCCGGTGTGTTTGGCGATGATCTCGTCGAGGCGGCGGCGGACGTCGATGATCTCTTTGGCGTGGATCTCGATGTCGGTTGCCTGGCCCTGGAATCCGGCCGAGACCTGGTGGATCAGGATCTTCGAGTTCGGCAGCGCCATCCGCTTGCCCTCTTTGCCGCCGCAGAGCAGTAGCGCTCCCATGCTCATCGCGACACCGACGCAGATCGTCTGCACGTCGGGTTTGATGAATTGCATCGTGTCGTAGATCGCCAGCCCCGCGTACACCGAGCCGCCGGGCGAGTTGATGTAGAGGCTGACGTCCTTGTCCGGGTCCTCGGACTCCAGATGCAGCAGCTGGGCGACGATCAGGTTGGCGATGTCGTCGGTGACCGGCGTCCCAAGAAAGACGATCCGCTCACCGAGCAGCCGCGAGTAGATGTCAAACGCACGCTCGCCGCGCGACGTCTGCTCGACCACCATCGGGACCAAAGGACTCATGTTCCGCACTCTATAGAAGCCGTCAGGCGTGCCTGGGCGCGAGCCGGGCCGGCTCAGTCGTCGCCCGGGGTCCAGAGTTTGCCGCCGGACTCCTCTTCCTCTTTCTCCGGCGTCCAGATCTTCTCCCGCGCCTCGGCCTGCTCGAGCGGGATCGGTTTCGCCGCCTCGGCGACGAGCTCGATCGCTTTGCGCGCCTTGATGTCTTCTTCGATCATCTTGTCGCGGCCGTTCTGGCGCAGGCGCTCCAGCAGTTTCTGTGGAGTAGTACGTTCGTGCTCGGCCGAGTGCTCGAGCGCCTCGATCAGTTCCTCCTCGGAGACTTCGATCGCCTCCGCCACGGCGATCGCGGTGACGACCGCCTCGCGCTTCAGCTCCTTCTCCGCGTCCGGCATCGATTCCTCGATCAGCTCGTCGCGCGTTTTGCCCTGCATCTGCAAGAAGGCGTTGGGGTCCATGCCGCGCTGGGCGAGCTGGCGTTCCATCCGCTCCCAGCGTTCGGTCGCCCGGGCGGTGACGAGCTCGTCCGGGACATCAACCGTGGCCGCGTCGACGGCGGCGTCGACCGCGCGGATCCTGAAGTCTTCCTCGGCGCGGCTGTCGATGGCATTGCCGACTTTCTCGCGGATGTCGGCCCGCAGCTCCTCGAGCGTGTCGAACTCGGAGGCGTCGGAAGCGAAGTCGTCGTCGAGCTCGGGCAGGATTTTCTCCCGCACCTCTTTGACCTTGATCTTGAAGACCGCGTCTTCGCCGGCCAGGTGCTCGGCCTGGTAGTCCGCGGGGAAGGTGACCTCGACGTCGCGGTCCTCACCTGGAACCGCGCCAACCAGGCCCTCCTCGAAGCCGGGAATGAACTGGCCGGAGCCGAGGGCCAGCAGCTGATCCTCGGCCTTGCCGCCCTCGAACGCTTCACCGTCGAGCAGGCCCTCGAAGTCGATCAGGACGGCGTCGCCCTCGGCGGCGGCCCGCTCGACCGGCTCCAAGCGCGCGAAACCCTCGCGGATCCGCTCGATCTCGGTCTCGACGACCGCCTCGTCGACGTCTTTCTCCTCGCGGCCGACCTCGAGCCCTTTGTATTCACCGAGCGTCGCCGGCGGCCGCACCCCGACCTCGAACTTGAACTCGAGCCCCTCGCCCTCGGCATCGGGAGTCGAGACCATCTCGATGTTGGGATCGCCGATCGGGCTGATGCCGCTGTCCAGCAGCGCCCGTTCGTACCACTCCGGCAGCGCCTCGCGGATCGCCTCCTCGAGGACCGGACCGAAGCCGATCCGCTGAATCACCAGCGAGGGCGGCGCTTTGCCTTTGCGGAAGCCGGGCATCCGCATTTCCTTGGCCAGCGCGCGAGCGGCGCGCGAGGCGGCGCGCTCGACGTCTTTGGCGGGGACCTCGACCTCGACGCTGACGCGCGAGTCGGGCAGATCTTTGACAGTGGTCTGCATTGGGGAGAGCGCTGACCCTAGCGCGCTCGGCGTTCCGCCAGCATCGTGCGCAAGACGGCACCGAAGTCGATCGCGAAGGCGACGCCGCGGCCCAGCGGCCCGGTCACCAGCCAGGCCGCCAGCCTGCCGATCCGCTCGCGTTTAGATGGCCTAGCCATTGGCGTAGTCCAAGAGCGAGCTGTCGATCAGCCACTCGACCGGAGCGTGGTCGTCGGTGAAGACCTCGCCGCCCGGCAGCCGCGGCTCCAGCGCCAGTGCCGCCTCGTGCGCGAGCGGCCGCAGCTCCGCCGGCAGTTGGTCGGCAGCGCGGTCGAGGCGGACCGCTGAGAGGTCCTCGTCGCCGCCGACCAGCAGCGTGTTGGTGTCCTCGATCGGGTAGCGCAGGACGGTGGGGAAGACCGCGGCCATCGTCCTGCCCAGCACCCGCTCGAGCTCTTCGCCGCCCTCGGGGTGGCCGACGTTGACGATCGTCACCCCGTCCTCGCCAAGCCGATCCTTGGTCAGACCGAAGAACTCCCGGGTCGTCAGGTAGAAGGGGATGTAGGGCTGGCGGTAGGCGTCGACCATGATCGCGTCGTAGCCGCCCTCCGCCCGCCGCAGCCAGGGCCGCGCGTCCTCGTCGAAGACCCGCATCCGGGGATTGCGCAGGCCGAGGTAGCGGCGCCCAACCTCGGTCAGCTCAGAGTCGATCTCGACTGCGTCGACACTGGTCTCGGGGAAGTAGTGGCCGAAGGCGCGGGCGACGGTGCCGCCGGCGTTGCCGAGGATCGCAATCCGCTCCGGCGGCGCCGGATCGTCCGCCGCCGCCAGCACCAGGTGGCCGTCCCAGTAGTCGCCGGTCAGGAACTCGCCCGGGCGGTAGAGCGAGTGCACCGCCTGCCCCTCGTTCAGCTCCAGCACCCGGGTCCCGTCCTCGCGTTCGACTACCCGCGCGTACTGATGCTCGGTCTCGGCCTCGTAGATGACCTCATCCTCGCCGGCGTCCTTGATCGTCCCGACCGGGATCGCCAGGGCGAGGGCCAGTGCCGCCGGTGCCACCAGCGCCCGCCAGCCGATCCCGAGCGCGGCGACGAGAGCGAGGCAGAGGGCGAAGACGATGAAGGTGCGCTGGGTGCCGAGCAGCGGGATCAGCAGCAGCGCCGAGAGCATCGTCCCCAGCAATGAGCCGGCGGTCGAGATCGCGTAGAGCCGCCCGACCACCTCGCCGGAGCCCTCGACCGCGCCGACCGCCAACCGCACCGCCCAGGGAGCGGCGGCGCCGAGCAGCACCACCGGCACCGCGACCAGGATCAGGACCCCGAGCAGGGAGCCGGCGAAAGTCCCGGCGGAGATGTCGTCGAAGGCCTCGACCGAGAAGCCGAGAAAGGGCCGCGCCGCAAAGGGGACGACGGCGACGAGCAGCGCCGCGACCAGGATCAAAGTGCTCAAGGCCCGCAGGCTCGGATAGCGGTCGGCGACCCGGCCGCCAAACCAGTAGCCGATCGAGAGGGCAACGAGGACGACGCCGATCGTGTTCGCCCAGACGATCGTCGAGGCGCCGAAGTAGGGCGCCAGGAGGCGCGCCGCGGCGATCTCGACGCCGAGGCTGCAGGC
>Ga0307476_10000844_pt1 | contig 20819 bp, 24 predicted proteins | sample atmos_gasesECM2C_2_FD_203314 | JGI IMG/M metagenome (GOLD analysis project Ga0307476, IMG submission 203314) | Hardwood forest soil microbial communities from Morgan-Monroe State Forest, Indiana, United States - atmos_gasesECM2C_05 | ecosystem: Environmental > Terrestrial > Soil > Temperate...
TTTGGGGTTGCCGCCCAACGGCGTCACGACCACCGTCCGAATAGTTTGCGACATGCACTTTTGCCGCAACTTTTCGACCAGTTCCACTGCGGGATCATGAGGATCGGCCACGCCGAAGAGCAACTCGAAGCGCCGATAGTCCTGAACGCAGAAGCTGGCAAAATTCTCCAGCGCCCCGGCGTCGAGTCCCTTGGCGGGCTTGAGGATCGACACAAATGGCGCCAAGGTGCCCTTGTCGTCCGTCAGTCTGGTGGGGCAGACATTCTTGTCTGCCTCGGATGCCGGTTCTCCGGCATCCGGGTCTGATTCGGGGCGATGAGTATATCGCCCCGAGGCAGACAGGAATGTCTGCCCCACCAGCACCCCGCGCAGGCAGAGCCAGGCTGCAATCCAATACAAACAACTGATCGCGTTGCAGACGATCAGAAAGATCAAAAGGGCGCTAGCAAGCATCGATGGGCTCACGCTGCCGGCCTGCAACCGCCGTGCCCTTGATGGCGCGGCGCAGGACCGGGCTCAGCAGTGTAGCCAAGTCCTGCGGGTTTGGCCCCAATATGTCAAGCCGCGGTCCTTCGATGGGATGGAAATAGATCTCCGCGTTGTCCGGACACCGGTCAAGCACGGCCGTCACATAAGCCTCGTCCATCCCCCCGCTCTGAAAAAAGCCGTAGGTGCGGGTCGGGAAGTCGATGCCCGCATCCCGGCATCGTCGCCGGCCGTAAGACGCAAGAAGGGCAAAGACCGCGGCCAGGATGCTCTTTGGTATCCCCTGCCTGTGGTTGTAACGCAGCGCCAGTGCCAGATCGTCTCGAACGACGCGGATCCGTCGTGCGCCGAACTGGCGGGCCAGCGGCAGAAGCAGGTTTAAGACCACCGGATGCATGTGCATGTGCTGATGGCCATCGACGTGTGACAGGGCGATGCCCGTGTCATGGAAGCGGCTGAATTGGGCCGCAATCTCTGCCCCAAGTTGCGATCGAACCGAAGGGCGCAACGCATAGCGCAACCCCAGCCACGCGGGCCGATTGGGAAATCGGCCTTCTGCGTTGATCAGATTCGGAATGTGCTCCGGCAGCAGCACCGCCGGCCCATCGACGACGACCAGATGCAATCCAACCGCAAGGCCGGGATTATCGCGGGCGATCTCGATGGCTTCCGAAACCGCCTCGCCGGCAACCATGAGGCTGGCGCTGTTGAGCGCGCCAAGGCGATACGCCCGAAGGACCGCCCGATTGATCTCGTGCGAACGTCCAAAATCGTCGGCATTCACAATCAGCTTCAATGCGCCCTTATGTTGCCGGGTGTTCTGCCAGAGTCCTATACTTCCGCGGGCCTTGGAAGGAGACGTGCCGCATGACTCCTGATCCGCAGAGACTGGCAAACACATATCCTGAGAACATCCTTGCCGATCTGTCAACGCGGCAATACCTGAATCCGCAGCGCCCGCTGGAACAGGTGCTTGCGGAAGCCCAGAACGAACTGGGATTCTGTCCCCGCGCCGCCCGGACGGCGCTGGATTGGCTGCGGCTGGACTCACGGCGGGCGATTGGCCGATTACGCCGCAGCGAGCTCATCCAATTGGCCCGATGCATCCATCGGTTCTGGAAGCAGTCGACCAACGTTGACGCACCCCAGTCTCAGCCAGTCTGACACCTTCGCCGGAATTACCTGTTTTGACTCGCCCACAAATCCGGATTCCTCCGCGCGCCCGCCGGCGGTAGCAGTTTCCGCGGCACGGATTATGCTGAGCAATTCGATATTTGGCGGCGATCCGGCCGATAGGGAGGAGAGGTAGCGGATCGGTATTTGCCGACTCTAGTGCCGGCGGAGATGCCACGATGAATCCCTCTCTCCCGTTGTGCTGTTCGCCCGCGGCCTTCAGCCTGTTGGCGCACCACCTTCCCACCATCAACTCCCCCGATGCGCTGCTGGAAGGTGCCGTGGCGATCTCGCTGCACCAGATGGAAGGGATCGACATCCACGCCCCCAACACAACGTTGCAACGCTACGCCGACACGGTCCGCTCCCGCGTGCGCGGCCGCCAGCCGCAGGCGCTTCTGGCCCATCTTCACGAATTTCTCTTCGAGGAACAGGGCTTTCGCGGCAACACCGAAGATTACTACAACCCCGCCAACAGCTATCTGCCGGCCGTGCTCGAAACCAAACGCGGCCTGCCGATCACTCTCAGCCTGGTCTATAAAATCGTGGCCCAGCGGCTGGGTCTTCGGGTTGGCGGGATCGGCTTGCCGGGTCATTTCCTGGTCGGCTTGGAAATAGAAGGCAAGCCGGTGCTGGTCGATCCCTTCTCGGGCGGCCGGCTCCTCACCCCGGACGAAGCTCACGCCAGGTTGCAGGAAATGTTCGGCCCTGAAGTGCCGTGGTCGCAGGAACTGCTACAACCCGCGTCAAATCGGCACTGGCTGACGCGGATCCTCCAGAATCTGTTGAACGTTTTCGGCAGCGCCAACCGATTTGCCGACGTCGCGGCGGTTCTCGAAATGGAAATGCTGTTATGGCCCGAGCAGAGCCATCTTCAGCGTGATCTTGGCTTGGTGCTTGCCCGTTGTGGCCTGTCCCTCCCGGCCTCCCAATGGCTTGACCAGTATTTGCAAACGAATCCCGACGATCCCCAGAATTCCCAAATCCGCGAGCTGTTGCAGGTTTTGACGGCGTGAGCAAGGCCCGCGCGACGCGCTGGACATGGTGCTCCTCTTTCTCTTGCTCCTGCTCGTAATCTTCTTCCTAATGTACGCCGTGCAAAGGCGTCGTTCTTCAGCGGGAGTAATACCCGCCCGGCAACTGGTCGCTCCAGCCGTTAGCAATCGGAGCGGCGGCGGAGGTAACGAAGTCGCCGGAGTCTTCGGTGTAGAGGGTCACGAATGGTGACTCGGCGAACGGGCAGGCCGTAACGCGAGTGAACGCCGAGCAGGCCTCGAAAAGGATAACGCGGGAGCCGACCCGCCATTAAGACGGGGAAGGCTGACATCGACGGTGGTCAAAGCCGGAATACAAAACCGGCAGAGCGACAGGACACCGACGATCCCGCCGGGGTAGTGGCGACGGCATGTCCGTACAGGAGAACAGACGCAACACGGGAAGCCCTGACGATGGAGGCATGGGATCCTCAACCGGAAACCCGCGAGGGACAGGTCCGGGTCGTGCAGGGTGGCGGAGAGGCCCGCAGTACCGACGAAGCCGGGTAACGCCGGCGGAGGGAAGGGGCCTTGGTTGAAGGCAAGCGCAGGAAGCGATGAGGAACCAGGAGATTGGCGATGAGCCTAACACCTCCGGCAAGTGTTCAGAAGTTGCAGGCGGCGCTGCATGCCAAAGCGAAGGGATCGCCAAGCTACCGGTTCTACGCGCTGTACGACAAGGTGTATCGCAAGGACGTTCTGGCCTTCGCCTATGACTGCTGCAAAGCCAACAAAGGAGCGGCGGGCGTAGACGAGCAGACGTTCGAGGACATCGAGGCGTATGGACTGGAGCGGTGGCTGGGCGGACTGACGCAAGAGCTGAGAAGCCGGAGGTACAAACCGGCGGCAGTCCGGCGGGTGCACATCCCCAAGCCGGACGGCAAGACAAGGCCGTTGGGAATCCCGACGGTCAAGGATCGTGTCGTGCAAATGGCGGCAGTGCTGGTCTTGGGGTCAATCTTCGAGGCCGACCTGCAGCCGGAGCAATACGCCTACCGCCCCAACAGCAGCGCACTGGACGCCGTGAGGCACGTCCATAGGCTGCTGTGCACGGGACATGGGCAGGTGGTGGACGCGGACCTGAGCGGGTATTTCGACAGCATTCCTCACGCGCCGCTGATGCGTTGCGTGGCCCGGCGGGTCTCCGACGGCGCGATGCTTCATCTGATCAAGATGTGGCTGGAAGCGCCGGTGGAGGAGACCGATGACCGGGGCAGGAAGCAGCGGACGACCCGCAACAAGGACCAGGGCCGCGGCACGCCGCAAGGCGCGCCGCTCAGCCCGGCGCTCAGTAACCTGTACATGCGCCGCTTCGTGCTGGGATGGAAGACGTTGGGACACGAGCGGCGTCTGGACGCGTACATCGTCAACTATGCCGACGACTTCGTGATCTGCTGCCGGAACCGGGCCGAGGAGGCCGTGGCCGCCATGCGGGAGATGATGTCCAAGCTTATGCTGACGGTGAACGAGGCCAAAACGCATGTCTGCCAGGTGCCGCGGGAGACGTTCGACTTTCTGGGTTACACGTTCGGGCGGTGCTACTCGCCCAAGACGGGACGTGCCTACATCGGCACCAAGCCGTCGAAGAAACGGGTGGCGCGCGTCTGCACGGCGGTCGGGGAGATTACCGACCGCAAGCGAACCTACCAGGACACGGCGGAAGTGGTGACAAAGCTCAACCGGACGATCACCGGATGGGCCAATTACTTCTGCCGCGGACCGGTCAGCCATGCCTATCACGCGGTGGAACGACACGCGCGCAACAGGCTGCGTCAGTGGCTGCGCAAGAAGCATAAGATGCCGGGACGGGCGATTTCTCAGTTCCCCGACGAGTACCTGCATCAAAGGCTGGGGCTGATCCGCCTCGGCCCGCGGACGGCCAGCTTCCCGTGGGCAGGAACATGAGCCTTCTCCGAGAGCCGGATGCGGGAAACCCGCCCGTCCGGTTCGATGAGCGGGACGTGGAAACGGAGCGCCTCGCGCCACGTCTCGACTCCACCTTGTTCTTGCTCTCCGCCGCGCGCGTGTAATCCGAGCACCGATAGCACTGACCGACCTGATTCGCCGCGTCTGTCGATTCGATAGAATAGGGTCGTGCGCCGTACCACGATTATCGCTTCTGCATGAGACGCCGGCTGCTGATCAGTGCCGCCGTTGTGTCGATGGCGCTCGGTTTCTACGCGACGTTCGCGTGGTGCGAGACAGGTACCTTTTTACCGAGATATCGGGGAATCCTGCTTTGCCTCTTGCTGGCTTTCTACCTTCTGCCCTTGAAGTGGCTGACGGACGTCCTGCGTCGAGCGCCGCGGACCCGCCCGGGCTTCTGCGCCCGCTGCGGCTACAACCTGACCGGCAACACCAGCGGGGTCTGCCCCGAATGCGGGATGAAGGTCGATTGATTTCGCTCCGCCTCGTCCTGTCGCGGCGGGTAACATGCTTTCGTGCGCCGCCGTGTGTTCACCACCGCCGCAGCCGTGTCGTTCTTCCTTTCTGGCGCCACCGCGTTCCTGTGGGGCATGACGATGGCCCAGGATCACGCACTCGTGCGATGGCGATCACACGAACATCGCTACGCGATACTCTCGGGCGCGGGAATGTTGATGCTGTCCGATGACACGTCCGCCCAGGCCGGCGCTTACTGGGGAGGCAAGACGGCCTTGTCCAAACAGACCACCCTGCTGGGGGTGACGGTGACCACCTGGGCCCTGGCCGGCCGGTACGGCATGCACGTTGCCGTCCCGCACGTCTATTTCAGCGTAATCTTCTGCGTCCTTCCCCTCGCGTGGCTGTTGAAGACGCTGCGGCGTGTGCGCCGCAAGGGCTCCGGGCTGTGCCTCCATTGCGGCTACGACCTGCGCGCCTCGCGCGATCGCTGCCCGGAATGCGGGACGGCCATTAGTTAGCTGGCCCGGATGGTCAGCGATTCACGCTCGTTCAAGCAAGAGCGTCTTTCGAGGAAAATCAATGATCAGCCGGTTGGAAAACCAGCAGGCCCACGGGGCGAGTCGCGAACTCGCCTCGTGGGCCTCGTTGCGTCAGGGCATTGTTCCCGAAGGGAACCGCGCCTTGGCGCTGATCTGGCATCGGACCGATTCTTTGGCAACCTGCTCCCGGGCCTGGGCCCGCCTCGATCCGCTCAGCGTGAGAGGGGCTGTGAAGTCACTCTCGCACAGACGGTTTGGTCGCGACCGTTTCCGCCGCGACCGCGCACCCAACGGGGTGGCTTAGCGGTTTCCCGACTGGACGGCCGTGGGATTTCGCGTCGAAGCGCCGCGGCCTTTTGAGGGGCGTAAGGCACTTCGCGGGAGTTTGACCTCCCGTACCCGGACCCATTCCTAGGATCAGCCGCGTCTTGCCGAGCGTTGCCGCCCGGCTCATCGCAGCGCTGGGTCCGGCGCGTCGCGCGTCGGGGGTCTCTCACCCCGCGATGCGGCGCGCCACTGGCGGCGACAATAACCCGGATTGCCTGTTAGGCGTTTTTTGCGCCCATCGTTTCGGGTGGCCCTGTCGCTGGCCGCCGGCCTTGCCGTACCCGCTCTTGCTTGCTTCGCACGGCTTTACGTTCTCTTGAAAGGCCGGACTTCTTGTCAGGAGCCTTTTCCAATTTCGCCGGTCACTTCCGTGCCCGACGACGCAGGGGAATATACGCGCTGAGGCCCGAAAACCCGCGAAAAATCATCTTGCCCCCGCCGACTTATCCACCGGTGGCCGCAAGTCGGTTTGGCGCAATTGGTTGCCCGGTGCATAAGCCGGTGGATAAGCTGGCCGGGTCATGGACTGGGAAATTTTTCCGTGGTGGAAAGGCGTGTCGCGGCCCGTGGTCGGGATGCTGCACCTGGCGGCGCTTCCGGGCTCGCCGCGGTTTGGCGGCAGCGTCGAAGCGATCGCCGACGCGATGCTGCGCGATGCCGAGGCGCTGGCCGAGGGCGGCGTTCACGCGGTGATGCTCGAGAATTTCGGCGATGCGCCCTTTTTCCCGGCCCAGGTCCCTCGATATGTGGTTGCCCATATGACGGCGCTCGCCTGCCAGGTGAGGCGGCGGTTCGAGCTGCCGCTGGGAATCAACGTGCTGCGCAACGACGCCACGGCCGCGCTGGCGGTGGCGCATGCATCCGGTGCTTCGTTCATTCGCGTCAATGTCCTGTGCGGCGCCCGCGTGACCGATCAGGGTCTGATCCAGGCAGCGGCGCACGATCTGCTCCGCGAGCGGGCCGCGCTCGGCGCCGCGGTGCGGATCCTGGCCGATGTGGATGTCAAACAGTCGGCGCCGCTGGCAGCGCGATCCATGGCCGACGAGGTAGCCGACACGTTGCAACGCGGCTTGGCGGACGGACTGATCGTCAGCGGTTCGGCGACCGGCAAGCCGGCCGACCTGGCACACCTCCGCGCCGCCAAAGAAGCCGCGGGCAAGACCCCGGTCTTCGTCGGCTCGGGTGTCACGGCAGAGACGGTGAACACATATATGCCGTACTGTGAAGGGTTTATCATTGGCTCGGCATTCAAGCGGGACGGCCGGGTCGATCAGCCGGTGGACAGCGCGCGGGTTCGCTCGATCGTTGCCCAGGTCCGATAAGTCGCGACGAACTGTCGGTGAATCGGATGGTGCTGGCAGGCGGGTGGCGGGTGGTTAGAATGATGCGCGGGCTTGTTCCATGCGTAGCCAGGTATTTGTCAACCATGCGCACGTCTTTCCCGCATCCATCAATGCGACCGGAACAATCGAGCGGCTGTTGAAGTTGATGGACGCCTGCGGCATCGAGCAGGCCGTGTGCTTTGCCCCGTTTACCTACCAACTGGTCGGAACCGGCATCGAAGCCAATCGGTGGCTCAAGAAGGAATTATCCGCGCGTTCCCGCCTGGTGGGATTCGGCACGCTGGACCTGACCCGCGACGACGTGAGGGACCAGGTGCACCGCATCGCCGAGCTGGGCTTCCGCGGCATCAAGATGCACCCCAACGCCCAGCAGTTTGACATCCTCAGCCCGGCGGCGATGGACGCCTACGCGGCGGCCCAGGAACTCAAGCTGTTCATCACCTTCCACAGCGGAGTGCACCATTACCGCATCGCCCACTACCGCGTTCTGAAATTCGATGAAGTCGCGTGGCACTTTCCCAATCTGCGTTTCAGCCTCGAGCACGTGGGCGGGTGGGCATTTTTCCACGAAGCGGTGGCGGTCATCTCCAACAACATCCCGTTCCCGCCGGTGCCGGGGCGGCGCTGCATGGTGTACGGTGGGCTGACCAGCGTTTTCACCGCCCACTACAACCGCTTCTGGCACATGCCGCGGCAGCGCATGCTCGAGTTGATCGCGCAGGTGGGCGCCGATCAGCTCATCTTCGGCCTCGATTTTCCCTACAACCTCGAAGAGAACACCAACATCGGCTTGCGCTGCATCGAAGAGCTGGACCTGGACGAGCGCCACCGCGACCTGATCCTGGGGGGAAACCTGCGCGAAGCGCTGGGACTGCATTGACCTTCCCCGAGAGACGATGAAAGCACCGCGGCGTATTGCTCGCTCTCCCTTTGGGAGAGGGCTGGGGTGAGAGCGGAGGGTGGAGATCTTCCTCGGGTTCCCCTCACCCTAACCCTCTCTCGGGAGGAGAGGGGACAGGAGGGAGAGGAGACGGTCCCGCGCGGTGGTCGCGGGTTACTTCCGCTGAAACTCGGGCGAACCCAAAAGCAGTGCGGCAAGCTTGCGCGCATCCACCGTCGCAGCGGCGTCGCCGTGGGGCAGTTGATTCATGAGGGTCTTTCGGGTGGAGGCGGTCATCTCGCCGTGCAGAAGGGCGTCGGCCAGACGATCGACAACGGTCGCCGGCTGATCGGCGTCGGCGCCGCGCAGGAACCGGGCCGGATCGGGGCGAAGGTCACTGACATTCTGGCTGGTCAGCGCCATCGCGAAATTCAGCCGGTCGATCAGCGCCCCAGGGCTGACCCATTTGGCGGAGATTTCGGGGTAACCTGTCGGCGCCGAGAAAGCGAATAGCGGCTCGCCCATGTCATGGACCCACCAGTTGAGGCTTTTGCGGCGATCGGCCGAGAGCTTCGGGGCGCCGTAGCCGAGCGCCGCGGCGCCTTCGGCCGTGGCCCGCACCTTTGCCGCAAGCGGCGGCGCATCGCTGAACTGTGCACCGGCGGCACGCACGGCGGACGCCGCGTACTCGAAGGGCGATTTGATTTTGGCGCGATACGCCCGTGGAGAAAAAAACTCGGGACTGGTGACGATCGAGCGAACGACCATGCGGAGGTCGCCGTCGCTGAGCAGGAAGATTTTCGCCGCACGATCGACCAGTTCGGACGGCGGATCATCGGCGACGAATCGCTGGCACAGCTCATAGGCGATGTGTTTCGCAGTCGAAGGATGGATTGCGAGGATATCGAGGACGCGCTCGCCGTCCTCCACGCCGCCGCCGGGGGCGATCACGTGGTCCAGGACGATCTTCTGACCCTTGTCGTGGCGGTTGGCGTCGAAACCGAAGTTCCCGGTGAAGGGATTGGTTCCCCAGCCGGTAAAGCAGCGGGCGACTTCCTGGACGTCCTGCTGTGTGTAGCCGCCGTCCACGCCCAGCGTGTGCAGCTCGAGTATCTCACGGCCGTAGTTCTCGTTGAGACCTTCATTGTCGGACACCAGGCCGGATGCCTTCATGCCGAGCTTGCTCTGGATGAAAATCTCGATGACCTTCTTTTCCAGGCCGGAGCGCTGGCGAGTGGCCGAGTTTTCGGTGTTGTCGAGGTAAGTGAGCATCGCGGGGCTGTGGGCGCTGGCGCCCAGCAAATCGCGGAAGCGGCCCAGCACATGGGGACGGATGGCGTCGCGGTCATCGGCGACCTTGAGGACGCGGCATGAATCCTTCCGCACGTCGATGTTGAAGTGATTGCTCCAGAAATCGACCAGCACCTCGTTGAGTTGGCGCTCGGACAGAACGGCACGGAGAATCTTGGCCTGCTGGAGCTCGCCGACGCAGCGTATGGCGTCCCGCCGGGCGAGATCCTGCATGCTCGGCGGGCCGGGATCGGGCGACGGGTTTGCCGCCATCGCGGTTTTAGACGGCTCAATGCCATAGCGAAGCTTCATCTCCTGGCTGTTGCCCGCCCGGGCCTGCTGCTGAAGGAAGCGGCGAATGTCGCCGAAGAACTCGTCCATCAAATGTCCCGAACTCATGTTCAGCGTGTCGAGCCGGGCCACAGCCCGATCGACCGCCGAATCGTCGATCGACTCGGGGCGAAGCTGGAGGCGGATGTACTGGTCCACGCCGAGCTTCTCGACGCGTTCGACGTCGCCGGGCCTTGGGCCGTAGCCGAGGCGGTTGAGCGCGTGGAGGACTCGTTGCCGTTCGCTGAGCTCGCCCTGCTCGCCCGCCCGGGCAAACGAAATTAGCGCCGCGCATCCGATGATAAACGATGCCAGCACGATGATTGGGCCTCGCCGTATTCCTGGGCCGGTGGTTGGTGACTTGGACATGATCGCTCCCTGAATTGCGGGGATTATCACCCAATTGGTAGACGACACGCCAGCGGAATATTGCCGGTATTCACGGACGCAGCGCGGTGGCAGCGCCAGTGCCACGATGGCGGTCGTCCGGTAATTTGCCAATTGCCAGCTTTAGGGCCCGCCGCGGCAGAAACGGCGCAGGCACTCTAAAGCTCGCAGGCGGCAGGTCGATAGTAGAAGTGTCAGGCGGCATTTCGCCGGCCGCCCGCACAGACCGAGCGCCGCCGTCCGGAGACTTACCATGAGGCGCCGTCAGGGAGAAAATGCGATGAACACGACGACCAGCAAGGTGAAGGACGTTCTTACCACCGGCGAAGTCGCCAAGATCTGCAACGTCGCGCCGCGGACCGTCAGCAAGTGGTTCGACTCAGGCGCGCTGCACGGCTACCGGATCCCCGGCAGCAAGGACCGCCGCATCCCCCTCAACCAGCTCATCCGCTTCATGAAGCAGCACGGCATGCCGCTCAACGGCCTGATGACCGGCTCGACCCGAATCCTGATCGTGGACGACGAGCAGGACATCGTCGAGGTGCTGGAGAAAATCCTCGAGGGCGAGGCCAAGTACGAAGTCGAGGTCGCCCGCAGCGGGTTTGCCGCCGGCGTGACCGCAGAAAAGTTCCGCCCCCATGTGATTTTGCTGGACATGCACCTCAAGGACATCGACGCCCCCGAGGTCTGCAAGCACGTGAAGAAGAACCCGGACCTCCAGTTGACCAAGGTGATCGCGATGAGCGGCAAGCTCACCGATCCCGAGGCGCAGGCCCTCCAGTCAAACGGCTTCGACGGTTTCCTCCGCAAGCCCTTCCACGTCCGCCAGGTGATCGAAGCCGTCGAAGACGCGATGGCGGTGGTGTATTGATTTACAACTTAAGGAAGATTGTCCTTGTCGTCCGGCGGATTTGCGCCGCCGCGGTCGGGGGGAGGCGGGGCGGCGTCTTCGGTGGCGCGATTGCCGGGGCCCATGCCGCCGGCTTGCTGGATCTTGGCAAGGAACGTCTGCTTGGTGTTCTGCCTGAGATTCTGAATTTCGTTTTGCAGCCGCTCGATTCGCACCTGCCGCTGGCGGACTTCCGCGTCAACCAGATCGACCACCGCCGCCTGAAGATGGACCTTGGCGTGTTCCAGGCCTGCCTTGTCGTTTCGCGCCCGGGCCTGGCGGAACTCGATCTGGGCGCCGAAGACCCGGTCTTCGGCGGAAACCTGGGCCTGCATCGCCCGGCGGAGGCTCTCGTCCCTGATCTGCTGAATCTGGCGATATCGATCGATGATGAGCTGGCGGGCCCGCATCTTCTGGGCCGGCCGGAAGTTCAGGCTCTCCAGGAATCGCAGGCGATTGGGGCAGAACTGTTTGACCCAGTCCTGAATCTGCTCCCACTGAATATCCGAACCCGTGTCTTTGGGACGCGCCGCGCCGGTGTCACTGGACGATTGCTGGTCCTCTCGTGCGGCTGTAGATGGCAGCGCCGCCGGCCGGGCCGCAGCCAACACCAGCACCGCGCCACACACCGCCAATGAAACGTATCGTATTGCGTTCATTACGTTTGATATCCGCCGACCGCGTTAGTCCTGCATGGTCGCATTGGCGTTCAGCAGGAACGGTGAAATCTCGTCGCGGGAAACTCCTTCGGTAGTGGTCGCTGAAGCCAAATGGGTCTGAAACGAATCACGCCACAGCGCGAAATCCGATTCCGATTCCACGTTGGCGGGGTCGGTTGTCTGCGGGGAATCCGAAGGAACGACACTGACCTGCCGGCGGTTGGCCGGCCCGACTGCGGCGCGCTCGCGACGATCGATCCACACCATGACGGTGACGAGAACCGATGCCGCGACCGCGGCGGGAAAGGCGATGCGACGAAGGCCATGGTTATAACGCGGAGCCGTTTGCCGCGACGAAACTCCGAGTTGTATGGCCCGGCTGCGCATGTCACGCGCCACCCGGCGAACCGCCGAGTCCGCCTTGACCGGCAGCGGACAAAGCTCGTCCAACCGGCCTAATCCCGCTTCCAGGCTCCCCTGCGCCGCCCCGAGCCGATCCAATTCAAGCCGCAGTTCTTGATCCGATGCCAGCAGCCGCTCGAGGCGGCCTCGCTGCGGCGGCGACAATTCATCCGCCAGGTAGAGCAGCAGAAGGTGCTTATTGTCCAGTTCTTCGACCACAGTTCGTTTCCTTGCCGACGCGACGAAATTCGGCTCGATTCGCCGATCACTCGTCCATCAGCTCTTTCAATTTTATCATCGCCTTGTGCATTCGTCCCAGTGCAGTATTCAGCGGACAGCCCAGAATACTGGCAATTTCAACGAACTTGAGATTGCTGTAATACCGCAACATCACGACTTGGCGCTGACTTTCGGGCAACTGTGCGATTACCCTTTTGAGCTTGTCCGTTTCCTCGTTCCCCTCCAGCCGATCCCCGGCGGCCGGGACCTCTTCATCGACCACCAACCGCAAGCCCTCTTTGGCGGCCTTCTCGCGGCCTCGCGACCGCCACATGTCGTTGGCCTTGTTCGTGGCGATGCGGAACAGCCAAGCCTTGAATCCGCCTCCACCGGACGACGGATCGAACTTGTCGAGATGGTCCAGGACGCTCAGCCACGTCTGCTGATGCAATTCCTCGGCCACGTGCTCCCCGGCCACCCGCTGCAAATAGCGAAGCAGCGCGGTGCAGTACCGCTTGACCAGCGCTTCCCCGGCAGCAGCCTCTCCGGTGCGAAGCCGCTGCACCAGCGCCTCGTCGCTGACGACCGGGGTACTCGACTCATGCGCCAGCGCCACAGTCATTTCACATCGGCCGTCACTTCTACAACGCCCCATCCAGTCAAATATTACAGATTAGCCAGGCAATCCTCCTTAGGGCTTGCAGCGGACTTAACCACCCATTTTATCGGACCAAGGCAGGTTGATGTCAACAGAATTGTCCGGGTTTTGCACGTCATGGCAGGCCCAACCACGTCTTCCGGTAACTCCCGGCCCATACAGATGCTATCAACTATCGGCGGTGGACCGCCGGTGCCTTGGCGCGGCGGCGGCGGGCGCTATACTGCCCGGCGTACCGGAAACCCATTGCCGCGAACGATACCCATCATTTTTCTGTTGCTTGCTTTGAGTGGGTGCGTCGAGCGCACGCTGACGGTCAATACCAGTCCGCCGGGCGCGCTGGTTTATCTGAACGACCAGGAATTCGGCCGCACCCCGGTTGACCACCGTTTTCTCTGGTACGGCACCTACGAAGTGGAGGTCCGCAAGGAGGGTTATCAGACCCTCAAAACCGAAGCCCCGGTTATCGCGCCGTGGTGGCAGTGGGTGCCGTTCGATCTGGTTGCGGAGCTTTTCCCTGCCCGGCTCCAGGATCATCACACCGTCAGCTTCGCATTGGCACCGCTGAAGGCGGAGCACGTGGACCCGGAGGCGATCGTCCAACGCGGCGAATCGCTGCGCGAGCAACTGGAATCGACCCGCATGCCCAATCCGCCGCAGACCCAGCCCACCACCCGCCCGGTCAAACGATAGGGCGGCACACGCCCGTTTGGGGGTACTGGTCTTTGGCCGACAGGCTAAGTACAATTCGGAGCAGCACTGGTATAGGGGCTGTGAATTCTTAGGCTTAATCGGGGCAAAGGCCGGCCGTGCGGGCTGGTCGAAAAGCCGCCCGCGGTTTGGGACTGTTTCGGTGAACCTGAGTGCGACGACATCCTCCCTGTCTCCCGTGGGTGGCGGTGGCGGCGTGCTGACGCCGGCACTGTCGGCCAACGTGCTGGTGCTGAACCGCTTCTACCAGGCGATCCGCGTCATCAACGTGCGCCGGGCGTTCTCGCTGCTGTGCCGCGAGCTGGCCGAGGTCGTTCACATCGAGACCGACGAGAAAGGCCAGAGCCGCTGGCAGAACCTGGATTTCGACGAGTGGACCGAGCTGTCGCAGCTCAAGGCCGAGTTCGAGCCGGACGGGTTCGATTGGATCCATACCGTGCGGTTCCAGATCGCGGTGCCGCGGATCATTCGTCTGCTCGGCTACGACAAGCTCCCGCGGCAGGACGTGAAGTTCAACCGCCGCAACATCTATGCCCGCGACGGCAACCGCTGCCAGTATTGCGGCAAGAAGATGCCGACGACCGAACTGTCGCTGGACCACGTTGTTCCCAAGAGCCAGGGTGGCCGCAGCACCTGGGAGAACATGGTCTGCTGCTGCGTGAAGTGCAACGTCAAGAAGGGCGGCCGCACGCCTGACCAGGCCCACATGCACCTGATCACCAAGCCGGTCAAGCCCAAGCGCAGCCCGGTGATCAACATCCGCCTGGCCGATCAGCGATATTCGAGTTGGAAGCAGTTCCTGGACACGGCCTATTGGACCGTAGAGTTGAAGTGACACACGTGGTCAGGCTGCCGGCATCGGGGCGCTTTCGTTCACGTGGACGGGGTTGTGGCGGTTCATGATCTCCACGGCGCGCGGCGCCTCGTCGTCGCGGGTGGCAAGGGCCACGAGCGTGTCGCCGCGGCGCACCCCTTCGGCAAGCTGCTGGGCGTCTTTGTCCGAAACGCGCGCATCGACCAACGACCCGAACAGCCCGCCGACAAGCCCCCCGGTAGCGCCCCCGGCGATCGGACCCGCCACGGCAACGACGCCGAGGCCTGGAATGGTCGAAATGGCCAGGCCCGCAAGAAGGCCGAACCCGGCGCCGACCGTCGCCAGATAATCGCTCGCCTTCTGCGGATGCTCCGCGGCGGGTTGATGTTGGGCCACCAAATTAATTTCGTTTCGGTCGAACCCGTGCGCTTCCAGGTCATCGATGGCGTCGCAGCCCGCTTGAATGTTGCCGAACAGACCGATGATCGTTTTCATGGCTGAAGCTCCCTTGCCCCAAAGAACCCCCACAGGCCCTGTCATACCCAAAATGGGCCGCGTGCTTGAGGCGGTCCCACGTTCCCGGTCGGCACCGCTCCCAGTCGCGGCGGGCGTTGTTCTCGACGCTGTCCCATGACCCGCCGCCGCACTGGCAGGCCAGTTCGGCGCCGAATCGATACGCCGGCTTACACTCCTCAAAGGTGTACTCGGTGCCGCGGTAAGCCCGGCCGAAGTCGTCGCGAAATTCGGGGTCGAAGCGGCTGAGATCCGCTTCTTCTTCGACATCAATCTCGCGGGCCGGCGTGATAGCGGGCGCCGCCGCTCGGTCGTCAACTTTGAGCGGATTGTGCAGTTTGAGGATTTCCACGCCGCGGGCCACGTCCTCGTCTCGCAATGTGGCTGCGACGAGCGATTCACCCTGGCGGACGCCTTCGACATAAGCGCTGGCGTCCTCCTGTGAGACTCCGGCTTCGATCAGGGAACCGATCAGCCCGCCGGCCACGGCGCCGACCACGCCGCCCGCAACGATCGGTCCGATGGCTGCAACGAGCCCGATGCCGGGAATCGTCACCGATGCAAGGCCAGTGAGAATTCCGAGCCCCGCCCCGACGACCGCGCCGGTTTCCGACTCTTGATGAGGCCGTTCGGCCAACTCGTCGTGCTGGGTTACCAGGCTGATTGCGGTACGGGTGAATCCGCTTTCTTCGAGGTCGTCAACAGCTTGCCGGGCGTCGGCAAACGATTCAAACATTGCTACGACGGTTTTCATGGTCGCCATTCCTCTTTGAAAATTGGCCGAGAGGTCGGCTGCAACCGATGTACCATCGTCCGCGGCGCAGCGAGCTGAGGCGCGCCCATCGAGCATAAATGCGTTTTTGAGAAATGAGCAATCGGCAGGATGACGCACCGACCTCGTCAGAACTTGACCGCGGTTGCCAACATTTGCTCGACGCGCCCGATCACTTCCTGGGGCGTGACCTGCCGCATGCAGGCATGATTGTGGGGGCAGTCCCTGAGCTTTCGCAGGTAGCACGGCGAGCACTCGACGCCCGCCCGCACCACCGCGTCGGGCCGGCCGTACGGGCCGATCCACAGGGGATCGGTGGGGCCGAAGATGCTGATCATCGGCGTGTTCATCGCCGCGGCCAGGTGCATGGGGCCGGAATCATTCGTGACGCAGATGGCCGCCCGCCGGATCAGGGCGGCCAGCTCGCTGAGCTTCGTGCGCCCCGACAGGTCGCAGACCCCCTCGCACGCAGCGGCCACCTCCCGGCACCGCGCCACGTCCCGCGACGCCCCGGCCAGGACCACCGCCCAATCCTTCGACAGGAAATGCCTTGCGACGACGGCGAAGCTCTCCGTCAGCCAATGCTTGGTTTCCCAAATGGTCCCCGGCGTGAGCAGCGCCAGCGGTTTGTGCGCCACGCCGTTTTCGGCAAGAAGGGCATCGACGCCGTGCTCCGCCTCTTCGGGCACGGGCACGGAAAACTCCAGCGGGCCGTCGGCAAAGCCGAGCATGTCGCCGACCCACAGGTAGCGGTCCACCGCATGGGCGTCGAGGGTCCGGACCCTGATCCGATGCGTGTAGGCGACCCACGACCCCTCGCGCGCTCCGGTCCAGCCATGAAGCAGCGCCTCGCGGGGCATCGGCCTGCTGGCGCGGCGCAGCGACCGCCGCGGGCGGTCGAAGCCGATTCGCGTCTTCGCTCTCGTGGCGAGCGTGAATAGCGCCGAGCGGAATTGCCCGTGCAGATCGATCACCAGGTCATATCGAGCGGCGCGCAGGTCGGCCAGGAGTTTGATGAACCCGAGCGGCCCCGAGAGGTCCCGCCACGAGCGCGCATAATCGTCCCGGGCGAACAGCACGACGCCGGACAACGCCGGGTGATGACGGATCAATTCCGCGATCCCCGGCGTCAGCATCCAATCGATCCGCGCCGACGGATACCGCTGGCGCAGCTTCGCCAGCACCGGCAGCGTATGCACCACGTCCCCCACCGCCGACGGCTTGATCAGGAGGATGCGCTCAAACTCGCGCTCGCGAAGATCGGTAAAGTGCAACGTGAGTCTCTCACATCCGCTCGGCCGGCTGCTCCCTGGGCTGAGGCCGCATCAGCGACATGACCTTCTTGAACGGGATGGAGAAGTGGTGCCGCAGCATGACCAGCTTCTGATTGCCTTTGTCGGTCACCCAGTTGAACTGGATGACCCGGCGCGGGCCGATGAACTGCTTGTGGCCGTGCCACGAGTTGTTGCTGCGCCGAAACGCCACCAGCGTTCCCTCGGTCGGCGGAACCTCAGCGACCATGTCTTCCAGGTCGCTGCCCGAGCGCAGCAGCCGCAGGCGGCCGCCCTGGGCTTCCCAATCATTGTTCATGTAGATCAGGACGGTGATGATCTTGCTGGCCGAATCGGTGTGAATGAATCCGTCGCGGGTGCCGCACCGGCCGCGCGCGGTGATCGTGGTCGGCCGGCCGGTGAGGTCGATGCCGAACTTTTCCTCAAACGCACGGCGAAATTCCTCCGATTCGAGGTCATCCACCAGGTCCTGGAATGCCAAGCCGTACTTGAGACGTTCCAGCGGAAAACTCCCGAGGTCCGGCACTTGGGGATAGTCGCGGTTGACCGCAGCCCGCGCCTCGGCCTTCACGAATTCCGGCACGATCAGGTAGTCAAACGGCTCCCGATTGAGCGGCGTGGCGCGAAACGCATCCAGGTCCAGCGTCTTCACAATTCAACCCTTTCTCTGCCGCGGCGGTCCTTCGCGCGGCAACGGCCTCTACGTTAAGAGACGCACCGCATATTGCAATACTGGTCGGGCAGACATTCCTGTCTGCCGGGGAGATTCGAATTGGTTCGGGGGACAGGAGCGTCCCCGCTCACCAATTCGATGGCAGGCAAGAATATCTGCCCCACTCAAACTATACGCGCTCGGGCACCACGAACGGCTCGCGATACTCGCGCCTCAGGAACTTGTTGGCGCGGGCGTTGGACCCGAAGTTCTCGGCTTCCGCATCGAAATCCAGCCTGGGACCAATCTGATACGCCATCCCCTCGAGCTTGAGCGGCTTGTTGGTGTCGGAGTTGATGCTGTCGGCCAGGTGCTGCTCGTATCGCCCGAACGCCTCGGCCAAATCCATTTCATCGTTGACCGCCCGCGTCGGAACGCTGAACGGCTGCGGCCCGCCCAGCCGGTACGAGATATTTCCCAGATGGCACAACGCGGCGGAATAGTGGCCCTCGAGCACCGGGCAGTTCAAGTCGGACTGTTTTCTGCTCTTGACCGCGTTGATGAAATTGGCGAAGTGGTTCTTGGTCCCTCGGAATGCCTTGACCCGTTTGCCCTTGTTGTCGAAAGCCACCACCGAGCCGTAGTCGGCAGTAAACGCCACGAACCCCTCGGTGCCGTAGACGATGTTACCCGTCCCCACGCCCATCAGGTTGGAACTCTTCAAACCTCGTACTTCAAACAGCAGCTTACTGTCGCCATAGTCGTAGAGCGAGAGCATCGTGTTGGGCGTTTCGCCGTCGTCCTTGTATCCGAAGCGGCCGCCCAACCCCATCACCGCTTTGGGCAGCGTCTTGCCCAGCGCCCAGCGGGCGATGTCCATCTGGTGAACGCCCTGGTTGCCGATGTCGCCGTTGCCGTAGTCCCACCACCAGTGCCAGTTATAAAGGAAGCGGTTCTTGTTGAACTGACGCTTGGGGGCGGGGCCGAGCCAGATGTCGTAATCGACTCCGGCCGGGACAGGGCTGTCCTCAAAATGACCGATCGTCGGCCGCAGCTTGTAGCACAGCCCACGCGACAACAGCACCTTGCCGATGTTCCCTTCGTGGATGTATTTCATCGCCTCCTGGCAGGCGGTGGTCGAGCGCGACTGCAATCCCGCCTGGCAGATGCGATCATACTTGGCCCGCGCCTCTTCGAGCCGTCGCCCTTCGGTTACCTCGTGGCTCACCGGTTTCTCGACGTAAACGTCTCGCCCGCGCTGCATGGCCCAGACCGCCGCCAGAGTATGCCAGTGGTTGGGCGTGGCGATCGACACGGCTTGAACGTCTTTGTCCTCCAGCAGCTTGCGAATGTCCTGGTAGGTTTTGGCGACCGGGCGGCCGCGCCGTTCCAGGGCTTTCTGGGCCGAGGTAAATTGATGTTCGTCCACATCACACAGGGCGACGATCTCGACCCGGTCATCGCCGCAGTAGGCGTCGATGTGGGATTTGCCGCGGCCGTTGAGACCGATGACCGCGATGCCGATCTTCTCGATGGGGGAAACTTTGGTGGTGGGTGGCGGTCCCTCCTGGTTCTTGGGCGTATCGGCTGCGGACGCCGCTTGCGCCGCCGCCAGGCCCGTCGCCGCCGTGTACAACGTTTGTTCCAGGAATGACCGTCGCGTCAAGTGTGACATGGGATCGAGCTCCATTGAGTGCGGATGGAATGGCGCAAAGTCGGCCGGCAAGGGCGCTCGCCCCGCTGCCGTACCGCGTTCGCCAATCGAATTGCTATTTCATACGCCGGATCGGCTCAGATGTTACTTCCCCAGCCTGATTGGGGAAATAGCAATTTGGGGCTTATAACCCCACCCAGAGGGCACGAATTGCCTCAATTCGCATACCGGCGAAGGGCGGGTATGTCGCGGCGTAATTTTTTCGTTGGCGCTTTCTTGACCTCGGGGTAAGTTTTGCACTATCGGCCCCCTGCTTCCCGCCGCAGGCGGAGCAGGCGCTGGCCGGTACCGTTTCTCCCCCGCCGGTGGGAAGTTGGTCTTTATGATATTCCGTGTTCGTCCGCTGACGCGGCAGCTCCTGTTTACCGGGATGGTGTTGGCCGCCTCCCCCGCCATGGTTTCTCCGTCGCCAGCCGCCGCCCCGGCTGCCGCCCTTCCCACCCAGTCCCGTCTCGACTCCCTGCGTCCGCCCGAAGTGCGCCTCCGCAAGCTCCACCTCGTCCGGCCCGATCTGATTTATTATCCGATCGAGTACGAAGTGGTTTGCTGAACGAATCAGATCAGTTGATCCAGCCCCGAAAACCCCAGCGCCTCATAAGTGAAAAAGGGCTCGGCATACGCCGTCCCGATTCGGCCGCCAAAATAGGCGTTCATCGTCCGAACCATCTCGGGCACCTGGTCGTTGATCGCCACCATCTGCGACTCGTAAGCCCGGACCGCGGCCAGCTTCACGTCCAGTTGCGCGCTGATGTCCAGACAGAACGTCGGCTGGAAATTCATCCGCAGATGGGTCGCGTAATAATAGATGACTCGCTTGGGATGGCACGGCTCGCCGGGGATGTCGGATTTGGTCAGCTTCGCGTCGAAGCGCGCGTCCTCGCCGATCCGCGTGACGGCAACGTGATCGGGATGAGCGTCGATCGGGAACGGCAGAAAAATCCAGTCCGGCCGATGAACGCGAATTACCGCGGCCACCTTGTGGCGCGCCTCGATCGAGTGCACCACCTGCCGGTTCGGCAAGCCCAGCAGCGTGCGCTGCACGCCCAGGATTCTGGCCGCCTCGGCGGCTTCCTGCGCTCGCTTCTCAGGGGTGCCACGCGGCGTCGGCTCGCCGTTGGTCATGTCCACCAGATGGACGCGATGCCCCTGCGACACCAGCCGTGCGATCGCTCCGCCCATCCCCAGTTCCTGATCGTCCGGATGCGGGCCGATGACCAGAATCGATGCCATGCCGGCCGTTGTAGAGCCCACGCCGCAAAATGCAAAATCAAAACCACAGAGGAATACGAAGAGAATTGCCACGGATGACACGGATGGACACTGATAGAGAAACAAAGCAAAAATGTCTTT
>Ga0307476_10000845_pt1 | contig 20802 bp, 15 predicted proteins | sample atmos_gasesECM2C_2_FD_203314 | JGI IMG/M metagenome (GOLD analysis project Ga0307476, IMG submission 203314) | Hardwood forest soil microbial communities from Morgan-Monroe State Forest, Indiana, United States - atmos_gasesECM2C_05 | ecosystem: Environmental > Terrestrial > Soil > Temperate...
CAGAGCCATCGGCGCGAATTACGAACGTGCCCTTCCGATTCGCCAGCTGGTTAGGACCACCGGCCTGTTTGAGATACCAGCCCGCGTCTTTGCCCGGCTTGTAGGTGATGCCGGTCGGGTTGTATACAGATCCATCGACAAAGACCACACCGGGCCGCTTGGGAATGTAAATCACGTCTCCGGCGCGCAGTTGCACGTCCGCCGATGTATTAGCCCAGCGTTTGACGTCGGCGGAAATATGAATCACGAGCCGACCGGCGGGCGGCGTGTTTTCCAGTTCGTCAACCGTCTTTTTGTACTGAATAACCGAGGCTTTGGCCTCGGCCCGGTCATCCAAACCCATCTCGGGATCAAGCTTTACGCTTCTGGCTTCTTCTTTAATGCGCTCGATCAGTTCCGCCCTGTTCTTTTCCTCCATCTGTCGCAATTCGACGCGCTGGAAAACTGCACCGTAGGGGTACGCCGTGGGAAGAAATCCTCCAGCGCGCGCGATGACGGAGCTCAGCCGTTCGCCGGGCTGAATGCCATATCCGCCGGAGTGCGCAACTTCGCCTTTGACTTGCACGGTGGCAGATAAATCCTGCCAGTCCGATATCTGGCCGATGGTCAGAACATCGCCGTCGCGCAAGCGAACATCGGAATCCGGCTCCCCCAGCATGGCTTTTGCAATGGGCACGTTCACGTGATCGCCGATCACTTTCGTGCCCTGCATCACTTCGAAGCGGGTAAGATCGGCTTGCTCGGTGTAAGCCCCACGCCTGAAACCGCCGGCCAGCTTCACCAGTTGCGCCGCCGTCATATCCTGACCCAGAGGATATCTCCCCGGACGGCCCACTTCCCCTTCCACTGACACCATCGGAGGGTCGAGTTTATTGAGATCACGATGGACAAAAACACGATCCTTGCTTTCAAGCGCGATATCGTACTTCGCGTCGCCGTCCAGAGCTTTACCCAGATTGACGTTGATGACCTCAAGCTTGCCGCCGCCCGTCTTGCGGTAAATCTGCGCGTCGTCAAGCAGTGCGTCGCGAGTGGTACCACCCGCAAGGTAGATCGCATCCCGAAGGTGCGGAGCTCCATTCGTGAGATGGTCACCAGGATCGCGCACTTCTCCGCTGATTGTGATAACCGGCGGATCCTCGAAGTCGTACTTGCCGAAGATGCGAATTGTGTCGAAGGGTTTGAGCACCAGATCCTGATCTTTACCGGCTAGAGCGTCGCCCAGGTTGAAGGCGAGCACGACGGGCGTATTGTCAGGTTGGGTCAGGCGGATGATTTCGGCGTGATTGGTGGCTGGCTCCGGCAACAGATCCTTGTAAGACTTGATAAGATCCGTCACCTTCATTCCGTCGGTATAAGCGAACTTGCCGGGACGGGAAACATAACCGTCGAGATAGACAGTTTTCTCAGCATAGGGAAGGATCGGAGTGATCTTGATTTTATCTCCGTCCTGAACCTTGAACTCCTCAAGTGCCTTGGTGACATCTCTCTCGTTGTTATTTTCGGGAATATCGAGGCGCAGCATGGTGCGGCTCTCATGACTCTGCACGCGCTCTACATCGACGTGACGCAGGGTTCCGGTGGGAAGCACGCCGCCAGCTAATTGCAACACTTCGGCAAGACTGTTGTCGCCGTTCAGTTCGTAAATTGCAGGCCGCCGCACCATGCCCTCGACGGTGACTTCACCGCTGAGCGGTGGAACCTCGATGGTGTCGCCGGCTTGCAGGTTTTGCATATTTCCCGTGACGCCGTGCAGCAACAAGTCGTATACGTCCACTCGCTCTACGAGCTGCTTGCCGCGGTAGTGGTCGAGCAAACGCAGCGAACCATCAGAGGTTGGTCCGCCGGCAAGGTATAAGGCGTTGAGCGGCGTGGAAAGCGAACTTACATCATAGGCACCGGGGCGCTCGACATCGCCGACTACGTAAACGCGCACAGTGCGAATGCGGGAGAGGGAGACATCCGCATCGACGCCGCGAAACTGGCTGCGGAGAACGCTCTGCACAAGATGCTGGACATCGGCTAAACTGCGGCCCGAAACTTCGACGGCTCCAACTTCAGGGAGAACGATGCGGCCTTCGCGATCGACCACTCGCTGCAGCCGCTGCGAGATGCCTCCCGAAAGGTTAATGGTCAGGCCATCTCCGGAGCCCACCACGTACTCCGGTCCAGCCGGCATGTCCATGGGAAGAGCGTCAAGATTTCCCGAGCCATTGCGAAAAACATCCTCGCCGAATCGCTCCAATTTGAGCGGCTTTCTCGAGTATTGCGCGTAAAGGTCATAGAGTGAAGGAATGTCCGCATACGGATTTGGCCGGTGACGAAGTCTCGGTTGTTGCGGCCGCTTGGGATAGATGTAGGAGGGGTACGGTTCGGGAGCTTGGTTGTCGAAGCGCGATTGTTGCGTTCCCAAATCATTCATGCCATTCTGGCGCCCCAGCGAACCCAGGAGAGAACTTCCGGAAGAACCCAACGCGGAGGCCATACCGGACATACCTGATCCCGACATGCCCGATCCGGATGCGCCGGACGTGCCCGAGCTGCTGGACATGCCCGACGTTCCCCGCCCCATGCCCTTTGGCATTCCCGAAGAGAAATTGGTCTGACTAGCGCTCAGGAGACCGGAAAGCTGGTCAGCCTGAAGGCCTGCCATTTCCTCTTCATCCGTGTCCGAGCCATAGAAATCTTCAGAACGCGTCTGGGTCGTTTGGAGCTGGCGGCGGGGATCATTGGAAGGTGGATATCCCTGCGATGGTGGATATTGCTGCAACGGGTACTGCTGCTGAGGCATGAACGGTTGCTGATTCTGACGTTGCTGATTCTGAAAGCCAGGAATCGACGGTTGAGAGGTCGGACTCATTGGCCGCTGCTCGTACAAGGATTGCGCCGTACCTCCGGGAAGATATTGCGTGAGGTAGCAATCCAGATCGCTGTCGTGTTTCGCCCAATAAAGTTGCTCCTGCGACTCAATCTTCTTGATGTCCTGCTGATCTGAGGCCCTTGTCGCTGCGTTTTTTTCAATCTCTTTTTCGCTCAGCTCCGGTTGACGGCATGGCAGGTTTCTGGCCAGTTCCTCGCGCGTTGGCTTGGCCCGGATGTAAGAACGATCTTCGATCTCCCGGGTCGCGATCACGCGGACGTTTTGATCTTCCCGGATCAGCCGGAACAGGGCGTCATCGGTGAGATCGTTGGGATCTAAAACCCTGCCCTGTTCAAATGCTTTGCGTACCACGGTTTTCTTGACCTGCAAGAGCAGCCCGGGCTCGTCACGCAAAATCTCGGTAATCTTGTCGGCGGACAGCGACACCAGTTGCTCCGCTTCGTGCTCGGCGCGGGAATCGGACTGATCAATGGCCGTGCTCGGCGTATAAGAAAAACGCTGCTGCTGGCTCGAAGCGAAAGTGGAAGCAGCCAACCACAAACAGAGCGCGACAGGAAGATTCCTGCCAGCGCGGAAGAAACAACTGAGTCTGCCCATAATACCTCTGCCGGGCTCGTTTAGAGCCGGGATCGTGATACCTATAAGTCTAATACTGACGTGAATCTTGGACGGAACGAGAATTCTCCGACCGCACCGCTACGAAGCTACTTCGGCCTACTCAAGACGTCGGTTTGGCCATCAACAGCAAACCAGCGCTCCACGAGAGCTTTCCAGCCTCGCCGTCCGGTTTTGAATGGGAGGATAGACGAAGACATAACTAAAACGACTGCGCCAGAACTTCCGGACGGCTCCATGTGACTCTCCCTCACAGCAGGCAAGTGTATGCAGCATAGCAGCGAGTTGAAGGCGACTATCTGTCAAGGTCGGGGCTCCGCGCGCACTCGGTGTACCCATGAACCCCACGAAACAAATGCAGCTTCGCCCCGTCACTCACACGGCCCGCGTGAGCCAGATTTCTATTTTCAGTCTTATATCATCATTCAACGGCCACGACAGCCTTTCTTTCCGGCGTCCGTTGCACTTAAACGCGTTCAATTTTGCTTCAGGCCACGGCAGATGGGTGACCGCCCTCACAAGGCCCCTCGGCGAGGTTATCCGCAATTTTTACGTCATCCAAGGTTTCGATATCGGTTTGATTGAGGATTGCGATCTTAGCCAATTGTCGCGCAGGGCGGGCCGACTCGCGCGCAGCACTCGGAGTTCTTTCATGATTTGGTCAGTGTACAACATAAAGCAGGCTATCTCCTGCGTGACATGATCCGCAAGGTCATACACAAGTCTTCGCGCCTCTTAGCCATGGCTCTTAACGATCGCCAGACAGGGGGAGGATTCTAAGCCGCCGTCGCTTGGCGCAGTGACGCAAGGCGCGCCGCGAGGGGATCTCAGGACCCTACCATTCTTTCGACACTCTTTACGGAAAGGCCGGAGACTTGCATGCCTGCGGCGCATCTTCGTCCTCGTAAGTGATCGGCTCGCTCGATCGATTCGCACTCGGCATGACGAGGAATTCAGGAGCGCCGGCTGAAACAGCAAGTGATGCAAAGGGGTGTAAGGCAACATCACGCCAAACTCATTGTTATCGTGGGCGACCTCCGGGAAACTCAGCTTCGCGGGCAAGTACGATGGGCCGAGCGACGGAATTACGCAGGGCTTCCGCCTCCGGCGTTTGACGCGAATCCTGCTTGGTATTTGTTACCTGATTGGATATCTACGCTATTTGGTTCATAAATTGGCCATGTACTATTGCAGCTGCGACCTCGTCACCCTATTTGCACCACTTTGCCGTTTTCCTCCAGGATGGGATGGTGCGATGGATGGGAAGGCCATTGCCGGTCCGGCTGCGTTGCTCCCGGTCGAAAATATGCTTCCATGCCGGAAGAGCAGGCCGGTTGCAATCAGTGAAGCGCTTTTACCACTGCGGCAAAGAAATCCTCATCGTTGATCGTGTCGCTTCCTGTCGGTTTTGGGCGCGCGCTCCAAACCACCACAACGACTTTCTTACGCGGATTGATATAGATCGATTGTCCGAAAATGCCGCTGGCGTAAAATGCACTTCGATGGATTGAATTCGTGGCGGCGTCCGCGATCCACCACATATAGCCGTAGTCGACCTTCTTGCTTCGACGATTTTGCTGCTTGTTGCCTCACTGATCCAATTCTCCGGGAGAAGTTTTTCGTCTCCCACCACACCGCCATTCATGAAGAAGAGACCGAAGCGGCCATAATCGCGCAATGTGGCGCTCAGACCACTGCCTCCGATCTCCTGACCGTCCGGCGACTCAAGCCACCACGTCGCGTCAGACTCCATGCCGAACCTCGACCATATGCGTTCAGACAAGTACTGCGCGACCGGCCGTTTCACTGCCGCGTGGATCAATTCTCCGACAACAAAAGTTTCACCTGTGTTGTAATTCCAAATCGTGCCGGGCTGGCCCGCGCGCGGAAGCCTGCGCATCAGTTCGAGGATCGATCCTGGTTTGCCAGCCAGTTGAGCTTCGAGCATGCGGCGGCGATCGGATGCGGGGTTCGTATAAGTTTCATCCCACCTGACTCCCGAGGCCATCTGCAACAGATTTCTAACGCTGACTCCGTCATAGGCGCTGCCAGCGAGAGTCGGCAGATACTTGGTTACCGGGTCGTCAATACTTTTTATATAGCCATCGCGAATCGCAATTCCGACGAGGGTCGAACTGATCGACTTCACCATCGACATCGACATCCAGTGCGTGCTCTCGTTGTTACCGAGTTCGTAGCGCTCGCAGGCAATTTTTCCATTCTTAAGCACGAGCAAACCGCTCACGCGATTCAGCGACAGGTAATCGTAGAGGTCATATTTCTTGCCCTTGGAAATAAAGGCAACGCCCGTTAAAGGCGTGTCGCTTTTCTCAAGCGGATAAATGTGCTCGCCGTGCTTCACTGTACGGGTAGGAAACAATCGATCGATGTTGCGGAATGTGTTGACTTGGATATCGGGATATAACATCCCATCGTAGATCTGCCGTACGGTGCCGATTTCTTGTTCTGACTGCGGAGCAGCGGCGTAAACGACTGTCGCAGCAGCGAGACTGACGAAAACCGCCAGTGCGGTCGAGACTGCGCCCGTCCACCGAAAGCAAGAGTCTATTGATCTGCCGGATGCTTGATTCACAAGTCCCGCCGCACGTATTCGTGGCATGACGTCTCCTTAGCCATTCGAATTAGACTATTCGAAACCAGGTCATTCGAACCGTCAGGTACTGTCTTAAACTTAAGACAGAACCAACCGTCAGGTAGTGCGCTCCTTTGAATTCTCCTTGGCGCGGGTTCGGCGAAAAGAATGCGTCGGTAAAAATGAGCACTTTGACAATCGAAGGTAACTCCATCGACAGAGAGGCCGTCAATAGTAGCGCACTACCAACCGTCATCTTGCCTTGACAGACTCAGGCGCAACGCGGCATACTTCGGTACTGCCGTGGAATCGTTTGTCTGCTCCCAAAGCCATGACGGGCGCGGCTCTTGCCACCATCTCCCAGGAGGATTCGCATGCCCCCCACCTCGCGGAACATTCTTCGCCTTCTACTTTTTGCTGCAGTCTTCGTTGGCCTCGCGTCCGCTTCCGGACCCTATCAGCTCGGATCCGCGAACACGGTAACTGCCGATCCCAACGTGACTCGCCCTGCCACCACGCCGTGTGTAGTACAGCTCTTCACCGGCGCTCAGTTCTTCGATTTCAACGTGGAGAATTTTACGTACGCTCCGCCCTCGGAGTGTCCCGGCCCCTGGGCCAAAGTGGTTCTCGAATCCGATATCAGCCTCAACCCCGGAATTCAGTTTGACCGCACGGCGAATTTCTGGCTGGGTCCAGTGAACATTTATTTCGGTACCACTGCCGAGCCTTCGCCGAATCTCGGACCATCGTGGCATATCGAGAACGATCTCACCGATTACAGTTCAATCTTCTACTCCGCGCAAGCTGGGCAGGCTGTCATCGGCAACACATTGTGTTGCGGACTCACATCCACAATCTACGCCTCGGCAACGCTGGAATTTTATCCTTTGGCTAAGGGCCAGGCGCCGCCGGTCGCGGCCAACGAGGTGCTGGCACTCTCCGCGGGCCCCTCGGGCGGCACGGTCGCGCTGAACACAGCTACCGACACGCTCTCTGGCACCTTCACTCTGCCCACCAACGTTGAGACCGCGTACCTCGACGTTTATGCGCAAGGCCAATCAAACGACGAGTTCTGGTACACCTGCGTGCCCAACGATGTTGCGTCGGAACTCGAGAGCTGCGGCAACACCGGCTTCCGCGAGACCGAGATCACCATCGATGGCCAACCTGCCGGCGTCGCCCCTGTGTTTCCGTGGATTTTTACCGGCGGCATCGATCCCTTCTTATGGTTCCCGATCCCCGGCGTGCAGACGCTGAACTTTACTCCTTATCGCGTCAACCTCACTCCGTTCGCAGGGTTGCTGAGCAACGGACAGCCGCACACGGTCTCGCTCAGCGTGTTCAATGCCGATAGTTATTTTTCCGCGACCGCGTCGCTGCTGCTTTATCTCGATGCGGGTACTTCTCAGATTACCGGGGCGGTTGCGCAGAACACGCTCGCAGCGCCATCTCCGGTGACCAAAGAAAATCTCAACGTGCAAGAGACTTTTATCAGAGGGACTGTGGACGTTACCTCGAACCGCAGCTTTGTGATTTCAGGTTACGCCAACACTTCGCATGGCAAAGTGACCACTAGAGTTGCCCAGACTGTCGACTTCTCGAGCGACCAATCCTTCAACATCAACGGCACTCAGTTCGTGCAGGATATTTCGCAAAGCAACGTAATCAACGCCAGCACCGCTGTGATCCAACCTGGCGCGCCCAACCTCATCACTTACCAGAACTACAATTTCCCCTTGGTCGTCGACATCAACGAGGTTGTGTTGTCAAACGGCGATATTAACCAGACGACCAACGCCAAACAAACCTACCAACTCAACGTCAGCACGAACCTTTTGGGCCCCAAGGGATTCGTCAGCTCACTGCTCAATACAGCCCAGCATGCCGACACGCTGGAACTCGATTCGTCCTTCAACTTGCTGGGGAATACAAACCAATCCGCCTCGCAGCTATATCGCTATTCAGATCAAACTGGCGCATCTTACAACTGTCAATTGTCGGCGGTTGCCAATGTGCTGACGGCTTTCAGTTCCGGTTGCACGCAGTAGGTTTAAATAGAGTCTAAAGAGCGCCAACTAGATAGAGGCTCGACGCGACTGATTGGGATTTTCTGGAACCTAACCCGGCGGTCGCGTGATCGCGCCCTGTGAAGCGGACGAGACAAGGGCCGCATATTTGGCAAACACGCCGGTGGGATAGCGTGGCTGAGGAGGCTTCCATGCAGCCATGCGCTGGCGCAGAACTTCGTCGCTGATCTCGACTTCCAAGATGCGCTGGTTGACGTCGAAGCGGATCATGTCGCCATCGCGCACGGCCGCAATCGGTCCGCCGAGAGCGGCTTCGGGCGAAACGTGGCCAGCCATCAGCCCGTGCGTCGCGCCGCTGAAGCGTCCGTCGGTTAACAGCGCGACGGATGCGCCCAATCCCTCACCTACGATGGCGCCCGTAACGCTTAGCATCTCGCGCATTCCCGGTCCGCCCTTGGGACCTTCATTGCGGATCACGACAACGTCGCCCGCACGAATTTTCTTGCCGGTGACCGCTGCCATCGCGTCTTCTTCCGATTCGAAGACGCGCGCTGGCCCACGCTGCTCCAGCCGTTCGTGGCCGCTGATCTTGGCCACGCATCCCTCGGGCGCGAGATTCCCTTTCAAAATGACCAGTCCCCCGGTTTTCTTCAACGGTTTTTCCAGAGGCGCGATTACCTCTTGACCCGGAGTTTCGATGGCACTCTCGCTCTCGGCCTGGATGGAAAGTCCGGTCACTGTTTTTGCGGCTGGATGAATGTGGTTCCCCCGCAGCAGTCGCCGTGCCAGTAATCGCACACCGCCGGCACGGTGCATGTCGGCCGCGACAAAGCGCCCCGAAGGTTTCAGATCAGCCAACAGCGGCGTGCGCTCACTCACTCTCTGAAAATCGTCAATCTGCAAATCGACTTGCGCTTCGCGCGCGATGGCCAGCAGATGCAGAACCGCATTGGTCGATCCTCCGCTCGCGGCCACAGATGCAATGGCATTTTCAAACGCGTCCCGGGTCAAAATACTGCGTGGACGGATGCCCTGCTGCAACAGGTTCATAACAACTTTGCCGCAATCGAAACACACCTGATCTTTTTTCGCATCCATCGCGGGCACGCTATTGAAGCCCATGGGGGAAAGGCCAATCATCTCCATCACAGTGGACATGGTATTCGCGGTGTACTGGCCGCCGCACGCGCCGGCGCCGGGACACGCCACATTTTCCAACTCATGCAATTCCTGATCGGTAATTCTTCCTGCGGCATTCGCGCCCACCGCTTCGAAAACATCTTGAATGGTGACGTCTTTGCCGTGAAAGCTGCCCGGCGCGATCGTGCCTCCGTATAACACCATCCCCGGCAGATCCATCCGCGCTAGAGCCATCGCGGCGGCGGGAATTGTTTTATCGCAGCCCACGACACATACAACGGCGTCGAACAATTGCCCGCGGCAAACCAGTTCAATCGAATCCGCGATCAGCTCGCGGCTGACAAGCGAAGCCCGCATGCCTTCGGTCCCCATAGTCTCGCCATCGGAAATCGCTATAGTGTTGAACTCCATGGGAGTGCCGCCGGCCGCACGAATTCCTTCTTTAACTTTCGCCGAGAGCCGCCGCAGGTGAAAGTTGCAGGGCATGGTTTCGATCCAGGTATTGGCCACGCCGATGAGAGGTTTACGCAGGTCTGCGTCGGTGAAACCAATCGCCTTAAACATGGAGCGCGCCGGAGCCCGGTCGCGTCCGTAGGTAATGCCGCGGCTGCGATGCTTGAGATCCATGATGAAAGATTACAACAGAGGTGAAGATGCTACGAGCGTATCCAGTTTAGAAATTGATCGTATCCAGCCTTGAGATTGAGCGTTCCAGTTTAGAGATTGTCATTCCGAGCGAAGCGAGGAATCTGGATTCTTTCGGCGGTCGCCGTGTCACGAAAAAAAACGGGAACCCTACGGCCGGGTTGATGCCAGGAGGCCGCATTCCAGCTGCAGGGTCCCCAGTTCGCATGACGCTTACCCAGAGACATCATGCTGCTGATACTGCCATTCGTCGAACCATCCCCCAGAGAAACTCGGGTCGAACTCAACTTTAAGCCAATGCGGCTTGCGCCGATTGGTCCGCCGCGGTTGCCGAAGCCGGCGGATGCGGTCCCCATTGCGCCGCCTGCTCTTCGTGTTCTCGAAGAGACGCACTGGACCGAACCTCGATCACATCCACAATCGCGTACCACTCACGGCTTAGCTGCCCGATTTGCTTTTGCGAAACCTCCAGCGTCAGCGTGACCGCATGATCCTGCCCGGCGACATCGGCGTGCACCGAAGGAAGGTCGATTGCGCGCTTCGAAACCGCGTTGAGTATTCGCATCAATGCGCCCTGCGCGTTGCGGTAGCGGATGTGAAAGATTTGCATAGTCGTTTCCCCTCTTGCATTTCGCGATTGGGCGATTGAGTGATTTTGCGGTTGACAAATCTAAACAGTGTTGGATTTTCAATCACTCAATGACTCGATCGCCCGATGACTCAATTCCTACTCGTCCCCGAACACCATCTCCGAAAGCGCCGCTCCCGCCGGAACCATGGGATAAACGTTCGCCTCGGGATGACAATCAAACACCAGCAACTCCGGCTCCGGTGAGCGCAGGAAATTGTCGAACAGGTCGCCCGTTTCAGCGGATACCGGATACTGCGCCATGGCGGTCTCATGCAGCCGCCATGCGTGAATCTTGTAAGCCTTCGCAATCTCCACGAAATCTGGGTTGTCGCTCAAATCCGTCTCGGCGTAATTGCGCTCGTAGAAAAGCTGCTGCCACTGCCGTACCATGCCCAGGTATTTGTTATCGACGATCACCATCTTGATGGGAAGACCGAGGCGGTGAACCGTAGCAAGCTCCTGAATATTCATCTGGAACCCGCCGTCGCCTGACACGCACAGCACGCAAGTGTCGGGCTTCGCTAGTTGCACGCCAACTGCTGCGGGCAGAGCGAAACCCATCGCTCCTAGGCCGCCCGAGGTGATGAACCCGCGCGGCGAAGAAGACCGGTACCGCTGCGCCGCCCACATCTGATGCTGGCCAACATCGGCAATGACCACGTTATCTTGTGGCAGGCGGCTGAAGAGCTCATCTAGAAAACGCATCGTAGGCTGCGCCAGACCTCGTGGATCAGCCTCAGCGCGCTCGGCCCCGCAGGCAATCGAGCGCCAGCCGCTCAGATCGGGTAGGGAAGCTCTGCTTAACTCCCGTTGAAACGCCGGAATCGTTTCGGCCAAATCTCCGATCACCGACAACTCACAAGGCCGCACGCGATCGAGCTGCGCGGGATCGATTTCAAAGTGAACGATCTTCGCATTCGGAGCAAAGCGCGTGGGATCGCCGGTCACGCGGTCATCCAGTCGCGCTCCGAAAACCATGAGCAAATCGGTCTCATGCAATGCGTGGTTGGCCGCGCGCGTGCCATGCATGCCCACCATGCCCAGGTAGTACAGCGCTTGCGGAGGAACCGCACCCAGTCCATGAACCGTGGCGAACGTCGGAATATTTAAGTCGTCGAGCAATCGCCGCAACTCTGGAACCGCTCCCGAAAGTTTCGCGCCCGCGCCCACCAGCGCCACCGGTCTTTCTGCCCGCTGCAGTAAAGCCACAATCGTGTCGCTGAAAGCGCCTTCGGCCTTCGCATCCGCCGGCCGCCCATGCGGAGTAAACTTCACCGGCCCAGAAAATTCTTTCTTAGCTTTCAAAATATCGGTAGGAATATCGATGACCACGGGCCCCGGCCTGCCGCTCCGCGCCCAATGAAATCCCTCAGCGATCACTTCCGGAATCTCATCAATCGTCCGCACCAGCCGGCTCCACTTGGTCAGAGAAAGCGTCACGCCGAAAACGTCGGTCTCCTGAAACGCGTCCGTACCAATCATCGCCGTGCGCACTTGCCCCGTAATGCACACCAGAGGCACCGAATCCATCTTGGCGTCGGCGATGCCGGTCACCAGATTCGTTGCGCCCGGACCGCTGGTGGCGATCGCGACGCCAACTTTTCCCGTAACTCGCGCCACACCTTCCGCGGCGAACACCGCGCCCTGTTCATGCCGCGTCAGCACGTGACGGATGCCGCTTCCTTCCAGCGCGTCGTACAGCGGCATGATCGCGCCGCCGGGATAACCGAACACCAGGTCGACCCCCTCGGCACGAACGCACCGCAGAACGATTTCGGCTCCCTTAAGCATTCACAACCTGTTTCGGCTGAGTCTCAGGAGTTTCGTTCTTCGGCGCCTCCGCCGGTTTCTTCGGCTGCTGTCCGGGCAGCCAGCTCATCATGCCGCGCAACTGCGCACCCACAATCTCAATCGGATGCTGCTGCTCTTTCTCCCGCAACTCGGCGAAGTTGTAACCACCATCTTTGTTCTCTTTGATCCACTCCCGCGCAAACGTTCCATCTTGAATGTCGGCCAAAGTCTTCCTCATCGCTGTGCGCGTTGCATCGCCGACAACCTTTTCGCCGCGCGTCAAGTCGCCATATTCGGCCGTATTCGAAATCGAGTAGCGCATCCGCCCGAGTCCGCCTTCGTAGATCAGATCGACGATCAGCTTCATTTCGTGCAGGCACTCGAAGTAAGCAATCTCCGGCGCATAGCCAGCTTCCACCAGCGTCTCGAATCCCTTCTTGATCAGCGACGTCAACCCTCCGCATAGCACCGCCTGCTCCCCAAACAGATCGCTCTCGGTTTCTTCTTTGAAGGTGGTCTGCAGCACGCCTGCGCGGGTCGAGCCGATACCATGCGCGTATGCCAACGCGTATTCGTGAGCCCGCTTGCTCGAATCCTGGCTGATGGCGATGAGCGACGGCACACCGCGACCTTCGCTATAAACGCGCCGCAGCAAATGCCCCGGCGATTTCGGCGCGATCATCACAACATCGACATCGCTGGGGGGGACAATTGTCTTGAAATGAATGCTGAACCCGTGCGAGAAACCTAGAATCTTTCCGGGATGCAGATAGGGCTTCACATACTGTTCATACACCGCAGCCTGTGTCTCATCAGGCGTGAGCATGTGGATCCAGTCAGCACGCTTTGCCGCCTCGTCCGGAGCGACCACCACCATGCCATCGGCCCGCGCCTGCTGCGCGCTCGGCCGCGTCGGTTCGAGGCCCACAATCACCTTGCACCCGCTGTCGCGCAAATTCTGCGCCTGCGCGTGTCCCTGGCTGCCGTAGCCCAGGATGGCGATGGTTTTGCCCTTCAGGGCCTCGGGATTCGCGTCGTGTTCGTAGAAAATTGTGGCCACTGGGGAAGCTCCTCTCAGAATTGCTTGGAAATGCTATAAATACCGACCGGTCGGTCTGTATTTAGAAATGCTACCCTTGCCCACGGACGATGTCAAGCGCGAAGTCGGGTTCCGCCGTAACCCTCCGGGTCCCGCGGAAAGGCAGGTAGTGCTCTAGTTTGACACGATTATTTACTAGGCGCTTGCGCATGCGTGGAGCATGATGCCTTTATCTCTAGTCTCTTGAGCAAAACGATAATGATAATGAATCTCTTCTTCCCAGCTTTTCTGATTGGAGGGTTTGCTCGGTGACAGTTTGCATAGGAGCGCTCTGTGAGAACAGGAGCAAGATCGTTTTGGTGTCCGACAACAAGGTCAGTTTCGGTGATTTTTCAGCCGATATGGCTGTATTCAAGGAAGAAGTGTTTTTTCCTCAATGGATTACGCTCTTTGCTGGGAACGACGTAGAGCATATCCCATTTATTCTGGGGAGGACGCGTGCTCTACTTTCTGCTGTCCAGAGAAGGAGGAGAGCAGTTCCAACACCCGCTCATGTAGCCAATGCCATTCAAAAGGCCTATGAGGAGCGGCTTGAAGCCCAAATTGAGGCGAAGGTCTTGAGACGCTACAAATTCTCTTGCAAATCGTTTCGAGACGAAGGAAAGAAAAAATGTACCCCAGAGGTCTACACCGGCCTTTGCTCCAAAATCGCAAACGTGAAGTTATCTCTAAGTTTTCTATTGGCCGGGTTCGATGCTAAGAATAAGGGCCATCTTATTGTGGGCGGAGGTAACGAAGCACCCCAAGACTTCACTGCTCTTGGTTTTATAGCCATCGGGACAGGAAGAAACGCCGCACTTAGTTCACTGCTCTTTCACAAAGAACGCCAACACATAGGCCAGTCCTGTTCGGTAGCCCAATGTGTGTTCGTTACATATGCAGCAAAGTTCATGGCTGAGTCGGCAACAGATGTTGGGGACAAAAGCACGACAGGTTTGATTGTGGAGCCGAGCAAGGTGAAGACGATATTGGAATGGTGGAAGCTGCGAGAGATTTGGAAAACTGAAGGGGCGCCGCGTCTTCCGTCTAATCTGGAAGAACGAATAACCCCACTTATCCTCGGCGGCGACAATGTGAATGAGAAAGCCAATGAAATATTGACGCTAGCTATCAGACGGTCTGAGTCTCAAAAGTCCAAATAAGGAACCATCTAGAAGCGCAATGTGTCGAACGATGTCGCTGCCGCGCTGAAGGAATAATTTGGTTTACTGAGCCCTCTGATTCAAAAGCCGCTCAACCCGCTCCGGTTCGCAAGCGATGATCTTCAAATAAGCCTGCGTCGGCCGATCCGGCTGGGCGCGGCCTTGCTCCCAGTCCCGGAGAGTGCCGAGAGGGATGTGATAGCGGACGGCGAATTCCTGTTGGGTTAGCGCTAAGGCGCGGCGAATGATTTTTGCCTGCGGCGTTCGCTTCATCCGCCTAAGGTCACTGGCACTCAGCGGTTGTGCGTCGCCGTCGGCACGGGCGGCCGCCTCGATGGCCCCGAGCGTCATGGGCCTAAGCATTTTGCTGGAAATAGTGGTCTTGCTCATATTGCGTCGCCCTTCGGGCCGAAATGATGCGAATGCGCTCCTCGCGTTCGGTATAGGCCACAAACAACAAAACTTTGCCTTCGGCCATGCCGATGATCACAAACCGTTCTTCGTCTCGGTCCTCGCGGTCATCGAGGAACCCGATGGCAAACGGGTCTTTGAACACGGTCTGCGCCAAATCGAAGCTCACGCCATGTCGGCGTACGTTGGCTTCGGCCTTAGCGTCGTGCCACTCAAATTCCAACTCCATCATACTACGGGATACCAGTAGTCGGTCAACTCCCCACCGACGATAGGTCCTTTTCCGTAGCCCGCCTGTGACAACCAACCTTGTGCCCGCGATTTAACGATAAAAGGATTCCCGAACGCGGAACATCTTGCCCACAACCCGCGTACCTGATAGCAGGAGGCAACTATGTATTGCAACGCTTGCGGCAAAGACATCGCGGAAGACGCCCGCCTCTGCTCCTATTGCGGTAAAGCGGTGGGCATCGCGCCCCCACCCCAGAAGCTAATGCGCTCTCGCGCCAACCGAAAGATCGCCGGAGTCTGCGCCGGACTGGCCGAGCACTTCAATCAAGACGTGTCTCTCGTGCGCCTGATTTGCATCTTTCTCACCATCGCCACCGGAGGTTGTCCCGGCATAATCACTTACCTGCTGGCATGGATCTTCGTCCCGTCTGAGCCGCCACTGCAACCGCTGCTGGCCACGCAACAGCCGGCGACAAGTTAGAGATTCCAGGGCTCGGAATCGGTTTCCCTCACGCTGACGCATTCCTGCGCCATATCGGGCGGCTAAGAAAAAGCCAAGCCCACCCCCGCAACCTTAACGGCATCCTAGGGTTAAACTAAGCTGGGGTGCTCGATGATGTTTGCGAAATCGCCGTTTCTTCCCATCGGCATGGCCGTAATTGTGACCGCCCTGATTGCCGCAGCCATGGTCGCTTGTGGAGGCGTCAGCACCAACTCCAATATCCAGACCGGGGGTGGAGGCGGCGGCACCACCAACCTCGGCGCGGTCCAAAACCCGGCGCCGCTGTCCGCCTGTCCGGCAGGAGAGTGGTTTCAATATACGGACACTGCGGGCACGAACCATCCGATGAATTGCGTTTCGGCTACGCTTACATCCTGTCCCAACGTCGGCGACTTGGCCTTCACCTATGGCTACCTAAGCCCCTCCGGGATCATTTCCGGGCCGGTCAAGGGCGTCATTGTCTACTTCGACGGGGGGGACGGCACTCAACCGGTGGCCAAAGGCTCCCCAGACGCAGCAGCCATGGTGCAGTACTACTTTCAACAGGGGTATGAGATTGTGGAGATCGCCTGGAGTTCCGCCTGGGAGGCTAGCAATAACCCGTTCCCGTCTGGAACCTTCGGAAACATCCAGGCCGCCGCTTGCCGCCCCGCGACCTTTCTGAGCTATGTCGATACCAACATCTACCAGCCAGTTTTCCAGGCCAACCCAACCGCCGGAATGTGCGCCCACGGCGTAAGCGCAGGCTCAACCCAAATTCTTTACTCCATGACCTATTACGGAGCCGCCAAATTCCTCGACAACGTCGAGCTAATCTCCGGCCCCGTACTAAGCGACATTGAGCAAGGCTGCGAAGAGCCGCCACCCGCAAATGTCACCATCTGCCCTGCGGGGCAGTATGGGTGCCAACTCGGCTCCGGCTCCTCATGGAGCCTACCTCCCACTTACCTTGCCGGCAACGCCACGAGCGTTGGCTCCTGGACCAACGACAATAGCTGCGCGGTCCCGAGCACTACTACGACCCCAGCCTCGAACACTCGCTGGTTGCAGCAGAGCATCGTCGACGGCGGCGTAAATAATCCAACTTACAACTACCCCAACACGGCAATGGCAGCGTGGCTTTGCCGCAGCGTGCTAAACCCAAACAACGTTGACTGCACCACCAACTATGACGGCAAAGTCTGCCCCAATAACTCCACCCCGCAGGCGCAGATTTTCTATTCTCAAATCACGCAGTCAAACTCACCGCCAGTCTACAAAGTGGTTGCGGTGGACCAGTGCGACAGCTCCGAAGGATCACCCAACGGAAACGTCGGCGGCCCCACCGGTCCTTTAGGGCAAATCGCCATCGAGCAAGACATGGCAGGCGGCACAGGCGTGACGGCCCAGTGTTTCCATCGGCCCCATTAGATTCGGATGACCTTTCGAGCCTGTCATCTTGAGCGGAATTTGTCGCGCGCGAAGCGCGTGACAAATGGAGTCGAAAAAGATCCCTACCGCGCCGATACTACCGGGGTATAGAGAGGCATTCGCACGCTGGCGCCGGGCCGAGGAGGAGCCTCAACGAACACCGGATGCGCGCTGCCTCAGTCTGCCGTACCGTAGAGATTCACAATCTGCTCGCCGCCGCCGCCGTTGTCGTAGATGTCGACGATGCCGTGATGAAGACCGGGTCAAAGTACCCTGTGCCAAACGCGTAGGCGGCAATGTTGTTGGGCCTCGGTGTGATAATCGCGGGCCCGAACGTGCCATTGCCATTGCCGGGTAGCACCTCTAGGCAATTGCACGGCACGCCGGGCTCGGCCAATGCGATGATGTCGAGCTTGCCGTCTCCATTGAAATCCCCGGTAGCGACAGAGTAGGGATTTCCCGTCGTAGGATACGGAACCGGGGCCTGAAACGTGCCGTCCCCGTTGCCTAGCATGACGTAAACATCGTAGCTGAGCGAATCCCCTACCACCAGATCGAGTGTGCCCTTATGCCGAAGGTCCGCTGCTGCCAAATAGAATGGCTGCACCGCGACCGCGTAGCTCGGGCCGGCGCGCGAAAGGTGCCATCGCCGTTCCCTAGCAGGATGCTGACGCTACCGGAGGGTATGTAATTCAAGGCCGCTACGTCCAACTTGCCGTCGGAGTAGTGCTCCTCTGCATCTGTTTTTTCCGCCGCTTGGAGGCCGAAGTAGTCCTTATCAGGACTATCGAGACGGATTCAGATTTGCAATCAGTGCAATCAATGCTATCATTGATGATATGGCTAGCATTACCATCCGTAAGCTTCCGGAGAGCACCAAGCGCCGGCTCCGCATTCGCGCCGCCCGCAACGGCCGCTCCATGGAGCAGGAGGCTCGAGAAATCCTTGAAGGGGTTCTTCAACAACCCGAACCGCCCCAGGAAAACCTGGCGGAGGCGATCCGCAGGATTTTCGCCCCGCTCGGCGGAGTCGAACTTCAGATTCCAAAACGAGAGCCCATACCCGAGGACAAAATCAGGAAGTTGTTTCGATGATAGTTCTGGACACCAACGTCCTGTCGGAAGCCATGTTGCCTTCGCCCAATCCCTCGGTTTACCGCTGGCTTTCCCGGCAAGCGAAAGATGAGGTCTATACCACTGCCATCAGCATGGCTGAGATCCTTCAGGGAATCGAACTTCTCCCCGTGGGAAAACGGCGCGCCGGACTCCTCGCTGCGGCACAGTTGATGTTTACAACTCTCCTCCCCGGACGTGTTCTCTCCTTTGACGAGGCCGCCGCGCAAGCCTTTGCCCCGATCGCAGTAGATCGCCGCAAGCGCGGAAAGCCGATCAGCTTGTTCGATGCTCAGATAGCATCCATCGCAAAAGCTCGCAACGCGGCGCTTGCAACCCGCGATATCCGTGACTTCGAGGGATGCGGCATGCGTCTGATCGATCCCTGGCAAGAGTAACCTAGGTATCTGCTAGACTCATTCGTTTGCCACGGGAGATCTTAGAATGTGCTTTACACACTGTGTCATTCCGAAGTGGCACGCAGCCGCGGTGAGGAACCTGCTTGCTTGCGTCGTTATCCTGATCCTAGCCACGTTAGCGTTCGCCCAGGCTAAGCATCCCTTTACATTTGAAGACATGATGAAGCTGAAGCGCGTGGGTGAACCCGAAGTCTCGCCCGATGGCAAGTGGGTGATCTTCAGCGTGGTTGATGTCGATCTGGGGGCCAACTCGAAGACGCCGCACATCTGGATCGTGCCCACAGCTGGTGGTCAGGAGCGCAGGATTATTTCCGATCAGGATGCCGACCGGCCGCGCTGGGCGCCGGATGGGAAGCGGTTTGCGTTTATATCCACCAAAGAGCGGGGATCGCAGGTTTGGATCGCGGATTTCGATGGGGCGGCAGGCAAGGTTGCCGGTGTGCACAAGCTGACTTCCCTCGCCACCGAAGCGGGTGGCGAACTGTGGTCGCCGGACGGCAAGAATATTTTGTTTACGTCCGATGTTTATCCAGAGTGCGACGGCGCTCCCGACGCACAAGCCTGCAACGCGAAGAGATTAAAAGACGCTACGGAGTCTAAGGTTAAGGCGCTGGTCTTCGATTATCTGCTCTATCGCCATTGGAATGCTTACAAAGAAGGCAAACGCAGCCACATTTTCCTCGTGCCCGTCGATGCTTGTGTGGAGACAGCCGCCTCGGCTGTCCAGCACGGCGAAGCCGGACAGGGGGTTGCCGGCAGCAGCAGCGAAGCCAGCCGAGCTTCGCTCGACCGGACAGCCGGGGGCGGCTGTCCCCACATGAATGTTCCTCGCGACCTCACGCCCGGCGGCCACGATGCGCCTGTGTTCTCGCTCGGCGGGCAGGACAATTATGCCTTTTCGCCTGACGGGCAGGAGATTTGCTACACCTCGAATCACGACAAGAATCCGGCCGCCTCTACTAACAACGATCTGTGGATAGTCCCGGTCAGCAGAGGCGCGGCCGGATCTATCCAAGCAAAGAACATCACCTCTGACAATCTAGCCAGCGACTCGACGCCGCTCTATTCGCCCGATGGCCGCTACATTGCCTACCGCGCGCAGCGGCGTCCAGGATACGAGAGCGACCGCTTCCGGCTGATGCTGTACGACCGCAAGACGGGCGAGAAGAAAAATTTGACGGAAAAGCTGGACTCGTGGGTCGGGACGTTCGCATGGACTCCAGACTCGAAACGTATTTTCTTGGTTTATGAGTCGGATGGCGATGCGCCGATGGACTCGTTTGAGGTTGATCGGCCTTTTGATCAGACGGTCACGGTGGACGGTACTCAGGAAGAAACCGCCCGGTACAATGCCGCCATTGTCGTCCGTGAAGGGTTCAACGACGACGTCGCTCTTACCCCCGACGGAAAGACTTCCGTCTTCACGCGAATGGGAATCTCTTTCCCGACTGAGATCTATAAAACTGCGGCCGAGGGTGATGTCTCTGAGCGGTTGAAACATCCTCCCGAAAGACTGACGCACATCAACGATGCGCTCCTAGCGCAGGAAAACATGTCTTCACTTGACTCATTTTGGTTTAAGGGTGCCCACGGCGACAGAGTCGAAGGCTTCATGGTCAAGCCGCCGAACTTCGATGCCAGCAAGAAATATCCCGTGAAGTTCCTCATCCACGGCGGTCCGCAGGGAGCATGGGGAGACGACTGGAGCTACCGCTGGAATCCTGAACTGTTCGCGTCACCAACTTCCGCGGCGAGCGGGGGATACGTGGTCATCATGATCAATTTTCACGGCTCGACCGGCTACGGGCAGAAGTTCATCGACGCCGTCAACGGCGACTGGGGCGGTGCTCCGTTTGAAGACCTGATGAAGGGCCTGGATTACGCGGAGAAGACTTACCCGTTCATCGATAAAGACCGGGAGTGCGCGCTGGGCGCCAGCTACGGCGGATACATGGCCAACTGGATCCTCGGCCACACCGACCGCTTCAAGTGCATTGTTTCGCACGACGGCCTGTTCAACACCGAATCCGGCTGGGGCACGACGGAAGAACTCTGGTATTTCGATTGGGAGTTCAAAGGCACTCCCTACGACAACCGCGCCATGTATGAGAAGTGGTCGCCGCACCAGTACGCGAAAAATTTCAAGACGCCGA
>Ga0307476_10000846_pt1 | contig 20784 bp, 17 predicted proteins | sample atmos_gasesECM2C_2_FD_203314 | JGI IMG/M metagenome (GOLD analysis project Ga0307476, IMG submission 203314) | Hardwood forest soil microbial communities from Morgan-Monroe State Forest, Indiana, United States - atmos_gasesECM2C_05 | ecosystem: Environmental > Terrestrial > Soil > Temperate...
CGCGCGTAGTCCTCGACCATGATGCCGAGGTAATGGCCGGTGGCGAGCAGCAGCGCCCGCCCGTCGAGCGGGATGGCGGAAGCCGAGCCCTTACCCTGCAGCGCGCGCAGGATCTTGCGCGGATAGTAGTAGCCGTGCGCCCGTACGAAGGCGTATTGGCGCAGCCTCTCCACACTGAGCTGGCGCTCGGGCACCTTGAAGAGTGGATGTCCCGCACCGCAGTAGAGCCCGACCATCTCCTTCTTCACATCGTAGAAGCGAAGATTGTGGGTTCTGCGCGAAGAAGAGTTGATGCCCATGTCGGCCTTGCCATCGATGACGGCCTGGTCGATATCCGCCGGTGAGGCGAGGTCGATGTCGATGAAGACGCCCGGAAGCTCCGCAGCGAATCGCCGGAACACCGGAACGAGCTCATCGAGAAGCGTGCAAAGGAGCGCATCGGGAACCAGGATCCGCATGTGCGCGGGAGGAACCGCGCGGGCTCTCTGCACCGAGCGGCGGAACTCCTCGAGCGAGCGGAACATGCGCTCGGCCGCCTCGTATACCTGTCGGCCTTCGGCCGTCAGCTCGAAGCCCGCGCGCCCGCGTCGGCAGAGCTTCATCTGCAGGTTGTCCTCGAGGGTTGCGAGGTGGGTGCTGAGAGTCGAGTTAGCCATGTTGAGCTCGGCTTCCGCGGCCGTGACTCCGCCGCACTCGACGATGGTCGAAAAGATCCGCAGCAGGCGCAGATTGCTATCGTTCAGGTATCCGAGAACGTAGTTGCTCTGTCTCGACATGAGTCGCGCGCTCCAGATGCAGGCCGCCACGAGGCCGCCCGACACATTACAACGATAAATCTCCATGTAAGTTACCAAAGTTCCTCATAGATCAGCCTGCGAACGCGGAGATATATATCGGCGCAGGGGAGGGCGTCCGGGGGCCAAGCAGGGGCATGCAGCTCGACTTCGTCAAGGGCCATTGCGGCTTCGATGCGGTCACCCTGCTGCCCGCAGGACAAATCCCGCCCGCGCACGAGCTCGAGGCGGCGCTCCGGATCCTCGCGCCGCCAATGGGCGGGGGACTCGAAGTGGGGTTTCTTGGGCCCGGCGAGCGGGCCGATGAGATCCGGCTACGGATGGTCGACTCCACTGCCCGCACCTGGATTCCAATGTGTGGAGGAATGTCCCAGGTCATCGGCAAGGCGCTCGTCGAGACCTTCCTCCGCGAGCGCTTCCAGGTCGATGTCTCGTGCGCGCAGCAGAACATCCGCCTGTGCACGCCGGCGGGCGTCGTGCCGATCGTCGTGGATATCGATAGCAGGCGCGTCGTTCGGGTCACAAGCCTGATGGACTCCTTTGCCGGCTTTCTCTACGACAATGGCGTCGAATCCGTAACGGTCGAGGGTTGTCGGCTGCTGCGGCTCGGCGACTATTGCGTGTTCGGGCTCGACGAGCTCGAGCGCGCTCATCCCGGGTTGGATTTCACGCGACGCGATGCGGGTCCGAGCCTCGAGGTCGTCAATCGGATGCTGGCGCGTTTCGCGGAGCGCTATTCGCCAGCGGGCGGAGTGGCCGGGATGATGTACGACGCTTATCCGGAGGGTCCGGGCGACTACCGCGTCTATCCGCGCTTCTACAGCCCGGATCTCGCGGCAGCACGGCTTCCGTACGAGTTCCAATGCGGGACTGGTGCGGTCGCGGTGGGCATCGCGCTCACCATGCAGGGTCTCCTGCCTCCGCAAGCGCATGGCGCCGTGGTGTTCGAGTGGGGGAGCCAGCGCAGCACGCCCGATCCCTACGGGATTCGCACTTCCTACCTCGAGTACGAGACGAACGCGGGGCGCCTCGTGCGGGTGAGTTTCAGTCATTCAGTGGTCGAGATCCTCGCCGAGGGCCGGCTCACGCTCCCCGATTACGAGTGCGTCAGCGGGTGATAAACGCGGCGTCAGCAGTCTGCGAACAGAGAAGCAAGCGTGCAGGTCCGTCCAACGAGCGACGGCAACAAAAGAGAGGTCACCTTGAGAATCAATGCAAAGGTTTCCGCTGCAGTCGCCGCCGTCCTGGGAACGCATGCCACAGGGGCGTTCGCCGATGCGGCCGCGACAGCCGAGACGTCTGCGGCGCAGAGCGGGGGCCTTGCCGAAGTCATCGTCACCGCGCAGCGTCGCCAGGAGAACATCCAGGATGTCCCGATCACCATCCAGGCGCTCACGAGCGAAACGCTCTCGCAGTTGAACGTGCAGACATTCGATCAGTTCATCAAGTATCTGCCGAATGTCACGCAATACAGCACCGGCCCAGGGCAAGGTGTGATCTTCATGCGTGGCATCAGCGTCGGCCCAGAGGGTGGGGGCGGCGCTCAAGGTGGCGGCACGACGGACTCGTTCCCGGCCGTCGCGATATATCTCGATGAGCAGTCGGCGCAGCTGCCGAGCCGCAACCTCGATATCTATGCGGCTGACCTCGAGCGCATCGAGGTCCTCGAAGGCCCGCAGGGGACTCTTTTCGGCGGCGGGGCACTCAGCGGTGTGCTGCGCTACATCACCAATAAGCCGAAGCTCGACATCACCGAGGGCAGCGTCACCGCCGACTACGGCACCACGGCACACGGCGATCCCAATACCGCGATCACCGCCGTGCTCAATCTGCCACTGATCGATGCGCATCTGGCGGTTCGGGGCGTCGTTTACAACGACCGTCACGGCGGCTACATCAATAACCTGCCGAGCACCTTCACGCGCCAGGGTACCGACGAGGGCTTCGCCCGCTATAACGGCGGCGTCGTTCCGGCGAACAGCCCGGTGATCAATAACGCCAGCGTCGTCGGCAATGCCATCAATCCCGTGACCTACACCGGTACCCGGGTGGAGGTGCTCTATAAGCTCAACGACGATTGGGACGCTCTGCTCAGCCAGTCTTATCAGAACATGGAGGCGGACGGCGTCTTCTACGAGATGCCGTATGGATCGGAAGGGACCACGTTCAATAGTCTCGGCGAGCCGATCGGCTCGAAACCACTGCCGCCGCTCTCGGTGAACCTGTTCAATCCGTCCTTCGACAAGGATCGGTTCGAGAACACGGCGCTGGTCGTCGATGGGAGGGTCGGCGACCTGAAGCTGGTGTATAGCGGCGCCTATCTGGTGCGCAACGTCGAGCAGGTGCAGGACTACACCAACTACGCGCGCGGCGTTTTTGCCTACTACTACCAGTGCGCCGGCTACGGGGCGAGCCCGACGGACGGCCAGTGCTATTCACCGAGCACGATCTGGAGAGAGAGCGAGCGCAACACACACCAGAGCCACGAGCTGCGTCTTTCGACGCCGGACAACTGGCGCGTCCGGGGTCTGGTCGGCGCCTACTGGGAGAAATACAGCATCCTCGACCAGACGCAGTGGACCTATGTGACGGTGCCGACCTGTTCGCCGACCGGGCTCAATGTGAACTGCTTCCTGCCGATCCAGCCTTGGCCAGGCTCGCCGCAGTTCACGCCGAATCCGGAGACGGGGTTCTTCGACGACGTCGAGCGCGGCTACAAGCAGCTGGCGGAATTCGCTTCCCTCGATGTCGATGTGATCCCGAAGGTGCTGACGATTACCGGCGGCATACGCCATTTCATGTACCAGAACACCGAATCCGGCGGCGACGTCGGCAGCACCTACTGCAAGCAGTTCACGCCGACGACCTCCTTCGGGTTCTGCCAGAACCCCTCCGGCACCAACTTCGCTCTGCGGCAAACCGAGATATCGAACACCGGTAACAGAGGGCGAGCGAACCTCAGCTGGCACCTCACGCCGGATTTCCTGCTCTATTACACCTGGTCGCAGGGCTTTCGAGCCGGCGAGTTCAATCGCTCGACTTCCTGCCACCTGCCAGGAGCCGGCCGTGTCGATCTGTACTGCATCCCGGCGGCCACCGTGCCGGACAATGTGACCAACAACGAGGTGGGCTGGAAAACCGAGTGGTTCGATCACCATGCGCAGTTCAACGGCACTCTTTATCAGGAAACCTGGGACAACGCGCAAACCTCCTTCTTCGATCCCCAGGCCGGCCTCGGCAACCTGGTATTCGCCACCAACGGGCCAAGTTACCGGGTGAAGGGCATCGAGCTCTCCTTCGTGGGGCATGTGCAGGGGCTGACGCTGCAGGCCGCCTCCGCCTGGAACAGCAGCAATCAGACCAACTCGCCTTACCTGATCGCGAATAATCCCGCGCTGCTCGCGAATCCAGCGACCGCGGGAGACTACGGCAAACCCATCACATCGATTCCGAATGTGTATGGATCGGTGGGAAGCCCGACCGCTTATTCGCCGCCGTTCAACATGAACGCCCGTGCGCGTTACGACTGGGTGATGGGCGATTATGGTCTGTTCGTGCAGGCCGGCGCGGCGCATCAGGGCCACGAGGTCACGGCAACAGGCCACGTTCCCGCCTACAACATACCGCCGTTTACCAGTTACGACGCCTCGGCCGGCATCGCCAGTGGGCAATGGGCGCTGCAGCTCTACAGCCAGAACCTCACGAACGTGAACACCCCCCTGTCCATCGACAGTGCTCAGTTCGTGCGCATCGAAGTACCACCGCGACCGCGTGTGATCGGGATCAGGCTCGACTACAACTTCTCCCAGGGCAAGTAGAGTGGACCTGGCGCGGTTGCGCGCCTATCGGCTCGCGCGGGTGCAGCAACTGCTGCGCCGCAACGACTGTGTCGGTGCGCTGCTCAGCAATCCCGTGAACATTCGTTACGCGACCGATGCGCGCAACATGACTGTCTGGCTGCTGCACAGCATGGGACGGTATTGCTTCGTGCCGGCAGAGGGAAAGGCCGTACTGTTCGAGTTTCCGAACCGCAACTGCGCCAGCCTGGCGGCCGGACTGCCGGGGATCGCGGAGGTACGTCCTGCGAAGGTTCATAGTTTCTTCGATGCCGGCGAGCACGCGCCGGAAGTCAGCCGGCAGTGGGCGGCGGAGATCGCCGCCCTCGTTGGTGCGGTCGCCGGGCACGATCACCGGCGCCTGGCGGTCGACCGGACGGATCTCCTCGGGGCGGACGCGCTGCGCGCGCAGGGGCTCGTTCTCGTCGAGGGACAGCGGCTGCTCGAGTTAGCGCGCTCGGTCAAGTGCGCCGAGGAGATCGAATGCATGCGACATGCGCTCGCGATCGCCGATATCGGCATGCAAAGCATGCGCGCGGCGCTCGAGCCTGGGCTGACCGAGAACGAGCTGTGGGCGGAGCTGCACTACGCAAACATAGCGCACGGAGGCGAGTGGATAGAGACGCGGCTGTTGTCGTCGGGACCACGCACCAACCCGTGGTTCCAGGAATGCAGTGAGCGTCGTATTGGCGCTGGAGACCTCGTGAGCTTCGACACCGACCTCGTGGGTCCCTTCGGTTACTGCGCGGACGTGAGCCGGACCTTCTTCTGCGGTCCGGGACGCCCGTCTCCCGAGCAGCGCCGACTCTATGCCCTGGCCGCCGAACAGGTCGCGTTCAACTGTGACCTGCTCGGTCCGGGGCTTGGATTCCGCGAATGGACCGAGCGTGCCTGGCGGATACCGGAGCGATTCATAGCCCAGAACTACGGCTGCCTCGCGCACGGTGTCGGCATGGTGGACGAGTGGCCGCTCATCACCTCGGATGAGCGCGATCCGCTACTTCAGGATGGAGTACTCGTGCCGGGAATGACCCTCTGCGTGGAGAGTTACATCGGTGAGATCGGCGCTGCCGAGGGCGTCAAGCTCGAGCAACAGGTGCTCGTTACCCAGACAGGCTTCGAGGTTATGAGCCGCTTCCCGCTCGAGCAAGAGCTGCTGTGACGAGTGCCGGTGAAGGCGTCAGCCCACGCGGTGCGTATATGCGTGTCGCGTCACTTGGTAGCGTCTGCCTCATTGGAGCGGGGATCGACATCGGATAAGCTGACTGCCGGGGAGATACGGGCGGGGAGCCCCAGGCTGCCGATAACGATCCCAGTGAGTTCACCGACCGGAGCCGTCTTCCTCAGCTACGCGTCCGAGGATTCGGAAGCCGCGGCACGAATTGCGCAGACGCTCGAGAGCAACAAGGCCTGCGGCGATGCGCCGGCGCACGCACTGTTCCATCTGCTTTGCGGTGACGTCGACCAGGGAGCCGATTGGACGGAGAAGGCCATCGAAGAGCGCGACCTCGCGATCCTGGTGTACCTGCGTTTTGCGCTAGGCAAAGACCTCAGAGAGAGCCATCGCTGGCCGAGGATCGCGACGATGCTCAATCTCGAGGCGATCCCGCAGCAACCCGATAGCTGACAACCCTGGCCCGAGCCGGGCAGTGAGTGCCCAATGAGCCGACGCGCTAACTTCAGCCGAGCTGCGGGGAAGGTATCCATGAGCAAGAAGAGAATGGACAAATCATCCGGGCCTGAAAGGTCCGTGCTGCGAGACACGCGCGAAGCGGAAAAAATAGAACAATACTGGTATACGAGCAAGCCGGCGAAGCTGCGCAAACCGAACAGGAACTACGCCTACATCGATGAGCTCGCCAGGCTGCAATTCGAGCTCATCAAACTGCAGGAATGGGTACGGATCAACGGGCTCAGGGTCGTTGCGGTTTTCGAGGGGCGGGACGCGGCAGGCAAGGGCGGTGTCATCAAACGCATCGCCGGTTGTCTCAATCCCCGCGTCTGTCGCGTTGTTGCGTTGGGCACGCCTACCGAGCGGGAGCGCGGTCAATGGTACTTTCAACGCTATGTGGCGCAATTGCCGGCGCGCGGCGAGATCGTGCTGTTCGACCGAAGCTGGTACAACCGCGCCGGAGTCGAGCACGTGATGGGTTTTTGCACGGAGGAGGAGTATCGGGAATTCCTGCGCTCGTGTCCGTTGTTCGAGGAGATGTTGATCCGCTCAGGGATCGTTCTGATCAAGTACTGGTTCTCGGTCAGCGATGAGATCCAGGAGCGTCGATTCCAGCAGCGCATGCGCAATCCCATCAAGCGTTGGAAGCTCAGCCCCATGGACCTGGAATCGCGCAAGCGCTGGGTTGAATATTCCATGGCCAAGGACACGATGTTCGCGCACACTGATCGGAAGAAGACTCCCTGGTACGTCATCGATGCCGACAGCAAGAAGCGAGCGAGACTCAATTGCATCCGTCACCTTCTGCAGCAGATTCCTTACGGTGACATGCGACCGGTCGAGATCGAGCTGCCCCCGCGACAGCCGGACACCGGCTACAAGCGCCCGAAGAAATCGAGTCAGCGTTTCGTGCCTGAGGTCTATTGACGACTCGGGCGGCGCCGAATGTAAATCTTTGCGAGCAAGGTGCCTGCGCGCGTCGGCGTCATCGCATCCCTACAAGTGCCTGCGGCCTAGGCTGACATGCCCGGCGCGCCAGCCTTGCTTTCATACTTCATCGGAGCCTGCGCGATTGTGCTCCGGAAGGGGATCCTATTGAGCACAGCGCGCCGAGCCACTACGCTGCTTCAGCATCCGCGGCTGCTGGGGTTGGTGCTGCTGGCATGCGTCGGCGGTGCGCGAGCCCAGACTCCCTCGCCGCTGCAGGAATGGCAGTATTCCGGCGGTGTCATCCTCGCGCGGCTATTCGAACCCAACCTGCCGCAGTGGCGCAGCGTTTTGGGCGTCGCCTCGGAGGTGCAGCCGGCTTACGACGGTTCGCGCGCCTATCGCGTGAACGGCGGCCCTGACCTGCTGATCTACTATCGCGACATCGCTTTCATCTCCACCGGTGAAGGCGTCGGTTACAACTTCCTGCGTGGCGATCACTACCAGTTCGGTGTCGGTGTGACTTATGACCTGGGCCGTAAAGAGAAGGACGACCTGACCAATCTGCACGGTATGGGCGATATCCCCGCAGCCCCGGTGGGCAAAATGTATGGCTCGGTGGTCCTGTCGAAGAAATTTCCTCTGATCCTGCGCGTCGATGTCCGACAGTTCATGGGCGGCGCCGGGGGCGCGGTCGGTGACGCGGCGGTCTACACACCGTTGCCGGGTAGCTCGAAGCGGTTCGTGATGTTCGCCGGGCCCTCTATCACTCTGGCTGACCATCACTATCTGCAGTCGCTTTACGGTGTCAGTGAGCAGCAGTCGCTCGCCTCCGGGCACAGGGAGTACCTCATTACGCACAACGGCACTGCCTCCGCCGGGGTGGGCTTCAGCGCCACCAAGTTCATCGGCAAGCACTGGCTCATCAACATCGACGCTGCCATAAGCCAGCTCCGCGGCGATCCCGCCTACAGCCCGATCATCGAGCGGCGGACGCAGCGTGTTATCGCCCTGTCCTTCGACTATCACCACGAGACACTGAACCCTGAGTAACCGCGGGCCGGAGAGCGCGGTGTCCCGAATGTCGACGCCGTGATAACCCGGTGCAAGGCTCATCGCCAGAGCCAGCACCCTCGCGCTCAAAAGGGGGCAGCAATCGAATCCGATGCAAGGAAGGCGGCTGCTTGCCTTGTAAACGATTCGTGAAACTGAAACAGGGAGCCGTGTCCGGCGTCGGGATAGGTCATGAGGACAGCATTGGGCAGGTTCTCGCCCAGCCAATAGGAATTTCGAACCGGGATCATCTCATCGTGGACGCCATTTACGATTAGCGTGGGTTGACGGATGTTCCGCAGAGCTGCAAATCGCTCGCCCGTGAACGCCTCCCAGTCCTGGAAGGCCGCCATCTGAGCCTGTGCGACGGCAGGTCCCGAGACCGGGTCGCGGTCCACTTGCGCGCGTTGCATCAGGCGTTTGATAAACGCGTCGGCCGCGGCCTGGCTTGCTTCGCTGGGAGTAAAGAAGATCTTGCCCAGGACGGCATATCCCTGAAGCGTCGGATCATTCAATGGACCTGCGAGGATCGGTTTTTCCAGGTGCATGATGTCCTCGCCGCCCCGGGGCGCGGTACCTACCAGGAGCATTCTGCGAAAAATGGAGGGTCGATCTTGCACCATTTGCTGCGCGATCATCCCGCCGAGAGAGTAACCAAGAACATCGCAGCGGGTCAGGCGCAGCGCGTCCAGGAAGCTGAACACATGCTGCGCCATGGCGGCGATGGTTCTTGGAACCGAGCCGGTTGATCGGCCGACACCGGCGTTGTCGAGCAGGATCACTTCCCGACCGCGTGCCAGGGGATCGGTAACGGCCGGATCCCAGTTGTCGAGCGTGCCGGTGAAGTGCTGCAAACAGAGCAGGGGATGGCCGGCACCGTCGCCAAACCGCCGATAGGCGTAGCGTTGCTGGCGGACCTCGACAAACTTCGTGGGCGCGGTGACGTTGCTAGTCATAGCGAGCTCCGAATGCGTGAACTCAGATGGGTCTGTGCGGGTTTACCGATGCGCCCGGCTTAGCACGTCTGATGCTGGGCGGGCTGGAAGACAGTCATCGCTGCTCGCCGAGTTGCTGCAGCGCTCCGACCCAGTTTTCTACGTGATAGGCAGATGCAAGCTTGTCGGCCTTCACGGTGAACACATCGATCGACATGGTCTTAAAGCTCCTCCCCGTGGGCTTCGCGCCGAATAGCTCGAGCTCAGGTGTCCCGCTTGCTTCGCCACGCACCACGATCTGGTCACCCGAAACCAGGATGTCCTTGATCGACCAGCGCAGATCCGGGACTGCGGCGCCGATCGTCTTGAAGACTTCCGCTAACTGGTTGCGGTTAAGCCATTCGTCGTTGGTCGAATACGATTGATAGTCCGGGTTGGTCGCTCGGGCGAGGAGCGCAGCAACATCCTTCTTTGCCGGTTGATTCAGTGCGTCATAGAGGGGCGCAACAATCTTTCGCGCCTGTTCGGTCGTCAGTGGTGCGCCGGCGAGGGGCTGGGGAAAGGAACTGCCAAACATCGGTCGACCACTCAAGGACTCTGCTCGCGTCGCTTCATCCTGCAGCACATCCCAGTGTTCCGTGAGGATGCCGTCCTTCATGATGAGGATGTCACAAGCGACCCAGTTGTGCGGTCGACCGTTACCGGAGAAGCGTCCGTGCAGCATCACGAGGTCGCCTTTGGCGAAGATCAGGGAGTTGTCGTAGTGGAGTGATGCTGGGGCCGCCCGGACCAGGTTGAACAGCCCATCGCGGCCCGGGGGTATGTGTGCACTGTGCTGGACGTAATCGGGCGACCAGAACCTTTCAGCCGCCTGGTAGTCACGTCTGTTGAACAGAGTCTCGAATGCCTCCAGCACAATTCGCTCGTTCTGTTCAGGCGAGTAGCCACTCATACAGGGCCTCCGTTTCGCTCATGTTTCAGTGGCATCGGGCGGATGTCAGGTGCGTCGCGAACGGTATCTGCTCTTCGAGGCCGCCCGCCAAACGCAATGCATCCGACGTCCACCGATAATATGACCGGTCGTCTTAGGCAAGCAAGCCCATTCTTTAAGCCACTTCGCTCCTCGAGGGGCCCCATGGCCGGGGGGTTGTGTCAGTCCTGCGGTAATTCGCCTGACAAGAAGGTGGGTGCCGAATAGCTCAAACGAGGATGCTCGAGAAGACGATCTTCGCAAAGTCCTCGAGTGCTTGGGGCTGCTTCTCGAGGCGGACTCGCAGAATTGCGCCCTCATAGGAGTCGATCAGGAAGGCAGCTAAGTCATCCGCCGGCAAATCCTTACGAATAGAGCCCTGGCGCTGGCCATCGGCAAGGGCGGAAGAAAGCTGTTGCTGCCAGAGGTTCAACACCCGAAGGAGGCTGTCGCGAATCTGGGGAGTATCGACGGATACCTCGGCCATGAATTTTCCAACCAGGCAGCCGTCGGTGCAGCTGCTGAAATAGGCATTGAGAGCCGTAAAATGCTTCTTGAGGCGAGTAAGAGGCGCAATCGCGCGGTTGGTCAGAACGCTCCGATCAGTCGTGCCCTTGCCATATTCGGTAACGATCTCAGCCGCCAAGGATTGTTTGCTCTTGAAGTGGTTGTAGAACGATCCCTTGGGGACACGGGCCGCTGTGGTGATGTCTTCGACGCTGCACGCGCTGAAGCCGCGCTCGATGAACTGCTGCATGGCAGCTTCGAGAATGGCATTACGAGCGGAGCGGCGAGGCAATGTATTTCCTTCGGCGGCTTTGCCTGGCCGCTACAAGCGATGCTCGTCAGCCCGGGCCCCGGTGGGGCTGGGCGCGTGGGGCGCGTGTGACTCAAGCATTGCGAGCTCCTGCCGGAGCCATGATGATTACGAACAAGTGCACAGGGCGCAACTGGCTGAGAGGTCGGCGGCTGTGCCGGCGCCCGACATCTTTGTCAAAGTCGCTCCCTTCAGCGGAACTACCTTCACTTCTCCCGCTTGCGTACGAACAGGCTCTGCGTGGCGCGGCCGATCACCCCCTCAGTGTCGTACAACACCGACTCCGCCAACCCTGAACCTCCGTCACCGAGAAGCGTACGCGCCTCTAAGCACACCCATTCACCGCTTGGGCGGCGCAGCAGGTTGATCGTGAGGTCAGAATTGATAAAGAGAAACTTCCGCAGGTCGAGCACTGCGCTCACGCCGTTGCCGGAATCAGCCGCCACCGCCACACGTTGGTAGACGCTGGGCCGCTCGCCAGCGACGAGTGGATGGTTGAGGCGAAACCAGATAGCGCTGGGCCCGTTAAATAACTTGCCGGCGGCAACGCGAGTTTCGACGAGTTCGAAGTAGCCGACGTCTCGGCGCTCAAAGGGCAAGCGTCCGGGAGGGGAGTTCTCGGGGGAACGTGGCGCCTGCGGTAACGGATGCCCGGGTAGGCCTGCCGATACCGGTTGGTTGAGCTCCCGTTGGGCCAGCACGCTGAAGCGCGCGACCTCCTTACCTTCCGCGTCGAGACTCGCGCTGATATGCGTCGAGTTGCGGCCGGCATAGTGAACGCCGACCGTGACAGTGAGCTCCGCGATCGGTATCGGCCGGAACAGATTCGCTGTCAGCCGAGCGATATGCGCCGTGTGCTGCTCAGCAGCGACGCGCTCCATTGCGCCGAGCACGAGCGCGATCGGCGGCCCTGCGTGCTGGTGTTTGGGGTCCCAGGGGCCGCGAGTCAGCGGCGTGGCCAAGTACCGGCCGCCGGATAGTGATACGAAGGCGCTCGAAGCAGATGGCTCATTCATGGTCGTCCCGTGCGCTCGAGCGTGACACCTAAAAGCAGTCGAGATCTTCGGCGAACGTCACCGGACCCGCGTACACCCGCGCGATCACCGATCGCGTTTCGGACTCTTTTCCCAGAGTGCGCAGCATTCGATGCGACAGCACGACTCGTCCGACTCCGCCCGTCTTGGCGATGCGGCCGATGACGGACGGGGGCATGTGCAGCTGCCTCGCAGCGCCGGTCTCGCCTTCGGGAATCGCGTTGTGCGCTACGAACAGATCCGCTCCCTTCGCCAGCCGCTCGAGATTACCGTTGTCTCCGTTCGTATCACCGGAGAAGACGATGATCCTGCCGCCGAGGCTGACACGCCAGGCAATCGCAGGCACGCCGCCATGGATAACCTGCGTGGCACTCAAGAGGAAGTCGCTACCGCTCGCGACAGTTCGGATCTCACTCGATGTCAATGCGACATCATGCGCCTGAAGCGGGTAGCCGCCTTCCTTGCCGGCCACGAAATCCGCCAGATATCGGTAAACGCCGCGTTTGCCGTCGAACAGCGCTACCACGAGCTCGGTGGTCGAAGGAAAGTTCTCGTTGCCGGGGGGACCGTAGACTGGCAGCGGTAGCTGACGCTCCTCAAAATACGAGGACTTGATGAGCGCGGGGAAGTCCGCGCTGTGATCGATGTGCAGATGCGTAAACAAGACGGCATCGAGCTGAGCCACATGTGCGCCGGCCTGTCCGAAGCGCAGCGCGCTGCCGCCACCGCTGTCGATTAGGAAGCGCGCCCGATCGTCTTTCCACACGAGATAGCTGCTGGACGCTCGTTTGTCCTCGAGCTCAGGACCGCCCGAACCGAGAACCTGCACTTGCACTCCGTGTCGACTGCATGTGGCGGCTGCCGCCGCCACCGCTGACACGAAAGAGCTCGCGAACAGCAGGGCGCATACGGCGGGATTGGCCTTCATTCTCGCTTTCCAGCTCAGCGTTCCGACCACTCCTGCAGCTCGCCCATTCGTCTAATTCGGTGGCAGCCGCGTCTTGATCTCATTCAGCTCTTCTTTCAGTTGCTGTACTTCCTGTTCCAGGCGCTCGAGGCGGGAAGGCACAGGCGTCGAGGCGGTTGAAGGCGCTGTGATCGAATCCCCCGTGGGGGTGGGAATCGTGATCGCTCCGCTGAAGAGGTGCGCGTATCGCGAATCGCGGCGAGCAGGTTCGCGCGGCAACCGCACGATGAAAGGCCCATCCGCGCGGCTGCTCAGGCTCTCGAGCGCCGTCTCGACCTGTCCAAGGTCGGAAAGGGGCGCCATGCGGGCAGCGCGGGTACGCAGCTCTCCGGGAGTCTGAGGTCCGCGGACGAGTAGCTCGCAGACGATCGCGAGCTCCTGCGGCGTGAACTTCAGCGGCCCGAACTCGGTGTTGCAGAACCGATGCTGGTACTTCGGCACCCGACTGCCGAAGCCGGACTTCTCGATCACAAGGTGCTTCCTGAGCAGATGGTCCAGGGTGCTCTGGATCGTCGCCTCGTCCGCGGACATGACCGGATCGCGGTTACTCTTCTGGTTACACGCGTTGACCAGCGCATTCAATGACAGCGGATACTGGTCGGGTGTCGTTATCTGTTTTTCGATGAGGCAGCCGATAACGCGTGCCTCGAGTGGGGTGAGTTCAATGTTCATGGGCAGGGACCGTTAGCTGCGTACCTCGGGCGGAATATTCTGGTTCTCCCGGAACAGGTTCGCCGGGTCGTACTGCGCCTTGATCCGCGCCAGCCGCGGATAGTTCACGCCGTAGATCTCACGAATTCGCTCCGGTGTGCTTGGCGGCAGGTAGTTCACGTAGGCGCGGCGCGCCCAGGGACGCAGTGCCGCACTAGTCTCCGCCACCCACCGTTCTGCCCGCGCGCGTGCCTCGGGCTTGTGCCACTCAGCGGCAACCAGAGTACTCAGCCCCGTTCCACGCAAGGGGTAGGCGGTGGCGGTCATCGGGATGCGTGCCACGGCCCCGTTCGAAAGGCCGAGCAGCATCTGTCCGACACCGCGCCCCTCGATCGCCGCGCGTGAAAGCACGTCGACAACGCCGTCGCTCAGGCCTTCAAGGAACGCGCCGTCAACGGCCAGGAATGTCGACGCCCAGACTTCTCCTTCCGAAGTCGGCGTTGAGGTGGACAGTTGCGCCTCCGCGGGACGGAATGCGGCTTTCCATTTCTCGAGATAGGCCGCTGCAGCTGCGGCGCCGCCGCGGTATCCGCAGCTTGCCGAGGCGCCAGATTCCGGATCCACGAAGAACCCCGCGCGCGCCTCGTCGGGGGCGTTGCGTACGAGGTCGCCATAAGCGCGCAACGCGCCGGCGATGTCTCGCCAGCCGATATTGAAAGCAGCCGAGTGTAACGGCATCAGGGGATGCAGCCGCAAGTCCAGCCGCGTGATGACGCCGAAGTTCCCGCCACCGCCGCGGATAGCCCAGTACAGGTCCTCGTTCCTGCCGGGCCCGAGTTCACGCCCCTCACCGTCAGCCGTCACGAGCTGTGCGCCGACCAGGTTGTCGCACGCCGTACCGTACAGACCTCTTCCGCTCGTGTCGCCGCCCGCAAGCGTGAGGCCCGCAACGCCTACGGAGCCGCACGCTCCCATGGGCGTGTAAAGACCCGCGGCCAGAATGGCGCTGAGGAGGTCCCTGATCCGGGTGCCGCCACCCACCGAGGCGAGTCGGTGGTCGCGGTCGACGGTGACGGTGCTCAATGTCCCGAGGTCGATCTGTAGCGCGCCATCGGCCACCCCGTAGCCGGCAAAGCTATGACCACCGCTCCGAATGGCGATGGGAACGGTCTGCTTGCGGGCGAACTCCACGCAGCGCCGCACGTCGTCGACGTTCACGGCGCGTACTATCGCCAGCGGGCGGCGGTCGTAGGCCAGGTTCCAGACCCTCCTTGCCTCGTCGTAACCGGGCGAACTCCCGCGCAGAAAACGTCCACGAACGCTGCGGGCGAGATAGTCGAGGCTGGAGACCGGATCGGTGGCGCCCCGCCGCGCGTACGCTCCCAAGGCCACGGCACTCCCGCTGGCGAGCACGGCGCGCACGAAATCGCGGCGGCCCCACGCGGGGTGATCGGCCTTGTGGATGCTCATCGGCGGGTTCTTGGGGCTCGGGCGCGCATTCTAGCTGGGCGGGAGTCGCAATCGCCATATCGGCTTGCGCAGCCTGTCGAGCATCGCACCTCACCCATAGCGCGCTCCGTGACTGTCGTCCACAATCAGCCGGCGATACGAGTGCAGTTGACGACGTTGCGCACGCCTCTGAGGTGGGTGGATTCACTTTGACCATTCGGATTCGAATAGCTGACGTGCAGATCTGCGTGGAGGATCTGGGAAATGGTCCCGCGCTGCTCCTGCTGCACGGATTCCCCGCTACTCGTTATCTCTGGTCGAGAGTAGCGCCGCTACTCGTGGATGCCGGCTTCCGGGTCATTGTCCCTGACCTCGTTGGGTACGGTGAATCAGAAGCGCCGCCCGGCGTGCGTATCGACATGGGTAGCCAGGCACGTTGGATGGAAGCACTCGTGGACCAGCTTAATGTGGAGCGTTTTGCGCTGGTGGCTCACGATGTCGGAACGGCCGCTGCGCAGCTGATGGTCTTGAACTGCCCGCAGCGACTACGCGGCCTCGCTCTACTGGATGGTGTGTATGGTGGCGAGTGGGCCATGGAGGCCATTGCCAGCATCCAGGCCTGGGACCCGGCGGAGGCCCATCGTTTATTCGCGGTGCTCCGGCGACGTCTGGGCAAGACAGATGAGCTGCGCGAAATGCTCAGCGCCTACCAGGGCGAGCAAGGGGGGTTGCGCCTGATTCGCGCCTCCATGGATTTGGACCCGCGGCAAACCAAGGATATCGGTGATGGAGTGCGCGCAAGCGGCATTCCAACCATGGTTCTCTGGGGAGAGCGCGACGAATTTTTGCCGCTGGAGCGAGTGGGTCAGCGACTTGCCGACTCACTTCGGACATCTCTGGTTCGTCTTCCGGGCGGACATTTCACTCCACTCGATTGTCCCGGCCCAGTCGCTGATGCACTTCGCTCGTTTCTTACGGGCTTGTCGCCCGGTCTGTAATGGGCACGGCTGAGATCGGACCAGGGCCGGCGCTGCGGCCTGGGAGGTTCGGCTACTAACTGTGCGCGCGCACCCAGCGGACGATATCCGCTTTGCCCATCGCGCCGGCCTGACGCGCAACTTCGCGACCCGATTTGAAGATCATCAAGGTGGGAATGCTGCGAATGCCAAATTCGCCGGCGATATTCTGCGCGATGTCGGTATTGAGCTTCGACAGGCGTACCGTCGGTTCCAGCTCTGCAGCGGCCTGGGCGTACTGCGGCGCCATCGCCTGACACGGACCGCACCACGAAGCCCAAAAGTCCACGACCACCGGAATGTCATTACGCTCAACGTATCGCCGGAAATTATTAGCGGTGAGCTCGATCGGGTGACCGGTGAACAACGCTTGATGGCAATGCCCACACTTCGGTGCCTCGCCAAGGCGCGTGCCGGGAATGCGGTTGATGGTCTCGCAGTGCGGACAGACGATGTGCGATGTATCTGACATGCACCCGCGTTTTGGGGCCGCGAGGCGCGATTTCAAGGGGCAGTTCCCCCGCGCCGCAAGCGCGCGAACTCGTTCGGGCCACGACAGATTCGGCTGAACGGCGTTGGCTGTTGGCTCGATCGAATGTCTTGCTCGGCCATCTCAAGGTCATGGTCTTCGGGTGACAACGGCGCCGACCCAAACAAGATCGTGGACATCACCGACGTCACCCGTGCCACGATCCCTTGAGTGCCAGAAACCGCAGACTAAGGGGGGGCTACGAGCGGTTTCAGAGCAGCAGCTGGATTTCTGTTGGCCGTTGTCCTGCTACTCTGCCAGATTCATCTTGTGTAGAAGAGCCTTGTAGCGCGGATCGCCGCGCAGGCTGCGCAGACCCGTGTCAATCTTGAGCCACGGTAGGCCATCATCTCGCACCTCATAGGCGCGCTCCAGCCACTCGAACGCCTGGTCCTTCTCGCCGCGCCAGGCATATACGCGGGCGATAAGGAAGGTAGAGTCCTTTCCGTATTTCGCGATTAACTGTCGGAGAACTCGCTCCGAGACATCAAAGTGCCCGAGAGAGTATTCAGCCTTTGCCTGGCCCGCCAAACTGAAGGGCGGAACTGCCGTCCGACGAAAGAGGGTGAGCGCCCGCTCGGGCTGATGTTCGAGAAGCTCCAGCTCCGCCAGGTTGAAAAGTGTCCGATTAGAGCTCGGAGCTATGACAAGCGCCTTCTCATACAATGGCCGGGCCTGTGTCAACTGCTGATTGGCAACCAGGAAGAATGCAACGCGCATGCAAATCTCTGCCGACAACGGGTCGAGCGCGAGGGCCTGCTCCTCTCTGGCAATGGCCGCGGGCAGCTTGCCAAGCACGGCGAGCAGGATGGCCGATCGATGCAGAACATTGGCATCGCCGGGGCTAAGCGCTAGGGCCTTGTCCAGGTCAGCCTGCGCCCCAGCGAAATCGAACCGGGTAGTGGCACGCAGGAAGCCGCGTGCGGAGTAGCCCGCGGCCAGTCCCGGAGCAAGCGCGACCGCCTTCTCTGCAGCTGCAAGCGCACTGTCAAAGCCTGCTATATCGGTGGCTCGGTCGCCTAAGGTGCTGTCATCGGTCAGCCAGAATTGCGCCAACGCCAGGTCTGCGTACGCCGCCCCGTAGCGAGGATCCAGGGCGGTCGAGGCCCGGAATGCTGTTACAGCACGTTGGTAGCCGGTAGTGTCGCCTTGGTTGTAGCTCTGCTTGCCTTGCAGGTACAGGTCATACGCCGCAAGATTCTCGGTATGCAGCCCTTCTCGAGCCGATGACCGCTGCATCGGCAACAACTGAACTCTCAGCGCTGTTACAACGGCGCCTGCGATCTCATCCTGAATCTTGAAGACGTCATCGAGCTTGCGATCGTAGGTTTCCGACCAGACGTGGTAGCCATTGTCGACGCGAATCAGCTGCGCAGTGATGCGAAGGACGTTGCCGGACTTGCGTACACTACCTTCCAGGATGTGGGCGACGGCAAGCGCCTTGGCGATGTCGGCAATGGTCGCTTGCTTGCCTTTGAAGTAGAACGACGAAGTCCGGGCGGGCACCCGTAGCTCGGGGACCTTCGTTAACATGTCGATGAGTTCCTCCGACAATCCGTCAGAGAAATACTCCTGGTCCTTCTTCTCGCTCATATCGACAAATGGCAGCACCGCAACCGATTTATCGGTAATCGCGACTGCGGCAGCGGACTGCCCAGTTTTGTGACTCTGGGACCAAAAGTGCAGACCCAAGGCAACCGCTGCACCAACACCGATGACGACCGATGCCCCGACGATCAGCGTCGCCTTTCCCCACGATCGCTTCAGGGGTTTTGCAGAAGCCACGGAATCTGTGGCTAAGGTCTCTCCCAATCCCTGTCCCACCGCCTCCGCCAACTTGGCTAACGCTGCCGGCATTCCCAGTGCCCGTACATCGATCCATTGCGATTCGCCCAGAAAATACTCGAGCGCCCGACTCAGTGGAGCAGCATCGATCCGAAATGCAATCATCGGTTTGCGCTTGGATGCCGCTCGCTCAACCTCCCTGCTCACGTGCGACGAGGTTACTGCGCTTTCGGAGAGCACCAACACCAGCGCCTTCGCGTCATTGATGGCGCCTACTATGGCATCTGCGTACAGCGCCCCCGGCTTCACGTCGCGGGGCGCTAGCCAGCAGCTGAGTCCGTGGTGCTCTAGATTCTCGATAATGGAATTGGCGATAGCGGCATCTTGCGATGCGTAGCTAATGAATACGGTGGGCGTACTACCGCTTGCCCGTTCTTCGCCGCCGCCTTCGGCCATTTCCGGTGCCTTGCCCCCGTCACTTGTAGGGCATCGTCGCGGATGCTATCCGGGTTCGCAACTGCGGGGATTCGGGGGTCGCGGACGTCAGCTTTCAGGCAGTCGGTCCGCATGGCTGGAGGACCGCCTTTGGCCGCTCAGCAGGTTCGACTCTGCCGTGATCGGTATTTCCGCTCCTGACCCGGAACCACCCGTCGCCACGGCTGCTTGCGGGCGCGCTGATCGTACTCAAATTCGGCAGCTCGGTGCTCGGTACCCGTGCCGACCCAGCAGCTCTCCTCTCACCATCATGCCTCTCGCAATGGCGCCCGGCACGCGACGATGGTCTCAGGTCGCGTTCGGCTTGCGACGGATGGCGGCGCAAAAACCCCGAGGTAGGTGTCGCTACCCTTAGGTCGATCGAAGATAACCTCGCGATAGCCGAGTATGGGGAGCTCACAGCGCGGGAGACTGGCGGGGTGCCGTGCTCTGAAGTCGACGCGAAAGCGTCTACGATGCCAACGCGGGCGTTGTGTTTGAGCAAAATGACGTACTTATATACGTGGCAAACCCGCGGAGATGACCCTGGAAAATCCCAACGGCGTGTCGAACACTGGGAAAAGCTCGACTGGCGGAGAGAAAGCAACCGCGGCTGGCTTGTGCGGTCCCGGTTACTTCGGGGACTTCCTCTTTGACTTCTTTTTCGTCCGCTTCACATGCGGGGAAGGAGCTGTGCGCAATAGTTTACGCAGTACGTCATCGAGGCTTGGCTGGGGAGGTGTTGGTGGTCTAGTCATGGCATGGGCAGCATGGCGAGACGGATACGGTGCGTCATGGACCAGGCTGTCTTATAGGTCACGCCAAGCGTGCGGCCGATCTGGTGGCTGCTGATACCTCTCTTGCTCGAAGTCAGCAGGTAGACAGCCGTAAGCCACTTGGACAGCGGGATCTTGCTGGACTCAAAGAGGGTGCCGACGGTCACGGAGAACTGTTCCCGGCAGTCCTTGCACTTCCACAATCCGGGGCGATGGGCCTCACCGTTAAGCTGGTAGTGCTCGGCAATCGAACCGCAGTGCGGGCAAACGATGCCATCCGGCCAGCGCAAGCGTTCCAGATACTCGCGTGCCTTGTTGTCGTCGGTGAAGTAATTGGTGTGAAGCGCAGTCATATAATTTAAGGCCTAGAAAGGCTGGTACGAATCAATGCCATCAAACTCAGGACAGCGGCGCGATAAGCGACTGCAAAGTCGTCGGTATTCAAGTCATGTCCAGAAACATCCCGAGCGCGATCTGCCCAGTGCTCCAACCCTTGGAGACGTTCTTTTCGATCACTATCTCCATGTGTACCAATTCTTGATAACTCCGCCACAAGAGCTTCCAAAGCTGATAGCCGAGCGGCTACGCTCACCAGATCGAATTTCCTTAGATCGGATCTCTTCTCTGCCATTGCCGCACTCCCCGAAGCGTAGGGAAACTGTGCCATGATTTCGTGGGTTTGTAAAATATATAAACAGTAAAATGAGCGAGTTCGCGGAACTAGACGACGTGCGCCAGAGAGCGGCAGCGCTCGGAGTCGCTACGGCGGGAGCACATGGCGTCGCAACAGCTGTACAACGGATCGAGACCTTGTTGCGTTAAGCAACTGCCTGGCTATCAAACCGTGCGAGGCTCAACGTGGAGCTTCGCCGGACGACTTCGCCGGGCAGCGATTGAAGCTCAATGATCATACTTTAGCACCAGAGACTCCCCCGTCGACCCTCCAGACAAACAGCATGATCGCTGCTACAAAGCACAGGATCTTCGCAAGGACATTCAACGCGAGCGGCAGCGGTTCCGCAGGAAAGGCGAACCCGAACGCAGCCCAGACGGCGAACACCACAAACATCACTGCCATCGCGTAGCAGGAGTACGCGGT
>Ga0307476_10000847_pt1 | contig 20771 bp, 21 predicted proteins | sample atmos_gasesECM2C_2_FD_203314 | JGI IMG/M metagenome (GOLD analysis project Ga0307476, IMG submission 203314) | Hardwood forest soil microbial communities from Morgan-Monroe State Forest, Indiana, United States - atmos_gasesECM2C_05 | ecosystem: Environmental > Terrestrial > Soil > Temperate...
CATCTGTGCCGGTGGCCTCCCAAACTGCGTGGCAGGGACTCTTCACCCACGGTCACCTGGAAAAGGGACAAACGATCCTGATCCATGGTGGCGCCGGCGCTGTGGGCGCCTATGCGGTGCAATTGGCTTCGCATGCCGGCGCCACCGTCATTGCCACGGCAAGCGGCGACGATGAGGCGTACCTCAACTCCATCGGGGCCAGCCGGGTTCTCGATTATCGAGAGGCGCAGTTCGAGAAGATTCTGCGAGAGAAGGTCGACGTGGTTTTCGACTTGGTCGGTGGCGATGCACAGAAGCGGTCGTTCCTCGTCTTGAAGGAAGGTGGCCATCTCGTGTCCGCCGTTCAGCCCGTATCGCAGGAAGAGGCAGCGATGCACCATGTGTCGGGCGTGATGATGCGGCTCGCGCCGTCAGGGGACGTGCTCAGCAAAATCGGGCGACTGCTGGAAGAGGGGACAATACGACCAGACGTTGCGACCGTGTACGCACTCCAAGATGCAGCCCAGGCATGGAAGGACATCGCCGAGAAACTGCCAAGGGTTCATGGGATGTCGCCCAGTGAGCCGGGAGCGCCAAGACGAAAGAAACACGGCAAGATCCTGCTTCGTGTGGCCTAGATTTCAGCCACGTGATTTGGATCAACTCGCACAGCGGTCAGCGCCAGTATCCTTGTGACGGCAAAGCGGGCAATCGAAGCAACCAAATCCTTCGCAGTAATTTCGTTCACCACGGACCGAGAAGAAAAGAAAAGAGAGAATTAACAATGTCGACGAACTTGACCGCAGTGCTTCAAGAGCTTTTGCAGAACACATCGAATCTCAAAGTGCTCCGGGAGCGCATGACGCCGGATGCTACGTACGTTTCATTGAATTTCAACAACCCTGAACTGAAGAAAGTTATGCCATGGACCGGCACTCATAAGGGACCTCAGGAACTGTTCGATGTCTTCGCTGCGATCCAACGCTACTGGAAAACACTCGATTTCAAGGTCACCGACTCGATTGAGCAGGATGGCCGCGTCGCATTCTTCGGCTCTTTTACCTACAAATCGAACGCAACCGGGAGGGAAATTACATCTCCATTTAGCCTGTTGGCGCGCTTCGAGGGGGACAAGGTTGCTTACGTCCAGTTTCTTGAGGACAGCTATGGCACTGCAGGCTCGTTCAAAACCGGGGGCACGACATGGTTCCACAGCGATCCCTCGGGGAAAGAGGTCGAGGTCTAAGGCTGAGTTAGGTTAGCAATATTCAATGCTTGACGAGCCAACGGCTAGCAGCTATTTGGTCTATTTTAGTTAAATTGTCTTGCACGATGCTTTAAGGAGTATCCATTTATGAAGGCACCTTCCTCTGAACTGCTTATGCGCAACTTCAATGAGATTTTTATAGAGCTCGATGCCCTCAAGCGTGCGGCATTGCTCGCGGAGTATTACACCGAAGATTGCCTTTGGATTCATCCCGGCGGTCGCATTGTGGGCCGCGAGGGTATCAATGAAGCGGCTACAGAGATTCGCAAACACTTCCCAGAATATCGCTACACGGTCACGGGTGAGATCCAGATCATGCACAATGTAGCGACTTGCCGGTGGGGAAGCGGGATGCCAGGTCAACCGTTCCACTACACGGGAACAGACTTCCTCGAAGAGCGTGATGGTCGCGTGTCAAGGCTGTACACGTTCATTGACCAGAAGCTATTTCAGGCCTGAATGAGGCTTTTGGCGAAGATCTTTGCCATGGTGGAATTCGGCTTTTGGACATCTGGAGATCCAACAATGATCGACATATCGAATAAAGAAATCCAGAGTCACTACGACTTCATCGTGGCGGGAGCGGGTGCGGCTGGTTCGGTCCTCGCGGCGGAATTGTCCGCGTCCGGTGCGCACGTCCTCGTCATCGAGTCAGGTGGACCCGACGACGCGCCGACCATCATGAACCCGAGCATCTGGTTTTATAATGTCGGCGGCCCACTCGACTATCACTTGCCCGTCAATCCTTCGCCGCGATTGAACAATCGCAAATTCAATATGGCCCTCGGCCACGTACTTGGCGGCGGCACCAGCATCAATGCCATGGTGTGGATGCGCGGTATGCAACGGGACTACGACGGGTGGGCGGAGAACGGAGCCAAGGGTTGGGCCTTCGCCGACGTGCTTCCGGTCTTCAAGAAACAAGAGGATTGGGAAGGCGGCGCGAATGAATGGCGGGGTTCCGGTGGCCCCATACACATCCGCCGGCCAAAAGATCCTCACCCAACGGCGCCAGCCTTCATTGAAGCCGCTCGGGAGATGGGAATGCCGATTCTGGATGACGTGAACGGACCCATGCGCCCCGGCGCCGGTTACATCAACATGAACATCGCCGCGGATGGAACTCGGGTGAGCGCCGTTCGCGCCTTCCTTCGCCCGGCGTTGTCGAGGCCGAACCTCACTCTGCTGCTCAACAGCAACGTGGTAAAACTGAACTTCAAAAGTACCCGTTGCGTCGGCGTCAAGCTAATGACAGGCGGCGCAGCAAAAGACATCGCGGCCGACAGGGAAGTGATCCTCACGGCGGGCTCTATCAATAGCCCGAAGCTTCTGATGCTCTCAGGCATCGGGGAGGCGAAGGCGCTTCAAAGCCTTGGTATCGAGGTCGTCGCAAACCTGCCCGGCGTTGGCGAGAATCTGCAGGACCATGTGCTCGTCTCGGGCGTCGTCTTCAAGTACAAAGGTAAGATGCCGGATCGACCGGCCGACAGCAACGCCGTCGAGGCAGAGGCTTACTTGTCAAGCAGTCCTTCAGGTGACACAGACATTAGCCTTGTTCTTCATCAACTACCAGTCGTTACGCCCGAAGTAGCCTCGCGCTTTGGAACTCCTCCACCGGACGCGTTCACAATCGCGCCAGCTCTTGTGCAGCCAACGAGCAAAGGTTCTGTCCGTTTGGCGAGCAACAACTTTCAGGATGCCGCCGTGATCGACGGCAACTACGTCGGCACGGATCACGATTTTGCGGCCGTCGTGCGCGCCATCGAAGTCGCGCGTGAACTTGGAAATCAGCATGTCTTCGACAGTTTGCGCGAGAGCGAACTCATTCCAGGGCCCAAGGCGAGCGCCGAGGAGATCCGGGAACTTGCCAGACTGGCCTCGGCGAGTTTTGGACACGCAGTTGGTACGTGCAAAATGGGCGTGGACAAGCTTGCAGTTGTCGACCCAGAGCTTCGCGTTCACGGCGTTTCGGGATTACGGGTGGCGGACGCCTCTGTGATGCCACGGATCATTACTGGACCGGGGACAGCGGCGTCTACGCACATGATCGCGGGCCGCGCCGCCCAACTGATTCTTGGCTAAGAACAGGGGATCGCATGCGCCTTGTGCAGATTGAAATCTGAGAACTTCGATTCTGAGGACGATAAGGGGACGATAAGAAGTGCCGTACGGCTCCCTCGCATATCAAACGACGTCCGCCGACACCATTTGATATCAATCAGTTACATCTCATTGTTGCCCTGTCACGGCATCGTTCTGGTGTTGACAGTCGACTGACTATCAGTCAGCCGACAACTGCTGTTTTGCTTGGCTCTTGGGCGATCCGGTGTGTGCCAGATTTCGACTGGCAGCTTGTCCCAAAATCGTTACTTCCGCGACGTATTCATGCTGATGGTGTAGTCGTAAAGCCGCTTTCCGATCCGTCGTTGTGCTTCAACACATGCGTGATCCTGAGAGCCGATAACAGCTCCCGGCTCATCGAGGAATGTTTCGCATGTTCCTCCGCCGATATTCGTCCCAGCGCCTGCCACCAAAGCAGGTGGAATTGTCGCCGTGTCCGCCCGAGTCTTGGACTGGAAAACGCCAATCCCGCCCTCGCGGCCTTGAAGCCACTTATCTCCTGGGCCTAGACGCATCGAGGTGGTCGCGCAGCTTGCCTCGTCCGCTCGCAAGATCAACCTGTCCGGGACAACTGACTTGTTGGGGCTAGGCTGACTTCTTAGTCGGCGAGCAGAACTCAATGATCGTTCCGCACTGCAGCGCAGAGGCCCACTTCAGCGGTTTCCGAAAGTTCTTCGGTACATAAAACTCAATTACTTTTGCCATGACAACCTCCTCGATCGCATTCCTTTCTGTCGGCCAGCCTCTCATCCGCCTTCAACTTCCAATCGGTCTACCAAATCCATCCGCATTGACAACGCACGGAATCGCGCAACCGGGGCTTGTGCAAAAGGGCCTTACAGGCAGCGCATGATCTCATCCACCTACCCCTCCCCAAAGATCGCGCGGGAAGAAGGTTGCATGCGTTTTTCCAACTCTTTCAAGCGACGGACTCCTTTCGCAAACATCGCCCAGACCAGTTGCTGTCCATCCTGGTCTCCTTCTACTCAGTGTTTTGCGGCGTCAATCGCATTCCAGCACTCGTTAGAACAACTTCTTCCATCATCAAATGCAATCCGATTGCCAACGCCAGCCCATCTAAACCACCCGCTGCACTCGACTCATCTTGCAGCGTCCGTTCGGATGATCACGTTGTTGTGCCCGGAACGGCAATTCCATTCACCGAACCTGCCTCCAAGCGTCGATCTGCCACAAGCTCTCCTCTGGTCACGATCCTCATGCGCTCCAGCGAGTAGGGCAGCTCCCTGCCGCAATCCAGGCAGCAGATGTACGCGAATCCAGTTCGATCACGGTGCGGCCATGTCGTGTGTGGATGAACGCAATCAAACAAGTAAGCAAGAATCCATTTCAACCAGTTCATACTTTCGTTCCCAGGTCGGCGCGGACTGCTCCGCACCATGACTTGCCAGAGTGCCATCTTGTAACCGAAATGAGGCTAACTGGACGTACGCTCGCCGCAACTGCGCACGATATTGTTTTTCGGTCAGCCGTGCCTTTGCGGCGGCATCACCGATCTCGTATCCCAGCAGGTGATGGAGAACGAAGACTATGCGGGAAGTCGCATCGAGCAGAAGGATGGGGCTGCCGTTCAGATCCTGCAGGGATTGAAATGCCTTTGAGTTGATCGCCTGGGAATGTCCGTAGAGCACAACATCATAGGCCGATGACTCACCATCCCAGCTTGTTCGGGATTCGCAGAGTATGTCTTCTAGCGCGAGTTCCACGGTGCGTTCGAGGAGATCGGAGTGAACGGTGGTTTCCTCCAGTGATCCATCGATGGCTCTCTCCACCGCCGAAAAAGCCTTGCCGGGATCGAGCGTCAACAGATAGGCGGAATACGTAAGCCGATCAAGTTCGGCCTGGAGATTGGTGTCTGTCTGGCTCGTCTGTGGGGTCATATCCTTGTACCTCCAACGCTTAGGCAAAGGGCAACCGAAATGCCAAAGTGGTGTCAACCGCTATGGACCCCTAATTGGCTGCAAACGCAGGGCTGCCTCTACAGCTAAGGAAATCCTTGATGTTGAAAATGTTGAAAGTGTCAAACGAAACTGTCGGAGCCACCGGCGAGGGCTAGGGTGTAGCTATCGACCGGAGAAGCGAAACCAACTCCTGGGGTCGACCGGAAAAGGGAGCCATTTCAGACCCAGGGTGCGGGGATCGTCACCTGCTCGCGACTGTTCCTGACTCACCATTTCTCTTTAAGTCGTCGAGCTTTCTTTGCTGTTCCGGCGTGAGAAGTCTATAGATTTCCGACTGCATACGCGCGTTGGCCACGATGAATTTCGCCAACAAAGCTGCTTGTGCATCGGCTAGAGTTTTGATTTCCTTTTATTGCTCTGCTGAGGGTCGAGAGCCAACAGCTTTTCCCTTATGCTTCGCGATTGCCCCATGAAGGGTTCCATGTGGTGGCGTTCACGCGTCACCACTTGCTGGATCGCTTCCTTCTGTGATTGTGTCAAACTTAAGTGTTCAGCCACCGCCGCTGTGAGCTCGAACGATGAAAACGGCAGCTCTACTAGCACGATTTCGTTGTCGTCAGTCGGAGAAGCTTCGGTTTGATCATCAGGCGCAGGAACTTTGGCCAGATTCTGTTCCTCGATCTGGCGCCATGCGCTAAGCAGTTGGAATTGCATCTGCGCGATGAGATATTGCTCGCCGCTTAAGGTCTTGCCTTCCTGGCTGCTCATCTTTCCTTGTTGGACAGCTTCCGTGATCCCTGCGACTTTTGCAGAGAAGTTTTGTGTAATAGCTACCATTGCCACCTCATACTTCTGTAACACTTGTTGTGGTCTGGGAGACGTGGGAGCATCCGGCACATTTGTGGTACCTGGGTCTGGAACCAGCGAATCGGGTGTGCCGGCAAGGTTAGTCGGAGCACTATCAGCTCCTGATTTGGTCTGAGCCGGGCTAAGGACTGGAACGACAGTTATGAGGACAACAATGAGAATTAATTGTGCTTTCATGTTTCTTACTCCTTGGACTAACTTGTTGTTCCACTTCGACTCTTAAAGATGACGCTTGCTATGGCTCTCGAACTCGTGAGGTCGAAGAACGAGAACGGATATAGCGAAGAGCCGAAGATCCGATGAGTGCTCAAGCGATTTTGCATTTGCGCCCAACCTCTTTCATGTGCAGCCTCCGCGCGGTCACATCCTGAGACTCGGTTCGCTCACCTCTCGTTTCAGTTCCAGACTCCCGATAAATTGGGTGGATGCCACGATCACGCGGAAAGATTCTCCAGAACAGCAGAAACAGTCCGACCGGCGCCAGGCTTAATGCTGCTAAGAAGAAGTCGAAGATAGGCATCTCATCTCCATGTCGATCGAGTGATGTGAGCCCCGCGGATCGTCGCGCAAAACTCAGGCCGCATCAATCCGCCAGCTCCCATGTTGAATCTGGATCGTATTCGGTCATTGCATTAGCGATCTTTTCGGTATCCGGACCCATATCCTTTTGATAAACGACCCCGTTTTGACTCACGATGAAGGTCATGACACCTGAAGAGCGATAGACGGCTGGATAAGCTACAAAGGCGAAACCGCCGTCCATCTTGCCGTTCACGAGGTAACTCTTTGCTCCACCCTCCGCGTTGGTTCCTTGGGCGGTCAAAATGCGGAAATAGTAACCGCTGAACGATACGGGATCGTGGGATGCGGCCGTCCCGTTTTCTAGACCCGCAGAGGCGATGAGTGCGTCGAGAGGACTGGCGGATTGCTCTCCGTTCTCGGACGAAAACAAGCCATCGTTGTCGCCAATGAATTTCAGCGCGTACCGATGTTCGCCGTTATGTGCCCTTGCGTAATGCTGCTGCTGGGCGTCGACAAGCTGATAGCAAACATCAATCGTACCCAGTTCATTTCTCCCCACTCGGCGCGCCAGGATCTCTTCTTTGCCCGCATCCGTATCGAAATACCAAGCGCTATTTGTTTCTACGAGCGGGATGGGAAGCGGCCAGTTCTCAGCGCCTACGTAGAGAATCATCACGCCGCTGTGTGCTTTCGTAACACGATGCATCTGCTTATATTTCGCAACGAACCTTTCACGCTCTCTCCTATCCTCAACAGGATCTCCTGAAGAGGTTATATCCTTTCCCGCCGGGCCGAGAACCCCCAGCAATGCTCGATTGTCCGTTTGCTGGGCTGCCGCGAATAGGGCGGCGCTCGCTTCTTCCGGAGAGTGAAACGATTGCTGATTCAGTTCCTGCGCAAGCGTTAGCTGGCTGCTGAATACGAGCGTCGCCAAGAGCGAGACGGTCACCAATGTCAGCCAGGAGAGTCGGAATCGTAGATTTTGTTCGAATCTGTTCTTTGCGTCGCACATGATTATTTCTCCATACATGTAGCTTTCGAGTAACCTCAGAAGTTCAGTCAACGCGGCCGCCAAAGCTACCTGCGTGAGAACCGCCTCCATGAAAGCCGCCGCTGTGCAGGCTCGAGTAACCGCGGTCCGAGGAGCTGCGGGCCGTGCCACCGTGGTCATAGCCTCCAAACGCGCCGGAATGTGCGCCAGCTTCGGCGTGCGACTCTGAAGGCCCACGCTCGGCCGCGCCACCGTGAAATCCACCGCCACGGACATCTCCGCCGCGGGATCCTTCATCCCCGCGCCCAGTGCCGGGGCCGTGCGATCCTTCGTACCCACGCCCGGCAGCAGAGTTGTGGGACCCTTCATAGCCGCGCGCGGCTCCAAAGTCGCGGAATCCTTCCCGTCCCCGCCCGCCGGAGAACGTCTTGCTATTCGAAATGAAAGTGTTGTGATTGTAGATAACGGTTCGGTGGCCCCAATCGCATCCCCAGCCATGCCATCCCCAACCGAAACCAGCGAAGAATCCAATAGCGAAACCGACACCGAAAGAAACGCCGGGGCCTTCAACATAGAGCCCAGGATATGGGTACCAGCCGGGCCACACGACCACCGGCGCGCCGTAGACGACCCATGGATCGTATGCCGGAACGTAAACAACTTCAGGGTCTGCAGGTTCAATGACGATCGTCTTCTCTTCGGTCTCTACCTTCACCTGTTCGTTGCTCCTCAAATTCCCGGCAGTCTTCGCGCGAGCCCGCATGACTTGCACGGCGTCCATCACGGCCTCAGATTGGTTTACGTAGGCCTCGCCAACCGCAGACGTCCAGGAAAGGTTCTTGTCCATGTTGGAGAGCACCGAGGGGAACTGGGTGAGCGCTTTGATACTGGGATCCCAAGGTTGCTGGTCGACGGCATTGGCCAGATCCTTTCCCTTGAGGTCCGGGTGCTCTTGCACCCAGCGATCTGCCTCAACAATCTCGGTAGGATACGTTGACCCTGCGAGTATCTGGGAAACCAACGCGTCTGGATAGAGTGCAATTGGCGCAACCAACTGCTGCAACTCCTCGGGGGTTTGCTGCTCGACCCGAGGAGAGATGGCTTGTCCGGAGGGTTGGTCTATCGGAGTAGCGTAGATGGCACCAGGCGCAAACAACAGCCAAGATGAAAGAAACAGCGCCATAACCTTCTGTCGGATTTTCATAATTACCTCCTTGTGCTACACCGATCTTATGAAGGCAAGGCTCATGCCAAACGAAGCGGGGCTAAGTCTTGCAATTTCAGCGTGGAACGCGCCAGAGATACTGTCGAGATTGTGGAAGTCATGACAGTTTCGACATCTCGATCGCAGGCCAGGTTATTGAGGTTTTCGTGAATGCGCACAATACGTGTAGACAACGACGCGAGTGTCAGGCTGCTCACGGGTCTCGAGATTCGACCCGCAAGAGATGGCATTCAGATAGCGAGGCCCGAACAGGCTCAGCCTGTTCTCTTACGTTGTTCCGCACGACGTGACAGAGCGGAGTCAACACTACGCAACTCAAATGAGATCGGGTAATGATCAGAACCTCTGACGGACCTGTGAACTTTGCCGGCATCCGCCTGCACCGGACCACGTACGAAAGCCCAGTCAATGTGGCGGCCGGCTTCGAGCAGGTTGCGTGCGGGAGTGGTGGGCACACGAGAAGTTGGCACGACATCCCGGAATCCGGCGCGTGCCAGTGCATCTGTCACGACGGACTTGGATGCGTTCAGGTTCAGGTCACCCGCAACGACGACCAGTTTAGTCGACTCGTAAAAGCCAGCATCTTGTAAGACCTCGTTCAACTGAGCAAGGCGCAGTTCGTCATTCGATCGGCTCTCCAAGTGTAGGTTGTGACAGATAATCGAGACGCCTTGGATGCTGATCTCGGCAGCCAGAGCGATTCTGCCTCCAAGCCGCTCCTGAAACCTTTGCAGTTTGGGCTTGTACCAGCGCGGCTTCCAAAAGTCGGATTGCTGCTGAAAATGAATGATGCGTGGCTTCGAGATTTTCCATGGCGAGAGTGTGGCCTGTCCATGATAGGCAGGGCTGGTTTTCGAACCCTGGGCCAACTCCACAAATTCGCGGCCGAAAACATAGTTCAACCGCAGCTTTCGGGCAATCTCTTGGGCAATATTCAGATGATGAGTCCGCCGCGCATTGATGTCGACTTCCTGGAGAATAAAAACATCTGCGTTGGTATCGCCCATAAAATCTACGATCGACCGAAGCTGCAAGCCTCGGTCGATGTTCCAATCCACAATTCGAATGGAACTGCGTGGCCAGGAGAGCCACTGAGCAGGCGCGAAGTTTTCGGCAATGATTTCGCTCGTCGCCACGTTCAAACTACCGCCGATGCAAGTTGCGGGAACACATTCTGCTGGGCGAACGTCAGATCGACTGGATCATCGATTTCGGCCCAGGGCAATCCATCAGTGCTCGTGTAGCCGACAGGAACTCCTTCGTTCGCGAGTTCCTGTACCGCGACGTTGAAGAATTCGTTCACCCGGCCGGCCGCGATTACCTCTTCCATCTTATGAAAAAATCCGTCTTGTATGGCTTTCGAGAAAACGCTAATACCGATATAAGTGCCGCTGAACTCGTCCCGAGAAATGCTCTTGCTCATTTTAATTACGTGGTCATCGAGGATAACGACTTTCATCGTCTCATCCCGCCACACAGGGTCCACGATCATCGAGATCGGGGCCTGTGGCCGTACGGCGACGTCAAGGATTTCAGGATTGAAGATGACGTCAGCATTAAGAACAACAAAACTGTCACCGCGGACCCATTCGAGTGCGAGCCAAAGCGAATAGATATTGTTAGTAATTGCAAACGCCGGATTCTCGATGAAGTGAATGCGTTGGATGTGGCCCGGCTTTTTACTCATGACGTGACTGATGATCTGTTCCTTCTCGTAGCCGACAACAATCGCCACGTCGTTGATTCCGGCCATAGATAAGGCCTTGAGCTGATGGTCCAGAATCGTGGTATTGTCGACTTCAATCAGGCACTTTGGATGTTCGCCGTGCACAGAGCGAATCCTGGTGCCCTGTCCTGCAGCCAAGATTACGGCCTTCATTACGCCTCCTTTACGTTGCTTACTGCGACTTCTGAGGATTGTGAAAAGAACCTATGATTGAAATACAGCGTCAAGATCCAGGTAAGGTGAGCGCCGAGGGTTGTCAGCAAGAACACCAGCGGCAGAGCGCCGATGACTGTGAAAAGGACAATATAGTGGATCAATATCCCTCTTCTTTGGAACGCTTGCACCTGTCTGACCACACGGGAAATCCAGTTTCCTGAATCCTTCTCGAGCAACTGATAGAAACGGCCAAGGTACTCATTCGGCCGGTCGGGGGCGGTCGCGCGACGGCGTTGTAAAGAAGTGGTGATCAACGCGAGGACTGCGCCTATCAGAAGCGCAATGCCCATCCAAACGGCAACAGGGCCATACCGCCGTCTCAGGCCTATCGTGACTCCACCGAAGAGCAGAAGATAGCTGAGTCCATCGGCCATTCCCTCAAGCCATGTTCCGCTTGGCGATTCCGCAAATTTGATTCGCGCCAGCATCCCATCCATTTCATCGAACAATCCGGCAATGTAGAAAAGGAAAGCGCCGAGCACCGACCAAGGGTACGTACCCTGAGCAAAAGCGATAGCCGACAGAATGGAGACCACTACTCCGCCGAACGTGATGGCGTTGGGCGTGACAGGAGTGTGAGAAAGGAGTCTTACGAATGGCCAGCAGAGCCGGCGATTGAATGAAGTATGAATGCCGTCCAAAACTTTTCCCGAATTCGCAACCAGAAATCGTTCAGCAGACACGGCGCTCTCTGGCGAGGTGACCGCGACGCCTCCTGCACTCCTTGGAGGGAGGGTTGCGGAGACCGGGTCGCGGTCTACCTCATGCAGTGTGGCGTAAGCGGCTTTGCTCCAGTTGACGGACTCGATGCCAACCCGTGGCAACTGTGAAAGGAAACTCTTGGTCGTAATGAAGTTCCATGGCAGCCACAAAAACTCGTCTTTCAAATGCCGCTTCAGGATGATCCAGCTTGAGCATCCCCGTAGATCGAAGTCTCTACTCTGAATCAGCTCGATCCGAAATCCTCGCCGGGAGACTTTTTGGAGGAGTCTTTGCAGGAATCGGTCGCTGAGTGCCGGTGGAACAACCAACAAAACATCACTTGCCCCGGCTCGCGCCGCAGTCAATACAGTTCGCATCAGAAGAGGAACACCCGCAACGGGCCGCATGAGCATCTCCGTCGCTTGCTGCTCGCTTATAATGCCGGCGAGTTCTGGAATGGCTATCACGGCTTGCACTGGAGAACCTCCTTCGCCAGGATGGTTGGAATCGGTCGGGCGGTGTTGTTCGACCGCTTCGTTCCACGGAAATTCCAGCCCAGCCAAACAATTCCAATCAACGCCCAGAGGAGATCGCGGACTCGGCGAGTTAGAGCCAAGGCAAGGCCGAGCATGGGTGAGAGCCCGGTCAGAGCGAACGCCGAGATAGCGCCGCCCTCGTCAGACCCCAGCCTTGCGGGAATCCAGCCGCTCAGCATCTTTAGTCCGCGCGTCACGCCCTCAATGACCAGAATCGTGAAGAAATGAATGGACAGGTGAAGCGACCACAAGACGACCACTACTTCGGACGCAATCAGTGCCTGGCACGCCACATCGATCCAGAACATTCGACGGACCAATGCGGGCTGATTGACTCGATAGCTGCGAATCGATGCTTCAAACTGTTCCGCATGCGCCAGCCAAGACGGAGCGTTCTTGCCAAGTGCGCGTACCAATCCAGACAGAATTGGATCGCGACGACTAATAACAAAGACCATCAGAGCAAGGGCGAGGACCGCTGGAATCGAGTGGTAGGCTGCGCCATGAACAGCAACGAAGGGGAGGCTCACGAGGCCCAGGATTGCGAGCAGTGCTGAAGTGAACCAGTAGACGCCGTCGTCGAGGAACGTGGCCGTGACCGTTGGTGCAGTGGATGTACCGAGCAGTTTAATCTTCATCGGCTCGGAGATCAGCGGACCCAGGACTGTAAGGTATCCCATGGATTGCCCAGCTAATCGCGCTCCTGCCAATTTCGGGAGATCAACGGAAACCTGTTCGCCCCTTAGGGATGCCGACCAAGCGATGCTTTGCAGAAACAGGCGCAGGAGGCTGAGTCCAAGAACGATCGGCAACGCAATCCGCATCGCCTTCAATTGCTCCACGAGTGGCGCGAGACCAACGTGGCCGAGGACCCATGCGAAGAGGGCAATCGCAAGCAATGCGAAGGCTGGCTGTGCCCTCTTCATTGCGCAAGCCTCGCTTCGCTTTCCAATTCAATCGAACTAGTGTTTGACTTGTCCGCGGAATTCAACTTGTAATCGGCGTTTTGAATTGTGAGCTCCGAGTCCCCAAAGATCCGGATCTGACTCGTCGTGTCGGTGGAAGATGCAAACCAGAATTGCCCGACCTTCTGATAGGTGTGGACGAAATGAACATTGTGCACCCAGAAGGAAGGATTACGAGCGGGCTGGCCTTCAATTCGAACGATGGAATAGTCGCTAGCGTCAACCCAAATCCTGCCGTTGATCAGATACTTGTTCGGCGTTTTTGGCAAAACCTCGAATACGTACGCCGGCCCGGTTTCGAGCGTTTCTTGACCAACAATGTGGAAGTCGTAGTTAGCGGGAGTGAGACGGGTGCTGTTGCGTGTCCCTCGGCGGGACGCTTCGGTCTCTTCGCTCAGCAGCTTTTGAAACACGTGCTTGCGAATTGAGCTCGATCCTTCTTCGGAAAGGATCGTGAACTGCTTGGCGCCATCACTCGCGCACTCGACACGCACCAGCATCTCGGCGCGGCGCTTCTTGTTCACGGCAACGTAGCGGCGAGTAGCCGTGTATCCGGCCAGCTCAGATTGCCGGTGGGCGTCAAACTGCATCATCTTCGCGACAACGTCCTCTGCCGAAGGAAGTGGGGCACTTGCTTGAGCTGACGCAAGGGTCACCAGCAGGAGAAACGTCAGACTGGAAAAGGCTTTCTTGATGATCAGCTTCATGATCAAAACTCCAATACGAATTTGCCGTGGAAGCCCCGGCTTATACCGTTGAAGAACTCGCCATAGCGATAGCTATCGAGATCGTTTTGTACGTCGCGGTAATTGGGGTGATTGAAGATATTGAAGACTCCAAATCCGATTTTCGCGTGCTTTTCTTTGGGTAGGCGGATTTCGCGCCAGACTTGCAAATCCGTCGAAACGAATCGCGGGAACCGCAACTCATTTCTTGGTCCAACAAATTCGCGGTGCTGATCGATGGCTGAATACGGAAAGCCCGTATGAGTATCGAGCACGGGCGCGAAGGTTAATTTCCACGGTGCAGCGATCTCTCCCCAGGACAAAAGTCGATTTGGGGCGTCAAAGTTTAGCCGTCCGCGTTGATTCGGCTGAATCACCGCCTGGGGATCATTCCCAAAGAACTGATTGAAATCGTTCAGGTCGCCGTAGGCCCGCGAAAGAACGTAGGATGCATTCAGTGTGCTGCGGTGGACGCGATAGCGCCCAGTGACTTGAAACTCTTTGTAGAAATCACTTCCCAGGCCAGATAAAGCAAGGATGCCAGTTGCTCCTGACACCACAGGATTCAGGTAGGAGTCGTGTACTGTGTTGCGCTGCTGATACGCGACTCTGACCAGGAAGTTGCTCGTTACCTCACGATCCACTTCGAGGTTCCACACCTCACTGCGTGGATTGCGCAACCCTTCGGAGATCACATTGGCGTACTGGGTGGAACCGATAACCCCACCGGCTGGGTTCAGCTCACTTACTGTGCGTTCCGGCAAAAAAGGAAACGCCGGAATGTTGAGAGAAACGCGGTCATAGAAGAATCCGGCTCCGCCCTTTAACAAAGTCTTGCCGTCGCCGGTCAGCGCCAGGATGAAGCCGGCGCGAGGAGCCGGATTCACCGAGTCTGTGACGGAATCACGATCGAAACGAAGGCCCAAATCAAGCGTCAGGCGATTTGAAACGGTCCACTTGTCGCCCACGAACCAGGCAATTTCGTTCTGATCGACGGAGAATCTCGAAGTCGGGCCGAATTGGATTTGTTCCAATGGATACCCAGCGACGCCAATAATCTGTACCGGAAGAAACTGCTGGCGACCGTCGTAGGAGCTGTGGGCAAAATCTGTTCCCGCATCCAATTCATGAGAGCCAAGAAAGTGATGCGGGTGCGAACGGTAAATTTCTTCCCATTCTGTGCGTGTCGTGTTGCGGTCCTGGTGGTTGAAAAAGCCGCCCTCTGTGGTCTCCACGAGAAGTTGGTACGGCCCATTGCTGTTTGGCGCGAGATCAGCGTCAAACCTCCTGAAGCTCCCCTGAGACGTCAGCAGATCGTTGGAGCCCGTAATGAACCGGTGCTGTACATATGCCTGATATCCACGCTCATTCAGGTCCGGGGTGCTGGGTTGTGGCGTGAACGTGTTCAGACCGTAGTAGTCAAGGTGTTGGGGAAAGATCGCGAAGGACGCCGTAGCGGTTTGCTTCGGGCTGATGTTCACGTCAAATTGCGTGTACGAGTTGAAGTTTTCCGTACGGTTATAACTCTGAAGCGACGGCAAACTATCCACCGGGTCTCGCTCAAAGCGGTACTCGACCGATTCGGTGAAGGCTACGCGGTCCTTCACAATCGGGCCAGAAACTGTTATCCGCGGCGTAAAGGCAGCAATGCCCATGATCGAACCGTCGATGCGCCGCAAACGGGCAACCAGGTTCTGGGCAGATACTCGGAATTTATTGAAGTCTCCGGGCCGCGTCTCGACGTTTGAAACGGCTCCCGTGAATCTGCCGTATTCGGGGTCGTACGGCGTGGAAAGAACCTGCACCGACGAAACCACGTCGATCGGAATATTGATAGCGGTCGTGCCCGTTGCTGGATCGGTCACATCTGCGCTGTTTACAAGCGATCCATTCTGAGACGCTCGTGCCCCTTTCATATTGATCAGGCCGTTCGGGCCGCGCACCACGCCCGGAATCAGCGGCAGCAAGCTTTGAAAATGCTCATCGATGTTGGGCATGTTTTGCATCGCCGATTCACCGATAGTGTTGGTCCCAGAGGGCTCATTTCTTGTGTCCACCGGATTTGTACTGGCAGTTACGGTCGTCGATTCCTTCACAGCTTCGAGTTTCATTTCCAACTGGACTTGCGACACAGCTCCTGCTGTGACAACTACGCCTAGTGTTGCGCCCATTCCAGGAGTGTTTGCGGTGATTGTGTAAGAACCAGCGGGAACTGCGCTGAATGCGAACTTACCTTCGTTGTCGCTTTGAGCTTCAATATGAGCGGGACCGTCCAACGTAATCTTCGTGGCGGGTACGACCGAGCGCCGGCCATCCGCATCCGTGATAAAAACTAAGCCTTGAAGTGCTCCGGTTGGCTGCCCTGCGCCCTGCGCGAAGGCACAAGCACCTATCAGTCCGAGGGCGAGCGCGATGCTTGCTACTTTTTGCATCATTGTGATTTCCTCTTTGCGAGTGGCGCGCCGTTGCAGTTCTTGCGCATATGCACCGCCGAACCGCTTTACTCAAAACAAACTTTGTCCATCAGCGTCTTCATCGGATAGATTCCACGGCCATGCGTGAACAGCCGGGGATTTCCGTACCGCTACTCATGGGGAAGGCAAGCCTCTTGCCAAATGTCACACTGAACTAAGTGATTGAGTTTTATTGCTGTATCGAAGCCTGTGCCTGATGTGAGTGTCGAATCTGTTGAAAGTGTTGAGAGGAGTCAAAAAGACGTGACGTTAAGCGCTAAGATCAGCGACCTTAAGCACCTGTGCCTCTCGAAAACCTCGAAACGTCTGAGCGGACCGGAATTATACTTCTTTCATAATTCTCTCCTCCGATGCCCATTTCTCTGACGACACTCCTCGCCTCTCTGTGTTCGATCTTCCGCTCGCGCGCTGCTCTCGAACTCGAGAACTTGGCCCTGCGCCACCAAATCGACGTGCTTCAAAGGTCCGCCAGAAAACGCCCGAGATTGGCCTCAGGGATAGGCTGATCTGTTTGTTTCTTTTTGTTCCGCCGAAATGCGCCACGGCTCGTCCGGGTAGACGGATGCAGTAAAGGCACACCGCAGAATCGCCGGAACTAGAAGTGCGTTGATTTGCTCGAGTTTGAAAAGTATCGCGCCGAATCCATGCGCAGACGCATAGCCGTTCGCTGATGCGAACTCAAGAAGCCGTTTTACGTCGTTCTCTTTTGGATCGCGCTCGATCAGCAATGTTTCGCCAACGAATGCAATAGCACGCGGATTGAATCGCAATCCCTCACGCTGCAAGTACACCTGATCGGATTCCCCCTAAGGCCTTTATTGGGTCACGCCTGTTCCTCCGACCGGACTCACTTTCAGCGCGGACGGCAGAGTGGCTACATTACAGATGAAAGACCTCCCCATCATCGATCAGCCGCGTTGGCCCGCAATGGACGCCGAAACAACGCCGGCGTTCCTCGATTTCAAACTCGTATTCAAAGCCACGGACGAACCTGTCAAATACGAAGATGCCACTCGTCAATACCGGTTCACCGGATTCAAGGCCAATGCGGAACTCGAAACCACAGTTCGCATGCCCTCCATAGATTTCGTCTTTAAGACAGATCCGCTAGAGAACTCGACGTGTGATTTCGCCGTGATGGGTGAGGAGGTAAATGGGAAGTACTACCCGTGAGTGGCGGGTTCTTTCACTTCAGACACCTTCTTGTTGGCCGTCTTTTTGGTGGGATTGATTCGGAGTGCATCTATTGGCTCCCGACGCTTAGCGAAGGTGCGCTTCTCGTTACAACGATCCAGCCAGCACAACAACATGTATGAATCGAGTAGTGTTCGTATCCTCTATTGCGTGCAGCAATCTACAACCAGCTTCCACGTATAATGCCTTCCATTTCTTGATGCTGCTGGGTGGCACCCCTTGGCCTGAGATAAGCTGCACGTAGTCATGCAAGATCGTCTCTCTCTGATTTCCCAAAGCTTTACTTCCGAGACGCCCATAATAGTCTGCGATCAACAATGGCCGCCCTGGAAAAACACTACTAAGTCCGCGCAGCCATGCCACAAAGCCTGAGGAGCCCATGCCGAACATTTCATTGGCGACTTGGCACGCGGTCATGGCCGCGACACCTGACCGAACATCAGCCGGTAAGGCTCGTTGAAGGTTTCTGGAATCCCCTTCTATGATCTGAATGCCTTTAATTCCCGCCGATCGGATCTCGGCGCGGGCAACTTTGCACATAGCGGGGTTCGCTTCCAGCCCCCACCCTGCAAAATCCGGGTTTTGTTTTGCGAGCTGTATGAGGAGTGTTCCCGCACCGCACCCGATGTCTAGAATATGATTGAACTGCAGTTGCTGGATAAGTTCAGGAAGTCCACTTACTGGAATACTCCGCGCAATCTTAAACGCCCTGGCGTGCTTCTTGCGATCGACTGCTGCTGGTGCCAACTTCGGACGGCGCAGCATTTTTTCGAGATGAACCGCTTGATCACGAAATGCTCCGGTGTACAGCTCTAAAAGAAACCGGGAGTGGGGGGAATAGCAATCGGTCGAGCTGAAGCGCTTTCCGCTCTTGCGGACGAGAGCGGTACGCGCCGCAACATACTCCAGTAGTCCGCCAATCAATGCGGGGTCTAGTCCGTGAATCTTGGCGGCTGCTTCCGGAGTTAAAGGTCGCCGGAGTGTCTCTAATACCCCGAGACTATGAAGGGCTGAGATCGCATGGGACAGGTGAAACCCTTCCACGAGGTCAAAGGTGGACCACCGGTCATCCTTCGGTTCTAGCAAGAACGCATCGCCTCCGCCTGATCGTATCGAGGTCGATCAACACCTTGTCGGCTCCATTTGGAGACAACTTCGTCTAACCTCTAAGATTGCTGACAAGGCAGTGCCCAGAGTTCAGCCAATCAGAGATACAACTGCCGATTCAGTCGTAAAGCCAAGCTTCGCCGATTTTTCCAGCAGCCAGATCGACGTTGCTGAGGGTAAGGGTCAGCCTCCCCTTTGCGATGCAGCGCTGGATTGCCTTTATCTTAGCCTCATCGAGCGGCATGTCGAGACTGAGTTTTGGAATGTTTCCTTTAACCTTAATAGATGGAGATGTCTTCTTGGGCTTATTTGCCATGTTGTTCCTCCTTAGTGCTCACCAGCTACCTCAGTTTCGCCAAAGACGTTGCTGACTCTAGCGCCAAGGGTTTCTCGTGTCAACATTTAATTGACTGCCATATCGTTGTCTTATTATGAAATCAGATTAGGTGAGATTGCTTCGAGAGAGAATTCTCCGACAAAAAAAGAGCATCCTGCAACTCTTCCATCAGCGGGACGGAGAAGGCGACTGACGCTGGTAGCTACATACTAGCTGCGGCCTTAAAGGGGAAAATGGCGTCTTGCTTCGAAGCAATAGGAGATCCGTTTTGCGTAGCGGGTTGAAAATGCCAGTTGTTGAGTGCTGCAAGACACTTGTTGTCTATCGCGGGACCCAGGCTCTGCAATACTGTTTTGCGAACGATTTCTCCCCTTTCGTCGATCGTGATTTCGATGACGACTTTACCTTCGTAGGCCGGTCGCTCCCAGGGGTAGACCATCGGATCGGCGGTAGTAACCGGCAGGGCGGGACGAATTTCATCTCCGTACACCGGTCCTCCAGGCAGTGTTCCAAAAGGAAGCCCCGCGGTCACGCCATGGCCAAGTTTTGAGAGTGTGGCCGTTGCTGCTTTGTCCTCGGCCGTGGATGGGGCCAGTGTGGTACGCGGCGAAACCAACTTCGACAGGGTGGAAGTCGGCTTCCAAACGAGTTTTTCATGCCCCAGCCTCTGGTGACGATAGGTCTCGCTCGCGCTCTGGGGAGAATTGGTTGTACTGTCGTCGGGGGCCGGGTTGGGCCAGTAAACTCGGGTGAGCACTCTGCCATTGCTTCCGAGCGCAACGGAAGTAGCCATCAACAATCGAGGCTCCGGGGTGTGCAACAACCAGGCGAATACGGCCGCGTGTAGTGCGAGCGAGCCTCCCAGCACTTTGCGCTGATTTCTTGCCGCCTTCGTGTCTATTTGCGCAAACATCGTCGGCAAAACTTCTCGGAAGAACTACACTCATGTTAGGTTAGCCGCGCCATAAGTGTTCGTCAAGGCGCTTCGTTCGTTTTGTTTCAATCACTTCAATCTACAGAATTTATATAGATATCAACCAGTGCGGATCTAATTCCCGTCAAGGGTACGGGCGCAAATGCGGTGTTCCTGCCTAGAACCCATCTCATAAATCGGATTGGCGTACCTCTGCTAAGTTTGCTACCTGACAGCTTCCGGTACCTCGTCATCCAGAACGACATTGCTTAAGCGCCGCCTCATCGATAAACACTAGCCGACTTACCGGGACTTATCCAGAAACCCATAATTTCGGCAGATCAACGCCGCTCTAAGCCACTGCAAATGAAAGGGTTTGAGTTTGGACCTTCGGTTGCTTTGCGTCTCAGCAGCAGTAGAGTCCGCAGCCAAGCGATCCGGCCTTCAATATCTTAAGCCCTGGGCTCCTGGGGAGTGCTCGGGAGCGGTGGAAACCTACAGGGCAATACTCCGCGCCAAGCAAGCTAAGCATCGAGCCTTGAGCAGTTGCGGACACATCTTCGGCGGGAAGGAAACGAAAAGGAGCATGATGCGATTTGCAAAGATCGAAAATATTGCAGCCAGAGTTGCAGTGGGAGCACTTGCGCTCGTGAGTTTGCTGAGCATGACTGTGAGCACGCGGGCACAGGAGGCAGAGAGGCCCTATCCGAAGATGCTGCCACTTTCGCAGTATTTAATAGACCGGAATGCGGCGATCGCGCTGGCGCGAAGCGCTGCTCCGGAGGGCATTTCAAAGGATGCGTCTGTTTTGGTGCTGACGCCCAAAGGCTGGGAAACAGCGGTCAAAGGTACAAACGGTTTTGTGTGCATGGCGGGGCCGGCATGGACGGCCAGCATTGACTTTTATGACGTCTGGAGTCCGAAGCAGAGAGGGGCGATTTGCCTCAATCCAGCGGCTGTGCGGTCGATCCTGCCGCTTTTTCAT
>Ga0307476_10000848_pt1 | contig 20760 bp, 11 predicted proteins | sample atmos_gasesECM2C_2_FD_203314 | JGI IMG/M metagenome (GOLD analysis project Ga0307476, IMG submission 203314) | Hardwood forest soil microbial communities from Morgan-Monroe State Forest, Indiana, United States - atmos_gasesECM2C_05 | ecosystem: Environmental > Terrestrial > Soil > Temperate...
ACGGACACTCCACTACCCGTCCGACGAGGGGTCCCCGCGGACCCCTCCGCAACCCGCACAACTGTGTGACGAATCCCGACTACCTGCTCGGGTTTTTGGTCTATAGGATCCGCCCCCGTGCCCACCCATGACGTTCTCGTAATCGGGGCCGGACTCGCCGGCCAGCGGGCCGCACTCGCCGCAGCAGAGGAAGGCGTGTCGGTCGGGATCATCAGCAAGGTCCACCCGGTCCGCTCCCATTCAAATGCCGCCCAGGGCGGCGTCAACGCGGCGCTGAGCCCGGATGACACCTGGGAGTCGCATGCCTTCGACACGGTCAAGGGCTCCGACTACCTCGGCGACCAGGACGCGATCGAAGTGATGGCGAGGGAGGCGCCGGAGGAAATCCTCCACATGGAGCACCTCGGTGTCACCTTCCACCGCAACGAGGAAGGCAAGCTCGGGACCCGCGCCTTCGGCGGCGCCTCCGCCGCCCGCACCTACTACGTCGCCGACATCACCGGCCAGGCAATCATGCACGTCCTCTACGAGCAGCTGATGAAGTACTCGGAGGAGGTCGCGCGCTACGAGGAGTGGTTCTGCACGGCGCTGGCGATGGACGAGAACGGCGAGTGCTGCGGCGTCGTCACCCGCAACGTCGCCGACGGCTCGATGCAGCTTTTCAAATCGAAATCCGTGATCCTCGCCTGCGGCGGCAACGGCCAGGTCTGGAAACCGACCACCAACGCCTTGATCTGCACCGGCGACGGGATCGCGATGGCCTACCGCGTCGGCGCCAAGCTGATGGACATGGAGATGATCCAGTATCACCCGACGACGCTGGCTGGCAAGGGCTTCCTGATCACCGAGGGCGCCCGCGGCGAGGGCGCACACCTGCTCAACAAGAACGGCGAACGCTTCATGGAGAAGTACGCGCCGAACAAGATGGAGCTCGCCTCGCGCGACGTCGTCTCCCGCGCCGAGCAGACCGAGATCAACGAGGGCCGCGGCTTCCCCGACGGGACCGTCGCCCTCGACATCACGGTCGTCCCGAAAAAGCGCGTCCACGAGGCGCTGCGGGAGATCGTCCTCGTCGGCCGCGACTTCGCCGGCGTCGACATCACCCGCGAACCGATCCACATCAAGCCGGGCAACCACTACACGATGGGCGGGGTCAAGACCGACATCGACGGCCGCACCGACATCCCCGGCCTCTACTCGGCCGGCGAGACCGCCTGCGTCTCCGTCCACGGCGGCAACCGGCTGGGCGCCAACTCGCTGCTCGACACCCTGATCTTCGGCAAGCGCTCCGGCCGCGACGCGGCTGCCCGGGCGAAGCGGATCGAGGGCTCCAGGCCCTCCAACAAGGTGCTCGAGGACGAGGAGGCGATGATCGCCGACATCAACTCGCGCGAGAAGGGCTCCGGCCGCCGCGTCTCCGAGATCAAGCTCGAGCTGGGCCAGACGATGGACGGCAAAGTCGCCGTCTTCCGCGACGAGGCCGGGATCCAGGAAGCACTGGAAATCGTCAAGCGCCTCAAGCAGGAGGCGAAGACCGCCTACATCGACGACCACGGCAGCGTCTTCAACCAGGACCTGCTTGGCGCGATCGAGCTCGGGTACATGCTCGACAACGCCGAGTGCACCTGCGTCGCCGCGCTCGAGCGCAAGGAGAGCCGCGGCGCCCAGTACCGCACCGACTACCCGGAGCGCAATGATGAGGAGTGGCTCAAACACATCGACCTCGAGCTGACTGACGACGGGCCCGAGATCTCCTACTCCGAGGTCACCATCACCCAGTGGCAACCGGAAGCGAGGACCTACTGATGGCCGATTACACGATCAAAGTCCGCAGGTTCCAGCCGGAGACCGGCGAGGGGCCGTACTGGGAGCAGTTCGACGTCGACCTCGAGCCCTCGCTCTCGGTCCTCGACGCGCTGCTGCAGGCCAAGGACCGCGAGGACGGCTCGTTAGCGGTGCGCTGCTCCTGCCGGGCCGCGATCTGCGGCTCCTGCGGGATGAAGATCAACGGCCAGTCCGGGCTCGGCTGCAAGACCCAGATCGGCGAGGCCCAGGAGCTGGCCGACAAGAAAGCTGCGGCGGTCGGTGGTGAGAGCGCCGGCAACGTCGTCGTGATCGAGCCGATGGGCAACATGCCGGTGATCAAGGACCTGGTCACCGACATGGAGTCGACCCACTGGACCAAGATCCGCCGCGTCACCCCCTGGCTCCTCCCCCACGGCGAGGCGCCCGAGCGCGAGTACATCGTCGAGCCGGAATCGATGCTCGACATCACCCAGCCGATGGCCTGCATCCAGTGCGGCGCCTGCGTCTCCTCCTGCCTCTCGATGGAAGCCGACCCCGACTTCATCGGCCCGGCGGCGCTGGCCAAGGCATACCGCTTCGTCGGCGACCCGCGCGACGCCGAGACCGCCGAGCGCCTGCACGACCTCGCCGAGGACCCGCACGGGATCTACGACTGCACCCACTGCTTCAGCTGCGTCGACGCCTGCCCGAAGGACGTGGCGCCGATGGACCAGATCATGCGTCTGCGCCGCAAGGCTGGCGAAGAAGGGATCGAGGATCCCAACAGCGGTCACTCCCACGAGATGGCCTTCGTCAAGATCATCGAGAAGAAGGGCACCCTCGACGAGAGCCTGCTGCTGCAGGAGTCCTTCGCCCCCGGCCTGAAAGGCAAGCTCAAACCGTCGAAAAGAGCGATCAAGGAAATGCTCGGCTCGCTGCCGACCGCGATCCGCGGGATCAAAACGGGCAAGATGCGCTCGCTGCCGAAGCTGATTCCCGGCGTCCACCACAAACTTCCCGACGGTGCCCAGGACGAGGTCAAGGCGATCTACAAGCACGCCGAGGAGCACAACGAGGAATTCAACCTGTACATCAAGGGCGAGGAGGACGTCGAACCCGAGCCCGACGAGCCGACGGACGCCACCCTGGCGGCCGAGGCGGCCGCCAGCGCCACCGCGAGCGAGGAGGCCACGAACAATGGCTGATCAGATCAAAGTCGCCTACTGGCCGGGCTGCGTCTCGCGCGGCTTCACCCCTGAGCTGCACGGCTCGATGGCCCTGGTCGCCGACAAGCTCGGAATCGAGCTGGTCACCCTCGACCGGGCCAACTGCTGCGGCGCCGGCGTCATCGCCGAGCACAACCAGGAGCTGGCCGACACGCTCAACGCCCGCACCTTCGCGCTCGCCCAGCAGACCGGCCTCTCGATGATGAACATCTGCTCGACCTGCCAGGGCGCCCAGTCGGAGTGCCAGCAGCGGCTCGACGCCGACTCGGCCTACCGCGCCCACGTCAACGAGGCGCTCTCCGGCCAGGGCCTCGCCTACGAGAAGTCCGAGGATGGCGCCTGGAACAACAAAAACTTCCTCTGGCTGCTGGTCGAGGACTACGGCCTCGATCGCCTCGCCGCCCAGGTCAAGCGGCCGCTGACCGGTCTCCGCGTCGGCCCCTTCTACGGCTGCTACATCGTGCGCCCGAAGGAGCGCCTCGGTTACAGCGCCCACCCGGACCGCGACGTCTACCTCGAGCAGGTGATCACGGCCCTCGGCGGCCAGGTCGTCGAGTACGACGGCGCCCGCAAGTGCTGTGGCTTCCCGGTAATCACGATGAACCGCGAGACCTCGCTGAAACAGGCCGGGACCCACGTCGGCGACGCGATCGACGCCGGCGCCGACTGCCTCGTCACCCCCTGCCCGCTCTGCCACCTCAACCTCGACATGCAGCAGCCGGAGGCGGCCAAGGTCGTCAACCGCGACCTCGGGCTCGCCGTCCTCCACCTGCCGCAGTTGGTCGGCCTCGCGCTCGGCGCCGAGCCGAAGCAGCTGGGCATGGGCAAGCACATCGCCTCGACCGGCTGGGTCGAAGAGCGCCTCACTGGCGTCCTCGCCTAGCGTAGGCTGGCGCAGTGAGCGCGCCCGCAGCCCCTTCGACCGGCGACGTCGGGCTGCGCGAGAAGACGCGCGAGTGGTTCGGCTTCCTGCAGCGCCACCGCCAGCGCCGCGAGGAGAGTGAGATCCCGGGCTTCCTCGCCGACGTCGAGGAATACGGGGCGCTGCTGAAGCAGTTCGGCGGCGCCGAGCTGCGCGGGGCGAAGGTGCTGGAGATCGGCTTCGGCACCCAGGCCGAGCGGATGGCGATCCTCACCGCCGCCGGCGCCGAGGCGACCGGGGTCGACATCGAGGTGCCGATGTTCGACTTCCGGCCGGCGACGATGCGGCGGATCCTGCGCGCCAACGGGCCCGAGCGCCTGGCCAAGTCCGCCGGCCGCCACCTGCTCTTCGACCGCGCCGCCGAGCGCCGGCTCAAGCAGGCGATCGCCGCCGCCTACCCCGGCACCGGGTTCAGCCGCGGCAAGCTCGTGATCGGCGACGCCGCCGACCTCGACCTGGCCGACGCCTCACTCGACCTGATCACCTCCGAGGACGTCTTCGAGCACATGACCCCGGACAGCATCGCCCGCACCCTGGCCGGCATCCACCGCTGGCTGAAACCGGGCGCGGTGGCGCTGATCCGGCCCAACGCCTTCCCCGGGATCAGCGGCGGCCACCTGCGCGAGTGGAACGTCCCCTCGGTCCGCGACCGTCCCGAGGAGCCGCGCCAGAGCGCCCCCTGGGAGCACCTGCGCGCCAACCGCTACCAGCCCAACACCTTCCTCAATCAGCTCACCCGCGCCGACTACCGCACGGCGTTCACCGAGGCCGGCTTCGAGATCCTCGAGGAGCGCGCCCGCTACCCCGAGCTCGGTGCCTCGCTGATGAGCGCCGAGATCCGGGCCGAGCTCTCCGCCTGGCCCGACGAGGAGCTGTTCAGCAACCAGACGCTGTTCGTGCTGCGGCCTGCCTAGGCGCTGCGGCCGGGGTCGCCGGCGGCACTTGTGAACAAGCTGAGAACGGCTCTGGAAAGCGGCTTTTTCGCACTTAGACTGGCCGCGCAGTGGCCACCACCCCGATTCTTCTGCTGTCGTTGCCGCGCAGCGGTTCGACCCTCGTCCAGCGCGTCCTCGCCTCCCACGAGGAGGTCGCGACGGCGTCGGAGCCGTGGCTGCTGCTGCCCCTGCTGTTGCCGCTGCGCGACGACGTCCCGGCCGCCGGCAACTGGCAGCCGCGGATCCACACCGCACTCGGCGACTTCGCCCGGGTCCTGCCCGACGGGTCGGCGACGTACGAGCGCTCGGTCGGCGGTGCCGCCCGCTCCCTTTACGAGGAAGCGGCGGCTGGAGCCTCGTTCTACCTCGACAAGACCCCGCCCTACTTCCTGATCGTCGACGAGATCGTCCGCGCCCTGCCCGAGGCCCGGATCGTCGTCCTCTGGCGCAACCCGCTCGCGGTCCTCGCCTCGGTGGTGGAGACCTTCTGCGACGGCCGCTGGCGGCCGCAGGACTACCCGACCAGCCTCTTCGGCGGCCTCTCCCGCCTGGTCGAAGGGGTGCGTCGCCACGGCGACCGGATCCACACGGTCCGCTACGAGGACCTGGTCGGCGGCGGCGCCGACGATGGCACGGCGCTCGCCGAGTGGCGGGCGCTGGCCGAGTTCATCGGCTTCGAGCTCGACCCCGGCGCCCTGCACCGCTTCCCGGCGACGAAGCTGAACGGGGCGATGGGCGACGCGGTCGGGACCCGCGACTACTCGCGCCTGGAGGCGGCGCCGGCGCAGAAGTGGCGGGCGACGATCGACAACCCGGTGCGGCAGCTGTGGGCGCAGCGCTACCTGGAGTGGATCGGCGCCGAGCGGCTGGCCCTGATGGGCTACGACCAGCGGGCGCTGCTGGCCGAGCTGGCAGCGAACGAGGCGACGCTCGCCGGCAGCGGCCGCGACGGCGCCGAAGCGCTCGTCTCGATGGCCCGCGACGCGGTCAAGGCGCGGGTCGCCGGCGGCGGCGCGACGCCGAGCGCCTGGCGCTCGCTGCTGCAGGCCCCGACCGGTGCGGGAGGCGGCGCCGGTGGCTGAGCGGGTGCGGATCGAGGACCGGTGGCCGCTGCTGCTGCTCCCCTTCCTGCCGATCGCGGTCGCCGGCCTCGCGGCCGACGGCGCCCCCGGCCACCTGCTCGGCGCCGTCGCCCTCGCCGGCGCCCTCGTCATCGGCGCCCTCTACCTGACCGCCTTCATCGACGTCGCCTGGATCTTCAGCGCCGCGATCGCGCTGACGATCTTCTCCGGCAGCTGGCGCGAGCTCGGCTTCCCCAGCCTCGTCTCCCCCGACCGGCTGCTCCTGATCGTCGCCTTCGTCGTCTTCCTGCTGCGCGACCCGGCGCTCGGCCGCCGCCCCTACGTCCGCCTCACCCCCACCCACGCGGTGCTGATCTTCGGCGCCGCCTTCGCCCTCTGCTCGACGATCGCCGCCGGCACGATCTCGCAGAGCTCGGCGCTGGCACCGCTCGTCGACCGCTTCGGCCTGATCCCGCTGATGCTGTTCGTCGCCGGTCCGGTCGTCTTCGCCGGCGAGCACCAGCGCCGGATCCTGCTCGGGACGCTGATGGCGGTCGGCGCCTACCTCGGGCTGACGGCGCTGTTCGAGGGGGTCGGCCTGCACCAGCTCGTCTTCCCCCGCTACATCGTCGACCTCAATCCCGAAGTCCAGGTCGGCCGCGCCCGCGGGCCGTTCGAAGCGGCGGCCGTCAACGGCGTCGCCCTCTACTGCTGCGCGGTCGCCTCCGTCATCGCCTACGTGACGATCCCTCGCCGCGGGGTTCGGGCCCTGGCGCTGGCGATCGCTGCCCTCTGCCTCTTTGACCTGATCTTCACCCAGGAGCGCTCGGTCTGGGTCGGCGCCGTGGCGGCGACGCTGGCCGCCTGCCTGGCGGCGCCGCAGCTGCGCCGCCGCCTCCCCGTAATCGTGCTCGCCGTCGCCTTCGGCGTGCTCGGCGCCTTCGCCTTCGTCCCCGGGCTGCAGCAGCAGACGGTCGAACGGATCGGCGACCACGAAACCGAATGGGACCGGCTCAACCTCAACAAGGCGGCCGAGAACATGATCCGCGACCGGCCCCTGTTCGGGTTCGGCCTCGGCACCTTCCAGCAGCGCAGCGCCCCCTACTTCGAGCTCAACCCGGAATTCCCGCTGACCGCGACCAGGGGCGAACTGCACAACATCGTCCTCTCCTACGCGGTCGAGCTCGGCCTGGTCGGGGTCTTCATCTGGCTGCTGGGGCTGGCGCTGGCGGTCGGCGGCGCGATCGTCACCCGCGGCCCGCCGGAGCTCTATCCGTGGCGGATCGGCCTGATCGCGGTCACGGTGATCTGGCTGATCGTCGCCAACCTGGTGCCGATGGTGCAGCCGTTCCCGAACTACCTGCTCTGGCTCTGGGCCGGGGTGGTCTGGCCCTGGCGCTACGCCTGCGTCGAGCCGGAAACCGAGCCCGAGCCGGCGCGCGAGCCGCTGCCCGGGCCGCGCAAGCCGAGCCTCGCCGGCGCGATCAACGGCTAGGCGAGCGCTTCGTCGGCGGCCAGCAGGTGGACGAGGCCGAGGTACATGCAGGTCTCGGCCCAGCGCACGTGCGGGATCTTGTTGATCCAGCGGCGCCGGCGCTGGAAGTAGAAGAGGCCGTCGCCGCGGCGCATGTTGGCGTCCATCCACTCGAACACGCGCCAGGCCTGCTCCAGGCAGGAGGGGTCGTGGGCGGCGGCGATCGAGAGCGTCTGGATCGCCTGGGCGCCCGACTGGGCGTCGATCGGGAAGGTCTGGTCGCGGAAGTACTTCGGCGTCCCGTCGACGCCGATCAGGTTGGCGCGCCAGAACTCGAGGCCACGGCGCCAGGCGAACTCGGCGCGCTCGTCGACGCCGGCGTCGACGCAGGTGCGGAGCGCGTCGAGGACGTAGCCGCTGTGGAAGTTGTCGACCCATTCGAGGTCGGCGCGCTCGCCGTAGGGCCAGGAGCCGTCGGGCCGCTGGCGCTCGAGGGTCCAGGTGAGGCCGTCGCGGATCGGCTGCCGGTAGTGCTGCTCGCCGTGGACGACGAGCCGCGCCAGCAGCGCGCAGACGTGGGTGTTGGAGTTGTGGATCGGGCTGCTGTCGCCGATCAGGTAGCCGAAGCGGGCGCCGGGCGGGTCCGCGGTCTGCGGCACGTTGGCGATGAAGAAGCGGCCGACGCCGCGCGCCAGATCCAACAGCCGCGGCTCCCCGGTCACCTCGTAGGCGTCGAGCAGGGCCATCCCGGCGAACGCGGTCGCGATCGTGTTGGGGGCAGTGCTTGGGTAGTCGAGGACGCGGGTCTGGATCGGGAACGGGTAGCTCCAGCAGGGCTCCTCCTGGTCGGGCAGCCGCATCGCGATCAGCGTCCGCGTCGTCTCCTCGAGCCGGTCGCGCTGCAGCTCGGCCGGCAGGAAGGAGCCGCGGGCGTAGGCCGAAACCGCCCAGGCGACGGTCGCCGCGTTGCGGCTGGGCGGGATCCCGAGCAGCGGCCGCAGGTCGAGTGGCGAGCGCTTGACCGCCTGGGTGATGACGCGGCGACCGAGGACGCTGCGGCGGGCGAGGCCGGTGAAGCGGGTCGCGTTGAGGCCGTCGTAGGGGTCGGTCCCAGCCCAGCCGCTGCGGTGCCCGTAGCCCTCGAGTAGCCGGATCGTCTCCTGCAGCCGCCCGCGCCGGTCGGCCCCGTCCCCCGACCGTGGTTGAGCTTCGTCTCGCATACCGGTACGAAGCTCAACCACGCGGGGTGGGGAGATGCGGGTGAGGGCACGGGCGACGCGGCGGCGCTGTTCGGCGCGGACGAAGGCGCGGAACTCGGGATCCTCGACCCGGACGGCGCTGCCCAGGGCCGCGCCCAGGTAGCCGCCGAGGAACCAGGCGCCGGAGAGGCCGTAGGGGCGGAACCGCAGCCCGACCAGCAGCGAGCGCAGCAGCACCCAGGCGGCGGAGTAGTGGACGATGTACTGGTAGGCGCCGTGGCGGGCGCGACCGCGCAGGGCCCCGTCAGCGGTTCCGATGTGACGCAGGTGGCGAACCTCGAGGTCGGCGAAGGTGGCGGTGCTGAAGCCGCGGAGCTTCGCGTAGGTGGTGGTGATGACGTCGGCGCCGAGCCGTTCCGGCATGCCGCCGATCGCCTCGAAGCACTCGCTGCTGTAGAGCCGGGCCGGCGCCGTGACGTGGTCGGCCGGCGTCCGCAGCGGCCGCCAGCCCTCGCCGTCGGGCTCGACGATCGCGCCGCCGGCCATCCCCAGCTGCGGGTCGGTGCGGAAGCGGTCGAGCATCCCGGCCAGGAACTCGGGCGGGAGGACGATGTCGCCGTCGAGCTTGCCGAGGTGGGTGAACCCCTCCCCCGCGCCAGCCTCGCGCAGGCCGTGGTTCCAGGCCCGGTCCGGCGCCGCCGCCGCCAGCCGGTCGCCGCGGTCGCGGGTGTGCCCGGGCGGCGTCGAGACGACGCGTAGGTAGGGCAGGTTCTCGGCGTGGAACTCGAACCGCTCCCGGGTCTCGTCGCTGGAGCCGTCGTCGACGACGACCCAGAGGTCGGGCGGCCGCGTCTGGGCGGCGACGCCGGCGACGACATCGTCGATGTGCGCCGCCTCGTTGCGGACCGGCGAGATCAACAGCACCCGCTCGGGCGCCTGGGTGGCCACGGCCTCGGCCATCAGCTGCCTTTGATCACCTTCGGCTTGCGCTGCGACCCGGTTGCGTAGGCGCAGCGGAAGGTCTCCGCCTTGCCGACCGGCTCACCGCCGGCGAAGCCGCCCTGGTTGTGGTTGTCGTAGACGGTGACGTAGTTGAGGGTTTCCGGGACCGGGTTCGCCGGCACCGGCACCGGGTCCGGTTCGCCCTGGGCGGCGTTGCCTTTCGAGCCCGGCGTCACCCCCTCCGAGCCGGCGGCTTCGGAGCCGGCGGTGACCGTGAAGAGGTCGCTGGTCATCTCGCGTTTGTCCTTGATCCCGCGGGTCTTGTCGGGGAATTCTTCGGCCCCGGAGCTGGCCGGGTCGTCGTCGATCGTGCTCTGCAGCGCCGCCTTCGGCGCCGCGCCGATCAGCTGCGCGGCGGTCGGCAGCCAGCCGCCTTCGCGGGCGCAGGTCTGGGTCGCGTAGAAGTAATCGTTGGTGCCGACGTCGGCGGCCGGGATCGGGTGCGGCCCGGCTTCCAGGCACCAGCTGCCGAAGTTGATCGCCGGTTTCACCGGGCACTGGACGCGGAGCTTGGCGAGCTTCTTTTCCAGCGCCTTGACGCTGCCGCCGGCCTTGGCCCGCGGTGCCTGCTCCGCCGGCGCTGGGCCGGCGAGGGAGGAAACGAGAGCTACGAGGGCGACGACGAGGGCGGCCAGCGCGAGCGGGTCACGACCGCGGCCGAGCGGCCCGGACGGGGTCGCGGGATTCATCGATACCTCCTGGGTTGGGTTGACTGAAAGGCGGGGCGGGCGCCGCGGCGCCGGCCGCCGACACCGGCGGCGGCCGCGAGAGCAGCGATCAGGATCAGTGCCGGCAAGAGGGCGGGAACGCCGCCGCTACCGCCGCCGCCGAGGTCATCGCCGGCGACAACCGGCACCCGGGCGGGGCCCGGTGCCGGCAGCCGCGCCATCGAGGCGACCGTGTCGTAGGCCTCCTCCTCCTCTTCTTCCTTCTCGGTCGCCTGCACCTGCGAGGTGCCGCTCGGCGGCGTCGGCTGCACCGCCGGCAACGGCGGCGGCGGCACGATCGCGATTACCGGCAGCGCCGGCTGCGGCGGAACCTGGAACAGGGGCGAGGCCGGAGCCGGTGCCGGCACGGCGGGATGCGCCACCGGCGGCGGCGCCGGGGTCGCGGTCGGCACCGCCGGCGGCGGTGGCGGCGGGAAGGCCGGGGTCGGCGCCGGCGAGGCGGGGCCAGGCGCCGGTGCTGGCGCCGGCGGTGGCGCCACCGCCGGTTCCGGCCCGGCCCGGTTGCGCAGCGGCGTCGTCCCGCAGGGCTGCTGCACGCTGCCGGCCTGGACCGTCACCTTCTGCGAGTAGGAGAGGCCGCCGGTCGCAACGGTGACGACCGTGGTGCCGGCGTTGAAGGCGCAGAGCAGCCCCGAGTGCGGGTCCAGCAGCGGCTTCTTTTTCACCAGCAGCACGTTGCGGGGATTGGTCGAGGCCGGGTCGCGGGCGACGAAGTCGGCGATGTCGGGCTCCGAGGAGGTGAAGGTGTATTCGGGCAGGACCGTCGTCGCGCACTTCGAGCCCTGGCACTGGGACGGAATCTGGACGTACGGTTCGGGGCTGGCGAATTCGCACGGATCCGGGGCGGTGCCGCCTTCGCACTTGGTCCCGGCGAGCGGACGGCGGGCGAGCGCTTCGAACAGGGCTGGCTGGCTGCGGCGCAGCAGGGTGCCGTCGGTCGGGTTGAGCGCGAGGCTGCCGATCGAGGGAATCAGGCGGACGCCGACTGCGGCGACGTTCCCCGCCCCCGCCGGCCGGCCGACCGAGACGAGGAGGAAGCCGGAGGAGCCGACGAAGTCCGTTTCGGTCGTGGCCGGCGGCGTCACGTAGCCAAGCGTGCCGGTGCCGTAGGCGGGCAGCGAGCGGGCACCGGCAACGAGCCGGTAGGCGCGGGTCTGTTCGGGGAAGTCGAAGAAGTAGGCCGACGCGGCGAAGCCGGGTGAGCCGCAGCCCGGCGGCGAGCTGGCGCCGGCGAGGATCGGCACGACCTGGGTGCGATCGGCGGCCGCGTTGGCGGCGAGGCCGGCGAGGTCACGGGCACCGACGACGATCGCCGGGGTTCCCGCGGCACCGGCGTTGGCCAGCTGTTCGGAAAGCCAGCAGGTCTGGCCGGCGCCCAATTCGGGCGCCGCGTAGTCGAGGACGATGACGCGGACGTTGCCGCCGCTGCCGGTCGAGTCGAACGAGTAGTAGGCATGCCCTGGAGAGGTCAGCGCGACCGGCACGATCCCGGCCCCCGCCGGGGCGCTGCCGAGCGGCGCCCCGAACCCGGAAAAGGCCGAGCGGAACGCTTCCAGCGACGATCCCGAGTCGAGGTCGGAGGCGGCGGGCGCGGCAAAGACCGGTAGCGAGCCTGCGCCGGCGCGCAGCCGCTGCGCGTAGGCGGCCTCCTCGCGGGCGAAGGTGCCAGGGCTGAGCGTCGCCCCCAGGCCGGCGGCGACGCTCGAGCCGGTGTAGAGGAAGGCCCGCGTGCCGGAGATCCCGGCTGCCCGTCCGACCGCGGCGCTGAGCCAGCGGTCGGGGCCGATCCCGGCCCCGGCGAGGTCGGCGCAGGCGGCGGCGCACTGGGCGTTGCCGCCGAGCGCGAAGGTCGCCATGCCCGCTTCCGCCGCGATCGGGGCCGGGGCCGCGTTGGAGGGCGGCGCCGCTGCCGGCCCGTAGCGCATCACCCCCGCGGTCTGGACGCTCTTGCCGCGGTATTTGACGAAGGTCCCGGTTTCGCCGCCGACCGCCCAACCCTGGCTGCCGTCGGGCGAGACCAGGAGCGCCAGCACGGGGTCGGGCCGGCGCGGTAGGTCGTAGTCGTTCTGGCCTTCGATGTGGCGCGGTTCCGGCAGCGCTTCGCGCTGCTCGTCGCGCCACCCGGTCGCGGTCTGACGGATCACGGCTCCGGCCCCGGGCAGCAGGTACGGTTCGGTCAGGAGCGGCGCCTGCCCCGGCGGCGGCTGGTTTTCGATCTGTTCGAGGTCGGTGCCGAAGTCGCTTTCCCCCTGGTCCTGGGCGATCGCCGCGATCGCCCGCACCTGGCCGCCTTCGCGGACCGCCGCCAACGCCGTCGGGTAGCTGGTCCAGGCGCCGGGAGCGACTTCCCAGACGGCACCGGGGCCCTGGCGCTCGATCACCTTGCCCGGTACCAGCGTTTCTTCCCCCGCCGCCAGCGTCGCGATCACCGCGCCGCCGTCCGCCAGCCCGGCGACACGCTCAGGCGGCGAGCCGCCGAGGGCGGCGACGGCGCCATCGTCGACGCGCCAGCCACTGCCGTCGTTGACGACGACGCCGCCAACGTAGGCCTGGTTGGTTTTCGGGTAGACCCAGGTGGCAATTGCCTGGTCACCGGCGAAGGCGATCGAGGTGAAGTTCGCTTCGACCGGCACGCCGGCCGGCAGCGCTTCCTGCTTCCACTGGCGGCCGTAGCCGAGCAGCACGCCCTGCTTGCCAACGGCGTAGCCGCGGCTGGGTTTGCCGGGATCGAAGGCGATCGCGGTGAAGTTGGCGCGGGCGAGGTTGGGCGGCGCCGCCGGGTCGGACTGCCAGAGCCCGGTCGCCTTCTGCCAGACCCACATCGAGGCGCCGTCGCCGACCGCGTAGGCGCGCCCCGGTTCGGGCCAGGCGACCGCCCGCAGTCGCGGCGTCGCCCGTTTGCCGTTGCCGCGAAGGAGGAATTCGGGTTCCCAGCCCTGGCCGGGGATGTAGCGGGCGACCTGCCCTTCGTCGCCGACCGCCAGCGCTTCGGAGCCGAGCGCGCCAACCGGCGCGCCGGGCTGCGGCGCAATCGCGGTCAGCGGCCGCCGGAACGGGACCGGCCAGGCCTGCAGCCGCGCCGCTTCTGGGTTGCGGGTCAGCTGCAGCGGCGGCCGGGCCCCGAGCCAGCCTTCCTCGGGGGCGCTCAGCGCTGCCCCGAATTCTGACCCCGCGTTGCCGCTGGCGATCGGGTTGCGGATGAAGGCAGTGCCCTGGAGGCTGAGGATCGCGCCCGGGCCGATACCGGTGATCACTCTCGTCCCGTGCGGGCCCGAGGCGCCGTTCGCCGGCCAGGCGAAGCTGCGGCCTTCGCCCGACGGCAGTTCCGAGCCGAGCGCGAAGGTACAGAGCCCGGCGGGGCTGGTGAGGTCGCACCAGGAGGCCGTCACTTCGCCTGCGGCGATGTCGTAGTAGGCGGTCGCCTCTTGCTTGGCGCCGCCCGCCGCGGTGAGGACCGCGTCGAACCAGACGCCGGCCGGGGTCACCGTCAACGGCTGCCCCTGCCCGCGGGGGAGAACCCCGACCCCGAGCGGCGCTTCTTCGCCGTAACGGTCCCCGAGCGAACCGCCGGGCCCGAGCGTCTGCTGGCGCCAGACGGGGGTCACCGTGCCTTCGCGGCGGAACAGCTCGATCCCCTCGCCCGCCGCGCCGCCGCGACCGAGCAGCCAGGCATCGCCTCCCGAGCCTTCGATCGCGACCACTCGGAAGCTCGATTCCGGCGCCGTGCAGCCGGGACCGGCGAGGCAGATTTCCTCCGCCGTCCAGGCTGCTCCGTCGTAGGCGAGAACGCGCGGCGGGCCGGGCGGGACGACGAGGCCGCTGGTCTTCCCCCCCGGCCCTTCGACCACTGCCAACAGCCGGTCCGCCCCGAATCCGAACAGTTCTTCACCGGGACTCAGCAGCGCTTCCGGCCACGGCGCTTCACGCAGCGGGCCGCCGGGGTCGCGGACGACGAGGACTTCGCCTTCTTCGCCGCTGGCGGCGACCGCGATCCCGCCCCGTTCCGTCGTCCGTCCCTGGCCGGCGCCGAATTCTTCGAAATCGAGATCGGCCGGGCCACCGCCGGCAGCGACCGGCTCCGGCGTCAGGTCCCAGCCCCCGGCCGTCGTGTACTTCGCCAGGCTCGAGCGGCTCGATGAGGTCGCCCAGACCTCGCCCGGCGCCTCCAACGGCGCGGCGCCGAGGAAAGCCCGGGCGGGCGAGCCCTGCGACGGCTGGGCGACGAGTTCGCCGCTGCCGGCGGCATCGGCCCCGGCGGGGCCGCGAAAGGCCAGGACGACGGTCAGCGTCACCACCAGGACCGCGAACCCGACGAGGGCCGCGGCGGAGCTCGGGTGCCGGTTCACTTCGCCTGCCGCCGCTTGATCGCGTGGACTTGGAGGTCGAGCTTCGTCGGCCACCGCTTCGGGCTCAACCGCAACCTGACGCTGCGCCGCCCCTTCGCCATCGTGTAGAGCTTGGTCTTGGCGACGACCTTGCCCTTGCGCCGGGCGACGAGACGGACGTGCGCTTTCTTGCGCAGCGTGAAGCTGAGCTCGAGCAAGCTGCCGTCGAGCAGCCGCTGTTTGATCTTCGAGACGATCGGTTTTTCGGCGCGGACGATTTCTTCGAGTTCGGCCGGGATTTCTTCCTGTTCGGAAGGCTTTTCCTCCTCCGCCCCCGAGTCGTCTTCGGGAGCGCCGATCGGCGGCGCCGACGGCAGGCTTTCATCGGCCGGGCGAACCGTGACCGGGGCCGGGCGCAGCGCCGGGCTGGCGTTCGGCGCCGGGTCCGGCCCGAGGTGGAAGAGCCAGCCCCGGTCGGTCGCCATCCAGCACTGTTCCACTGCCACGCACTCGATCGGACCCGCCACGCCCTTGGGGCCGATCACTTCGCCGCCGGCTTCTTCGCCGGGTGCGGGCAGGACCGCCGCCGGCGCGACGCTGCCGTCGGCGGCGACGCGGGCCACCTGCGCCGAAGGGGCGAGCCCGAATTCTTCGCCTTCATGGTGGAACGCGACCCAGGCCGTTTCCCCCACTTCGGCCGCAGCGCCGCTGACCAGGTCCCGCGGCCGCAGAACTTCGCCGGGGTCGACCAGGGACAGCTGGCTGACCGCATCGTTGGCGCCGACCCGGAGGACCGTGACCGGGGCGAAGGCCGAGCCGGCGGCACCGGCGACGGCCCACAGTGGCTCGCCGGCGACGCCGGTCAGGTGCGCCGAGGCGAGGGCGGCAAGGTTGACCGGCTGCGGTTCTTCACCTTCGGCGCCGTATTCGATCGGCGCCGATGGGAACAGCAGCACGAAGGGGTTGGCGGAATCGGGGTCGATCCGGTGCAGAAGCGAGGCTTCGGCTTCTTCGCCGGGGACTTCGGCGTCGGTGTTGCGAACCCGGACGCTCTCGTAGAGATCGCCTTCGTGGAAGGCGAGGCCGCCGACCGTGCGGCCGGGGTCGAGAACCTGCGGCTGTGGCGTCGTCAGCGAGGGCATGGCGGTCAGCCGGTTGCCATCCCAGTGCAGGTGGAAGGCCCCCTGGTTGACCGTCGCCGGCAGCTGTTCGCCGGCGAACCAGCAGTTGGCCGTCCCGGCGCACACCGCCGCGTTCATCGGCAGGTAGGAATCGGCCCGGCCGACCGGCTTCGCGTAGGAGGCGACGACCCGTCCGCCCTGGAAGTGGCAGAGCGAGATGCTCGGCCTTGCCGTTTCGGTGGTTTCCTGGCCTTTCTGCTGATCGGAGACCGTCCAGAAGTCATCCGGCCCGGCCCAGGCGATCCTGCCTGAGGCGCCGCCGCAAACGGTCGAGTAGCGGTACCAGCCGCGCCCGTCGTAGGCGAACAGCCCGGCGGCAACCCCGGCATTGCCACCCGTGATCAGCATGCAGCGGTCTGCCTGCCAGCACTCGACGTCGCCGACTTCGCCCAGCAGGGTCGGGAAGCCACCGGCGCCGGCGGGCTGCTGCGAGCGCCATTCCGCCGCGGCCGCCGCCGGCCCGAAGCCGAGGCAGAAAACCGCGAGCAGCGCCAGTCCCAGCGTCGCGCGCCTCATCCGCGTTTCGCCTTCGCCGGATGGACGTGGAAGCGAATCTGGAGCTTGCCGTGCAGGGTTTTCCGACCCTTGCGGCGGAAGCTGACCCCGACCGTGGCGAAGAGCCCTTCCCTGCCGCGCGCGAGGTGCTGGTAGCGGTGCGGCAGGTGCAGCTCGATCGGGACCGAGCCGGCTTTCAAGGCCCAGGCCCGCCGCGGCGGCAGCTTGCGGGGCCGCTTGGCGCCGTCGATCTCGGCACCGACCCCGGCCCGCAGCTGCCCCGCCGCCGGCACCACTGCGACCAGGCGAACCGACCCATCCGGGAGCGAGAAGGCGCTCAGGGTCAGGCGCCAGGGCTGCTTGCGCTTCGGTGCCGGCGGCCCGGCCGAGAGAACGACCGCGCCGGCGGCGGCTGGCGTGTCCGCGGCTGCGACGAGGAAGGCATCGCTTTCTTCGTTGCCGTCGCCTTCGACCAGATTGGAGGCCGTCGAGGCGAAGGCGATCCGGTCGCCGCCGATGCTGGGGGAGCTGGCACCGTTGCCGTTGGAGGCTTTGCCGCTTTTGGCCAGGGAGGGTTGGCTGACGCCGCCGACGCCGTGGGTAACCCGCTGCAGGGTCTCGGCATCGAGGTCGATCTCGTAGACCTCGACCAGGCCCAGGCTGGAAGGCGGCGACCCGACCAGATTCGGCGGCGAGAAGGGGTAGCGCTGGCGGGCGCTGGCAAAGACGATCCGCCGCGCGTCCGGGGAGATCGCGAGGTCGTAGATGTGGCCGTTGAGCGGGACGTAGGCTTCTTCGTTGACCCCTTTGGCCGGTTCGGTCGGGTTGACGACCACCTCGCGGGTCAGCCGCCGAACCGCCTGGGCCCTGCTCAGTCCAGCGCCCATGTCGACGGAGAAGAGGTTGGTCGCTTCGGTCGGGTTGCCGACCAGGACGACGGTGCGGCCGCCCGCGCTCAACCGTGGGACGCCGTTGACGTTGACGCCGAGCCACCCCTCGGCGAGGTTGAGCGCCTGGTTCTTTTTGGTCATCGGCGGGAACGGGTCGGCGGCGCCGTCGCCGGCGACGACCCGCCGGGTCGGCTCCTGACCACCCGCGGCCAGCCGCCGCCAGAGCGGCTCGTCGTAGACCATCGGCGTCGAGTCCAGTTGCGTGATCGTCTGCGCTTCGGCGGCCGACATCGGCACCTGCGCGGGCAGATGCGTGCCGAGCCAGGCGACGGTTGAGCCGTCGGCGCTGAGTGCCGCGCCCCGCAGGGCTTCCAGCGAGCCGCTCGAGATCATGCCCCCGCCTGCGACCGGCTTTTCGGTCATCGCTCCGGATTCAGGGTCGCGTTCGGCGCTGACCAGCGTCGTCCGCTCGTCGTCCAGATCGCGGACCACGATCTGCCAGGCCGGGGTCGGGACGCCCGGGGTGCTCCCCCCCGGGCCTTCGGTCAGGTCCGAGACGGCACTGGTGTAGAAGACGACCTTGCGACCGCTGGCACTGAGCGCGACCCGGCCGCTCGCCAGCGCCCCGCCGGCGCCGGCGTAGGTGAGCCCGCAGGCGGCATGGGCGACAAGGGTGAGTGGATCGCAGCCGTCGAGCGCGGAGGCCAGCTCGTAGCTCGGCGGGGTGCTGCTCATGTCGGCGACGTAGACGTCGGACGAGCTCGGCTGGAGATCGTCGTCGGGGTCGAGACGAGCCGAAGTGGTGAAGCTGACGTAGCGGCCGTCGGCGGAGATCGAGGGAGCGGCGGCGCTGGCGCCGGGACCGCCTTCGGCGGCGGTCCCGGTTGCGACCGGGACGATCGCGGCGCTGGCGAGGTCCTCGCGGAAGACGCCGGCGAGCGGGCCGATGACACCGCGGAAAGCGAGGTAGTCGCCGTCGGCGCTGAGCGCCGTCGCCCTGGCTTCGCCGGCCTGCTGGGCCGGTCCCTGGGAGACGAGGCTGATCGGCCCGAATTCGGCTGCCGCAGCACTGGACGCGACGGCGAGGCCGGCAATGGTGAGGAGCGTCGCGGCGCAGGAGAAGCGAGCGGGCACGGTCACCGGGCCCGGACCTCGAAGCGCCGCACGACCCGGTTGCCGACCCGGTCTTCGGCGTGAACGACGACCGCGTAGCGGCCGGCGCGCTCATAGGCGTGACGGAAGCGGGCGGCGTCGCCGGCGCTCGAGCTGTCCCCGAAGCTGACCCAGGTCTTCTTTTTCTTGACCCCGGAGTCGTGATCGTCGACCGCCACCACCACTCCCCGGGCATTCGTGTTGACCTTCACCGTCGGTGCGTCGCCGTCGATCAGAAGCTTCACCTTCTTGCTCAGCAGCTGCTGGCCGGCACCGTCCGTCGCCAGAACCCGCGCCTGCCGGCGCCCGGTCCCGAGGATCGCCGGCCGCAGCCGGAAGCGCAGCTTGCGCAGACCGCGGGTGACGATCCGGCCGCCGACGAGGACCGAGTAGGTGACCCGGCCGACGTTGCTCTGTGAGGCTTCCCATTTCAGCATCACCTGATTCGGTTTGGTCCACTTCTTCGGGCCCTTGACCTTGAACGCCGCGGGACGGGCGCTGACCCGCTCGACGACGACCTGGAACGCCCCCGGCTTGCCCTGGCGAAACCCGATCAGGGCGTCGCCGCTATCCGAGGAGCCGATCGCCAGCTCGGCGACCGGGCCGTCCTGCAGCCCGGACATCAACCCGGTCTGGGCGGCGCCGCTGGCGAATTCCTGCCGCACCGAGAGCGCCTGGCTGCCGGTTTCGGTCAGCGCGGGGTAGGCGAGGACCCCGCCGCCGTCAGGGTCGAGCGCCGCCACCGATTCCGCGCCCGGCACCGGTGCCGGCCCGGCCGGCGCTGCGACCGGAACCAGGGCGCCGCCTTTGTCGACCGCCAGCTGACGGACCTGACCGCCAGCGACGAAGGCGAGTCGGAGCTGCCCTTCTTTGCCACCCTTTTCGTAGGCGGCGACCCCGGGTGACCCGATCGCGCTCGCCGCCGCCGATTCCGCGGTGAAGACCGACTGGGCGCCGAGCAGGTCGTTGGAGGGGACGACGTAGCCGGCGGGCAGAGTGTTGAGCAGCAGGCGGGAGCGGCCCCCGGCCGAGTTCGGCTGCAACCGCATCGCGATCCGCGCCTGGTCGAGTGGGGTCACCGCCAGCGAGAAGGCATCGACATCGCCGCTGACCGGTCCGCCGTCGAGGCTGGTCGGGCTGGCCTGCAGGACCTGGCCCGGCACCGTCCCGAAGATCCGCCGGGCCAGGATCCGGGCGCTGCCGGACTGGTCAGGCTCCTGCCAGGCGACGACGGCGCCGCCGTCGACGCCGGCTCCGACCTTGGGGCCGTTGGTCACGCTTGGTGGCCGCATCGAGATCGCCGGGTTGTTGTTCATCGCGCCGAGCCGGGCCCAGCGGTCTTCCTTGAGGCGGGCGACCCGGATTTCCGCCATCACGTCACCGGGCCGCAGCTGAACCGAGGTCGACGGTTTGCTGCCGTCGAAGGTGAAGGTGATGACGCGATAGGCGACGATCGCCTGGCTCGGAGCGGTCGCCGAGAGCGAGGGATCGACGCCGATCCCTTCGCCGACGTCGGGGTCGACCAGCTGCGAGGCGCCGAATTCGCTCGCCCCGCGGCCGATCTTCGCCGAGAACAATCCGTAGCGGATCTTCTTCGCCACAGTCGCCACCTGGCTCACCCAGACGACCAGCAGTTCGCCCTTGCGGCCGGCGGCGATTCGCGCCTGGCTGGCTTCGTAGGGGACGTCGGCGTCGACCCGGATCGGCCCGCTCCAGCGACCGTCGACGTAACGGTTGGCAAAGACGTGGGGCACGCCTTCGACCGTCTTCGTGTAGACGACGCCACCAGTCGCGTCCGGCGCCATCGCGACGCCGCCGAAGTCGACGATGTCGGAGGACGGGCCGGCGATCGTGACCGGCATCTCGAGCCGGTTGCCGCCCCCGGGACCGTTGTTGGAGAAGCGCGGCCCGGCGCTGAAGTTGGGCGTTTCGGTCGGCGGTTGGGTTGGGGTTTCGGTCGGCGGAACGACCGCGGTGGCATCGAAGATCGCCGAGACCGATTTCGCGGCGCTGATCGTCACCGCGCAGGGGCCGGTCCCCGAGCAGGCCCCGCCCCAGCCTTTGAACTCGGAGCCGGAGGTGACGCTGGCGGTCAGGGTCACGACCGTCCCATGCGCGAATTGCGCTTCGCAGACGTTGCCGCAGTCGATGCCGGCGGGGGCACTGGTGACGGTGCCGAAGCCGGTGCCGGACTTCGAGATCGTCAGCAGGTGCTGTTCGAGCGTGAAGGTCGCGGTCACTTCTTTGGCGGAGCTCATCGTCACCACGCAGGTCCCGGTCCCCGAACAGCCCGCGCCCGACCAGCCGGTGAAGGTCGAGCCGGCGGCGGCGCTGGCGCTGAGCGTGACGACCTTGCCTTCTTCGAATTCGGCTTCGCAGGCCGGG
>Ga0307476_10000851_pt1 | contig 20737 bp, 18 predicted proteins | sample atmos_gasesECM2C_2_FD_203314 | JGI IMG/M metagenome (GOLD analysis project Ga0307476, IMG submission 203314) | Hardwood forest soil microbial communities from Morgan-Monroe State Forest, Indiana, United States - atmos_gasesECM2C_05 | ecosystem: Environmental > Terrestrial > Soil > Temperate...
CTGACTACGGAGATTGCCATGAAAACGCTCATCGCAGTGTTCTCTTACCTGCTTCTCACCCCGGCATTCGCCGCGGACCCGCCCGGACAATCAACCGCTACTCCGGCAAAGAGCGCGGTGCACCGCTATCTCGTCGAGCGAAGCTTCCCGGCTGGTGCACTCAAAGGACTCGATGCCGCCACCAAGAAGAAGGTGAACGCGAACAATGCATCGGTCGGCGTGCACTGGGTCACCTCCTACGCGAACGCCGATGAGACCAAGACTTTCTGCGTCTACGAGGGACCGAGCGAAGCGGCAATCCGCACGGCAGCCGAGCTTAACAAGCTGCCCGTTGACAGCATCACTGAGGTACCCGTGACGTTATCACCGAAGTAGGCGGTCTCTGCCGGAGAGGATCGAGTCATGATCAATAGAAATTTGTTTCGCCTCGCCTTCATGCTCACCCTGGGCCTCGTGGCCCTTCAGTTCAGCTCACCCGTGAGCGCCCAAAGTAGCGTCGCGTGTAACACCGCCGCAACCAGCGCTCCGACCGGTCCTGCAACCGTGTCGACTGCATCGACACCCTATGGCAAGGTTCTGGTCGTCGGTTCGGCCGACTACGCCGGTTGCTCTCTGTACCTACTCACCTCCGACCGGCTCAATTCGCTGACGACTGGCGCGGAGCCATTCGCGTGCAGCAACAACACGAATGTTCTAGGGCTGCCTTGCGACAGTGTGCTCTGGCCCGCGCTCCTTACTGATGGCTCGCCGATCGCAGGACCTGGGGTCGACCCCGCGCTCCTCGGGACCGTGACCCGCACCGACGTGTTGCCCGGTATGTCGGTACAACAGGTGACGTACGCCGGTCTACCGTTGTACCGGTTCTTCTTAGACGAAACGCCAGGTGAAACTGAGGGAGCTAACTTGTTCGACCCAGTGACCAGTCCTGCGGGAATTTGGTACCTGGTCGAGCCAAGTCGGGGCCGCCCGGCACCGGGTAAAGCTCGGTTTCAGCTCGAAACCGCTCCGGTCGGCGGCACCGGACAAGAGCGGACGGTACTGGCGGTACAGATGGACAATGACTTCAGTGCATTCCCCAACGCCAGCTTTCCCGTCTACGCCTTGGGGACCGATCGTGGCTACGAGAGCGCCTGCCAGGGCATTTGTGCTGCGGTGCCTTGGCCACCGGTCCTCACCTCCAACCGGCCTGAAGCCGGACCCGGTGTTGACCAAAACGCGCTGGGGATCGTCGTGCGGTCCGACGGCACTCAGCAAGTGACCTACAACGGCAAGCCCCTGTACCTGTTCTACCAGGACGCCTACATACTTGGCATTACCGGGACGGAGAGCATCTACGGAGCGGGCAAGATTACCCCGTGGGGCGTATTCAACACGGTCCCCACGTCGCCGCAGGAGTGACGGACCCAGTCGTCTGGGCCGCGAGGTCTAGCGCTGCGGACGATTTGCAACGGACTCTGTTGCCGCGCACATTCAAGGCCCCGGTCGAATTCCATCGGCCGGGGCCTGCCGATCTCCGCCTGCACCGGGGCGGTTACTTCACCGGGATACCTCGATCGCCTTCCCGCAAGAACCCGATGATCTGTCGCTGAGTCGCTTCTTCACGGCCACGCCGCGCAGCTCTCAGGCTCGGCGCGAAATGTTAGTTGAGTAGTGGCGCCACCAGTCTCAACGCATGTCACGCTTGATAGTCACAGCCCACGTTTCGCGGGGTTGCTGCAGGGGTAGCCGCGCCAAACACGTGGCTGGAATTCCTGGCTGCTCAGGTACTTGCGCGACTGATAGCGCCACAACCCGGGTATATATCTCTTTATATTTCATCTTATTATAAGATTTATATAATCCACATTATAGATACTGCAAGGGATTTAGATCCCCCTTGAATGACGATTCTGGCCGAGTCGGAGCGAGTTGAGCCACTTCTCACCCGGGCGACACCCGCGAACATTCTGAGAGGCGCTCTGACCGACGGCGTACCATCCAGGACGAGTCGCTCCCCCATTCCGTCCGGCACGCTGCGTGACCGACCTAGTGTTAGCGATCCATTGTTTCCGCCGCAACCTGTTACAGCCATAGGGCTTGGCGCGGCCGCGCAACGGGTCGTTCGTCATCGCGGTGTCCAACTCACCGCCATTCTGTGGGTGCTCGCCTCGGCCGTCGTGCTGTGGCTCGCGGAAGGTTCATTGCCGTTCGATCGTCCCGCGGTCGCGGCGTTGCCATTCTCACTGCAGGTGGCGATGCCAACACTCGGCATGATCGAGATTTTCATCTTGATGATAGTGACGTTCCTGCTGACTTCTGCGCGAGCGGTTCCCGACATGGCCGCTCGCGCTCCGGAGCGTCGCGTGGCGCTGGGCGAGACGATCGGGGTTCTGGCTTATGCGTTCCTGGGCCAAATGGGCGGCTGGCTCGTGGGGCCGGCACTGGGATATCGGCCATTCAGCTTTCACATTGCAGGCACTGTTTTTGGCTGCTCCGTCCCACCTACACGCCCCGAAGTCGGCCTATGGGCGCTGTACAATTTCCTGGTATTCGCGGTGGTGCCCTACGTCTATTTTCGGCGAAGATATACCAACACCCAGCTCAATCTCCGTTCGACGAACCGCCGAAATGATGCCCTCGTCGTCTTTGTCGTCTTGATCTTGGAATCCGCTGTCGAACTCGCAATGTTCGACAACAATATCCTGAGACTGAACCTGCATCAGGCGATTCTGGGTGCCCCGCTTACATTCACCATCTTCTTTATCGGAACCGTTCTGCCGACGATGGTCCTGATCTACGCGATCTTGCTGCCGCGTTATCTCAAGCTAACCGGATCGTCGATCAGTGCGGTGTTGCTCGGCGGACTGACATATGCCGCGATGCATATCGTGGAAGGGTGGTCGTTATTTGATTCGCCGCAGCACGCGGTGCTCTCCCTGCTATTCGTGGTGTTCCAGTACTTTGGGCCTGGAATGATCAAGAGCGTGCTGACGCTGCGGACGGGCAATGCCTGGGTTCATGCTCTCGGCTATCACGCCATCGCACCGCATGTGCTTGTCGATACGCCGCTGATGGTAAGAGCCTTCGGGATCGGGTGAATAATTTATGGCACTCGGCGACACTATCTTCGTATTCGACATCGAGCTTGCGAACTCCGACAGCAGCGTCTACGAGTCGCTGAGGGTTCGCGTGGCACGTCATCCGTCAGAGACGCCGGAGCACATGTTGACGCGGCTGCTCGCCTATTGTCTTGAGTACACCGAAGGGATCGCGCTTTCGAACGGATTGTCCGAGCCGCACGAGCCGGCGATCGCCGTGCGCGACCTGACGGGGGTGTTGAAGGCGTGGATTGATGTCGGCGCCCCGGACGCGGGGCGGCTGCATCGGGCGAGCAAGGCTGCGCCGCGCGTAGCCGTTTATACGCACAAGGATGCCCTGCAACTGGCGGCAAGGCTTCGCGGGGAGCGGATCCATCGCATAGAGGCGCTCGAACTCTACGCAATGGACTTCGATTGGCTCTCAGATCTCGCGCAACGGCTGCAACGGCGAACGCAGTTCACGCTGACGGTGTCTGAACAGCATTTGTATCTCTCGCTCGGTGAAGAGACGCTTTCGGCGGTCGTCAGCCGCATTCCCCTGGGGCAGTAGAGGAGAGCGCCCCGCAGGGTCGCCGCGACTACCTATGCCGTAGTGCATCGCGTGCGCTACCCTGCAAGTGCCATGCGCCTCTTACTCGTCACACCCCCGATGATCCAACTGAATACTCCGTATCCCGCGACGGCGTATCTGATGGGCTTTCTGCGCCTGCATGCGGCCGACCTTGGGCTCGAGCTGACACAAGCCGACGCCTCGCTCACGTTATTCCTGCGGCTGTTCTCAGCGCCGCTCGTCGCGCGCACGGCCAACGTGCTCCGCCAGCGCGCGCGGACCGCCGGAAAGCGTGCCCCGGTGCCGCCGTCGATCGGTCACTTTCTTAAGCATGCCAAGCGTTACGTCGACACTGTGGGGCCGGCCATTCGGTTCCTCCAACGCCGCGACCCGAGCTTGGCGTTTCGTATCGTCGGGCGCGCGTTTCTTCCCGAGGGCCCACGCTTCGAGCATTTGAGCCCGCCTCCCACGGGCGAGCATGCGGCGTTCGACAAGCAGCTGCTGTCCGCGTTCGGCACCCTGGGCACGACGGAGCAGGCTCGTTACCTCGCGAGCCTGTACATCGACGACCTCGCCGACGTTTGGCGGGTCGGCATCGACCCACGCTTCGAGCTCGCGCGCTATGGCGAGCGACTCGCCGCAAGCGCCACGTCGTTCGAACCGCTGCACGAGGCGCTGACGGGCGAGCCCACACTCGTCGACGCAACGCTCGACGAGCTCACGCGCGAGTTAATTATGCAGCCACCTGACGTCGTCGCCGTGACCGCGCCGTTTCCCGGCAATGTCTACGGCGCATTTCGCATGGCGCGTACGATCCGCGCGGCTGCACCGAAGACAACGCTGATTCTCGGCGGCGGCTGGGTCAACACGGAGCTCCGTTCGCTGCGCGATCCGCGCGTATTCGACTACTTCGACTACGTGACTCTCGACGACGGCGAGCGCCCTCTGCTGAATCTGCTGAGCCGGCTGCGGGGCCGCCAGGCGGCACTCGTGCGCACTTATGTGCGCAAAGGCGCGGAAGTCGTGTTCGAGAACGATCCAACCCAGCATGACATTCCACAACGCGACACAGGCATTCCGACGTACGACGGCTTGCCGCTCGGTCAATACGTGTCCGTCATGGAAATGCTGAACCCGATGCATCGCTTCTGGTCGGACGGCCGCTGGAACAAGATTACGCTCGCGCACGGCTGCTATTGGAAGAAATGCTCGTTCTGCGACGTCTCGCTCGACTACATCGGCCGTTACGATCGGCCGGGCGAGGACATCGTCATGCAGCGCATTCGAGCGCTGATCGCGGAGACGGACGAAACGGGCTTCCACCTGGTCGACGAGGCCGCGCCGCCGGCAGGCATGCGCGCACTCGCACAGCGCCTCATCGACGAGAAACTCAGCATCACGTGGTGGGGCAACATTCGTTTCGAGAAAACCTTTACGTCCGAGCTGTGCCGTCTGCTGGCCGCGGCCGGCTGCATAGCAGTGAGCGGCGGGCTCGAAGTGGCGTCGGATCGATTGCTCGAGCTCATGCAGAAAGGCGTCACCGTCGAACAAGTGGCGAAAGTGACTCGCGCGTTCAGCGATGCCGGCATCATGGTGCACGCGTATTTGATGTATGGCTTCCCGACGGAGACCGCACAGGACACGATCGACGCGCTCGAGCGCGTGCGTCAGCTTTTCGCGGCGGGCTGCATCCAATCGGCGTACTGGCATCGCTTCGCGGCGACGGCCCACTCACCCATAGGTCTGCATCCCGAGGAATACGGCATCACGCTGCGGCCGCCACGAAACGTTACCTTTGCACATAACGACATCGAGTTCGACGACCCCGTAGGCACGGATCATGATTTCTTAGGCAGCGGCCTGCGCAAGGCTCTTTACAACTACATGCACGGTGTCGGCCTCGATGCCGACGTGCGTGAGTGGTTCGAGCCGCGCCTGGAAGGCCGTCGTCGCGGCGGCCGGTATCACGGTCGCCGCGGTTTGCTTCCTTCCGTACCGATCACAACTGTGCCGCCGGACTTAATCGAACGCCTGCTCGGCTATTAATAATTCACGCGTGCTGATCGCCTTCAACAAGCCGTTCGGTGTGATCTGCAAGTTTCGCCCCGAACCCGGCCGCCGCACGCTTGCCGACTACATCAGCGTCGCGAACGTGTACCCCGCGGGCCGCCTCGATACCGACAGCGAAGGGCTGCTGCTGTTGACGGACGATGGCGCGCTGCAAGCACGCATCGCGAACCCACGTCATGAGCTCGCGAAGGTCTATTGGGCGCAAGTCGAAGGCGCGCCGACCGAAGCGGCACTCACCCAGTTGCGCAACGGCGTAGACCTCGGCGATTTCAAGACGAAACCTGTCGGCGCGCGACTCATCGATGAGCCTAATGGCCTTTGGTCGCGCGATCCACCGATCCGCTTTCGCGCCAAGATTCCGACGGCGTGGCTCGAACTAACGCTGCGCGAAGGCAAGAACCGCCAGGTTCGCCGTATGACGGCGCGCGTCGGCTTCCCGACGGTGCGACTGGTGCGGGCAGGTATTGGGCAGATCAGCGTGCACGGCTTGGCGCCTGCTGCGTGGCGTGAGATCGACGCGGCGGCGCCGTGGCCCCTCAGGTAACTTGACCTAATGAGTGCCTCGGGGCGTCGACGCGTTGCAAGCTCACCATCAGTGTCCCAGCGCACCGCATGGGATTGCGCACACATCGCAAAAAAAGCCCCGCCTTGCGCCGGTTCCTGCATAAAGCAGCGTGGGAAGCTGCCGCAAAGAGCACATGAGCTGCTTCGCAGATCACGACGTCGGCGTTGCGCTAGGCATGCGTCCTCACTGTGCCGCTGACGGACATGCGATCGCGCACACGCAGGTACAAGTCACCAGCTGCGTAAGCGCTGCTGTGTCGGCTGCCGCACAGACAGATTCGAACGATCGGCGCATTCTTTGGTTGATTGGCGTGAGACTGCGGAGGACCCATGAGCGTAGTCGCCTGGATCGCGGTGCCGATAGTTATCGGCTGGCTGGCGACGCTGATCATGCATCCAGACCTCCATAAGGTCTCGTGGTGCGACTTCGCTATCGCGGTGGCGGGTGCCGGTGTCGCCGCTGCGGTGCTCGACCGCTTTTTCGGAGTACCCCTGACCGGTCCGCACGGAATGTCATCGTTGGGCACGTTGGGCTGCAGCTGCGGCGCAACCGCTCTGCTCACAGCTGCCAACGTCGCCCGTTACCGCAGGCTGCGCTCGGAGCCACCACGACCCAGGACGCGCTGGCGGCAATCGCTGCACGGGTGGCAGCCGGACCTGTGACCTAGCTTCAACGCGGGAAACCGGGTGGGTGTGCCGCAGTGCGCTTATTGAAGATTGATGTCGCCGGTAAATACGACGTTCAACTTAAGCCCCGCAATCTCCAAGGTCATTTTTGCGGGAAATGATTCTGTACCGGCAATGGCAGCGCGAGCGGCGGCGTCGGCGACGGCGTGCTCAATCGCCCGCTGCGAGCTGATGCCGACCGCTTTCAGGAACTTACGGATACTGAGGTTTAGCGCGTCCTCGTTCATCAGGGACTCCCGTTTTGGGATAGTGTGATTTGCAATTGAACCCTTTGCGGCCGCTGCAAACGGCATCTATTGGGCAGCTCGATGGCTTCATACTAGCTAGTTAATCAAGCCGGCTTCAACGGCTCTGAGCGTACGCACATCGCGTGCTAAAAAACCCGACTTGGACCCACGACACAGTCCACTCCCTCGTTCTCATCGCAGACACCAGAAGCGCACGCCCTGCTCCTCGAGAAATGCCTCGGCGCCACTGCCTTGGAGCATGGCGAAGGTCGCGAGTATCCCTGCCTCGACGCAGCTGGCCGCGGCCACGGTCACCGAGCGTGGCGTGTCGCGGACCGGCCAGCCGGACTTTGGATCGAGGATGTGGCCATAGCGCACTCCATCGCGCAGCAGGAATCGGTGCGTATCCCCGCTGGTCGCAAGGCCGCCCCGGCTGAGCTCCAACAGCAGGCGCGCCTCGCGCTCGGTGTCGGGGCGTTCAACGCCGACCTGCCATGGACCGGTGCCGGGCGCACGATTGGCAGCCAGGTCTCCCCCGAAATTGACCAGCGCGGCTCCGGCAAAGTGCGCAGCGACGAGGGCCAGCACCCGATCCACCGCGTACTCCTTGCCGATCCCGCCGAAGTCGATTTCCATGCCCGCGGGCAAGGTGATGCGGGGGGATTGCCAGCGGATCTTCTCGAACCCGATGAGCGGCAGGAGCGCCGTGACTGCGGCGGGCTCGGGCAGGCGGTCGGACCCGTCGAACACCCAGCTGCGGCGCAGGACGCCCGAGGTGATGTCGAAGCGCCCTTGCGAGAGCGCATAACACTGCGCGGCGTAATCGAGCAGCGCGGCAGTCTCGCCATCCACCACGACCGCGTGACCCTGGCTGTGGTTGATCACACTGACGATGCTCTCGGGGCGGTAACGGCTGAACTTGGCCTCGATCCGCCAGGCCTCCTGTGCCGCGAGGCGGCCCACCTCGCGCACCGCGTCTGCGTCCGCCTCCAGCAGCAGCTCGCAGGGGCTGGCCATCGCGACGAAGCACACCGCGACGATCCCGCCTTCGCGCGGCACGACTTCAAACTCGGGCGCGTGAGGAGGCGGCGACGCCCCGCCGGCGGCAGCGCGCCCCGCGCTCATCGCTAGTACTCCAGGTGCCAGCTCAGCTGCACGATGGTCGCCTTGAGGTTCGGGTTGAGATCGAGCCCCTGCAGCCCGGTGAGTGAACTGGATTGGTCGCTGGGCCTCTGCTCGTATTGCTCGAGACGCAAGCTCAGCTCGCCGTTGCGACCGGTGGCAATGCCGAACTTGAGCCCGAAGGTCGTGGCAGCGAAAGCAGCCAGCCGGGGATCTGCGGACATGTAACTAGGCGCCGCTGCCGTTTCGATCAGATAGAGGTTGTAGAAATCTGCCGCGGACTGATGGTACCAGCGCGCGTGCGGCTCAAGATACATGCCGGACCCGAGATCGATCCGCAGCTTCGCGTCCACGGTATCCGAGCCGATATGCCAGCTGTCTTTGCTGCGCCGGTACGCCAGGTCAAGGACGGTCGGGCCGAGCGCCACCTTGTTGACCCAGTACAGGCTCTGCCGCGTGCGGGTATCCGGTCGATTCTCATAACGGTAGCTCGTCACGGCACCCGTGGCGTCGACGAGCGAGATGATCCGGTAAGGATCAGTGAGATACCCCTGCGAGTGGTCGAAGGTATAATTGAGCTCCGTCAGCCAGTTGCGGCCCATGACTTGGGTTACGCCGATGAGGCCGCCGGCGATGTTCTTCGTCTGACTCGGCTCCTTCTCATACAGCGCGTAATCACTGCCCGCTACCGGATTTCCCCCGTGCGCATGAATCCGATCGTACTCCTCGTTGACTCCCGCCGAGAGCGCGGTGTTCTTCTCGTTGAAGTCGTGACTCAGCCCGGCATGTGCCGCCACTGAGTCGAAATCATGCTCGGTGGACGCGTGCCCGCCGTAGGACAGCGTGTTGTCGAGCCCGATCGGTTGCGACCAGTCGAGGTCGCCCGCGATGCGGCTTTCCTTGAAATGCGGGTCCTGCGGCAAATCGCCCGGGGCGATCGCATAAAGAGTGGTCTTGTAACCGGGTTTCGGAGTGAGGCTGGTGCTCGAGGGGCTTGCAAAGGTTTGCTGGGTGCGCGCCGGGATGGCGCCATTGGGGGTGGCACCCGAGAGCGTATCGAGCGTCAGCGTCCCGACTAGAAGTCGTTGATCGCCGAAGTCCTTCACCAGGCTGACCACGGGCTCGATCGTCTGGACGCGGCCGGCGTTTTCCTTGTAATAGAGCACGCTTGCATCAATCTGCAGGGGCGCCTCGGCAGCATTCTCAGCCGCCGCCTGGGCGCGCGCCGTTTCCGACAACAGCGCACAGCTCGCTGCCATCAGCCCGAGGTGCAGCGGCGATGCCGGCCGCTTCAGTTGCATCCGCAACCCCCGCCTCCGAAGCTGCGGCCGCCACTCGCCGCTTCCTTGCTGAAGTAGATGTGATCATCGATGGCCGCATCGATCGGCTCCGCGTTGAGTGCCATCTCGGGCCGCGCGAGGATTTCGCGCTGCCAGGGCTTGACTCCCATCGCACTGCAGCCGCACGCGGCCAGCATCAGACCCGACAGGATCGTGAGACGGGCGAGACATTGAATGCGCATGGGTTCGTTCTCCGTAGAAATCAGTGCGCGAGCACCAGTGCACGGATCTGCTGCCTCAGCGCATCGCGGTCGCGCAACAGAAATCCCTCGTGCCGCGATTGAACGCGGCCGTTACGGTCGATCAGGAAGCTCGTGGGCATCCCCCGGACGCCGAACTTCTCGGGCAGCAGGCCGTCCGCGTCATAGACGATGCGAAACTGCGCCGGGTGCTCGCGCAGGAAACGGTCGGCATCGGCGCGCTGGCGATCGACGTTAACCGCAATGACTACCAGGCCGTCAGGCCCGAGCTCGCCCTGCAGGCGATTCATCCAGGGGAACGACTCCCGGCAGGGGGCGCACCACGAAGCCCAGAAATCCAAATACACCACCTGGCCCTTGAACGCCGTTAGTTCGAGGACGTCGCCGGGGCTGCCTGTATTTGCGGGTGGCGACAGGGTAACGAGGAGCAGCAGGGCCGCAGCCCGTGCTGCGAGCGGTTGGACGCGCCCGGAACGTGCCTGACGCCTCATTCCGGAACTGAGCACCGGCGGGCTAGAATTTCTTGCTGCTGCCGACATATATCCCGTGCGGCATCACGCTCAGAATATAAGCAGCGAGACAAGCCACGCCGCGAGTCCCATATGCTTGCTCTTGAGGCACCGGGGTGTCGCCGCGTGAGTTCGCATGGCGAGGGCAGTATAGAAGGCTCACGCTTAAGGCACACTTAAGCGGACACGTGCTCGAATCAGCCAACGGATGAGGGAATGCGGTCGTGCGGATTCTGCTGGTAGAGGACGACGACATGCTCGGCGAGGCCGTTCGGGACGGACTGCGCCAGGAGAGTTATGTCGTCGATTGGGTACAGGATGGTGGCGCTGCGCGGGCAGCGCTGTCGACCGCGGTCTTCAGCGCCGTCGTGCTCGATCTGGGTCTGCCAAGAACCGACGGGCTCAGCGTGCTGCGCTGGCTGCGGCAAAGCGGACGAACCACGCCGGTCGTCATCGTGACGGCACGCGATCGCGTCACCGACCGCATCGCTGGCCTCGATGCCGGCGCAGACGATTATCTGATCAAGCCCTTCGACATCGACGAGCTCACGGCGCGCCTGCGCGCCATAACTCGTCGTGTGGTCGGCTGCGCCGAGTCCATGCTGACCGTCGGTGAGGTGATGCTCGACCTGCACCAGCGAGTGGTCACCTATCAGGGCGAGCCGGCGCCATTGACCGCACGCGAGTACGCGGTCGTCGAGCTGCTGATGCGCAAGGCGGGCTGCCTGGTGACGCGCGCCGAGATCGAGGAGGAACTGTATGGATTCGAGGACGATATCGCCAGCAACGCAATCGAGGTCCACATTCACAACCTCCGGCGCAAGCTCGGGCCGCACTTCATCAGCAATGTCAAAGGACGCGGTTATCGCGTCGACAACGCCGGCTAACGCCGCGCCGCCATGGTCGCTGCGCCGGCGGATGGCTCTCGCGGTCGCAGGAGCGGCGTGCATGGTGTTTCTGATCCTCGGACTCCTCGTTTATCGCGCGGTGGCCAGCAGCACGGCTGCACAGTTCGACGAGATGCTGCAGCAGCAGGCGGCGCTCGCCCTGCGATACGCGGATCACGAATACAGCGAGGGCGAGAGCGTGGTGCCGCGCTCGCCCGACGCGGCGATGCAAGCGATGCCGCTCGACGTCGTCTACCAGATTACCACTCGCGCCGATCAATTCCTCTATCGCTCGCCGGGCGCGCCGCATGCACCGCTCGCCATCGACCACGGAACGGGCTATTCCAACGCCGTGCTCGACGGACGCTCCTGGCGCGTTTACTCGCTGAGCTCCAGCGCCACGCCGCTTGTCGTTCACATCGCCGAGCCGTTCGAGTACCGCGATGCGGCGTTGTCGCGCGTGCTCCATGCGGTGGCCCTGCCGCTGCTCTTTGCGCTGGTGCTTCTGACCGTGCTGATCGGTGTGGTGACCGAACGCGCCTTCCGGCCGGTGCGACGCATGGCGGCCGACCTCTCCGGACGCGGCGCCGATGATCTCTCCGCGGTGAACACGGCGGAGATGCCCGTCGAAACGCATGCGCTCGGGGTTGCGCTCAATGGCTTGCTGGCGCGGCATGCGGACGTCCTGGCGCGCGAGCGACGCTTTACGGCCGACGCGGCCCATGAGCTGCGCACGCCGCTTGCGGCACTACGCGCCCAGGCGCAGGTTGCTGCCCGGGCAGCGACGCCCTCCGAAGCGCGGCGCGCTCTCGACAAGCTGCAAGCGAACATCGACCGGACTACGCACTTGATGAGCCAGCTGCTATCGCTGGCGCGCCTGGAACCCGGATCCTCGTTCGGCGACGGGCAGAGCACGCAGGCGAGCGTCGTGGTCGATCTGGTCCTCGAGGATTTGGCGCAGGCGGCGCGCGCGAAGGAGGTCGAGATCACGCTCGAGGGTTGCCGGCAACGGCTACCCGGCTCTCCCGAGGTCCTCTACCTGCTGATCCGCAATCTTTTGGAGAACTCCATCCGCCACGTGAGTGAACGGGGCCGAGTCGGCCTCAGGGTGATCGAGCGCGACCGGTTCGCAGTGCTCGCGATCAACGACAACGGCCCTGGGATCCCGAGCGCGGAGCGCTCGCGTGCGCTGGAACGCTTCTACCGCATACCCGGCAGCGCCTCGTCTGGCAGCGGTCTTGGGCTCTCAATCGTCGGACGGGTTGTGGAGCTTCTGGCGGGTGAGATCGAGCTGTCCGATCCTGCCGTTGGCACCGGCCTCGTGGTTACGGTCCGCTTGCCAATCACGGGCGTGGGAACCCAAGACCAGACAGCCGCGTAGCGCTGCCTGTGTCGCAGCGCTTTTTTAGTCCCCAGCAGGCGCTGCTCCGTGTCGGTTTAGGGCGCTTCCAGAAACTCCAGTATCTCGTTCATCAACCGATCACCTTGACTCGTCTTGAATATGAACTGTGCGTGGGCCGAGCCCTCCAGGACTACAAAACGCTTCGGCGGCGGCACTCTCTCGTAGTCTTCGCGCATTTCTGTCAGTCGAACCGTACCGCTCCCGTCCGTGTCGTGGCGAGACACGATGAATAACTTCCGCCCTTTGATAAGTTCGGGGTGGTTGCTCGACCCGTGCGCCAGGAGTACCACGCGATCGATCTCGCCGGGAGCGCTATCGGCCGAAGCGTCAGCCGCGGCAGACCCTCCAAAGCTGGCACCGACCACTGACACTGTTTGGGCGCCGTGCACGTGTAAGTAGCGAACTGCGGCCAAGACATCCAGGCGCGCGTTCTCTTCGGTATGTTCCGGGGAAGACGGTGCCAAGGACTCACCGAATCCGCGAAAATCGAATGCCAGGACGTGGAAGCCGTGGGCGGCAAGTAAAGCGGCCTGCGGAGCCCAATCCGCCTTGGTGAACCGCCCTCCGTGGGCTAACACGACTCCACGCGATCCCGATCCATAAATGTCGGCGGCAATGCCGGCGCCATCCTGGGTGTGGATGCGCACATGTTCCTGCGCGGCAGCTGGCTCATTCAGTAGAACGGACGCTAGCGCCGCGATGCACACATACAAGGCATTCTGATTGCCGCATACTGAGGTCATAAGTAATCGGATTATATTTCGATCAGATGAGATCCATTCGCGTGAATGAATGCTCATGGGCCCTGCAGCGGCAGAGCCCCCCTGCTCTAGTCCCACTAGGAATTCCCGGGACGCTGATTCACCATGTGGCGCCGGGTTCAGAAAACATGAGTACACAGCCGCGGCAGGCCTTACCGCCATACGAAGAACGTTCGAAGCCCGAGGGTTACTTACGCCGATGAATACTAATTCTGCGGTCTTCTGCCGCTCGGATGACAGTGGTGCTCTGTATGAGGTGCGCGCGGCTGTGCGCGTGTCTTTGAAACACTTTGCCGCAATGGGCCTCGCGATCGGATGGACGCTTGGGTTGACGGTCGCTGCGAACGCTCAGACGGCAGACGGCGGCGCCGCAACGCACAAAATTACTGCTGCCGCGGCCAAACCTCACTCGGTAGCGCCGGCGCCGTCTGAGCCCGTCACTAATCCAGTGGCCGACCCCAGAGCCGTCGTAACCTTGGGCAAAGCGCGGTTTACCGTACTCACGCCCGAGTTGATCCGCATGGAGTGGGCGGCGGACGGCAAGTTTGAGGATCACGCTTCGTTCGTGTTTCTCAATCGGCGCCTGCCGGTGCCGCCGTTCGAACACGAGGTGACGGACGCGGGTCAGAAGCTGACCATCAAAACCAGCGCGCTTGCGCTGACGTACACGGCCGGGGCGGACGGCCGGTTCACGACGGACAACCTCGCCATTCAACTCGCCGTGAGTGGCAAGCGGGTGGAATGGCATCCGGGAGTGGTCGATGCTGAAAACCTGCAGGGCACGACGCGAACCCTGGACGGCGCGCTGGGCGAGAAGACTAAGGAACCCATCGAACCGGGGCTTGTTTCGCGCTCGGGCTGGGCGCTGGTGGACGACTCCACGCGGCCGCTCTTTGACTCAGCCGACTTCCGCTTTCTCCATGGCGAAAAGAGTCCCTGGCCGTGGGTCATCGAGCGGCCCGCCGGCGAGCGCCAGGATTGGTACTTCTTCGGCTATGGGCACGACTATTACAAGGCGCTGGGGGACTACGTGCGCGTGGCGGGTCGAATCCCGCTGCCGCCGCGCTTTGCCTTCGGCGCATGGTGGTCGCGCTACTGGGCCTACAGCGACCAGGAGATCGAGGAGATCATCCGCGGCTTTCACGAGAACGACATACCGTTGGATGTGTTTGTCATCGACATGGATTGGCACCCGACGTTCCCGGGTGAGCGCGGCAAGATGGACGCGAGCGGTCACTCAAAGGGCTGGAGCGGCTATAGCTGGAACCGGCTGCTCTTCCCGGACCCCGACCAGTTCCTGGCCACGCTGCACGCCGACGGGCTGAAGACGAGCCTGAACCTGCACCCGGCCTCGGGCATCCAGCCCTGGGAGGACCGCTACCCTGAGATCGCAAAGGCGATGGGCGTGGATCCGGCCACCCAGCAGTACATTCCCTTCGACATTACCGACAAGCGCTTTGCCCGAAATTATCTGGACATCATCCATCATCCGCTCGAGAAGCAGGGCATCGACTTCTGGTGGCTGGACTGGCAACAGGAGCCCAATACCAAACTGCCTGCCGTAACACCGACCTGGTGGCTCAACTACGTGCACTTTACCGATCAGCAGCGTGAGGGTAAGCGGCCGCTGCTCTTTCATCGCTGGGGCGGCCTGGGCAACCACCGCTACCAGATTGGCTTCTCTGGCGACACAATATCGGTGTGGGATTCGCTGGCCTTCCAGCCGTGGTTCACTGCCACCGCGGCCAACGTGGGCTACGCCTACTGGAGTCACGACATCGGCGGGCACATGCCGGGCGCCGTAGAGCCCGAACTCTACACACGCTGGGTGCAGTTTGGCGCGTTCAGCCCCATTCTGCGCACCCACACCACCAAGAATCCCGATGCGGAGCGACGCATCTGGGCCTATCCAGAGCCGTACTCGGCGATCCTGCGCTCGACATTCCAGCTTCGCTATGCGCTGCAACCGTATATCTACACGGAGGCGCGCCGCACGTACGACACCGGCGTTGCATTCTTCCGACCGCTGTACTACGACTGGCCGCGGGAGGACGCGGCCTACACCACCAAAGGCGAGTACGTGTTTGGCGACCAAATGCTGGTGGCCCCGGTAACCCGGCCGGTGGATAAGGCGACAGGCCTTGCCACGGAAAAGGTGTGGCTACCCGCTGGCGAATGGATCGAGTGGCCCACGGGCAAGCATCTGATGGGGCCCGCCACGGTGGAGCGCAGTTTCTCAATCGAGCAAACGCCCGTGTACCTGCGCGCCGGAGCGATTGTGCCCATGCAGCCGCCCATGCACTACACCGGTGAAAAACCTGTTGACCCATTGATTGTGAATGTGTGGCCGCTGGCGCCGGGACAAAACTCCAACTATGAGGTTTATGAGGACTCGGGCGCCTCGGTCGAGTACCAGCGCGGCGTCTTTGTGCGTACGCCGATCAAGGCGACGCAAACCGGCGACGTGCTGCGGGTGGAGATTGGACCCGCGAAAGGCAGTTATCCAGGCATGCTGAGTAAGCGGAGCTACCAGTTGCGGCTGCCTGCCGACTGGCCGCCGGTAGCCGTGACTGTAAACGGCGTGCCCGTAGCGCATGCAGGTGCGACAGCCAAGGGCGGATGGTCCTTCGAGGGAAATACGCTGACCACCGTGATTTCCGTCCCGAGAGGGAGCGTCGAAGACAGGATCACTGTGGAGGTGCGCCGGGCTACCGGCCTCGCAGCTGGCCGCATTGAGCTGGATGGCTTTGCCGGCGCCATGGCACGGCTGCGCGGCGCTTATGACGCCCTGCGCCAGACCCTCCCTCTCTCGGACGCGCCCGACATCCTGGTGGATGCGATGCAGGCCGGCGATCGCCTCGGCTACCACCCCGAGCAAGCTCAGGAGGAGATCGTCCACTTCCATAAAGTGCTGCCGCAAGCTCAGGCCGCGGTTGCCGAGATTGATAAAGGCCTGGCCCAGCGTACGAAGGAGGCTGCCGAGAGATTGGCCAACTTCAACCGGACCGCGGACACGGACGCGCAGAAGCAACAGCGCCTGGACGCCGCGGCGCGGGCTCACCGGCAGGTTAACGAAGCCGGCCAGTAAAATCCGAGTACGATCGACTCGCTTTGCTGAATTTCTGGCATGCACCTTGCCTGGGCGAGCGGCTATGGGACGCCGCTAGTCGCGCGGGGGCTGGTGCTTCTCCAAAGGCCCACGGCGGCCGACACTACTGTGTCGCCGCCATGTCCGAACTTCTCGAGGCTGGAGCGGATTGCCGGACTTCAATTGACCGTTATCGCAATTCGCTTGGTCTCGACTCGAGCCTGCTTGGGAATCTCGATCTCGAGGACGCCATCGGTATACCGTGCTTTGATCGCCTCAGCTCGTGCCGAATCCGGCAGGGTGAAGCGGCGCGAGAACCTGCCGGCGACGCGCTCGATGTGTTCGAAGCCGTCGCTTTTCACGTGCTCCCTCGCCAGTCGCTCGCCGCGAATGGTCAAGGTGCCGTCCTCGGCAGATACTTCTATATCCTTGAGCTCGACTCCCGGCACATCCGCACGTATCACGAAGCGGTCACTCTCCTCCTGCAAGTCCACCAACGGCGTCCAAGTCGAGGCGTTGGTTAGGGCGGGCTGTGATACGTCGGAACCTCGGTTGAAATAAGAGTCAATCTCGCGGTGCCAGCGATCCACGAGGGACCACGGTTGATAGTACACAAGATTCATCATTTCGCTCTCCGGTCAGACAAGACAATCTATTCCCTTCTGGATACCCAATATTGGGGCGCATCGCGCCTTGTAAAGGCACCCGTTGACATTTCGATTAGCAACGCTCCGCCGCGGGCCGAGCACCGGGTCCCCGATCGCGATATCGTGGAGTTACACGCCAGATAGCGCTATAACAGCCGCCGGCACTGCTCCGGCACTGCTGAGGGAGCCACAATGCCAACGACGATTCGCAAAGTCGCTTACGCGTACGTCACGGTGGCGAGCAAACCCGGGGAGGCGGCCCGTATCCTCGAAGCACTGCGTGACGCAAACCTCAATCTGCTCGCGTTCTCGGGGTTTCCACAGGGGCGCAACAAGGCGCAGATTGACATCGTGACCGACGATATCGACGGACTCAAGGCGGCCGCAAAGCGGCACAAGTGGAAATTGAGCCGGACGAAGCGCGCCTTTCTCGCGCAGGGAACGGACGAGGTCGGAGCCGCGGCACCGCCGCTCGCAAAAGTGGCCGGGGCGAAAATCAATGTGATTGCCGCTGATGCCGTCGCGGCGGGAGAAGGTCGGTTCGGCATGCTCTTCTGGGTCGATTCTCGCGACTACAATCGCGCCGCGAAACTGCTCGAAGCGTTGTGAGCGCGCCCACGATCGACAGGCCGTAAGACAAGGCCCGAAGTCACCGCACGGCAAGACGCCAGAGCGATGTCACCTCCGCTGCCTCGCAACGGAATGCCGTAGTCTTCATCAAGCGGCATCAGCACCCAGATCAGCTGCTCCAGCGCCAGTTGCGGATCTCCGGCATGTCCTCACCGTGAATGCGGATGTATTCGCGGTGGGCGGTCAGCTTGTCGCGTAGGTGCTGTAGGGCAAGCGACGCCTGCGATTCGAGTTGCGGCAGCCGCTCGATGGTATCGGCCGCCAGGTGAAAACGGTCCATGTCATTCAGCACCGTCATGTCGAAGGGCGTCGTGATGGTGCCCTCTTCCTTGTAGCCGCGCACGTGCAGGTTGGCATGGTTGGTGCGCCGATAGCTCAAGCGGTGTATGAGCCACGGATAGCCGTGAAACGCGAATATGATCGGGCGATCGCTGGTGAACAGGGCGTCGAAGTCGCGGTCAGGCAGGCCGTGCGGGTGCTCGCTCGGGGGCTGCAGCTTCATGAGGTCGACCACGTTGACCACGCGGATCCGCAGCTGCGGAAAGTGCTCGCGCAGCAGCATGACGGCGGCCAGCACCTCGCGTGTCGGCACATCACCCGCGCAAGCCATCACCACGTCCGGGTCCGCGCCACCCTCGGCGCTCGCCCACTCCCAGATTCCGATGCCCTGCGCACAGTGCTGGATAGCGGATTTCATGTCCAGCCACTGCGGTGCCGGTTGCTTGCCGGCGATGATCACGTTGACGTAGTGACGGCTGCGCAGGCAGTGATCGGCCACCGACAGCAGGCAGTTGGCATCCGGAGGGAGGTAGACGCGCACGACATCCGCCTTCTTGTTCACGACGTTGTCGATGAATCCCGGATCCTGGTGAGTAAAGCCGTTGTGGTCCTGCTGCCATACGTGCGAACTCAGGAGGTAGTTGAGCGATGCCAGCGGCCGTCGCCAGGGTATCTCCCGCGTCACCTTCAGCCACTTCGCGTGCTGGTTGAACATCGAATCCACGATATGGATGAAGGCCTCGTAGGAATTGAAGAGCCCGTGCCGGCCGGTCAGTAAGTAGCCCTCGAGCCACCCCTGGCACAGATGCTCGCTCAGCACCTCAACCACGCTGCCGCTGGGGGCCAGGTGATCGTCTCCCTCGACCCGCTGCGCCGCCCACTGTCGGTCCGTCGCCTCGAATACCGCATTGAGACGGTTCGAGTTCGTCTCATCCGCCCCGAACAGGCGAAAGTTTCTCGGCACCTGGTTCAGTCTGATCACATCGCGCAGCAGTGCCCCGAGGACGCGCGTGTCTTCCGCCGTGACGCTCCCCGGCCTTTCCACCACCACCGCGTAGTCGCGGAAGTCAGGCATGCGCAGCTCGCGCAGCAGTGCCCCGCCGTTACTGTGCGGGTTCGCTCCCATGCGCCGTGCCCCGCGCGGCGCGAGCGCGGCGAGCTCCGGGCGTAGGCTGCCTTTGGCCTCGAACAGCTCTTCCGGCCGATAGCTGCGCATCCACTGCTCGAGGAGCTGCAGGTGCTGCGGATTGGAGCGCACTTCCGCGAGCGGCACCTGATGAGCGCGGAAGGTGCCCTCCACCCGCTGCCCGTCGACCGTCTTCGGTCCGGTCCAGCCTTTTGGCGTGGCCAGCACGATCATCGGCCAGCGGGGACGGGACGGGTTTGTCGCGCTACGCGCCCGCGCCTGAATGCTCCGGATCTCCCCCATCACGGTGTCGAGCGTCGCCGCCATCAGCCGGTGCATCGCCAGCGGCTCATCGCCCTCGACGAAGTGCGGCTGGTAGCCGTTGCCCAACAGGTAATCTCGCAGCTCCTCCCGACTTATCCGCGCTGCCAGCGTCGGATTTGCGATCTTATAGCCGTTGAGATGCAGAATCGGCAGCACGGCGCCGTCGGTGGCGGGATTGACGAATTTGTTGCCGTGCCAGCCCGCCGCCAGCGGCCCGGTCTCGGCTTCGCCGTCACCGATGACGCAGGCGACGAGCAGCTCCGGGTTGTCGAATACCGCACCGTACGCGTGGCTGAGCGAGTAGCCGAGCTCTCCTCCTTCGTGGATCGACCCAGGAGTCTCCGGCGCCACGTGACTCGGGATGCCGCCGGGGAAGGAGAACTGCTTGAACAGCTTCTTCATGCCCGCCGCGTCCTGCGAGACTTCCGGATAGATCTCGCTATAAGTGCCTTCGAGATACGTGTTCGCGACCAGCGCCGGACCTCCGTGCCCAGGCCCGGCGATGTAGATCATGTCGAGATCGAGCTCGCATATGATTCGGTTCAGGTGCACGTAGATGAAGTTCTGTCCGGGCGTCGTGCCCCAGTGTCCGAGCAGGCGCGGCTTGATGTGCTCGGGCGCAAGCCGCTCGCGCAGCAGCGGGTTGTCGTAAAGATAGATCTGCCCCACGGAGAGGTAATTGGCCGCCCGCCAGTAGGCGTCCATGCGTTGCAGGAGCCCGGGGTCGATAACTTCATCCATGTAGGATCTCCTGACAAACATGCGCAGCACGCGCGCAATCTCTTCCATACACGCCGAGCGTGACATTCATGCGCGCGCGTGAATATGCTCGGGCACGACGGGCTTGACGGTCAACAGGCAGCACCTCGGTCAAGCTCGCGCTTTACTACGTGACTTCCGCGCACGATCGAATGACTACGTCCAGGTCATCAAGAATCATCCTGATCGCTGTGAGCGCCCTCGCTGCGACTGCGGTCCTGCTCGCGACTGCAACGGCTCTCGTTTTGCGTGTGAACGCCAAGCCGCGGGTGGAAGCCGTTGCCTCGGAGGCCCTGGGCATGGAGGTCCGCGTCGTCGGCCGGCTGGCGATCGGCTTCCTCCCAGGGTTGCACGTTGCGCTGGCGGACGTGCATCTCCGCCAGCACGGTGCAGAGGTTGCTTCAGCGGGAGAGGTCGAGCTTGGCGTCGAACTCCTGCCTTTGCTCCATAAAGAGCTCCGGACCGACCGGATCGAGCTCAAGCGACTG
>Ga0307476_10000852_pt1 | contig 20722 bp, 18 predicted proteins | sample atmos_gasesECM2C_2_FD_203314 | JGI IMG/M metagenome (GOLD analysis project Ga0307476, IMG submission 203314) | Hardwood forest soil microbial communities from Morgan-Monroe State Forest, Indiana, United States - atmos_gasesECM2C_05 | ecosystem: Environmental > Terrestrial > Soil > Temperate...
AGTATTCTTTCTTCCATATGGGCACGGTGCGCTTGAGCGTATCAATCAGCCAGCGGCAGGCCTCAAAAGCCGCAGCCCGGTGAGCCGAAGCGACCACGATCAGCACACTGGTCTCGCCAATCTCCAGCCGTCCCAACCGGTGCACCACGGCAACGTCGCGCACTTGAAATTGTTTCAGCGCCTGCTCCGCCAGACCTTCCATCTGCCGCAGTGCCATCTCTTCATAAGCCTCGTAATCGAGGTAAAGCGTCCGACGCCCGCGCGTCTGGTTGCGCACCACACCCTCGAAGACAACAGCAGCCCCATCCTCGCCCCGCTTAATGCGCTGAAGCACGCCCGACGTGTCAATCGCATCTCGAACAATCAAAGCGGAACCCGAACCGTAGCGCCGGCGTCCCTCCGGCTGTCCAGAGGGCGTCTCGCCCTCCGACCCGCCACTCACCGGCGGCAGCAACGCCACTTCGTCGCCGGACTTCAACCCAGTCTCCGCCCCGGCGTATTCCTGATTCACCGCCACAGCCAGCGAAGCCAAAGATTCCTTCATCCGCGGAACCTCCGACAAGTAGTGCGCCAGAACATCGCGCACCAACGCCCCATCTGGCAACTCCAGCAAGTCGCTGGATTTGCCCGCCAGATCTTTTAACCCGCCGAAAAAGAGAACGCGCACCCGCATGGGAACCGTCGCCAGAGTCGGTTGCTAGTTTAACGCGAGCGCATCCATCCTCGGCACAGTTGTCATTGCCACGGGGCTGGCACACCCTTGCTTCCTTACGCTGGCACCGCTACCACGGAGGCTGCCCCACCTTTCGCGATTTCTCGAAAGGTGGGCACCACAGGCCTCGACTCCTCGTTCATTCGTCGCCACCGCTTCCTACATTCCGCATGAAAGCTGAGGTATCTTCCACCAGGCCCTGATACCATCGTCCGACGTACCCACCCTTCGAAAATCGCGAAGGGTGGGGCAGCCCCCAAGAATGGAACCGTTTGCCTACCCGCAACACCGATGCCGAAGCTGCCGAACGGGTAAGCGACAGTTCAGATTATGAATGGAGCCATTATCTTGTTCGTTGATAAGGATGGAGGCCGAGATTGCTCGATGGCGCTCAGAGTACAACTCCTGCTTCTAGCCGCTTCGGTGGCTATTTTCGCGTCTGGCTGCCGTAGCTCTGAAACAATTTGGTCGGCACAGGCGAAGTCTCCGGACGGAAAAGTGGTTGCGAGTGCCCGAGCGGACCTACGGAACAAGGGCTTATCGATAATAAGCAGCATCGACACCAACGTGTACGTGAATTGGGCGGGAGACAAACGCCCTGCGATGTTGGTCCTGAATCTAGCCGATGGTTCAGATGCGCCTGCCGATACCACAGTGGAGATGAAATGGTTAACACCGACGCATCTTGAACTCACCTATAAGGGAAACCGCAGCGTCGGTTTCCAAGCCGTCAAATGGGCTGGCATTGACATTTCTGTGCGAGACCTTTCGAGTGCAGATGCTAACACTTCCGGCACTCGCACCGCGCCTTAGCCGCAAACAGCGGATCGCGCTATCTTCGTCGGAAACTGGACAGATGAGACGTTCCGTTATTTCCCGCGAATCCATGTAATTGGCACTCCGAACCCACGCCTGCCAGCCTCGAGACCCGATTTTCGGCGCTTTCCCTTCGCCCCACACTTTTCGTGCCGATATTTCGGCACTTGTCCAACTCCATCCCCCTCAGCCGCTTGCCGCCAACCAACTATAGCTTTAAGGTGGTTTTCCGAGTTTTCCGAGATTTCCACAGTGTTCCAGCAAAACTGCTTATGTGTTCCAACTGGAACATTCAAGCGATTCCGCCCCAAGAAAGAAGCCGCCAGTCAGGAACTGGCGGCTTGCAACTAGCTACTGGCCAACTGCCCATCAAGACTGCCAGCTGATAACCTTGTCGTGAGCGACAACCGGTGCGGGGACGGGCTTACCGGACCTAGATTCCGGTTTTGAATCCTTCGCCTCCGACTCGAGGAACACCTTCGCGGCTAGCGCCTCCGCTACCACCGGCAGCGAGACGCGCAACGCCTCCTCGATGGTTTTCACGTAGTGAATGCTGAGGTTCTCAACCTGTTCAGGAGTAAGATCCTCCTCAACATTCATCTTGTTTTCCGCGGGCAGAATCACAGTCGTGACTCCAGCACGCTTGGCGGCCAGCACCTTTTCCTTAATGCCTCCGACTGGAAGCACGTTGCCGCTGAGCGTGATCTCGCCCGTCATCGCGGTCAGTGGCCGGATGCGATGCCCCGACAGCAGCGAGACCAGCGTGGTCGCCATGGTCACGCCCGCCGACGGACCATCTTTCGGGATCGCTCCCGCCGGCACGTGCATGTGAATGTCATGGTCGGCGAAAAAGCTTTCCGCAATGCCAAGCTGCGCCGCGTTCGAGCGCACCCAGGTCAGCGCCGCCTGCATGGACTCCTGCATCACCTGCCCAATCTGCCCGGTCATGGTGAATCCGCCTTTGCCTTTCATCGCATTGGCTTCCACGAAGAGCACGTCGCCGCCTGATGGAGTCCAGGCCAGGCCCACGGCCACTCCGGGACGCTCGGTTCGCTCCTCGATCTCACCTTCGGTGCGGATCTTGATGCCGCCCAGAAATTCCTGAATGATTTCCTGCGTGACCACAAGCTTCTCGGTCTTGCCCTCGGCCAGGCGCCGCGCCTGTTTGCGGCAGATGGTTCCAATGGTGCGCTCCAGGCTGCGCACACCCGCCTCGCGAGTGTAGTGACGAATCACATAGCGCAAAGCCTCATCAGGAAACTCGATCTGCTCAGCGGTGATGCCGTTCTCTTCCACCTGACGTGGAACCAGGTAGCGTCGCGCGATGTGCAGCTTTTCTTCCTCGCTGTAACCTTGCAGCTCGATGATCTCCATACGATCGCGCAGCGGCTCGGCTATCGGGTCGAGCATGTTCGCCGTCGTGATGAAGAGAACTTTCGACAAATCGAAAGTGACGTCGAGATAGTTGTCGCGGAAGGTCGAATTCTGCTCGGGATCAAGCGCTTCGAGCAGAGCTGACGCGGGATCGCCGCGGAAGTCGCGGCCAACCTTGTCGATCTCGTCGAGCATGAAAACCGGATCCTTAGTCTCAGCGCGGCGAATGCCCTGGATGATTTGTCCAGGAAGCGCTCCGATGTAGGTGCGGCGATGGCCGCGGATTTCGGCCTCATCGTGCACACCTCCAAGCGAGAGCCGCACGAACTTGCGGCCCAGCGCTCGCGCGATGGACTTGCCGAGCGAAGTCTTACCTACGCCCGGAGGTCCAACGAAGCACAGGATCGGGCCTTTCATGTTCGGCTTCAGGCGCCGAACGGAAAGGTAGTCAAGGATGCGATCCTTCACCTTCTCAAGGTCATAGTGGTCAGTGTCCAAAATCTCTTTGGCCTTTGGAATCTCGATCTCCTGTCCGGAAGTCTTGGCCCAGGGCAGCACAGCCAGCCACTCGACGTAGTTGCGCGTGAGCGAATAGTCGGCGGCCATGGGAGACATGCGCGAGAGGCGACCCAATTCTTTGAGCGCTTCTTTCTTTACCTCATCGGGCATGCCGGCGTCGTCGATCTTCTTTTTCAAGTCATCGACATCGCGCTGGCCTTCATCCTGCTCGCCCAGTTCTTTCTGAATGGCCTTCATCTGCTCGCGCAGGTAGTACTCGCGCTGGGTCTGCTGCACGCGGTCCTGCACTTCGCTCTGGATCTTGTTGCGCAGTTGCTGCACTTCAAGTTCCTTGGCGAGATGCTGGTTGATCTTCTCCAGGCGCACGCGGATGTCGAGGGTTTCGAGCGTGTCCTGCTTGTCAGGCGTCGACAGCGATGGCAAAGATGAAGCAATAAAATCCACCAGGCGGCCCGGTTCGTCGATGTTCAAAGCTACAGTCGAGAGCTCGTCGGAAAGCGTGGGCGAACCAGAGACGATCTGCTGGAACAGAGTGAGGACGTTGCGCTGGAGCGCTTCAATTTCGGAGCTGTCCGGCTGTATAGCTTCCGGGATAGTAGAAACCTTCGCACGCATGAATGGAGTTAATTGCGTGAACTCGCCGAGGCGGACCCGTTCGAGACCCTCAGCAAACACGAAGAGGCTCTGGTTGGGCATCTTGACGACTTTGTGGACGACGGCAGAAGTGCCGACGGTATAGAGATCACTGGCCTGGGGGCTATCGACGCGAGCTTCGCGCTGCGCCACCACGACGATGGTCTTGTCTTCTCCCAGCGAATTGATCAACTGGACTGAACTCTCCCGGCCTACGGTTAAAGGCAGGACGGCGTGCGGAAAAAGGACCGTATCCCGCACAGGAAGCACGGGCAATGCCCGTACGTCGTTTGTTTCCGGATGCTTAGGAACCTGCTCGGAAAGCGGCTCTTGGCTCATTGGCTCTCCTTGAGTGTAACTCACTCAAGCTTAGATGATGTTCCGCCGGAAAGGTTTCACGCTCCCCGGCAGTTCCCCGCGAACTGGATTCTATGCTTGTGACCGACCGTTCGCACTGTATCAAAGGTACAGCGGCTAGTGCGGAGCTACCCAACCCATTTCCGGAAAAAGCTCCTCTCGAAGTAAGCGGCTTACTTTGGGGTGAACTGGGAGAGATCGTAGATGCCCAGTTTTTTCTCCAGCTCGGCGACCTGATCGACGACTTTGAAGAAGCCTTCGTCGCCGAAGAGTTCGTCTTCTTTCTTTTCGAAGTCGTCGCCGAGGGCATCGTATTCGTGGGGGGAGACGATGGAGCGGAAGGCGGGAAACAGAACCGTATCTTCGCGGGCCTCGTGTGGGCGGTACATGCGGAGGAAGGCGCGCAAAGCATCCGTTAGCTTCTCGGCGTCAGAGGCGCCTTTGTCGGTGACATACTTGAGAGTGGGAAGCGCCGCCAGTTCTCTGATCTGCGCGGTCAGTTCGCGGCCGGCTTTGTGCTGCGCCAGAAGAGTATCCACCAATTTGACTTGCTTGCCGGCTTTGCGAAAGCGCGGGAACAGGAAATCTTCTTCCAGCTTCTCGTGGTAGTCCTCGACGAAATGGCGAATGATGTCGGCGGCGGTGACCAGGATCGAGCCGTCGAAAGTCTGTTTGGCGGCGAGCATGCGCAGGTGGTCGTCGTAAATCAGCAAGATGCGGTTCAGCACTCCGTGCTCGCGCATGAGATCTTCGGCGGGGGAGATGTCTTCGCCCTTCGTCTTATCGTGCGCTGGCGGCTTCTGCGGACTTGCGAAAGCGAGTGCGGGCGCCAGCAATCCGGCGCCGGCGATGGATGCATCTTGGAGGAAGTGGCGGCGGGTAGAGAATGAATCTGGCATCGTGCGCTCCTGAAATTGCCTCTAGGTTTAGTGTTCTTCGATGCGCGAGTGCGGCGCGGGTTGCTCATCAAAGGTTGTCTTCATGATGGAGTACCCCGGCGGCTAAAGTCAGCTTCACAAGAAGGCTTTATCGCAGCGCTGGAAGCGCTGCGCCACTGAAAGTCAGTCCGTCACCGCGCTTCAAGCAGCCCGGTAGACACCTAGAACCTTGACGAACTCTGCGACCTCGCCCAGGTGGCGGAGGGCGTTGCGAGCGGGTTCGTCGTCGCCGCGGAGGAAGTCTACATAGAAAACATATTCCCAGGGGCGCCCGCGCATGGGGCGAGACTCAATTTTGCTGAGGCTGATGTCGCGCAGGGCGAAAACGCTGAGCGACTTGAAGAGCGCTCCGGGCAGGTTCTTTACCTTGAAGGCGATGGAAGTCTTGTTGGCGTCGGGTGGAATGAGGCGCTGGCGGCCTCGTGCGGAGCCATGGCCTCCCTTTCGCGGGGCGGCGGACGGTCCCGCTTTCCCCGTCGACTTGCGAATCAGGAAGAAACGAGTGAAGTTGCGTTTGTCGTCCTCGACGCCGGCCTGGAGAATTTTGCCGGAGTATTGGCGGGCGGCGTGGCGTCCGGCGATGCCGGCGGCGTCGGGAAGGCGGTGAGCGACGACGTGCTTCACGCTGCCTGCAGTATCGTAGAACGGGACCGGCTCAATCTTAGGATGGTGGCGGAAGAAGTCGCGACATTGGTCGAGCGCCACCGGATGCGAGAACACCTTGCGCAGCGCGCTGAGTTTCACGCCTGGGGCAGCGATCACATTGTGCCCGATGCGCAGCCGGAATTCGCTTTGCACGAATACTTCGCGTGCGACGAGGAGGTCGGCATGTTCGGCGACGGTGCCGGCCAGCGAGTTCTCGATGGGGATTACGGCGGCGGCCACCGTTCCGCGCTCGACGCGGTCGAATACTTCGGCGGAGCGCGCGCAGGGCACAACTATGCAGCCCCGCAGCATGGATTCCGCGGCTTCGTGGCTGAAGGAGCCGAGTTCGCCCTGGATCGCAACGTTGACGGCGGCGGGATTCATTACATGGCAAGGTATCTGGAGAACGGGGCTAAGCGCAAATTGATTCCCCAGGGATGCATGCGACCACGGGGGCTGAAGCCCACATCGATCTGAACGCTTACGCGGCGCTGAAGCGCCGCTCTTCCACGTTACTGCTCCCTCGTGGAGTTTCGGTGCTTTGGAAGGTCGCCTGATACGGACCTCACAAGCACGGCCGGCTACTTCTGGGCGAGGTCTTTCTCCAGCACCAGCGCGTCGACGCCGATCGAATAATAGCGCGGGAAAGTACGGATCACGCTGTAGCCATGCTGTTTGTAGAACGACAAGGCAGAAACGTTGTCTACCGCGGTCTCCAACTCGATCGAGCGGCATCCGGCCGCGCGTAAACGATCTTCGGCGGCGCGTAGCAGCAGCGATCCCACACCGGAACGCCGGGCGGCGGCGATTACGTCGATCGTGATGATGTGGCCGGACCCACGGTCTGCTTCGGCTACGATGAAGCCGGCGAGATCGGCGGAGACAATCGGGAGAGGGTGCTTCCCTGCTTTTTCCGGCTCGGCAATTGTCGTTGCTGGCGCCGACGGCGCGGCATCGGCGGCCACCAGCGTGAACGATCCCCGGCGGCGCATGTAGACCTTAAGCTCAGTGCGCGAGTAAGAAATGCCGGGAGGAAAACAATCCTGGTCGATGCGCCAAAGCGTTTCGAAGTCGGAAGGCTGGAAGTCCCGAATCGTGTGGGGCACGTGGCCATTGTAGTGCGGAGGCTGTGGCCGGGGGATTGCTCCGAAGCGGATTAGTCCTGGGTTTTCCACAGCTCATCGCAGCTGGATCGTCCGGAGGGACAAATTGGGACGATTGCCCACTTGCGTCGCTGCGACCGCGGACGTACCATGAACATCAAAGGAAGCGTTGTGGGACGCCTTCTGCTGATTGACGTGGCCAGTTCGGTCGCCGTCCTGGGGCTGTGGTACTTCGTGTTTTCCACCTACAATCGAAAGAAGGGAGCGGCAGCTCTGCGCTGGGTGCAGACGGCTTGCGCGGGTAAGGGACGCGTCCTGGAGTCGCGCTGGATGGGCAGCTCCCGCCTGCAGGCACGGCTGCATTTTGCTTCCCGCTGGTTCGAAAACGCGCATGTCACCGTGAAGTTCCGGCCACGAGCGCTCCCTATACATTGGCTTCTGAGCTGCTGGCAGCGGCAGAAAGAAACTTTGACCTTCGAGGCCGATCTGGGTGGTTCTCCGAGCTTCCACCTGGAAGTGGTGCGGCATCGCTGGACTGCCCACAATCGCGGGATATCGCGCAAGCGCGAAGGACGGGAATGGGATCTCTTCGAGCCCGGGCCCATTATCCTGACCACACGGACGCACTGGAAGCAGGATCCTACGGCGGAACTGAACGCGCTGATGTCGGCGCGGCGGCAGGGTATTTTACAGGTGCGCTTCCGTCCGGAGTCGCCGCAGTTCTCCGCTACTGTGCATCTGGAAGCGTTGGCTGATCCCGACGCCGCTGCGACGTTTGTGAGCGCTCTACGCGAGATCGCCGCGGGAGTCTCGGCGCACCGGCAATAGGTAGCTCATCCCTTCGCTGCTCAGCGAGCTGCCAGCCTGATTGGGAGTGGATTCCCTCTTCCAATTCCCTCTTCCTTGGCGCGGAACGCCGTGCTATCGTTCCGGACCATGTGCGACAGAGCACGCGTGACAGAGCATGTTGTGACCAAGCATGAGTGACAGTATCAACAATTCCACGCCGCAGTTCGGCACGGCCGAGTACGCGAGCCAGACGGCAAGCGATCGCTGCCGGGTCTGTCAGCAACCGATGGGCGGAACTTACTATCGGGTGAATACTTCGAGAGTGTGCGCGAGTTGTGCGCAAAAGATGGAGAGCGCAATCACTTTGGACAATCACTCGGCGTATGTTCGCGCTCTGGCTTACGGAGTCGGCGCGGCCGTCGTGGGACTGGTTGGGTATGCCGTGATCGCCATCCTGCTGCAGGGGTGGGTGATCAGCTATATGTCGATCGCGGTAGGATGGATGGTGGGCACGGCTATGATGAAGGGATCGAATGGAATGGGCGGCAGACGTTATCAAATCGCCGCGGTTGTCCTGACCTATGCGGCGGTGTCGATGGCCGCGATTCCAATCTGGATTCATTTTGCTCCCGACCGGCACGAGCGAAAGCAGACTCAGGATCAAAAGTTTGAGGAGGAGGAGCGAAAATTCGGGAACGATGCCGGACAGCAGCAACCAGACGCGCAACCGGCGCCGACAGCGGAGAAACCTCGCATCGGCTTTGGGAGATGGCTGGGAACGGTGGCACTCCTCGGGCTGGCGTCTCCCTTCATTCAGCTTTCGGGTAATTTCCTTTGGGGGGCGATTGGCCTTCTAATTCTCTTCTGGGGGATTAGGATCGCGTGGAGGATCACTGCCGGACGGCGATTTGAGATCTACGGACCGTTTTCCGATTCTCCGGCAGCTTCTACTTGAACCGTGCGTTGGTGCGAAGACGTTTTCCTATCCGTGTCTATAACCGCTCCAGAAGTGATTCGCAACTGCAAGCGCTGTTCTCGCGAACTCGCGCCCGGAGCGCTGGAGTGTGACCAGTGCCATGCGTTGGTGCACTCCGAAGAGCTGGAGCGACTGTCGGCGGAAGCGAAAGTGCTGGAGGCCAGGGGCGATCTGCAGCAGGCGCGCGAGAAGTGGCTCAGCGCAGTCCCGTTACTGCCGCCAACCTCCACGCAAGCTGATTGGATCAAGTACCACGCAGAAGTTCTCAACGCAGGCGGAGATCCGCCACGCGCAGGGGAGCCGAGCGACAACCCGTGGGTGCAACAGCGTGAAGTGGTAGGTCCGATCGCAGGACAGGCCCGAAGGAATAGATCTCCGATGAAAGCTGGGGTTAAGCTGACTTCCATCCTCAGCTTTCTAGCTTTCGTTGCGCTGTATTCAGCCGCGTCTGGAGCGAAGTTCGGGATCGGCTTCGCGGTGCTGATTCTGATTCACGAGCTGGGCCACTTTGTCGATATCAGACGCCGCGGCTTGCCAGCGGATATGCCGGTATTTCTGCCGGGTCTGGGAGCCTATGTGCGTTGGCAGGCGCTCGGCGTGTCGGTTGAGACGCGAGCGGCGGTCAGCCTGGCTGGGCCACTGGCCGGGTTTTTCGCATCGGTCGCGTGTGCCGTGATCTGGTGGCAGACGGGCATTCCTTTCTGGGCCACCCTGGCGCGCGTGGGCGCCGTGCTGAATGTGCTGAATCTGATTCCCGTCTGGGCGCTGGATGGGGGACAGGCCGCGCTGGCTTTGAGCAAGACTGAACGCATTGTTCTAATGACGGCTTGTCTCGCTCTGGGGCTGGCGCTGGGGCAAAACGTTTTTTTCCTGGTGGCAGCAGGCGCGGGCTATCGGGCGTTCTTTGCCACGGATTTTCCGGCGCGTCCCAGCCGTGCCACGACGGTCTACTTCGTCGTGGTCCTGACCGCGCTGGGTGTAATTATCCGGCTTATGCCGGGGCAGGGTCTGGGTTTGCAGTAGCGCTGACATAAATCTCTTTTATGTCTTCTATCAGCTTTTTCGATTGTCCGGGCCCCCGCACTCGCGTTATTCTTCCCTCTTGAAACCCAGCCGTTCAACAGCCTGTATCTGTAGCATTGCTGCCGACATCATTCTTGCTGACGATCTTGCTAACGATGAATAGGAGACTGAAGGATATCCATGCCCAACGAACTGCGTAATTTCCTGGCACTCACCTACGACGAACTGGAAGACCTGAATCTGGAGGCGAAGGAGCAGCGCAGGAACCGCGTGCCGATCGGCAAGATCCAGGAAAAGCGGCTGAAGTATCTGACCGACGAAAAGCGGATCAAGGCCGTGACCGTGCTCTTCAGCGATCTCGAAGGCCGGCTGCACATGCTGGATTACGACAAGAAGTTCCTGATCAAGAGCTGGGACAATCTCACCTTCGACGGCTCCTCGATTCGCGGGTTCACGGCGCAGCGCGAGAGTGATCTGCGGCTGGGGATTGACTGGGCGGCCTTCTACTGGGCGCCGGCGGACGTGTTCGGCTCCGGCAAAGTGCTGGTGTTTGGCGAAGTCATCGACAAGGGCGGCACGTCGTATTCGGCGGACATTCGCGGCGTGCTGAAAAATTATGCTGACGATTTGCACAAGAAGAAAGACTACACGCTCAACGCGGCCAACGAAATTGAAGGCTTTCTCTTCAAAGGCTCGGACGCCGAGCGCCGCTATCACGAAACCGGCAAGTTCGAGTATGTCAATACTGGCGGATATTATCATTCGCTGCCGGGCGATCCGCTGCGCACCTTCATCGACACCACGGCCGAAGTGCAGCGCGCCATGGGCTTTCAGAATGAGAAGGACCATCCTGAAGTTGCGCCTTCACAGTTCGAAATCAACTACGGTTATGGCGAAGTGGTGGCGGCTGCCGACCAGATTCAACTCTACAAGCTGATCTGCCGGCAGGTGGCGACCAACATGGGATTCACCGCGTCGTTTCTGCCCAAGCCCGTGGTGGGCGTAAACGGCAGCGGCATGCACACCAACGTTTCCATCAGCGAGAACGGCAAGAACCTGTTCTGGGACGCCAAGGGCGAAGAAAAGCTCAGCAAGATGGGCTGGGCGTTTCTCGATCGCATCCTTACCCATGGCAACGACATTTGCCTGCTTTTGAATCCGAGCGTGAATGCCTACCGCCGTCTCGATCCGCACTTCGAGGCTCCGAACCAGATCAAAGCGTCTGCCGTGGACCGCGGATCGATGATCCGTATCCCCATCGGGAATGAAAAGAGCATGCGCGTGGAGGTGCGGTCGGTCGCTCCGGATGCTAATCCATATCTGGTGATGCTCGCGATCTTCAAGAGCGGCATCGATGGCGAGACTTCGAAGATCAAGAACCTGCGCCAGGCCGAACGCTACTTGCCGGACAACATCTACGACGCGCTCGCCAACTTCCGTAAAGCGGAGTGGACGACGAAACTTCTTGGAGAAGACGTGAAAGGCCGCTATGCGGATCTGAAGCAAGCCGGCGCGGACCGCTGTCCGCGTCTGCTGGGAACTTTTGTGAAGGCGCCCGAGGTACAGTATCACCACGACGTTTACAACCAGTTCCTCTGGAACTTGTTCTAGAAGGGTGCATTTCCGCTGCGAAAAACGCCCTGGCCTCGCGGCCTGGGCGTTTTGTTTTGCTGCCAGCGGCGTCATCTCATCAAGGGAAGCGGCACGCATTCCTCGGCTCGACGCTCGAACTCTGCGGTAAGTTCGATGGCTTGTACTCGGGATCGATCTTGAGTTTCTCTTTCACCGTCTCATGCAGCACGGAACCCTCTGGAATCAAGCGCCTCGCTCCCAGGGGAATGCGCCACTTCGCCTTCTTCGCAACGGGATCGTAGTAAGAGTGCGGGAGGAATTCGAGAATCCACCAAGCCCCGGTGAGCGAGTTGTGCGTTATCTGCGCCGGGTCCGGTGGCACTGGCGGCGGAGGGGGAATCGTTGTCAGAGGAACCCGGGCAAGAACCTGGTCGGCTTTCGCCGGGTCGACCAGCAGTCCGAGCGAAACTGCTTCACAAAGCATCCACTCGAGAGCGATTTGGGATAATCCGCTTTCGGCAAGAGCATACGATCCTCCGACATCGGAGTGTACGCCCGCGAACCAAACCTGCTTGATGCTTTGGCCGGGAAGCTGATCTCCCCACAAATTGTTTTGAAAATAACAGCGCCGTTCATCGATCGAAACCGCATGGCGCCCGTTGACCATGTCTGGATTCTGCCCCGTGTAAGGCAACTTCAGAGGATCCCATATCCAGCCCACCGAGCTGACCGTGTCCCAGACTCCGACAAAATGCAGCGGGCAATGCCGGCAGAACGTAAACTTGAATCCGTCCGCTACCTCGAACGTGTTCTTCATTCCCGCCGCGTTTCTGGTTCGTTTCGCGTAAAGCCGGATAATGTAAGGGATGAGTCCGTTATTTCCGGGACACAGCAATCCGAACATGTGAATCACGCCGGCAAGTGCTCGTGCCGTGTACGCGCCTCGACTGAAGCCAAACAGATAGACATTGTCTCCGTCTTCATAAACATTCATCAGATACCGGTAGGCGTCGCCGACGTTCGCCAGGAGCCCGGCTCCAAACGCCAGGCCCATCACCACGGACCAACCTTCGCTGATCTTGTTGTGTGCGGTCGGCGCACCCATGGTGCCCACCCCCGGATGGTAATATCCGACCTGCCGCTTACGATCGACAATCAGTACACTGTAGAGCTTGACTACGTTGGAGTTGTGGTCCCCGAATTCGTTTCCCGTTCCATCGCAGCAGATGACGATATTCTTGGCCATGTGGCTCCATGGGAAGCAGACGTTAAAATTGAAACCGAGGCCCGCAAGAGGAGCAGCAGTCTAGCACAGGCTGGCGAAGAACCTGCGCCGAAGTTCGTCTTGTTCGGATATTGTAAGATCTCTCCATTTCAACCCATGCGATGGGACATGTTCACTTTTCTGCGTAATCAGTTCTCGACAAAGCCGCGCGCACGTTTAAACTAATTCGTCGCTAAAGGAGGCTTTTCATGAAGAGCAATTTCACAGCAATCTGTCTGCTGCTGGCCGCTGCTACGGCGTTTCGCTGCGCCGCTCAGGTGAATCCCTACAAAGACGGTACTCCCGGAGTTACAGGTTATCGCTCTGAAGTGCTCGCGGAAGTCATCATCCAGGAAGATAAGTTCACCCGTCTCGCGGAGGCCATTCCCGCCGAGAAGTACACCTGGCGGCCCTCCGCAGACGTGCGTTCCTTCGCCGAGGTTTTTCTGCACGTCGCGGCCGCCAACTTCAACTTGTACAAACTCGTCGGCACACCTCCGCCGGTCGGATTCGAGGTCAAAGGATTCGAGAAATCGACGACCGACAAAGCCAAGGTCATCGCCACACTGAAAGATTCGTTCGCCCACGCCCGCAAGGCGATCACGGCCATGTCCGACGCCGATCTCGACAAGAGTATGGACTGGTTCGGAGGCAAGAATACCGAGCGCGGCATTCTGCTTTTCAGCGTGCGCCACAGCGCCGAGCACCTGGGACAAGCGATCGCCTATGCGCGCTTCGCCGGCGTGGTGCCACCGTGGACCGAGGACACGCAGAAGAAGCAGGCGGAAAAGGCGGAGAAGAAGGATACGCCCGCAAAGGAAAAACAGTAGCCGCAGGGATCCGGCGGCTGTGCTAGATTCGGATGTTTTGATGGACTCCGCTCCCACTATCTCAACCAAGGGCCTGACCCGGCGCTTCGGAGAACTCCTGGCCGTGGACGGCATCGATCTGCGTGTAGCTCCAGGACAGTTCTTCGGCTTCCTCGGTCCCAACGGCGCCGGTAAATCCACCACCATCAAGATGCTCACCGGGCTGCTAGCACCCAGTTCGGGGCACATCGAAATCCTCGGACTGGATCTCATCGCGCATCCCGTCGATGTGAAGCGGCAAATCGGCGTTGTCCCCGAAGGTATGGCGCTGTTCGGACGGCTGACCGGGTCGGAGTTCCTGAACTTCGCCGGACGCATGTACGGCCTTGACCGCGAAACCGCGGCGAAGCGCGCCGCGGAACTGCTCGACTTCATGCAACTCGCCGATCAGCCGAAAAAGCTGGTCACCGACTACTCGCACGGCATGCAGAAGAAGCTTGCCATGGCGGCGGCCGTGATTCATGGGCCGAAAGTGCTCTTCCTCGACGAACCGTTCGAAGGCGTGGACGCCATCGCCGCCGGAACGCTGAAGGCGATGCTGCAAGGCATGATCGCGCGCGGAGCCACGATTTTTCTCACCTCTCACGTGCTGGAAATCGTGGAGCGCCTGTGCAGCCACGTCGCCATTATTCATCAGGGACGGCTCGTGGCCCAGGGATCGCTGGAGGAACTGCGCGCCGGGGTAGAGGCGCAGACGCCGGCGGCATCTGGAGATGGCTCGGGTAATGGCGCAACGCCGTCAGGCGAAAAAATGACTTTGGAACAGATTTTCTTGCGCACCGTCGGCGGCTCGCGGCCCACGGAGCAGGAGCTTTCGTGGCTGGGGTGAAATGGCATGAGTGAGGCCAACTTTAGCGCACAAACACGCGCCCAACTAACGGCGATCGCATGGCTGCGATGGCGCCTCTTCGTGAATGCCCTGCGTTCCACCCGCGGCCAGCTGGAGTTAATTTCGCACATCTTCGTGTCGATGGCGTTCGCCATCGGCGGACTCGGCGGCGCTTTTGGCATGGGTGTTGGTGCGTTTTTCTTCATCACCTCCGGCAAGCCGGAGATGATCGCTCTCCTGCTCTGGTCAGTATTTATCTTCTGGCAAGTCTTCCCGGTCATGGCGACCGCCTTCACCAACAATCCCGACTCCTCCGACCTGCTGCGCTTTCCGCTCGGCTATCGCTCATACTTTCTGGTGCGAATGGGATACGGCGCGTTCGACCCCGCAACCGCCCTCGGCAGCCTGTGGTCATTCGGAATTCTGGTGGGGGTGGGGTTTGCAAAACCAGCGTTGTTGCCCTGGACGTTGGTGGTATTGCTCACGTTCGCCGCGTTCAATCTGCTGTTGATGCAGATGGTATTCGCCTGGGTAGAGCGCTGGCTGGCGCAGCGCCGCACCCGGGAGATCATGGGAATTCTGTTTGTCCTATTGATGCTGAGCTTTCAGTTGATCGGGCCACTGACGCACTACTTCGAGAAGCAGGCACGGCCCGGTGCGCAGCAATACATGCAACGATACGTCGGACTTCTGGCTCCCGCGCAGGGCATCCTTCCACCCGGGCTAGCCGCCGATGCCATCGCACAAGCTGCGTTTTCGCAATTCATGGTGGGATTCAGTTCTCTGGTACTGTTGTGCGCTTTTGTGCTCGTCGTTGGCTATTGCCTGCACGTGCGCCTGTTGGCCCAGTATCGCGGTGAGAATCTGAGCGAAGTGGCGAAGGCCTCGGCGCTGCCGAGAGATCGCACGCTGCGGCTGGGCTGGAACCTGCCTGGATTCTCTACGCCGGTCTCAGCCGTTTTCGAAAAAGAAATCCGTTATCTCCTGCGCAGCGGCCCCATGCTGCTCACCCTGATCATGCCGATTTTCGTGCTCGTGATCTTCCGCTTTGGAGCTATGAACCCTGCCCGGCACTCCGGCGCATTCCTGGCGCGCACTCCAGATATGGCATTCCCCGCGGCCGCGGCTTACACGCTGCTGGTGTTGACCAATCTGGCGTACAACAATTTTGGCGGCGACGCCGGGGGCATCCAGTTCTTCTACGCATTTCCGGTAAATTTCCGTGAGATCGTGCTAGCCAAGAATCTCACGCACGCCGGCATCCTCGCTGTGGAGGTTCTTGCGGCATGGATCGCGGTCGGGTTTCTCTACGGACGCCCCGCACTCGATGTCACCATAGCTTCCCTGGCCGGCCTGTTGTTCGCCGCGCCAGTCAATTTCTGCGCGGGCAACCTGCTTTCGATCTATTCGCCCAAGAAGTTGGACTTTTCCTCGTTCGGACGTCAGCGCGCCTCCCAAATGACTGTGCTGATAAGCCTGGGTGTACAAATCTTCGTCGTCGGCGTGGGAGGCGCCGCGTTCTGGATTGCCCGGTCTTACGGCAACTTCTGGATCGCGACAATCATCTTGCTGGTACTGGCGGGGATTTCGCTCTCGGCTTACCGGATGATTCTCAACCGCATAGGTGGTTTGGCCCAGGACCGCAGAGAAACACTGGTGGCTGAGCTGTGCCGGGCCTAGTCGGTCTCTACTCTCAAAACATAGAGTGGCTCTGGGAGTTGCGCAAAGGGTCGCGCAGAACCTAGAATGCAGTGCTCGCTAGTGAGCCAACCGTTTCTCATCCTGGAGGCAACATGAAAACAAGGACAACACTATTGACGTTCGTAATGCTGTTTGTAGGCTTGACGATTTGCTCCGCTCAAAACCCAAGCCTGGGAACTTGGAAGCTGAACGAAGCCAAGTCGAAGATACCTGCTGGATCCGCCAAGAATCTTACCGTAACCTATGAGGCCGCTGGCGACAGCATCAAAGGCACGATCGACGGGGTCGACGGTCAGGGGAAGCCCACCCACACCGAGTGGACCGGCAAGTTCGACGGCAAAGACTATCCGGTCACCGGCGACTCGGCTTCGGACACCCGGGCGATCAAGCAAGTCGACGACCATCACTACAACTTGACAGTCAAGAAAGGCGGTAAAGTTACCATGACCGGTAAGGCCGTGATCGCGGCCGACGGCAAAAGCCGAACCGTTACTGTAAGCGCAACCAACGCCGCCGGCGCCAAGGTCGAGAGCGTTGGCGTCTACGATAAGCAGTAAATGATTTGCTGAGCGAACAGAAGTGGCCGGTGCCAGTGTGCAGTTGAATTTTACTGCCCCCCTGATCACTGGCCACTGATCGCTTCCTTAGCAACTGCTTAATTCTTTTCTGGATTCGCCAGGAACCGGTATCCCACTCCTCGAACCGTGAGTAGGTGGCGAGGCTGGGCGGGATCGTCTTCGATGTAGCGCCGCAGTCGGACGATGAAGTTGTCGATGGCGCGGGTGTCGGTATCCTCGTGCAGGCCCCAAACTTCCTCGAGAATCTGCTTGCGGGAAACGATGCGCCCATCGTTCCGCACCAGATGGCGCAATAACTCTGATTCCATCAGCGTCAGGTGAATGACATTGTCGGCGGTACGCAGTTCGAGGGTGCCGAAGTCGATAGTTCTGTCATTGAAGGAGAATGTTCCAAAATCGCTGACGCTGCCCGACTCAGACACGGCCGGAGCGGTATCCGCATTTCCCTTGCCGGCCCGCATCCATTGACTGCGCCGCAGCAGTCCCTGCAATCGCGCCAACAGGATTGACAGGTCGAAAGGCTTGGGTAAATAGTCGTCCGCTCCCGCGGCGAAGCCTTTCAGCACATCTTCGGGTTGGCCGCGAGCGGTCAGCATGAGCACCGGCACATAATTCCGCGCCGCCCGAAGTTCTGAAACCACGCTGAAACCATCTTTGCCCGGCAGCATAATGTCGAGCACGATGGCATCGAAGTTTTCTTTCTTGCTCAGCAAACGATCCGTGGCGGCTTCTCCATCTCCCACGACCTCGGCGGAGTAGCCCTCAGCCTCCAGGTTGAACCTCAAACCCTGCGCCAGATGCGCTTCATCTTCCACCACCAGAACGCGACTCATGCGATTTCCTTCACAATAACGACCTCGGCAGTTCCATGGTAATCGTGGCGCCTTGGCCTACGCCCGCGCTTTCCGCGAACACTCGGCCGCCGTGTTTTTGCGCAATCGACTTCACAATGAACAAGCCCAGCCCGGTCCCTTTCACATGCGCCAGCGAGCGGTGGCTGACGCGATAGAAGCGCTTGAAAATACTTTTCACATCGTCGGGAGGAATGCCGACCCCATGGTCCTGCACGCTGAGCACGACGCGCTTTTCGTCGGGCACGGCCAGGCGCACCTGCACATCCACGTGCTCGCCGGAATATTTGATGGCGTTATCGAGAACGTTGAACACGGCGGTGCGAAGGTCTTCATCGCTGCCCAGCACGCGGACCCCTGCACCGTTGCTAGTCGCATCTTCGTAGCGGAGAGCCTTCAGCGGCAGATGATGGCGCGTGCGGGCTGCGTCCATGCATTCACGCACCAATAGGCGAAAGTCGACCGCGGATTTCTCCCGCCCAGCTTTCTTGTCCCCGGCACGGCCTGCGCGCAGCACCTGCTCCACCGTCTCGGTCAAGCGATCGGTATCGCTGAGCATCAGCCGGTAGAACTCCTGCTTTTGAGTTTCCGGCAGGTCGCGGCGCTGCAAGGTTTCCAGATGCAGGCGAATCGAGGCGACCGGCGTTTTCAGTTCGTGGGTAACGGCGTTGATGAAGCTGTCGTGCTGTTCGCTGCGGCGAAGCTCGCGGACCAGAAAGCTGGTGTTCACGATCATGCCCGCGATGATCAGAGCGAAAAAGATGATGCCGAAAAACAGCAGCACTCCCTCGCGCCAGTTAAGGATGATCCATCCAACATTAAGGGCAACCGCCAGCGCCACCAGGGTGATTCCCAGGAAGAGAAAGAAGACGATAGTCCCGCGGCGGCTCGTGATGCGCATGGCGTCAGGCTGATTTTACAGCGTTGGGGGCCAAGGGAACGCTAGTGTACGTGCAAGCAGAGATCGCCGAGGGTAATCGCACCCGCAGCGGCCACACCTAACCACCACTTAGACCCTCGCTTCGCCGCGACAATAGGCAGCACAATCATTCCCAGCACGATGAGCCAACCGAAAGGACCTATTACCTCCAAGGCCGGGCCCAAATTTACGATCCTTCTGGGCATGAGCATTATCAGCCAATAGAAAGCAATGCACGCGACACCGGCCCACCCCGGAATGTTGATTCGGCGGTGCTGGAGAGAATCCACCTCATCACTTTAGCAGCAGGGCTGGCGGTTGCGGAAGAGATCTGATGCCATCGCACCAACTGCCCTTTCACGGTCACTTGCAGGACAGCTTGGAGAGCTCGAAAAGAAAAACCCGCCGGAAAAGCGGGTTCACATCCAAACAATCTAGAGTGCAGTCGCCCTGCCTTTAGTCTCCGGCCGCCGCGCCCTCGGCCAGACCGCCCGTAACCAACCGTCCATTCGGAGCAGCGACCAACCCGTTCTCCAGGTCAGCCAGCCTCACACGCTTGACGTCCCAGGCCAGACCAAGCGTCTTCAGCGCCCAGATGCCGTACCAGTTCACGTCAACCTCGTACCAGGTGAATCCGTGCTGCGCCGCTGTGGGATGCGCGTGGTGATTGTTGTGCCAGCCTTCCCCGAATGTCAGCAAAGCCACCCACCAGCTGTTGGTGGAAAGATCGCGCGTAGCAAAACGCCGTGTGCCCCAGGAGTGCGTGGCCGAATTTACCAGCCAGGTAGCGTGCAAGCCAACCACTGTGCGCATGAAGATGCCCCACATCAGAAAGGGAAGTCCACCGATCGCGAGCAGAATCACACCCAGCACGATCATGGGCACGTAGTGATATTTCGTGATCCAGACGTGAAATTTATCTTTAGCGAGGTCGGGAACGTAGCGCGCCAGCGTGGTCGTGTCATGGTGCATCGACTTGCCCATGAGAATCCATCCCATATGGGCCCACCATTTGCCCTCGATGGGCGAATGCGGATCGCCATCCACATCCGAGTACTGATGATGAATGCGGTGCGTAGCCACCCAGAAGATCGGCCCGCCTTCGAGAGCGAGCGTGGCGCAGACGGTCAGGAAATACTCCACCCACTTCGGCGTCTTGTAGCCGCGGTGCGTGAGCAGGCGGTGATAAGCCATGCCGATGCCCAGGCTGCCTGAAACCCACCACAAGAACATGGCGACGAACAATGCCTTCCATGTGAAGAAGAAAAGCGCCGCCACGGCTCCCACATGAAACAGCCCCATGAATACCGCTGTGACCCAGTTGATTTCGCCGTTTGCCGCTTGTCGTTTTTCCAGGCTTTCCAATTCCATATCCAAAGTAGTTCCTCGATCGGCTGGTCTCGAATCCTCTACCGCCTGATCTAACGTATCAAGGGACTGGGGTAAAGCACTGTAATACTTGTGTAATAGCAAGACTGGCGGGCATTACGGAGGTACCTGAGGAAGGTAACAAAGAGGGCGCGGATTGACGCCGCGCCCTCCTCGAACGAACCGAACTCCAGGTCACTACTAGCCGATCAAGCGTTTCAGGCACTCTTCGGCAGCTGCTTCATCGCTTCTTCCATCTCTTCCATCGTGACATCGCGTTTGTGGGTTCCGATCGACCACTTGTGGCCAAAGGGATCGGCCAGCTTCCCATAGCGATCGCCCCAGAACATATCTGCGACCGGCATCTCGACCTTTGCTCCGGCCTTCACCGCGCGATCAAACGCCGAGTCCACATCTTCGATGTAAATGTGAAGTCCCATGCCGGCGCCGCCAGTGGACTGCGGTGACAAAGCTCCGAATTCCGGGAATTCGTCGGCGAGCATGAACACGGAATCGCCGATGCGTAGTTCGGCATGCATGATCTTGCCGTCCGGTCCTTTACTGACGCCTTTTTCGACCGCGCCAAACGCCTGCTTGTAGAACTCGATGGCGCGAGCGGCATCGCGGACCGTCATATATGGAGTGATGGTGTGGTAACCCTTGGGAACAGCTTCAACAGTCATGGTCTCCTCCTCGTGCGAAATCCGGCGGCACGAAGTTTACACCCAAAAATGAGACTTGGCTGTGAAAGCAGTGTTAAAACAGCTCGCCAACGAGGAGTTGCGTCCCGCCGCCCCAGCCGAATCAGAAGAACCGGGTCACTCCCTCTTCCATGACTACCACGCGGTCCTCGATCCCAGCCGAACGCGCCTCCTGCCCCAGCAGT
>Ga0307476_10000853_pt1 | contig 20707 bp, 13 predicted proteins | sample atmos_gasesECM2C_2_FD_203314 | JGI IMG/M metagenome (GOLD analysis project Ga0307476, IMG submission 203314) | Hardwood forest soil microbial communities from Morgan-Monroe State Forest, Indiana, United States - atmos_gasesECM2C_05 | ecosystem: Environmental > Terrestrial > Soil > Temperate...
GGCGCGACATCGTCCGCGCGCCGCACGGGTCGCTCGGTTCCGCTCCCGCGGGCAGACGTCGCACCTCCCGTTGATGCGGAGGCGGCGCTGAGCACACGGTTCTTCGCGGTGCCCGTGCCACCCGCGTGCGAAGTCGCTGCGGCAGTCGCCGGTGCCGAGTCTTTGATTGCGCTCAGCCGCGCGGCCATCTCGCGCACGCTGCGCAGGTGCGCGAGCAGCTCGTCGAGCTTCAGCACCATCGGCAGGAAGTCGTTGCCGGTGAGCTCAGGCTTCTTCTTGCATTCGCTCACCATGTCCTCGAGTGCGTGCACGCGCATGGCGATGCTCTTGAGGTTGAGCGCGGACGCCTCGCCCTTGATGGAGTGCAGCTCGCGGAACAGCCCGGCGAGCTTCTTGCGGAATTCGGCGTCGCTGCGCGCGGGCTCCTTGAGGATGGTGTTGACCAGCTTCAGGCCGGTCTCCGCCGTGTCGAGGAAGCTCACGAGCTGCAGCGGGTCGATGTACATCATGCCGAGCATCATGTCGACCTGCGCGTTGACGTTTTCCTGCGAGTCCTGCAGCTCGCGCGCCAGCAGCACGCTGGAGGTGATGTCACCGACCGCGCACAGCACGTGCTTGATGCCCTCGGGGCCCATGACACGGTGGAAGTCGAACTGCAGGTAACGGGTTTCCTTGCCGCCGTGCCCGTTGTCCATGGTGACTTCGAGCTGCCCCAGCGGGTTGATGCTCTTCATCAGGTTCTCATGGGCGCGATCTCCCCAGAGAAGCTTGATGTATTTTGTTGCGGTGGTGAGCGTCGCCGGCGCGACGAGATCCTTGAGCAGCTCCTCGAAGGCGAGCCCGGCGAAGTCGGCGCGGCCGAACATGCGCGTCAGCGCCTCCGACCACACCGTGCCGATGCGATAGTTGGCATCGAGCAGGAAGAATCCTTCGCGCACCGTCTTGAGGATATCGCGCGTCTGCTCCTGCGCCTCGCGAGCGACACGCTCATGACGCGAGCGTGTCAGCTGGAAATACCCGGCGGCGCAGGCGAGCACCAGCGCCGCGAGCACGCCTGCGAACAGCAACAGTCGCAGTCTCGAGGCGGCGCCGGAGGTGCTCTGCTGGAGCGAGGTGGCGAGAGCGGCGAGCTGCGCATGCAGACCGCGGGCGTTCTCGGTCGCGAACAGTTGTGCACGCTTGACGGCCGCATAGTGCTCCCGGCCCTCGCGCGAGAGCGCGCTGCCGGCGGTGTCGGAGTCGACGTACGGTTGTCCCGCGAAGGAGGTCACGGGCTCGATCACCGGCGTGTACTCGTGCCACAACAGGAGCGCGCGGCCGAGCTGGGGCGAATCGACGTCGCCCGACGCGCCGAGCTCGCGCAGGTCCTCGTCGAAACGCTTGACCGTCCCCTGCAGGTCTGCAAGAGCCTGGCCCGAGTAGGCCCGCACCTCGAGCCGATCGCGCAGTGCATTCAGCTGACGCGCGATCTCGACCGGATAGGTCTGCAGTCGGCTCGCCGTCTGCAGCGCGGCGATCTCAACACGCATGTGCGTCGCGAGCCTGAATCCCATCAGCAGTACGGCACCCATGATCACCATCAGTGCGGTGCCAATGCTGGCCGTGACCAGGTGGCGGCGACGCTCGATCCCTGCAGCGCTCATTGCGGTGATTCTCCTCGGACTCTTACTTGGGTAGCTCGAAACGCATGCGCGTCTTCACTGGCACCTCGACCGCGCTGCCGTTGACGATCATCGGCGCATAGCGCCAGTGCTTGACCGCATTGATGGCCGCCTGGTCGAAGACCTGCGGCGGAATTGATTCGACCACGTGGATGTCGCGCGGCTCGCCCTTGGTGTCGACGGTGAACTCGAGTAGCACACTGCCCGCAACGCGCTGCTGGAGCGCATTGGGCGGATAGTCGGGCGGTGCGCCGCGCAGCCGCTTGAGATTCGCGGCGAGTGCCGCCGTGTCGATGGGCGCCGGCTTGGCGCTCGGCTGCAGCTGCGTGACCGCAGCGAGCTCCTTGGGATCGGCGCCCCAATGCTTCGCCTGAGCGAGATCGCTATCGCCAGATTTCCCGGCGAGCACCGAGGTCCGTGCCCGGTCGAGCAGCGCCTTCGCGAGGTCGTGCCCGGCATCGGCGAGTGCCGCGTTGGCCGGATCGCTCGTCTGCACCTGCGTCAGGTAGCCGGCGGCGCTGTCCTGGGCCGGGTCGGTCAGCCGGCCGTCGTGCAGCCGATCGCGCGCAAGCTGCAGCAGTCGCTCGCTCTCGGCCTGCGCGGCCTTGGCGCGCACCCCGGCGAGCTCCTTCTGGAAGGCGTTGATGTCGGCGGCCTTCGCCCCGGCGGAGCGCGCGGCTGCGAGCCAGCGATCCTCTTCACTGTTGTTCTTCGCCAGCGCTGCCTCTCGAGCCTTGTGCAGGCAGGCGCTCACGAGATCGTGCGTGGCGTGTTGCGTGGCGGCGTTGGCAGGAGCCGCCGTCTCAAGCTGTTGCAGATAGCTGAGGGCGCTGTCGTCGCCCTCGACGAGCTTGCCGTCACGGATGTGATCGTCGATCAGGCCCGCGAGTCGCTGAACCTTGGCGTCTTCCTGGTGGCGTGCGATATCGGCACGCCAGCGCGCGATCTGCTCGGCGCCGACCACACCCGACTGCTGCGCCTGATGAACCACCGCAGCGGCGTGATCGAGATTGCCGTCGGCGATTGCGCGCGCGATCTGCGCGGCGTAGAGCCGCTGCTCGAAGGGAGCGACACGTGCGTCGCCCGGCGCGGCGCTCTTGAAGCTCGCGAGCGTCGCGGCGGCCTCGTCCATGTGTCCCGCGTTCAGTGCCTCCTCGAAACGCCCCGCGAGCACCCCGGCAACGCGTTGCAGCCCATCGTGCGCCTCGGCGTTCGCCGGATCGGCCGCGGCCGCGGAGCGGTAGTAAAGGAGCGCATTGTCGCCGGCCGGCTCGCTGAAGCGCCGCTCGTGCATGGCGAGACGGGCCTTCTCGAGCAGCTCATCGACCTTGCCCTGTACCAGGGAAGTCTCGGCGACCACAGGTGCTGCTGCAGTCTGACCGCGGTCGATTGCAGCCGTGGCCGGTGGTGCGGAGCGCGGTGTCGGTGCGTGCGTGCCGTGAGTAAAGAACCAGAAAGCGCCCGCAGCGATCAGCGCGAGCGCGACGGAGCAGGCCGCGACCACCACTCGCGTGGGGAAGGCTCGCGCCCCTACGGTGGGATCGTGTGCGGGCATGCGCCGCACCGCACCGCTGGCCGCGTTGGCATCGCGGGCCGGCAGGGTGTGCGACGCCGGCGAGAGTGTCGGCGCCGGCGAGAGCGTCGGTACCGCGGCAGAGGCTGTCGGCGCAGAAGCAGCGGCAGCGGCCGCGCGCCTCGCAATGGCGTCCTCGATCGCCCCCTCGAGGACCGCCTGCGTCTTGCGCGCATCGATGGGCAGCGGCAGTACCGCGAATACCTCGGTGCCCTTGAGAGCGCCACCGAGCTCTTTCTCTGCAGCCCCTTCAGCGAATACCAGCACTGCGGGACGGGCGGCCGAAGCGTGTACGGCCTTCAACGCTGCGCGCAGGTCGGTGACTTCGCGCGAATCGATAACCAGCACCTGGGCGCGTCGAGCGCCCGTCATGCCCTCGAGGGCAGCCTCGAATGAGTCGACCGGACGCACGGCGGCCTTGCCGGCGAGCGTTTCCCCGAGCTCGAGGAGAAAATCATCGCGCGTCGTGATCGCGGTGACATCGGCGGAAGGCCGCGCGGACGGCGCAGCAGTGGCAGCGGCATGAGCGGACGTCGCGATTGCGGGGGTGCGCGAGGCGGAAGGTCCACTGGCCACGTGGGGTTTCTCCAAAAACGTAGTTCGACAGGCGTAGCTGCCGCAACGGAGGCAATCCTTGCCGTGCGGAGAGGCTCGCCCTTCGAGGATATGTAGGCCCCGCTGCAACGCAGTGCGTCAGTTCACAATAACGAGACCGTGCGTCGGGGTGCGGCGACGCCATCGTCAAACTCAGAAGCACTGCTCGCTTTCTTGCTTAGCAAGCAGGCTCTCTGCGCTGCGCCCGGCCCGCGTGGCTCGTGTTGCGCCCGCCTGGCGAGCCCGCGGGTGGCTCGCTGCCGGGTCTGCGCCGCTGCGGGGCACGCGTTGCACTCGCGCGGTGCGCTGCTTTTCCAAATCAGTCACTTAAGCCGCCGTTCCGAGTGAGCGGGCCCCCGGAGGATCAGTGAACGGTGGCGCAGCGGCAGCTTCGAGTGAACAATGGGCGCCTGTGACCGTCTTAACGTAATAGGTGCATCAGGATCGGATGCCCATCACTTATTGCATCTGGCGCAGGGACTAGTTTAGGAGCCTTACCGGGAATACCGGCAGGGCTGAGAAACGCTGAGAAACGCTGAGCTCAACGGGAGGTAAGGAAGATGCGATCGCCCGGTGATGACCCGACTCTCCGTAGCAGCACGACTGCCGACTTCATCGACACACTGAGCTCCTTCAGTCGGCTGCACCGCGCGCAGCGCTGGGAAGGCACTTTCGGCGATTTTCTGGGCAACATCCTGCCCGCCAATCCGCACGCGCTCGCGCGCACCAGCCACGAGTACGTCTGGGACATGCTGCGCTGGCACGGCCGCGCCGGTCAGCCGGACGCGGCGGAGAACATGCGCGCACGCGAGCTCTTCAAGCGCGAGCTCTTCGGCATCGACGAGCCGCTGTCGCGCGTGGTCGATTACTTCAAGGCCGCCGCCGCGGGCTCGGACGTCGGGCGCCGGCTGCTGTTGCTGCTCGGGCCGCCATCCGGGGGCAAGTCGACCCTGGCAATACTCCTCAAGCGCGGCCTGGAGGAATACAGCCGCACCGATGAGGGTGCGCTCTACGCCATCAGGGGTTCGCCGCTGCGGGAGAATCCGATCAACCTGATTCCCGCCAGCCTGCGCGCGGAGTTCCGCGACCGCTACGGTGTCGCGGTGCAGGGCGAGCTCTCACCGTGGGCGCGCGACTTCGTCGAGCGCGACTTCGAGGGTGATTTCGTGCGTGTGCCCGTCGAGCGGGTATTTCTCAACGAAGCCTCGCGTGTCGGCATTGGCACGTACGCGCCGCACGATCCGACCACCGCGGACATCGCCGATCTCGTCGGCTCGGTCGATCTCGCCAAAGTGGCGCAGATCGGCGATGAGGGCGACCCGCGGGCGTGGTCCTGGTCAGGCGCAGTGTACGCCGCGAGCCGCGGCGTGCTCGAGATGATCGAGATATTGAAGGTAAAGCGCGAGTTCTTGTACCTCCTGCTGACGCTCACGCAGGAGAAGAACGTCAAGGTGTCGCGCTTCCCGCTGATCCACCTCGATGAGACCATCCTCGCACACACCAATCTCGCCGAGTTCCACAAATTCCTTCAGGAGAAGGAGAACGAGGCGCTGCTCGATCGCATGGTGATCATCAAGGTCCCCTATGCGCTCTCTTACCGCGACGAGTCACGCATTTACCAGAAGCTGGTCTCGGGCGCGCCCGCGTTCCGCAACGTCCATCTCGATCCGCACGTGCTCAATCTGGCCGCGGTGTTCGCGATCCTCACCCGCCTCGTCAAGCCCGAGCGCGAGGGGCTCGATGTGGCCAAGAAGCTGCGCATCTACGCGGGCGAGTCGGTGGAGGGTTTCGCGGACAGCGAGGCCACACGGCTGCGTGCCGAGGTACCCGATGAAGGCATGACGGGAGTCAGTCCGCGCTTCGTGATCAACGCCATCTCGAACGCCATCACCCGTGGCAATACTCAGAGCCTCACCAGCATGGAGCTGCTGCTTGCGCTGAAGGACAGCATCGAGAGCGATGCGCGAATGGACGTCAAGCAGAAGAAAGGCTGGATCGATCACCTGGTGACGGCTCGCAAGGAGTTCTACAACCGCTGGGTGAAGGAGGACGTGCACCGGGCGATGTTCGCCTCGTTCGAGGAGGAGGCTCAGCAGTTGCTCGAGAAGTATCTGGACGAGGTCGAGGCTTCGCTCGATCACCGTCAGGTCACCGACCCCATTACCGGCGAGAACCGCGCGGCAGACGAGCGTTTCCTGCGCTCGGTCGAGGAGAAGATCAAGGTGTCCGACTCCGGCAAGCTCTCTTTCCGCCAGGAAGTCGTACGCAAGGCGATGGTCGCGTTCAAGGCGGGTGAGAAGTTCAAGCTTGTAAGTCACGCCCGCATGCGCGAGGCCATCGAGCAGTACCTGTTCGAGGAACGCCGCGACGTGCTGCGGCTCGTCACTTCGACGGCGCGGCCCGATGAGGACGCCCGCCAGAAGATCTCGGTGGTCCAGCAGCGGCTGGTGACAGAATATGGTTACGACGAGCACAGCGCCAAGGAAGCACTAAGTTACGTCACCACGCTGCTCGCGCAGGAATAGAGGCGGCGCCGGTAGCAGTGCGACCCGAAAAGGAGTACCACTAGGAACGTGAGCGAGGGCGACGGAAGGCGCGGCGAAAAGGCGGGTGCCGCCAAATGGTACGAGCTTTTCTCGCGTGGCGCGCGCGACTGGCTGCGACACGATGAGAAAGTGCGCGAGGCGGTGCGCGCCAATCTTCCCGAGATCATCGCCGGCGCCGACGTAATCAACAACGGCGCGCGCACCGTGCGGGTGCCGGTGCGCATGCTCGAGCACTATCACTTCCGTCTGCGCCGCTCCGAGGAATCCCAGGGCGCCGGACAGGGCAAGGCCAAACCGGGTGACGTGTTCTCCGACCCCTCACGCCAGCAGGGGCCCGGCGAGAAGGGCTCCGGCGGCCGCGAAGAGGGCGAGGTCCAGCTGCTGCTCGAGTTCAAGGTCGACGACATCGTCGACTGGCTGTGGGAGGAGATGCAGCTGCCGAACCTCAAGGCGCGCATCGGTCCTTCCGAGGAGACCGACTGGGTCCGCGAGGGCTGGGATCGCCACGGTGCGCGCTCGCGTCTCGATCGGCGCCGCTCCTTCAAGGAGATGGTGAAGCGCCGCGGCAATCCGGGCGCCACGCCCAACTTCATCGACGAGGACCTGCGCTACCGCCAGCTCGCGCGCCGCCGTCAGCCGGCCGTGCACGCCGTAGTGTTCTTCATGCTCGATGTCTCGGGCAGCATGTCCGATCGCGATCGCAAGCTCGCCAAGACGTTTTTCTTCTGGGTGGTGCAGGGCCTGCGGCGCGAGTACCGCTCGCTCGAGACGGTGTTCGTCGCGCACACCACCGAAGCGTGGGAGTTCAACGAGCCTGACTTCTTCAAGGTGAGCGGCAGCGGCGGCACCGTCGCCTCGACGGGTCTCCTCAAAGTGCGCGAGATCATCGATGCGCGCTACAACCCCGGGCGAAGCAACATCTATCTCTTCTACGCTTCCGACGGCGACAACTCGGTGAGCGACGCCCAGGACGCGCGCACCGCGCTCTCCTCGATCGCCGCGGACGCCTGCTTCACCGGCTACGTCGAGGTTTCCTCGGGACTGTCGCGACAGCTCGCCACCGAGACCGGCAAGATCTTCGCGGAGCTGACCGACGCCGGTTGTGCGGCCGGCAGCTATGCGCTCAACGAGTTCGACGACGTCTGGGGCGCGGTGCGGCATTTCTTCACGGCCGAGAGCAACGCGGGCGAGGCCGCCAGGAGCGGCGAGCCGGCGCCGCCTGCCGGCAGCAGCCCATGAGCAGCACAAGCCCAGCGGCAGCAGCCCATGAGCGGCAGCAGCCCATGAGCGGCAGCAGCCCATGAGCGATGACTGGCAAAGCTACGTGCGGCGGATGGAGGAGCACGCCGCTGCTTCCGGACTGAAATTCCACCCGGTCGATTTCGAAGCCGTCCCCGACAGCTTCATGATGGAGATCGCCGTTTACGGTCTCCCCGTTCGCATGCCGCACTGGTCGTTCGGCGTGCGCTACATCTACCAGCTCATCCAGCGCCATATGGGGCACTCGCGGCTGTTCGAGGTGGTATTCCCGGGCAACCCGGGTCACGCATACCTCGCCGAGAGCAACGGACTCGCCGAGAACATACTGGTGACCGCGCACGTGCTCGGCCACGCCGATTTCTCACACAACAACCTGTTGTTCCGGCGCTGTCAGGAGCAGGTGAGCGAGCGCATCGTCGAGCACGCTGCCAATCATGCCCGCCAGATCCAGGCGGCGATCGAGACGCATGGCGCACAGCGCGTCGAGGCGACGCTCGATGCAGCGCTCGCACTCGAGCAGCACGTCGACATCGATCAGCAGCTGCGACGTCAGCGTTACCCGGAGTATGCCGAAGACCCCAAGGTCCTCGCCGACGATTCCTTCCGGCGACGCTTCGCCGCGCTCGAGCCCGCGGCCGCCAGTGCCGGCCTCGAAGTGCGCAAGCGCGCTCCGGTGCCGCCGCATCCCGAGCGCGATCTGCTGTGGTTCGTGGCCAACTACGCGCCCGAGATGGAGAGTTGGGAGCGCGACATCTTCCTCGCAGTGCGCGAGGAGTCGTTCTACTTCTATCCCGTGTTTGCCACACAGATCATGAACGAGGGCTGGGCCTCCTACTGGCACGCGCGGCTGCTGCGCGAGGCGGACTTTGTGCCGCAGCAGGCCTACCTCGATGCGATCAAGTGTCACTCCGACGTCGTGCGTCCGGTGGCGGCCGAGCAGCAGGTGTCGCTCAGCATCAATCCCTACCATCTCGGTTTCGCGATGTGGGAGAAAATTGTCGAGCGTGACGGGCTCGAGAAGGCCCGTCACATCATGGAGCAGGACGATGACTTCGGCTTCGTGCGTAACTACCTGACGCGCGAGCTGGCGGAGGAGTTGGATCTTTTTCGCTACAGCGCACGCAGCGACGGGCAGATCAAAGTGCTCGACGCGGAGCTCACTTCGCTCCACGAGGCGCTGCTCGCCCCGAAATACAACTTCGGCGCGCCGAGCGTCTCGGCCGCGCACGTTCGGAACGACGGGACTCTCGAGCTGCTCCACGACACCACCGTCGACGGGCGAGGACTCGACCTCGAGCGCAGCCGCAAGGTGCTCGATTATCTACAGAAGGTCTGGCGTCGGCCGATCATCCTGACGACCGCTAACCAGGCGGGATCGACGCTCGAGCTCACCGCCCCCTGAGATCAGCGCTCCCTGAGCGGGGACTTCGGCGAAGCTGCCGCGGGCGGTGACCCGGCAGGCTCGTTTCCGGGGGCGTCGCCTCCCCAGTCCTCCTCAGCGTGGGAGGTGACGATTGACACCGGGTCGCTCGCCGGGAAGCTGTCCTCGAGCGCCTCATCGAGCTGGCGCTGGATCTTCTGGTTCAGTTGGCGCTCGCGCGCCTCTTCCTGCACTGCATCGTTGCGGGAATCGCTCATGCCCCACTCCTTTGCCGAATCGGGCCGAATCGGGGCTCGGCCGAAAACAACGATCGGTTACATGGTACGCCCGCGAGTAGCCGGAGTGCGCCCTTTGCGAGTACGCTTTTTCTGTCCACCGGGGGAGCTCAGCCATGGGGTACACGACTACGGGCATCCGTAACATCGCGCTGGTCGGACCGGCCGGCGCGGGCAAGACTTCAATCCTCGAGACTCTTTTGCTGCAGGCAGAGGCGATCCGCGCACGCGGCAATCTGGCGCGGGGCACGACGGTGTCGGATTTCGACCCGCAGGAGAAGCGGCTGCTGCACTCGCTCGACACGGCGATCTGCAGCCTCGACTGCCACGGCATCCATCTGAACCTGATCGACACTCCGGGTTACCCGGATTTCCTCGGCAAGACGCTGGCGGTTCTGGAGGCGGTCGAGGCGGTCGCGATAGTGGTGAGCGCAACCTCCGGAATCGACACCTTCGCGCAGCGACTGATGGAATTCGCGCGCGAGCGGGCACTTTGCCGCCTGATCATCATCAACAAGATCGACAGTCGCGATGCGCACTGCGAGCAGGTGCTCAAGGACCTGCGCGAGGCGTTCGGACCGGAGTGCCTGCCGCTCAATCTCCCCGCCGGCGGCGGCGACGGAGTCGTGGATTGCTTTTTCCAGCCGCACGGCCGTGCGGCGGACTTCTCCACTGTGGAGGCCGCGCACACGCAGATCATCGACCAGGTCGTCGAGCTCGACGAGAAGCTGATGGCGCTCTACCTCGAGCAGGGCGAGGAGATCTCCCCCGAGCAGTTGCACGACCCTTTCGAGCAGGCGCTGCGCGAGGGGCATCTGGTGCCGGTGTGCTTCGCATCCGCCGAGAGCGGTGCGGGCCTGCCGGAGCTGCTCGAGGTGTTCGAGCGGTTGATGCCGAACCCAACTGAAGGCAACCCGCCGCCGTTTCTCAAGGGCACTGGCGATGCCGCCGAGGCGGTTCCTGTGAGTCCCGATCCGGCGCGGCATGTGATTGCCCACGTGTTCAAAGTGTCGATCGACCCCTATGTCGGCAAGCTCGGCGTACTGCGCGTGCACCAGGGAACGATACGGCCGGGTAGCCAGCTGTTCGTCGGCGATGCCCGCAAGCCGATCAAGATCGCCCACCTGTTCAAGCTGCTCGGCAAGGACACCAGCGAGATGACCGCCGCCGTGCCCGGCGACATCTGCGCGGTCGCCAAGGTCGATGAGCTGCACCTCGATGCGGTGCTGCACGATTCGCACGACGAGGACCAGTACCACCTGAAGCCCGTGGCATTTCCGCCACCGATGCTGGGTGTCGCGATCGAGCCCGAAAGGCGCGGCGATGAACAGCGTCTCGCGGACACTTTGCACAAGCTCACGGCCGAAGATCCCTGCGTGCGCATCGAGCACCATGCGGCGGTGAACGAAACGGTGCTATACGGAATGGGGGAATTTCACCTGCGCGTGTTGCTCGAGCGCATGGCAGAGCGCTATGGCGTGCACGTCAAGACCCACCCGCCGAGCATTCCTTACCGCGAGACCATCACACGCACCGCCGAAGGCCATTGCCGCCACAAGAAGCAGACCGGCGGTGCAGGGCAGTTCGGCGAAGTCTACTTACGGATCGAGGCGCTCGGTCGTGGTACCGGCTTCGAGTTCGTCGATGACGTGGTGGGCGGCGCGATTCCCGGTCAGTACATTCCAGCCGTCGAGAAGGGTGTGCGTCAGGTGCTGACCGAGGGCGCCCTGGCTGGCTTCCCGATTCAGGACGTCCGCGTGATCGTCACCGACGGCAAGCATCACGCCGTGGATTCCAAGGAGGTCGCGTTCGTCGCCGCAGGACGCAAGGCCTTCCTCGATGCTCTGCAGAAAGCGACACCGATCGTGCTCGAGCCGATCATGCGCGTCGAGATCACAGCGCCCGCGAGCGCCATCGGTGACATCACCGGCGACCTCGCCACCAAGCGCGCCCGCATCAACGGCAGCGACTCGCTCCCCGGACAGCGGGCGACGCTGCAGGCCCTGGTGCCGCTCGCCGAGGTCTCCGAGTACCAGTCACGGCTCAAGGCGCTGACCGGGGGGCAGGGCGCCTACACCATGGAGTTGAGTCACTACGATCCGGTGCCGCCACGCAAACAGCAGGAGCTCGCTCAAGCTTGGAGGCCGCGCGCCGACGAGGAATAGACCCGGGTTTTCCATAATCCGGAGCGTGCGTCAGTGCACTGAGCCTGCACTGAGGCTTGGGTAGACTGGATGACATGCCGCGGGTCCCGTGCTTTCTGATCGCAATAGTCGCGCTCATCGTGGCGACGGCCGCCGCCAGCTATGCGGCCGCGGATGAAGCCGAGTCCCATGCAAAGCCAAGCTCATTTGCGCCGCGGGGACGTCCGGGACAGCGTGCCTACGGCGCACCGATCCAGCGGCCCATCATGAAGCGCCGCAGCCGAGCACCCCGCCGTCCTCAGCCACCCGCGCCGCGTTAGCCCAGGATGGGTGGGCTCGTGGGTGGCATGAGCTCACGGGGCGACGTTAGCTCACGGCAGAGGGCTGCGTTAGCTGGCCGGTTTGCGCCAAGTGACCGTGTCCCCGACTCGCAGGCCGAGCTTCGCGGCCTGCCCGCCCCTCAGCTCGAGAACCGCCGCGACCGGCCCGCCCGAGCTCAATGGGGCGAGCGACATGGGCGCGGCGCGCTCGAGAATCTTGCCGACCCGTCCACTTTGTTCGATGAACAGCATGTCGAGCTCGATGTAAGTGTTCTTCATCCACATGGTCTCGACTCGCGGACGGGCGAGCGGAAATATCATGCCGAGGTTAGCCGGCAGATCGCTCACGAACATCAGTCCCTGCTCCGCGCGCTGCGGCGTGTCGGCAATCCAAACCTCGAAGGAGTAATGGTGAGCAGCTTTCTGCTCGTCGCGATGGGTGATCTCGAGCGAAGTGCGCGGAAAAGTCGTCAGGTCGAGCGGCCGTTGGGGTTCCTGCGCGAGTACCGCAGGCGCCGGTAACAGCACGGCGATCGTTGTCGCGGCTATGGCTGTCACGGCTATCGTTGTCGCGCCTGCTGCCATCAGGCCCATGAAGATGCTCAGGGACATGACGTTGATCGCTGCGGACGGTCTACCTGATGACATGCTCTCCCCCTGAAGCCTGAACTGCGGGCGCTTGCGGCGAGCTCGGCGGCGAGCCCTCGAAGACTGCACTGCCGGCGAAGTCGAAGCGACTGACCAGGATGTGCTCGGCGTCATTGAGCGTGCTGGCCGGCGCGACGCAGAAGCCACGGGCGACGATGCGGTACACACGCGATTTCGTGCCGCCAGATTCGTTCAGGCGTTGCTGATTGAGCGCGTCCACAGTGCAACGGTCCTCGCCACGAGTGGCGTAGAGCCGCTGACCGCCTTCGACGATTACCGTGAGATTCGTCGGCAGCGCGCGACCGCTGCGGCCTTCGCTCACCGCATTCACCCCGAATACCATGCGCAGCCGTTCTCCGTTACTGCGGCGGGGGCCGGCGAAGCTCAAACGAATACCGCTGCCGTCGGAGCGCGGCCCGCCGTCGCACTCGATCTGGGCATTACGCCAATCGATGTCGAGATTGAGTGCCCCGCGAATACGCGCCCGCAGAAAGCCGTTACCGGTGGGCAGACATCCCGGTGCGACGGCCGGCTTTGTCGTCCCCGGCGTCGGTGTAGTCGCCGGTGGCGCGGGTGTGGCGCTCGGCATGACGATGGTCGGAGCGTCCGCAGCAGCGAGCAGCGCCGGCAGAGCCTGCATGCGCACGACTGCAGAGAGCAAAAGGGCGCACACGATGAGCGAAATCAGGCGCGGCATGCGGCGCAGTGTACCCGCACACGCTGGTGAGTTCGCGCGCTGGAGGTAACAGGGCTCTCAGGCCCCCAGCTCGACGAGGAGCGCCTTGGCGAGGCGGGCGTGTCCACGGGCGACGCCACGCGCCGCGTGCATCACCACTGTCAGGAGCAGCACTCCCAACACCATGCAGAAGAGTGCTGCGATCAAGCTGTGCGGTGAGCCAAAGCTGTGATGGTTGATGGTGATGAAATCGAACTCTGCGTTGGAAGGCAGCCAGTCGAGACGTCCCGCGAGATACACCACAGGCCCGAATATCCAGCGCAATGCGATCGCGAGGAAGGTGACCGTGACCGTGAAGTACAAGATGCCAAGAGGCAGCATGACCAACAGATACATCAACGTCGTCCAGGTGCGCACGTCCTTCAACATCTCGCCGATGCGGCTCAACCACGAGGCGGGAGGGCCCGGATGAACCGGCCGGCGCGGCATGCGCTCGCCGGTCATCGCTTCGAGCAGCCGCCCCTCGCCGAGGGCGATGACGCGTGCGATGCCAATGAAGGCGAGGAAGAAGGGGACGCCGACGATGAGGATCGCAAGCCCGGCTGACACCGAGAGTCCGACGACTACGAAGGTGAAATAGACGACTCCGGTCGCGAGTGAGAGCAGCATGTAGAAGAGTGAGGTATAAGCGCGCGCATCGAGGAAGACGCCAAAGAAGCGTCTGAGCTCCGAGTCGCTGCGAACGGCCGCTGGCTTCGGCGTCGCGAGCGCCGCCTTCACTTTCACCTCGTTGTCGCGATAGGCGGCCGCAACCTCCTCGGGCGCGCCGTATGTGCTGGCGATGAGCTCGAGTACATCCGCCTCGGACTTGTTGGGGTGAGCGGCGATTTCTGCGCGCAGATACTCTTCCGCATCGTAGAGCGCGTCCTGGATGAGCGCTGGATCCTGGCCGGCGAGCGCGGCGCGCAGTTGCCCCAGGTAGTCATCGATCGAGCGGGGTGCATGCGCACTCATAGGGAAGTTCCTTCGATGAACCGATCCACAAAGCCTCGCGTCTGGCGCCAGATGTCACTCCACTGACTCAGCACCGTGCGGCCCTCGTCGGTGATGCGGTAGTAGCGCCGCGGCGGCCCCGCATAGGAGGGGACGACGCGACTCGTAAGCAGTCCCCCGGCCGCGAGTGCCCGCAGCACGGGATAGATCGTTCCTTCCTTGAAGAGCGCCTCGCCCTCGTTCGCTTTCTGAAGCCTTTTGGCGATCTCGTATCCGTATAGGTCTTCGGTAGTCCGTTCGAGAACCGCCAGCAGCACGAGCGCGACCAGCCCTGAATTAAGGTCCTTTTGGAACTTGCGGGCCTGTATATCATCCACTGCCCACTATTATTTACTTCATGATACTAGCAGTCAACCAGCATTTCCCAACCAAAGTTGCGGCTCTTGGGGTGTGGAGCGGGCGTTTGCCCCCGCCCGGGGAGCCGCCGATGGCAGGGTACGGGTGGCGGTCCCCCAAAAACCACCTGCGCATTGCGTATGCGCCTGACTTTTGTGCACGACCTCTGCGCATAGCCCTGCGCACCCGCTCTGTGCACGATGCTCGCGCAAGACCTCTGCGCGCACCGTATGCGCAGACGGCCTGCGCATGACCGATCCGCATCAGGCTTGCGCAGGTCGCATGCGCATATCGCCTCCGCGCACCCCGTGCGCAGATCCCATGCGCATATCCCATGCACATGCCTCGTGCGCATGCCTCCGGCGCACACCGCCTGCGCATGCCGCATGCGCAGCGCTCGCGAAAGAGGGACCCCACATGGGTGTCGCATGGGTGCGCCGTCAGAGGGCACGGGCAGACGGGGCGGGTGAGGCTGCTAGACTCTCGACCCGCCCCGAAAACCCGAAGGCAGTGGATGAGAGACGCTCTTCTCGAAGTCACCCCTGTGATACCGGGGGGACTCGCCCGCTTGCCCGAGCTCGCCGCGAACCTCTTGTTCAGCTGGCACCGCCCGATTCGGGCGCTGTTCGAGGATCTCGATCCGGAGCTCTGGAAGCAGACCAACGGGAATCCGCGCCTCATGCTGCGCTGCGTCGCCCAAGGCGCACTCGAGCGTTGCGCCGCTGACGAGGGTTACCTCGATCGCTACCGCCGGGCGCTGGAGACTCTCGACGCCTACCTGAAGCTCGCGGCTCCCTCAGGTGAGTCGCCCCTAATCGCGTATTTCTGCGCGGAGTACGGCTTCCACGAGAGCTTCCCGATCTACTCGGGTGGCCTCGGTGTGCTGGCGGGCGATTACTGTAAAGCGGCAAGCGACGAGCGAGCCAACTTCGTGGCCGTTGGCCTGCTTTACGAGCAGGGATATTTCACTCAGACAGTCGACAACGACGGCGTCCAGCACGCCGAGTACCGCGAGCGCGATCCGCGCGACCTGCCGGTCGAGCCGTTGCGCGATGCCTCAGGCAGCTGGCTGCGCGTCACCGTGCCGATAGCCGGCCGCAACGTGGTTGCGCGGATCTGGGTCGCCCGGGCGGGACGCGTGCAGGTCTATCTCCTCGATACGAACTGCGCCGAGAACGCGCCCAGCGATCGCGACATCACTCATCGCCTCTACGGCGGCGATGAGTCGACACGTGTGCGCCAGGAGATGATTCTCGGAATCGGTGGCGTGCGCGCGCTGCGTGCAATGGGGCTGCAGCCGGCCGTGTGGCACCTTAACGAAGGACACGCCGCGTTCCTGATCCTCGAGCTGCTGCGCGAGCATCTCGCCCAGGAGCTGCCATTACCGGCGGCGCTCGAAGCGGTCGCCGCAGGTTGCGTGTTCACGACCCATACGCCGGTCGCGGCCGGGCACGACGCCTTCAACCTCGAGCTGATCGTCAATCACCTCGAAGGCTTCGTTCGCGAGCTGGGGCTGCCGCTCGAGCGGGTGCTCGAGCTGGCTCGCTCACCCTCGGCGCCGGGACTTTTCAACATGACCCGTCTCGCCCTGAACGGTACGCGTCATGTCAACGGGGTCAGCCGCATCCACGGGGCGGTCTCGGCGCGGCTGTGTATCGATCAGTGGCCGGAGCTGCGTCCGGAGGATAACCCGGTCGGTTTCATCACCAACGGCGTGCATGTGCCGACCTTCCTGCATCAGCGCTGGATGGAGTTCTTCGATCGCGAGCTCGCGCCCGACTGGCGCGAACGCTTGCGCGATACGGACTTCTGGGATGCTCTGGAGCATGTGCCGGACGAGAAGTACTGGGAGTTCGCCCAGAACGTGAAGTCGCGCATGCTGGCGGGGGTACGAGAGCGCCTCGAGCGCGAGTCTCAGCGCAAAGGCTCGAGCCCGGCTCAGCTGCGCCACGTCGTCCGTTTCCTCGACCCGCAGCGCCCTGACGTGCTCACGCTCGGCTTCGCGCGGCGCTTCGCGACCTACAAACGCGCGACACTGCTGCTGCGTGACCGTGCCCGTCTCGCGCGACTGGTCAACAACCCCGAGTGGCCGGTCGTGATGTTGTTCGCTGGCAAGGCGCACCCGGCCGACGAGCCCGGCAAACAGGTGCTGCGCGAGCTGCGTCAGCTGATGACCAGCCAGGAGTTCGTAGGCAGGGTCATCTTCCTGGAGGACTACGACCTGCACCTCGCGCGCAGCCTGGTGTCAGGGGTCGACGTCTGGCTCAACAACCCGATCTCGCCGCTCGAGGCGAGCGGCACCTCAGGCATCAAGGCAGCCATCAACGGACGCCTCAATGTGAGCATTCTCGATGGGTGGTGGGGAGAGGGCTGGATGCAGGACAACGGCTGGGGGATCCAGCCGGCGCTGGTTCAGGACCCCGAGCGCCGCGATGCGCTCGAGGCGGAGACGATTCTCGGTATCCTCGAAGAGGAGGTCGTGCCGCTTTATTACCTGCGCGACGAAGCGGACTGCCCGCGCGCCTGGGTCAGGCGCAGCAAGCGCGCCATGATGACCGTGATGCCGCGGTTCAACATGCGCCGGGTGCTGCACGACTACGAGCGCGGCATCTACCAGCCGGCGGTGAGCCAGTACCGCAGGCTCGCGGCCGACGGCTTTGCCGGCGCGCGCCTGCTCGCCGATTGGAAGCACCGCATCCGGGCGGCGTGGCCTCGGGTGAGTATGCGGCTGCTCGGCGACACGGCGCGGGACCTCCCACGAGCAGAGCGGCTGCGCCTGCGGGTTGCGGCAGCCCTGAACGGCCTCGAGCCGGCCGACGTGCGTATCGAGTTCGTGGCCCAGCGGCTCCTGCCACAAGCGGACCCTTCACCTCCGCCCCTGTGCTCCTTTTCAGCTCCGCCGCGCCCCGGCTTGTGGCGTGCCGCTTTTAAGGCAACGGACGAGCGCGAGTCCGACGGTGCCGTAATCTTCGCACTGGACGTCGAGCCGCCTGACTGCGGCCAGTTCCGTACCGAGGTGCGGATCTTCCCCTGGCACGAGTTGCTGACGCATCCGCACGAGCTCGGCCTGATGAAGTGGCTATGAAACAGCGTACGCTTCAGGTTGCGCCGACGGTGGTGGTTAGGTTGTAGTAGCGCCCATGTCTCGTCAGCCCGCACGCGCCTCATCCGGACGCTATGTGAGTCGCCTGACGGGCGGCACGCTTGCGATCATCATGGCCGGCGGCAGGGGCGAGCGGCTGGGCGATCTGACCCTGCACCGCGCCAAGCCGGCGACTCCCTTCGGTGGCAAATTCCGCATCGTCGACTTCGTGCTCTCCAACTGCGTGAATTCGGGGATCCGGCAGATCTCCATCCTCACGCAATACAAGGCGCAGTCCCTGATCCAGCACGTGCAGCACGGCTGGAGCTACCTGCGAGGCGAGTTCGGTGAGTTCATCGAGGTGGTGCCCGCGCAGCAGCAGCTCGGCTCGGCGTGGTACCGCGGGACCGCGGACGCCGTATACCAGAACCTCGAGCTGATCCTCGCGCACCGGCCGAAGCACGTGTTGGTGCTCGCCGGCGATCACATCTACAAGATGGACTACGGCCCGATGATCGCCTACCACGTCGAGAAGGGGGCCGACATCACAGTTGGCGTGGTGGAAGTACCCGCCAACGAGTCGCGCCACTACGGAGTGCTCACCGCCACCGAATGGAACCGGGTGACGAAGTTCTCCGAGAAGCCCCAGGTTCCCGACACGCTGCCCACTCGACCCGACACGATCCTCGCCTCGATGGGCATCTATGTCTTCAACACGAACCTGCTCGAGAGCGTGTTGAGCGCCGATGCCGCCAACGAAGCATCCGGTCACGACTTCGGCAAGAACATCCTTCCGGAGGCCATCTCCGGCAACCGCCAGGTGTTCGCGTACCCGTTCCAGGACGTCAAGACGCGCGCGCAGAGCTACTGGCGCGACGTGGGTACCGTCGATGCGTACTACGATGCCAACATCGAGCTGGTGCACGTGAGGCCCGAGCTCAACATCTACGACGAAGACTGGCCGATCTGGACCTACCAGGTACAACAACCCCCGGCGAAATTCATTCTCGACGAGGACGGCCGCCGCGGCATGGCCATCAACTCGATGGTTTCCGGCGGCTGCATCATCTCCGGCGCGGTCGTGCGTGAGTCGCTGCTCTTCTCCAACGTTCGCGTCGAGGAGCGCAGCTCCATCTATCGCTCGGTCGTCCTGCCGCACGTCTCTGTCGGTCGCGGCTGCGTGGTCGTGGGCGCGATCATCGACGAAGGCTGCGAGGTCCCCGAAGGCGCGCGCATCGGCGTCGATCACGAGGCGGACGCGCGCCGCTTTCACGTCACGGAAAATGGCGTGGTGCTGGTGACTGCCGACATGCTCCGCCGCGCGCGCGGAGGCGGCCAATGAGCACCGCGCAACGGCTGCCGGTAGTGCTGCTGTGGCACATGCATCAGCCGCAGTACCGCGACGCGCTGACCGGACGTTACACGCTGCCGTGGACCTACCTGCACGCCATCAAGGACTACACCGACATGGCGGCGCACCTCGAGGGGAACGAGTCCGCCCGCGCGGTGGTGAACTTCACCCCGCTCCTCATCGAGCAGCTCGAAGAGCTCTCGACTCGAATCGCCGACCATCTCGAGAACGGCGCACCGTTGCCCGATCCCGTGCTCGCGCTGCTCGGCCCCGATCCGTTGCCGCGGGAGCCCGAGGCGCGCCTCGAATTGCTGCGCGCCTGCCTCAAAGCCCAGCGCAAGCAGATGATCGAGCGCTTCGGTCCATACCTCGAGCTCGCCACCATCGCCGAGACACTCGGCACCGTCGATCGGGTCGGCTATGCCTCGGACCAGTTCATTCACGATCTCGCCGTGTGGTACCACCTCGCGTGGCTCGGCGAGACGGTGCGCCGCGCCGATCCGCTCCCTGCGAGCCTGACCGAGCTCGGTCGCAACTTCACCGCCGGCCAGCGGCGCGAGCTACTGACACTCATCGGCACGCTGGTGGCGGAAGTGGTGCCCCGATATCGCCGCCTCGCCGAGCAGGGACGATGCGAGCTTTCGGTCACGCCGTACGCTCATCCGATCATCCCGCTGATGCTCGACTTCCGCTGCGCGCGAGACGCGGTACCCGACATACCCCTTCCGGAGCACGCCGGCTATTCCGGCGGCGCAGCCCGGGCGAGCTGGCACGTCGAGGAAGCGCTGCGCGTCTTCACGCGCGCCTTCGGCGTGCGCCCCGCCGGTTGCTGGCCCGCCGAGGGCGCGATCAGCGCCCGCACGCTCGATACGCTTTCGCTCGGCGGTTTCCGCTGGGTGGCGAGCAGTGCCACTGTGCTGCGCGAGAGCCTCGCCCTCCTCGGCGCCGACGCCGCCAGCGATCCGCTCGCCTACAACCGCCCCTATCGTCTCGGCGGCACCGGCATGAGCTGCTTCTTCCGCGACGACATGCTCTCCGATCTCATCGGCTTCACCTATGCCACCTGGCACGGCGACGACGCTGTCGCCAATCTCGTCAACGAGCTCGTTCAGCTCGCGCGCGAGTACGGCACATCCAGCGATCATGCGGTGCTGATCGCTCTCGATGGCGAGAACGCCTGGGAGCACTATCCTTTCAACGGGTACTACTTCCTGAAAGCGCTCTACCAGCAGCTGTCCGACCACCCGCAGCTCGAGCTCACCACGCTTTCTGGCGCGCTCCGCCGTGGCCTGAAACCGGCACCGCTGTCGCGTCTGTGCGCGGGAAGCTGGGTGCACGGGACACTTGCGACCTGGGTCGGTGACGCCGCCAAGAACCGCGCATGGGATCTGCTCTGTGATGCCAAGGAGGCCTACGACCGCGTCATGCAGGATACGACTCTCGAACCGGCGCAGCGCGACGCTGCCGGCCGGCAGCTTGCGCTGTGCGAAGGCTCCGACTGGTTCTGGTGGTTTGGCGATTACAACCCGGCCGATGCCGTCAGCCAGTTCGACCGGCTTTTTCGCCGGCAGCTGCTGACCCTCTACCGGCGGCTGAATGTGCCCGCGCCGGCGGTGCTCTCGCAGCCGATCGCTACCGGACACGGAGCGCCCGAGCACGGCGGCGTCATGCGCCGCGCCAGCGCCTGACTCCCGCCAGCGTGCGTCTGCCCGTCTTCGACCGACGCCGGTCCGGCGTACTGCTCGCCATGTCCTCGCTCGAGGGTGCGCTCGGGCGAAGCGGCCGGGCGTTCATCGACTGGCTCTCC
>Ga0307476_10000854_pt1 | contig 20692 bp, 15 predicted proteins | sample atmos_gasesECM2C_2_FD_203314 | JGI IMG/M metagenome (GOLD analysis project Ga0307476, IMG submission 203314) | Hardwood forest soil microbial communities from Morgan-Monroe State Forest, Indiana, United States - atmos_gasesECM2C_05 | ecosystem: Environmental > Terrestrial > Soil > Temperate...
AATTTCGCGGTCCTCGGCACGGCAGACACGAACGAGCTCTCCATTGGCCCGAGGGGACAACATGAGGACCGTCGCGCGAGCGTTGGCCTCGTCTTTGGCCCAAAGCGTTCCGATCACCTTCGCCTGATCGTCCTTCAGCAGCATTACCGCGAAAGTCATATGAGTAACCCTCGTTCGCGCTCCTCGCCGGCACGATGTGAAACAAAGGGCGTGCCACAGAAATCGAGTCAACCAAAGAGCGTCAGTTGCGAAGGTGGCAAGTCAGGGTGTTCGGCCGGGCGGGCGAAATTGGGCGTGCCTTGGTAAATCTCGGCGATCCGTTGCAATCGATCTGCGTCCTCGGGCAATTTGTCCCAGCGGATGCGCTTGATCCGCGGGAAACGCAGCGCATAGCCGCCGTCGTGGCGGGTGCTCTTCCGGATTTGATCGCAGGCGATCTCCAGAACGACCCGGGGCTCGACCAGACGCACCCTCCCGGACTGGTCACGCGAGAGTTTTAGAAACAACTCGGTGAGCTGCGCGATCTCGGAATCGGTAAGGCCGCTGTATGCTTTTCCGATGTTCACGAGCCGGGCGTCGGGAAGGGCGGCATCGCGGTCCCAGACGCCGAAGGTGTAGTCACTGAGTACGTTTCGGCGCTTTCCGTGCCCGTACTCGGCGGCGGTCACGACGCAGTCGAATGTGGGAAGATGCGTCTTGAGCTTCAGCCATGCCTGCCCGCGCCGGCCGGGCGCGTAGAACGAATCCGGGTCCTTCAGCACGATTCCTTCGTTACGCCGGGCGCGAGCCGCGTCGAAGGCCTGCTCGATCTCGCAGGCAGTGCGGACCGGTGCGATGTCGGTGATGAGCAGGTTCCCCGCGACGAGGCGGACGAGGGCCTCGCGTCGCGAGTTCAGCGGGCAGCTCACCAGCAGGGTGCCGTTCAGAAAGAGGACGTCGAACGCAATGAAGACCGCGGGATTGTCCTTGAGGACTTTTGAGGTCAATTGTTTGCGGCCGAGGCGCCGCTGAATATGGCTGAACGGGAGAACGCGGCCGTCGCGGTACGGGACGATCTCGCCGTCGAGCAGGAAATCCCCGGGAATCTTGGCCAGCTCGGCGACCACGTCGGGGAAGCTTTCGTCGGTGCGGTCCATAGTTCGGGTGTAAATCGCGACGCGGTCGCCGGATTTGTGCACCTGGGCGCGAATTCCGTCGAGCTTGTCCTCGCAAAAGAACGTGCGGCCGTTCAACGCCCCGGCGGCAAGCTGCGCGCTTTCCTGTGGCGAGGCCAGCATGAACTGGATGGGATGGAACAGTCGAAATGCCGCGGTGTCGAGCGCAGCGCGTTTTGCCAACACGGCCACTTCATCCAGGTCTCCGACCAGGAACTGAGCTTGTCGGACCTGCAAGAGGTCCTGGTTGAATGCCTGGGCGATGGCAGCCTGGAGGACGCCCTCCCGCGCGCCGCTCCGCATCTCGTGGAAGATGATCTTGGCCAGGCAGGCCGCCTCGCGAGCTTCCGCGCAGCGTTGGAACAGGCCGGCCAGAATCTCGCGCTTGCCCGCGCTGCTCCCAACGCGCGAGAGGTCATCGAATTCACAGGCGATTTCCCGGAGCGTCAACGAAGGGGCCGTTCTATACGCCCAGACCTTCGCCAGGGCTTCACCGATCTCCCCGCTGCGCACGACCAGATTGTGATACTCGCTCGCGTCGATGTGCAGCATGGGCAGAAGCGCGTCGCTGGCGATGCTCCACCCGACGCTCAGCACGCGCTCGTCGGTGGCCGCAAAAGCCCGTCCCTGGGCGAATCGCACCGCCAGCCGCAGGTCCTGCTCATCCAGCCCGCGGAAGTAGTCGGCGAAGATCGATTGCTTCTGAAGCTTTTTCGAGGTAGCCGCCACGGCGTCGTTTACCCGGGCGAAATCGAGAAGGGTCGCGGGCACGCTCAATTCTAGCGCCTGTCAGGTCGATGCGCCGCGGAATGGATCACAGGTGCACCCGCCGCGTGTAGACAAACCACTCGATAAACAGCAGCGGCAGCCCGACAAATGCGACCAGATACCACCACCACTCCCGGCGGGCCTGCTGGTTCTGGAGGGTGTCCACCTTGGCCCCTGCTTCTCCCGGGGCGGCGGCGGCTGGAAGCGTATTGCTCTCGTTGGCATCCAGAAGGTTCACCGCGAGCTTCTCGAACTGTGGCACCGGCGGGTCGGTCGTGTAGACGCCGACGCGATCGAGCGGCGGCAGCGCGAAATCGCCGTTCTCGGGAATCTTGAGGGTCCTGGCGCCATCCGGGCCGATCAGCTTCAATGTTTTGAGGTCTTCTCCGGCCCTTTGCAAATTGGCTCGCGGAATGACCGGCGAGGCGCCGGGCTCGAATGATTGTCGCACGTCCATGTCGCTGCCGACTGCCACGTATTGTAGCGCGCGGTGAAGAAAAATCGGGAAGCTGATCTCGAAGGGCCAGTTGCTTTCGAGCACGTCGAAGCCCACGATCAGGTTCGTTCGCTTGCCGTCCCGGGCCAGCACCACCAGCGGCCCTTTGAGCCCGTCCACCAGGGTCTGCGCGTCCAGCGGCACCTTGAGCTTGAGGGTCTTGGCGATGTACAGGCGGTTAAGGGCCAGGTCCTTGAGCATCGGGTTGTCGCGATTCCAGTCGAGCACTTCTTCGTCGCTCATCAGTACAGGAGTTCCGGCGGCGTCGGTAGCCGCCGTCACCTTCTGTCCGGGGCCCTGCGTGGCGGGCGGGACGGCGCCGAAATAAATGAAGTTGCCCGCCGGCGGAAGCTGCTTGGGCGTGTAACGGTCAAAAATGATCACGTCGTATTTCTGCGGCTGCTTGTCCTCGTAGACCGCCGGCTGCATGATGTCCGGGGCCTTGAGGCGCATGTTAGCCATCGCCTTTTCCAGGAAATAATTCCCGTCTGTGACCAGAAGCACCTCGAGCTGCTTGGGGGGCGGGACGATGACCTGGGCCACGTCATCGGCGGCGAGGACATCGCCCTGGCGATGCATCTGCTCGACTTTGATCGTCGCGGCGGATGTGAGATCGAGATCGAACGTCACGCTGTCGCTCTGGGTGCGGTTGTGTACCTGCTCCCATTTGTCGCGATCGTCGCGCGACCAGCGGTCGGGCAGCAGAAACGTGGTCTGCGTGCGCGAACCGCCGGCCTCGACCACTTCACCGTCCACGCTCAGCCGCACCGGGGCCTCGACCGGATCGGGCCCAAAATTCTGGAGACGGGCGAAAACCTGGACCTGCGTCGGCCGCTCGTAGTTGCGCTTGGCCGACAGCGCAACGATGCCGACGTTGGCCGAGTCGTCGCTGCCGATCCGCTCGAAGTGAAGATTGCCGTGGAGTCCGACGTCGCCGGCATCGGCGGCACGGCCGTCGGAAAAGAGATAAACATCGACCGGATCGACGTTGGGCCGCAACTGGTCAGGGTTGAAGGCCATCGCGGCGTCGGCCAGCTCGTAGGCGAGCTTCAACTTGGTCTTGCGGTCGGTGGGCTGGATCGATTCGATGGCCCGCCGCAGCGCGACCTGGTCAGAGGTAAACGACTGGAGCGTTTCGGCCGTGTCGTCAAAGGCGACTACCATGGCCGAGGCGTTCTTGTCCATTGAATCGACCAGTTCCCTGGCACGCTGGCGGGCCTCGTCGAGACGGCTGTGGCCGTTCACGTCGCGGGCCGACATAGACGCGGAGCGATCGACAAGGATGACGCTGCGTTTGCCCGGGGGCGGGCGGTAGCTGGTCACGGGCCGCGAAAACGCCAACAACAGCGCCAGCAAAATAAGAAGCTGGAGCAGAAGGAGCAGATTCCGACGCAGCCGCTGGAACGGGGCGTTGACCTGGAGGTCCTGGATGGCTTTGCGCCACAGCAGAGTTGACGCGACCACCATTTCCCGCCGGCGCAGCTTGAGGAAATAGAGGATGAGCAGGGCGGGCAACACGATCGCCGCCGCCCCCAGCGCCGCCGCCCAGTTCATGAAGTGGGGAATGGATGTCATGGACGCTACCCCAGCAGTCCCCGCTCACGGAGATAGTTGAGCACCAGCGTGTCAAACGGCACTGCGGTGCTGGTGAACAGATACGTCCCACCGCGTCGGGTGACGAAATCCTTGAGCGCCAGGCAATAGGCGTTCAGATTCGACTTGTACCGCTTGATCAGCGGCTGGGTGATCGATACTTCCGCCATGTCGTCGTCTTCGATGTCGCGGAGCTTCAGGTCGCCCTGAAGATCGGGGTCGATCTCCTGTGGCGAGAGGACTTGAACGCAGAACAGGTCGTACTTTCCGCCAGCTACGTAACGGAGGCCCGATTCAAAGCCTTCCTTGATGAAAAAGTCGCTCAACACGACGCACACGCCCTTCTGGCGATGCTGAAGGGCGAATCGTCGGCAGGACTCGGTAAAATGGCTGGCGCCGGTCGGCTCGAGTTTCTGGAGAAAATCGACCATCTGCGCGACGCGCCGTCGGCCGCGCAGCGCGCCGGTCTCGGCGACGACCCCATCCGCCATCGCCACGACGCCCACGCGGTTGTAGTTCACCAGCCCGATGTAGGCCAGCGCCGCCGCCACCTGCTTGAGGTAGAACGCCTTGTTGGGGGTTCCGTAGTCGCAGCTCTTGCTCACATCGACGAGAACGTAGAGGGCCAGATCTTCCTCTTCCAGGAACAGCTTGAGAAAGAGCCGGTCGAGGCGGGCGTAAATGTTCCAGTCGATGAACCGCAGGTCATCGCCGACGACATAATTGCGATAGTCGGCAAACTCGACCGACTGTCCCCGCCGCTTGCTCCGCCGCTCGCCCTTTAACTTGCCCAGCAGCAGCTTGCGCGACATGACGTCGAGCTGGTCGAGCCGGGCCATGAAGGCGGGGTCGAGGAGGGACTTGGATTCCTGGATCAGAGCGGTCATTCGATTGGCTCAAAAGAAAGTTCGCCACAGATGAACACGGGTGAACACAGATAAAGAACAAGTCATGGGTGGGGGTTGCCCCTGAGTCGTTTGATCTCGACCTTTCGGCCAAAGTTTAACCTGCTTGTCTTCATCTGTGTTCATCGTGGCAATTCACTTTGGCATCATATCTTCCCTGCCGCTAGCTCGGCTTCAATCGTGGTCGGGGTATCGTTCACGACCTTTTGCAGCACCATGTCGGTGGTAATGCCCTCCGCCTCGCCTTCGAAGTTCAAAATGACCCGGTGCCGCATTGCGGCGATGGCTACGTCCTTGACGTCCTTGAAGCTGACATGGAAGCGGCCGTCGAGCAGGGCGCGGACCTTCGCCGCCAGCGTGATCGCCTGTGCCGCGCGAGGACTGGCCCCGACGCGGAGAAACTGGTTGACCATTGGGATCGCGAATTGCCCCTGCGGGTGAGTGGCCAGGACGCTCCGGATCGCGTAATCCTGCACGTGCGGGGCGATGACGACACGCTTGACCAGTTCCTGGTGACCGAGAATCTTCTGCGAATCAAGGACAGGGTCGATCTGGATTTTGTGGCCGGTGGTCGTGCGGTCGAGAATGGCGCGGAGCTCCTGCCGGTTGGAATAGTTGACGATCAGCTTGAAAAAGAACCGGTCGAGCTGGGCCTCGGGCAAAGGATAGGTGCCTTCCTGCTCGAGGGGATTTTGCGTGGCCATGACGAAGAACGGCTCTTCAAGCTTGCGCATCGCGCCGCCGGCCGTCACTTGGTGTTCCTGCATGGCCTCCAGCAGAGCGCTCTGCGTCTTGGGCGTTGCGCGGTTGATTTCGTCGGCGAGAACGATCTGGGCGAAGATGGGGCCGGCCATGAAGGTGAACTGGCGGTGGCCGCCTTCGGTTTCCATGATGACGTTGGTTCCGATGACGTCAGCCGGCATCAGGTCAGGGGTGAACTGGATGCGGCTGAATTTGAGGTTCAGCGCCGACGCCAGGGCGCGGATAAGGGCGGTCTTGCCCAGGCCTGGAACGCCTTCGAGGAGGGCATGGCCGCCGACAAAGAGGCAGGTGAGTACGCCATCGACGATGTCTTCATGTCCGACGATCGCCTTGGCGATCTCCGCCTGCACGGCGCGGTAGTCGCGCCGGAAGGCGTCGCATTGGGCATGGATTTGCGGATCGACGCCGGGAATAGAGGGTGTGGTCATAAAAGATCCTTGGATATTTCGATTGAGGGTGAGCTAGTCTCCCTCTTCTTTCTTCTTGATCGCCTGTTGCGCCCTGCGCTTTGCTTCGAGAAGACTGCCGGTATGCCCGCCGGGGCCGGGTGTCGCGCCTTTGGGCTCGATTTTCTTGGGCGGGGGCGGCACCGGTTTGTCAGTGGCGCCGCCAACCACCTGGGCAATGTCGCCCTCGACGCCTTTGGGAGCGGCAAACTTGGCCTTGGGATCGGGGCGTGCGGCCCCGGCCGGCGGCCTGGCCGCCGTCTTGAACTGAGTTTCGGCCACCTCTTCGCGGACGCGCTTGAGAGCATCCAGCGTCTGGGCGCTCTCGACCCGGCGAAGGGTTGTGAATTCGCGCACGCGGTTGGCGACCGCCGCCGCCATTCGCTTGGTCGATGCCCAATCCCACGCGATCCGCCGCGTCGCTACGTCCATGATAATCAGAGCTAACAGGACGGGTACCAGCTCGTCCCACACTGGCATCGGCGAGCTGGTCACGGTCAACCCCTCGCGGCGAAAGAGATCGGCGCCGTTGGGATCAAACGGATTGACGACATGCCCGTTGGTCCGGGCGGCGATCTCGTCAAGCAGCCGGTCGTTGCTTCTCAGTTCGCGATACTCCGGCTCGGTGTTCATTGCCGCCCCGGAAAGGAGGATGCCGCTGCCGTCCTTTCCGGAATACTGGAGAGCGACGACATAATTCCCCGCCAACTTTGTATCAAATTGCGCCTCGTAGGTGCCCGGACCGGTGGGGACGAGCTTGATGTCCGTCTCCTTCATGTCCGGCCCGAGCACCTTTCCTTCGATGTTGAGAAAGTTGAGGTATTTGTCGTTCTTGCCGACGGCTTCGACGGTGATTTTCCCCTTGTCGGCGACGATGCCGGTCTGGACGTCGAAATCAGATGGCATCGGCGGGCGCGACACGCCGCGAACGAGCTGTGCCCAGAATTTTGGATACAGCGGGCTTCCCAGCCATTGCGATGCCCAGATCGCCGTGGCATCGCTGGTAAAGACGACCGACTTGCCCAGCCCGGTCTGCCAATGAGCCAGGACCGGATCGTGCATCGTGCCGGCGGTGACGGGCATGATGACCTTGGGATCGTTTTTGCGGCTGGTCAAGACCATTCCGTAGACCGCCGGGAACTCGCCAAGCCCTTTGATGAATTCATCGGAGGGATCGATCAACTGGAGCGGAATGCCCTTGGCGTCGGTTTTCAGCAGCGTCCGCCGGACGACGGTGGCTTCCTTGATGAAAATCTTGGGTAACTGTGCCAGGTGATTGGCGTCGATCGGCCCGTAGTAGCGGCCTTTGAGTTGCTGGGCGATCTGCTGCATGGTGGGAGGCACGCCGTTGCCATGCGGGTAGACGCTGACCGTCGATACGCTGACTTTCTGGGCGGCATACGACTGGACCAGGGCAGGCATCGGCGGCGTCGGATCGCCGTCGCTGATGATCACCACGTGCTTGAATTGGGCGTCGCTTTGCGCCAGGCCCTTGACCCCGCCTTTGCCGTTGAGGGCGACGTTCATGCAGTCGTCGAAGCTGGGCATGTCGCCGGGCTGCATTTTCTTGGCGGCGGCGATGGCCGCCGATCCGTCGCCTTTTTCCTGGAGCGGCAGGTCCCACTTGCTCCCGCCGGGGCCCATCCAGTCGAACGTGATGATTCCCACCTCATCCCGCGCCGACAGGGCGGCGACGGCCTGGAGGGCGCATTGCAGCCCCCAGTAGTTCCCGTTGGGAAACTCGCACGAGTGCATGATGAGCACCAGCGCGCCCTTGCCCACCTGGCGCTGGGCAGGAATGTCCATATCCACCGGAAGGATCTTCTCGACGGCCGAGCCTTGCCAGCCGCCGGCGCCAAACGCCTGGTCGCCGCCGATCATGATCAGACCGCCCCCCATGTCGTGGACGTAGGACTGGAACATCTTGTCCTGCTCTTCACTGATGGCGCTCTTGGGAACGTTAGCCAGGATGAGCGCGTCGTAGTTCTGAAGCATCACAGCGTTGGCGGGAATGCCGTCGAGGGTGACGTGATCGACCTTGATGTGCTCGCTGGCCAGGCTTTTGGCCAATTCGTCGCCGGGACCGCGATTGCCCTCCTGATCGTGGGCGTTGTCAACATAAAGGACCTTGCCCTCGCCCCGGACGAAGGTGAACCCGTCGGCGGTGTTGTTGATCTCCACCGCGCCCTTGGCGCCCGAGTCGTCCGGAGTGAAGACGGCATGGAATTGATGGACGCCGCCCTGCTTGAGCGCCGGGACTTTCACGTATTGGACATTCTTGCCCGGCTTGAGCGTGATCTGCCGGAACTGATCGATCTCCGGCGTGGAGAGGTCCATGTCCAGCGGCTCTTTGCCGCCGGCGGTGTCGTGGGTGACGCTGAGCTTTCCGGTCACCGGGTGGTCTGCCGTCGAGTCAAGAATGATGGAGAGCGTGAACGGCTCGTCTTCGCGTTTCCAGGTCGGGGCGACGAAGCGATCGATCATCGCCGCGTTCTTCACGTCGTAATGAAGCGGAACGACGTCGATCTGGACGTGCTGGGAGGCGGCGGCCTCGAGGGCCGCGTCCAGATTGCCGGCCGTGTCGTTCCCGTCCCAGAAGAGCACCAGCCGGTGCATCGCGTCTTTCGAGAGAGTTGCCAGCGCCAACTCGATGGCGGACGCGGCGTCGGTCCCGGTGCCCGGATCGGGAATGGCGTGCGTATCCAGCCGCGGCTCGCGCGTTGGCATCAGATCGATCAAGGCGTTCTGCTTGAAGCTGATGATGCCGATCTTATCGTCGGGCTGCTTGTCGGGCTCCTTTGCCAGCGAACTGATCCACTCGTCCTCGGCGGCGCGGAGGGGCTTGTTCGGATAACCGGGATAGCCGGTGAAATAGCGCATCGATCCGCTGACGTCAACCAGCATCATGACTTCCAGGTCCTTGTGGACGCGCTGCCAGCGCATGCCGCCGATGATCAGAATGAAGACCAGCAGCACCATCAGCCGCAGCCCGATCGCAACCCACTTTCGCACCGGCCCCAGCCCGCTGAGCGATCGCAGCCCCAGAAAAACGATGACGGCCCCAAGCCCGGCGAAAAGCAGGAATGCCACCCACCCGCTGAAATACTCCAGGTGGACGGGCAAGGTGAATGCGAGGGCGGAATGGGTCGAAAAGCTTGGCACCTTTTCAGAACTCGAAAACCTGTAAACGATTGTTCCCCGCGTCGACGGCGACGACGCGGCCGCGCTTGTCCACCGCCACGCCCCAGGGATAGGCAAACTGCCCCGGCTCGCGGCCGGGCGAACCCCAGATCTTCAGGCCGCGGCCGCTCTCCTTGTCGATCATCTGCACGCGATTGTTGCCGAACTCGCAGACAATCAGATGACCGTCGCGGTCTTCCGCCAGGCCGTAGGGAAAGCGGAACTGTCCCAAATCCGAGCCGGCCGATCCCATCGCGCGCACCCATTTGCCTTCGATGGTGAAGACCACGATGCGGTGATTGCAGGCGTCCGTGATGTAAACAAAACCGCGGTCGATCACCATCGCCTGGGGGCGGGAAAATTCGCCGTCGCCATTGCCAAAGCGGCCGAACTGGTAAAGCTTGTGCCAGCGATGATCGAAGACCTGAACGCGGTCGTTTCCGCCGTACTCGCTGACGAAGACGCGATCGCCCTCGAAGGCAATATCGGTCGGGTAAACAAACTGCCCGTCGCCGGCGCCATCGGAGCCGAACATCTGAAGCAGCCGGCCGCCAGGGGAGTACACGATGATTCGATGGTAGTGGGTGTCGGGGACCCAGAGGTTGCCATCCGGGCCGACCGAAGCGCCGACGGGTTTGCCGTTCTTCCATTCGGGCATTTGCCAGTCGCAAAGGCAATGGCCGTTGCGATCGAGCTGCTGCACGTGGGCGACGCGATCAATGATGAAGAAAGTATCCTGGCCGGGATCGTAGGTAATGGCTCGGGGATAGACGACCTCGGCGGGGCCGGTGCCAGTTTCACACCAGACCGCCTCGGGCTTGGCCGGATCGTGACAGCCGTTTGCAAGCACGGCGAGCAACAGGTTCCCGGCAACGGCCAGTTGCCGCCACCTGCCGCGGCGGATCGTCTTCAAGCGGGATTTGATGCACCGGGGAATTTTCACAACCAGATCCAGCCGAGAGGGGGGCTGGCACAGTTCCGCCGCCCGCCGGCAATTCTACGGCCCGACCCGCTCCGCTGCGAGCTTTTCATCCGCTCGGACATCCTCATCTATTCATTACATTCGACGGAGCCGCTTCGGTTGCAATTCAGCGGCTTTGTGCCAAACCAACCTATCCGGCCGCCGTTCGGCAATCTCGCAGCCGGGGCGCTGGCGGCCCCAAGCGGCCCCTTAACCAGTTACAGCGGCTAGCGCAGTGGATTGGTCCAACGAAGGCCGCGGAAGCGCGCGAAATCGGAATCGGTGGAATGAAGCGTGCATCCATGTTCAATGGCCAGTGCGGCGATGTGAGCATCGCTTACGAGATTTGCCGTCGCCTGTCCTTCCTCCAGGAGCCTTCGGAACAGCTCCCAGTGACCCGCGGTCGGGGTCACGAGGCGTACACAAGGTTGATCGAACCACTCGTTAACCCGTTCCGCGGCCTGCATGATGGTAAGCGGTTTGGCGAAAATGCGGGGATTGGTACCGATGCGAAGGAATGCCGAGACAACAGGCCAACATATACAGACCGGGTCTGGCCCGGATAACTGTTGTTCCCACCACGCGTGGGCCTTGGGGTGGTGGGTGCTCAGAGTATCTTGTGCGTAAAGAAGGATATTGGCGTCGACGAGTATCATCGGGCGCCTTCTCCTTCGACCCGGCTTAGCAATTCCTGTATGTTGTCAAGCTGAAGCCCGTCGCGAAGGCCCATGGAGGTGGATCGCATGCGGTAGGGCTTCTTGCGGGGCGGCCGATCGATGTGCTCCAGGCCGGCGCGCAGCGCCTCATTGATCACTCGCTTCAATGGCTGGCCCGACTTCCTGACCAGCGCTTTCGCCCTCTCCGCCACATCGCGATCAAGGGTTAACGTCGTCCTCATGGAGACATCATAGCATCAAACCAAAAGGCGTCAACGCATCATGCTTTACCCCATGAACGCTTCTATTCATTACATCCGACGGAGCCAAAAGTGATTCAAATCAACGTCGCCCCGAATTGACAATTGCGTCATCCATCGTACAAATTTGCGGCGTTGGCGATTTCCTGCCGTGGCGGCGGCCGGCGTCGGACGCTGATTGATGGTGGGTCATAACGCACTTGCAAAGAGGAAACGAACATGCAAAAGCCGAATCGTCGCGGGGTGCTTGGAACGCTCGGTTGTGCAGTGGCTGCTCTGGTCGCATATCCGTTCAGCCGCACCGCTTTGGCCGATCGCGAAGGCGAACGACGCCATCCGCGCATTCATCGGGCGATCGTCGCCCTGGAAGAAGCCAAGCGCGAATTGGAAGAAGCGCCGCACGACTTCGGCGGCCATAAAAAGACCGCGATCGATGCGATCGTCCTTTCCGTTGACGAGTTGGAAATCTGCCGTGATTTCAGGCGGTGAGCGCGCCGTTGGGAATTGATTGCGCGGGCCGTTGGCGCGGTTACTTCTCTGTGTCCCTTTGCAGGTTCCCAAAGTATCCGCGGACGACGTCCTGGTCTTGCCGCGGAATGCGCTGCTCGTCCACCTCGTCGGTGGCCTGCTTCTCCACCGACGGAAGCACGCTGTGCAGCTCCATCTTGGCATCCCCCTTGATCGACCCGGCCTTCACGAAAGTGCTGGCCAGGATTTTGCCCTTTTCGGTCTTCTGTGAAATGTCGGTCTCGTCCTTGACCTGGAAGGGGGCGACCTCCGGGGCCGGGCGGTTGTTGCCGGCGCCCGCGACGCCCGGGCCGCCGCCCATCGCTTTGCCGAAACCTTGATTGGCCCCCTGGCCGAAAGGGCCGACGCCGTTGCCCGGACCGGGATTTTGCTGCTGGCCGTTGGGATTTTGCCCGCCATTCTCGCCGGCCGCGGCCTGGGCGGCGGCAACTTCCTGCGCGTCGTTGGCCACCGCCTGCATCTGCTGAAGCTGCTGCTGCATCTGTTGGGCTGCGTTTGCCATACCGTTCTGGCCCGGTTGATTACCGCGATTGGACATCTGGGCCGCGCCGCCTTGCTTCGGTTGGCCCGGGCTGCCGCCCTGGGCAGATTGCTGCATCGCCTGGGCCAGGGCCATGGCCGACTGGGCAAGCTGCTGCGCGGAGACCTGCGCGTTCATCCGCTGCTGCATTTTCTGCATCTGCTGCTGCATCTGCTGGGCCATCTGCCGCTGCTGCTGCGCTGACTTCCCGCCGTTCTGATTCATCTGCTGGGCGAGCTGTTTGGCCGCCTGCTGAAGCTGCTGGGCCGCCTGCTTGTCTCCCGCCGCCGCGGCCTGCATCATTTGCATCATCTGCTGCGCCTGCTGCTGGCTCGCCCCGGCCTGCTGCAAATCCTTCTTGATCTGCTCCTGCACTGCTTGATCGTTGGCCATCTGCTTGATCGAGTTGGCCATGTTCTTCATCTGCTGGGCCGCTTTCTCCTGGTCCTTCTTGTTCATCTTGTCGAAGTTGTCGACCGCCTTGGAAAGATCTTCGACGGCCTGGTCGAACTTGCCCTGCGCCAGCGCACGCTGGGCGTCAGGCAGCGGCCCGTCCTGGTCGGCCGGCGGGGCAAGGTTCCTGAATGCCCGCATCTCCTCCTGCGTCAGGGCGAATTCCTGGCTCTGCTTGATCTTCTCCTTCATTGCCTTCTCGACGTCTTCCACGGCCTTCTGCGCGGTGGCCTTGGCGTGCTCCGGATCAATTGTCGGCCGGTCGCGCATCGCCTTGAGTTCGTTGAGCGCCAGCTTGATCTCCTGTTTCTCGGCAACGGCCTTGGGGGCCGACTCGATCTCGGCGATGGCCTTGTGCACGGCGTCCCGCGCCTGCCGCTGCTGCTCCTGGGCGGTCTGAGTCTTGGCCAGCCGATTGGCCTGCACCCCGAACAGATCGAGCGGCGGCACGAGCCAGGCGGTGAGGAATACGGCGATGATCGCCGCGGCAGTCCCGCCCGCCGCCTTGGGCGCCTTTACCGGAAATCGCTTGTTCAGGCTGACGTTATCCGCGGTCTTTTCGGCGTCTCGAACAGCCGCCATGGCAAACGGGTCCTTGCTCGGACGCACATACAGGGCGGTGCTGAACTTCTCCTTCAGCGCCAGTTTGTCGTCGATCGCCACAGCCGCTTCGTGACGCGAGGGCCGGCGAACAATGGCATAAACGATCGATGCCGTCATCGTGATTCCCAGGCCGCACCAGAACCAGATCGCCTGATGCGGCAACTCGAGGCGCACGAGCCGGTCGATCAGGATCGCCGCCCAAACGGCGATGGCGAATGCGATCCCCGCCCAAGCCAGCCCCCGCAGCCAGACGCCCAGGGCCATGCGGGCCTGCACCGCGCCAACGTGCTTGTCCAAGCGGCTCATAACGCCTCCGATAATCTGAATAGCACGGAGCAACCCCTCATACCACACATTGTAGCCTCGTCAGTGAAGACCACAACGCGGGTCCGATTTGCATCCTTATAGTAAATGACGCGCCACACCCCCGACGGTTTCACTTCCGACCGGGCAAAGCTGCCAATCCCCCTGTAAACCCGTCCATTTCACCCATAACATGAGTGTCATGGCCCGGGCGATTCCCAACCCGCTGTACGACCTCCACGAAAAGGCTGGCGCGGAGTTCCAGCCTTACGATCAGGTGCAGATTGTCACGACCTTCGGCGAGCCCGAGGCCGAGTACGCTGCCATGCGCAAGGCCGTCGCGATCATCGACATGCCGCAACGCGGCATCCTTGAAGTCAGCGGCAAAGACCGGCTGCCGTTTCTCAATAACCTTCTGACCAACCAGGCCTGGGACAAGGCGGCCAACTCCGGTCTGAAGCAGGGTGACGGCATCTACGCATTTTTTCTCGGCCGCAACGGGCGAATCGTGGCGGATGTGAATGTCCTGGAACGGGGCGATTTCGCCTGGCTGGAGATGGATGCCCGCCTCGTCGAGCCGGTACGGCTTGCGTTCGACAAATACCTGTTTGCCGAACAGGTCAGGCTGATCGACCGAGTTGAATCGCTTCATGAGTTTTCGCTCCACGGCCCTGGCGCCCTGGGAATTCTGCGGCAAGTCGCCGGCGTCGAAATCCCGGAACTTCCCCTGCTAAGCTCAACCAGCGTTCGACTGTTCGACGCCGACGTGACGGTCTGGCGTGACGATCCCGCCGCGGTCAGCGGCTATCACGTGCTGTGCGACCAGATGGAGGCTGCGGGAGTCTGGCAGCGGCTTATCGATCAATTCGCAGCTTCCACCGAGCTCGGCCGCCGCCCTCTGCGCCCAGTGGGGTGGGCCGCGTTCAACGCGACCCGAATCGAGGGCGGACGACCCATCTTCGGCATCGACTTCGACGATTCCGTGCTTCCTCATGAGACCGGCCAACTCGACCGCGCCGTCAGCTTTACCAAGGGTTGTTACCTTGGCCAGGAAATCGTTGCCCGCATGCAGGCGCGAGGACAGTGGGCTCGCCAGCTTGTCGGACTCAAGATGGCTGACGAGGCGCTGCCCATCGCCGGCGCGGCCATCTACGACGACCACGAGAATCAAATCGGCGGCATCACCAGCAGCACGGTTTCGCCGGTGCTTTCCAACGCGGCCATTTGCCTGGCATTCGTGAAGAAGACTTTCGCCGACGTGGGCGCGGTCGTGAACGTCCCGGCGGAAGGTCAGATCCGCAAGGCGACCGTGTCCGAATTGCCCTTTGTCCGCTGATCGGATCCATGAGCACGGCCGCGGAACAGGATGACGGCGGTGAGATCGGCCCGGTGCAATACGCGCCCGATCCGATGCCCTTGTCGGCGCCTTTGATGTGGCTGCCCAGCTCGGCCGGTCCGCCCGCTTCCCCCAGCGCCGACGATTATTTCCGTCTGGCTTGTGAAGCCTGGGCGGCCAACGATCTGGCTCGAATCGAATCGAATCTGCTTGAAACGATTCGACTCGATCCTCGGCACGCCGCCGCCCATGATGTGCTGGGGCGCTGGTACGAACAGATCGATCGAACCGTCGATTCCCTGCGGCACAGCAACATCGCAGTTGAGTTGGATCCCACCAACAAGCACTTTCTCGTCTCTCGCGCTTTCGCCCTGGCCGCCGATGGGCAGGCCGCCGCGGCGTGGGAGATGATCGCACCGCTGTTAGACGACGCTCAAGTCTCCGAGCGCGCCGCCCGGTTGTACGGACAAATCGCGCCGAAAATCGGCCATGAAGAACAGGCGGCGACGTGGATTTCGCGGCTGCTCACCAACCCGGCGGCTGCATCACCGGAGCGCCCCAAACTTCGCTTTACCCTGGCGGCACTGCTCGACCGGATGGGCCGATACGACCAAGCTTTCGAACAGGCGCGGATCGGCCACCAGCTTTCCCCTCGCCGGCACGACCCGATGCAACACGAGTCGCGGGTCGCCCGCCAGATCGCGTATTGCACCGCAGCCCGGCTGCGTTCACTCCCGCACGCGAACCACAAAAACACACGGCCCGTTTTCATCGTCGGCATGCCGCGATCCGGGACGTCGCTGGTCGAGGAAATCCTGGCCGCCCATCCGCAGGTATTTGCCGGCGGCGAGCTTGACGCCTTCGCCCGCGCCATCGTTGCGTTTCACGCCGGCAGCAACGCCTATCCCGCATGTCTCGATCGACTCACCGCCGATCAAACCAACGCCGCCGCCGCACAATATCTTTCAGTGGTCAGCTCGCTGAATTCATCCGCGCGCTACGTGACCGACAAGATGCCGCTCAACTGCATGTTCCTGGATCTCGTCGAACTCCTGTTCCCGCAGAGCCATGTAATCCACTGCGCCCGCGATCCGCGTGACACGTGTCTTTCCTGTTACCTGACCGATTTCGCCGTCGGCAACGCTTTCGCCGGCGATCTGAGTCAACTGGGCCACTTCTACAGCCTCTATCGGCGGATCATGGGTCACTGGAAGCAGACCCTGAGCGTTTCGATGCTCGAGGTGCGGTACGAGGACCTGGTCGCCGACCAGGCCGGCGAAACTCGCCGCGTGCTGGAGTTCCTGGATCTGCCCTGGGACGAGCGTTGTATGCGGTTCCATGAGAACAAACGTCCGGTCGCGACCGCAAGCCGCGAGCAGGTTCACCGGCCGATCTTCACTTCATCCATCGGACGGTGGAGACATTACGAAAAGCATCTGGCGCCGCTGATCGCCGCTCTAGGCTCTGTCTGAAAACCTAATGAGTTGCTTCCTATTTGCCGGCATTCAGCAGGTCGGCAAAATCCCCCAGCAACTGATACTTACGCTGCCAGGTCGTGTACATGAAGCCACGAACATGGGGCGTTTGGGCGGCGAGCTGTGCCCATTTCTTCACGTCATCGAGGTTGTCCGCGTCGTAATAGCAGGCCACGAGTGACTCAAAACCATGGTCGGCGAAGAATCGCAGGCTCCTGGGCCGCGCGGGCCCGCCCCAGACCGCGATCGTCAGGTCCTTGGGCACGTGGCTCCACGAGCCGGTGAAGCTGCCGTTCACCAGGTAGTAGTTGCCGTGCGCGTTGTGGTTGGGATCGAGCATGTCCGACCAGATGTAAACCTGCACGCCCGGCATATATTTCCCCAAGATTGCAACCTCCTTCGAGACGCATTCTCCCAGCAGGGCACCCATGTCCTTTCCGCCGCAGGCCTGGCAGGTGCCGCCCATGCGGATTTCGTCCATGTTCAACAGAAATCGCCGCGCATGCACGTGTTTGGCCAAAATCCTGGCTTCCCGATCGAAGATCTCATAAAGCTGTGGCTCGGCGATGCAGACGGTGATCTGGCCCGCGTTGACGATCATTGGGTGGTACCAGCTTATGCGCAGTTTCTGGCCGTTTTTGATGCGCCCTTCGGGGAGGATGCGCAGCGAGGTGGCTTCGCGATCGACGTTGTAGAAGTTGAAGCGATCGTCATCCAGCGGCGCGTAGTCCTTCCCCTCTGTGTAGTTCTGAGCGCCGTCGTCGCTTCGCACGTTGACCGGCGTGCCGGGCCGGTGCAGCACGTTGAGGGGGCCGACTTCTTCGATCGCCCAGTCGTCGAGCCAGAACTTCCCCTCCTTGGCGCCCCATACACCGGCGTAGAGGTTGATCGACTCGTAATCGAGGCTGTTGACCAGCATGGTCAGCTTGCGCCAGTCGGTGGTTGCCGGGACCGAATAGCGGCGGGGGGCCAGCTCGCGCCCGTTGGCCAGCGCAAGCATCTCGAACGAATCCGCCGGCCTGAGTCCCTCGGTCTTGACCCATAGGCTGACGCGATAGCAGCGGCGCGGGCGCACCATAACCTTCTGCATGACACGTCCATGTCCGTATGGATTGGCGGTGAAGTTTTCCATCCGTAGCGAGGCGCTGCCGCCGTGCTTAATCTGTGTGTCAACGAAGCTGACGGTCCCCGGCTGGTCCTGAAGATCAAGGCCGGTGACTTTCTGGCCGTCAGCCTGCTCGAATCCGCCATTGCGGAGGTGGGTCAGCTCGTCAGATAAGAGTTGTGCGGCGTCGCCCTTGACGACAAACGGCGCGTCCAATACCGGTAGCCCCTCGGCCAGGTTGCGGTTAACTCCCAGCGCCGCGCTTCCGTAGCCGACCGAGAATCCCGCGGGAATCAACTCGATGTTGAGCCGCCTGCAAGTCTCGATCACGTGATCGAGCCGCCGGAAATACGCCGGCTGCTGGCGGCTCATCGAATCGATCCCGGCCGACAGCACCGCGCCATTGATGCCATGCTTGGCGGACGTCTCGAGCACCTGATCGATCTTGGTGACGTCGCTGTCCTTTTGCAGGTTCCAGCCGAAGACCCAGACGAAACGATCCTGGTAGCGCTGGGCGCGCAGCGGCGACGCGGAAGTCACAATTGCCGTAACGGTGATGCATGCAGAGCAGAGAAACAATCGATATCGCGACATGACCGAGGCCTCCTGCGATGGATGCGTGACAGCTTCGGCGGGGCTTCCATCTGTGGCACAGCCGCCCCCGGCTGTTCGGTTGCGGTAGAACACAGCCGGGGGCGGCTGTGCCACATTTTGGCCGGCATTATACGTGAAGTTTCGGTGAGGAATCGCGGTATGCTCTTACTGCCATGCCCGACACGCGCCGGCATCGTGGCCGTCATCCACAAGACGCCGGGATGTTCGCTCCGGCGCGATGGCCGCGGCTGGCCGCCGCGGTATCCGACTATTCGTGGCTTCTGACTCGCGGCTATTCCCAACCCTCCGGGATCAAGCTCGTCGGCGACCGTTTCAATCTCAACCAGCGGCAGCGCGCCGCCGTGCTCCGTTGCGCATGCGCGGACGAGGCAGTACAAACCCGGCGGGCGAAGGAGATTCCGCTGGCTGTACTGGCAGGCCATGCTCTCTGGATCGATGGCTTCAATGTTCTCACGACCATCGAGGTGGCGCTCGCCGGCGGCGTCGTCCTGCGCGCCCGGGATGGCTGCTACCGAGACATCGCCAGCGTCCACGGGACCTACCGCAAGGTGGAGGAAACCCGCCCGGCGATCGCCGCGGTCGCACGGACGCTTGCCAAATCGCGTCCCGCCACGTGTCTCTGGCTGCTTGACCGCCCGGTGGGCAACAGCGGCCGTTTGAAGGAACTTCTCTTGCAGGGCGCCGCCGCGCACGGTCTGGATTGGACGGCAGAACTCGTGCTCGATCCCGATTCACGGCTGATCGAAAGCGATGCAATCGTTGCCAGTGCCGACAGCGCCATTCTCGATCGCTGCCGCGCTTGGGTGAACCTGGCTCGGGCGGTGATCGATCAGCACGTTGCGCAGGCGCGTATCGTCCCGATGGATGGTGGATAAATCCGCGCATCCGGGCGCGTCCGATCGCCGTCGGAAATCTTTGACACGATTCGCCGTTGAATTACCGTAAATGGCATGAAACTCCATTCCATCGGGAAGTTGGCCGGGCTCTTCGGGGCCTTGATCGTGATTCTGGGGGTCACGCGATTCTCCCGCGCCGCCAATCCGTTCGTTGGCGATTGGGCGCTGACGATCCCCGGCGGCGCGGCCGGATGGCTGGGCGTGGACGAGCAGGATGGTAAATTGTCCGCCAGCATTATGTGGGGCGCCGGCAGCGTCCTGCCGGTCGATACGGTGAAGCTGGACGGCGATGCCCTTGTTGTCACGCGCCGTCAGGGCGGCGGCCGTGCCAATCGCGCCGCCGTCGAGACGATTACCGCGACTATCTCCGGCGATGACTTGAAGCTCACGACAATCAAGCGACGTGCCGACGGCACGGAGTTCGGCCAGACAACTTTCACCGGCAAGCGTCAGCCGCCCCTGCCTCCGGCCCCGGACCTCTCGAAGGTTCGCTTTGGCGAGCCGATCCAGCTTTTCAACGGCCGCGATCTGGAAGGCTGGCGGCTCGTCGAGCCGGAAGCGGCCAACGGCTGGAGCGTCAAGGACGGCGTCCTCACCAATAACCCGGTGCAGGAGCCGGGCGCCGGGCGAAGGCGTTTCGGCAATCTTCGCACCGATCGCGAATTCGAGGACTTCAACGTCACGCTGGAAACGAACCTTCCGCCGCGCGGCAACAGCGGCGTCTACATCCGCGGCATCTACGAAGTGCAGGTCGCCGACACCTACGGCCGGCCCCCTGATTCGCACAACATGGGCGCCGTCTACAGCCGCATCACGCCCGCCGAAGCCGCGGAGAAGCCGCCGGGCCAGTGGCAGACGATGGACATCACCTTCGTAGACCGCCACGTCACCGTCATTCTCAACGGCAAAAAGATCATCGACAATCAACCCATACGCGGCTGCACCGGCGGCGCGCTCTGGTCGGATGTCACCCGCCCCGGCCCGGTTTACCTCCAAGGCGATCATTCTGGAGTGAATTACAGAAACATGGTGTTGAGGCCGGTTATGAAGTAGGGTCGCGCGGGCTTGTCGATTGTTATTTGTCAGTGGTCAGTGGTCCGTTGTCGGTTGTTGATCGCGCAACGCCTGCTGACCACTAACCACTGACAACCAACAACTGACCACTGACCACTGACAACTGACCCGTCAATCAACGACCGCCCCAAGACCCGGGCCGGAAATGGTTCCTGTCGCAACGGTCCCATCCGTGATTTTGAAGATTCCCGGAAAACGATCTTCCCACCCGCGATTGGCGGCGGGGACGTATTGGCGGGCGTTGGCCTCGATCGCGGCGACGCCGGGAATGTGGGCCGCCAGGCCCGCCGAATGAATCAGGGAGGCGCCGGGGCAGGTGAGGTCCTGGACGCACAGGAACATGCCGTATTTTTGTGCCGCCGCGGCCAGCAGCAACGATTGCGTCTGTCCCTTGCACGCCTTGAGCGCCGCGCCGGTGTAGCCCATCTCGCGGGCCAACTGAAGGCTCTTCAGATCGATCAGCGATTCGTCGATCACCACGGGGCACAGGCGCGAGACCTGATGCATCGTTTTGGTTGGGTTTGCGCGCAAATCGCGAGCGGTGGGCTGCTCGATGTATTGAATCCGCTCGAACCCGGCCGGCGTCCTGTCGCGCAGAAGTCG